>Ga0207693_10003719_pt1 | contig 13005 bp, 11 predicted proteins | sample LARL81metaG_FD_184347 | JGI IMG/M metagenome (GOLD analysis project Ga0207693, IMG submission 184347) | Corn, switchgrass and miscanthus rhizosphere microbial communities from Kellogg Biological Station, Michigan, USA - LAR L8-1 metaG... | ecosystem: Host-associated > Plants > Roots >...
GCCAGGCCACACTCCGCCGCCTCAGTCTGAAAGACCATCGGCAGTTTTTGTTCCCGGGAAAATTTCATTTTCCGCAAGTACTCGGCCCCGCGGTCTCAGCTACCCGACCGTTCGAAGAACCACTTGATTAGAGGTTTACGCCCAAGCGGGATTTCCGCTTCCACTCTCACACCCGCTTGCGGCGAAGGGTTGGCTTGCGTTATCTGTGCCGCTTGTGGCGGCAGCGACACAGCAATCTTGTAGACCGGCCCAGGCAGGTCCAGGCTTCTTTGGGCAAGCTCAGTCTGCCCCAAAGGAGCGTCAGCAACTTGAAGAACAGTTCCAGCCTGGCGGCCAAATTGCGGCGTACAGGAATCACAACGCAAAAAGAGCCTGCTGCCGGCATGTACCCGGCCAATCCAGCGGCCCGGCACGTAAAGCTCGGCGGCCATTTCCGGAGCGCCGGCCGATGTGGCGGAGGCACGGCTGACGGTCATTACGCCGGGTACGCGCCCCCGCTCAGTGTATTGGCCCAGGAAAAGAAATCCCAGGACGGCGGCCGTGATGCCTAAGGCGAACCAGCACAGCAACATCAGGGAAAAAGGACGGATAATGATGATCTCGCCGTAAAACTTCTGCTGCAGGGCGGCGATGGCTTCAGGGCGGAACAGTGGCAGGGGCTCTACGCTACTGCTGGGTCTTTCCTCCGAACTGAGAGTCCTGCCAGGGATTGGCATCCGCTTGTTCGCTCCCGCGCAAAAAGACGAAGAATTAAATGGTACGCCCGAGACATGGGAAAAGATGAAAAATCGCTAATAAAAATGCGGAGTTGTTCCAATTTGGGAAGGCGGGAATTCTGCAAAGATGATTTTGAAGGACTTAGCGGCAGGCGGATAAATGCTGCACTAAGTGCCTATGCCACAACGCTGGGAGCAGCGGCGCGCCGGGGCAGGATTTCACCGATGCGGCGAATTTGAGCGCCAACGCCTTTCAGCTTTTCTTCAATGCGCTCATAGCCGCGGTCGATGTGATAGACGCGGTCGATGATGGTTTCACCGTCGGCGACCAGGGCGGCGATGACCAGGGAAGCTGAAGCGCGAAGATCGGAGCATTGAACGGCGGCGGAGCTGAGAGGAGTTCTTCCGCGCACCACGGCCCGGCGGCCGTCGACCTTGATATTGGCGCCCATGCGGGCCAGTTCGCCGGCATGCATAAAGCGGTTCTCAAAGATATTTTCCGTGATGAGCGAGGTACCCTGGGCCTGGGTGGCCAGAGTCATGTACTGCGCCTGCATGTCCGTGGGAAAGCCGGGAAATTCTTCTGTGCTGATATCGGCCGCGACGAGCTGATGGCCGTTAGTCACGCGCATGGAGTCGGTACCGGCGGTGATGCTCACGCCGCACTCTTCCAGCTTTTGAATCAGCGAGCCGAGGTGACTGGGATCGCAGTTGGTAAGCTGGAGGTCGCCGCCGGTAAGGACGGCGGCAATCACGAAAGTCCCGGCTTCAATGCGATCTGGAATAATCCGATGGCGCGCGCCGTGGAGCTTCTCAACGCCATGAATGCGAATCGTGTGCGTGCCCGCGCCTTCGATTTTTGCGCCCATCTTGGTGAGCAGCGCGGCCAAGTCAATGACTTCAGGCTCGCGCGCGCAATTTTCCATGATGGTTTCGCCTTCAGCGAGAGTTGCGGCCATCATGAGGTCTTCAGTTCCGGTGACGGTGATCTTGTCAAAAATAATGTGGCCGCCGCGCAGGCGCTCCGCGCTGGCCTCAATGTAGCCATGCTCCTGCTTGATGGCAGCCCCGAGGCGTTCCAGGCCTTTGATGTGGAGATCGATAGGGCGCGCCCCAATGGCGCAGCCGCCGGGCTGGGAGACACGCGCGCGTCCGGTACGCGCAACCAGCGGTCCCAGTACCAGCGTGGAAGCCCGCATGGTCTTTACCAGTTCATAAGCGGCTTCAGGGTTGACCAGGTTGCTGCAGGAAATCGTGGTGCGATGGGAAGCGCGGCCGTAGCCTAATTCCACCTCTGCGCCCATGGAGACGAGCAGGTTGCGCTCCGTATGAATGTCGCGCACGTCAGGAATATTTTCCAGAATCACAGGCTCGTCTGTGAGGAGAGCGGCGGCCATCGCGGGCAAAGCGGCATTTTTGGCGCCGCTGATGCGGACGCTTCCCACCAGAGGATTGCCACCACGAATTACAAATTTATCCATAAGACTCTCTGGCGCGATTTCGCCGTTCCTGAAGTCAATCCGGATGGTCCGGCTACGCGAGACGGGCTTTCTCAGCTCGGGCAGGGGCCCGGGCGGCAACGATTCAGCTTTGCCGGGACGGGCGTTCAGTGACTTGGGAACCAGCTTCATTTTATATGACCCTGCGCGATTGCCTGCCGGACGTTTCCCTTAACGCTTTTGAGTCTTTTACCTGCCTGGGTACGGCCCAGACCGGTCTTTAACATAATGAGGGCGATGGCCACCTGATTGTCCGCCGCCTCAAGAGTTTTTGATGCAGTTGGGCGGTCAACTCCAGCAGCTTTTTCTAAAACATTCAGCCCTCGTTCCATTAACTTATGATTCCTGGTATGGACATTCACCATGAGATTGCCATAGATATATCCAAGTCGGGCCATCGCCCCAGTAGTTAGCAGGTTGAGGGCCATCTTCTGTGCGGAACCGGCCTTCATGCGGGTCGAGCCAGAGACGGCTTCCGGGCCGACGTCAATCACAATTTCAATATCGGCCAGAGCACCCAGTGCGGAGCCATGATTGCAGACCACGGCCACGGTTTTGGCCCTTTTCTTGCGTGCATGCTCCAGCGCGCCGATGGTATAGGGCGTCCGGCCGCTGGCGGCAACTCCCACGACCACGTCTTTCTTCCCCGGCTTGCGTTTGGCCATGTCTTTGCGTCCGCTGGAGCTGGAATCCTCGCTGTATTCGGCGGCGTGGCCCAGAGCTTTATCGCCTCCGGCAATTACATATTGGACGGTCCTGGGATCAGTGTTGAAGGTCGGGGGACACTCGGCGGCATCGAGCGCGGCAAGGCGTCCACTGGTCCCGGCACCCGCATAAATCAGCCTTCCACCGCTGCGAATCGCATCGGCAATGGCGTCAATGGCCTTGGCGATCTGGGGTAAGGCGCGCTCCACGGCGGCGGCAATTTTCTTGTCTTCCTGGTTGATGACGCGGGCAATCTCCAGCGCGGAAAGGGTATCGAGGCCGGCGGAAGCGGTGTTCTGCTGCTCGGTCCGGAGATCGCGAATGGTGGCTTTGCGGGAACTCACGCGTTACTACCTCAGTGAAGGGCCTCGATGACTGCGTCGTGGAAAGCGGGCCGAATATGCTTAATCGACTGCGAAGTACGGTCCGGCCAGGTGCGATTGGTTAACAGAGTGACAGAAAGTTGGCGATCAGGATCAATCCATAGTGATGTACCTGTATAGCCCAAGTGGCCATAGGAGCGCGAGGAAAAATATCTTCCGGACTGAGACGGTTGGGAGGGCGTATCCCAACCCAGAGCTCGGGATGTACCCGTTGGGGAGTCCTGGCGGCGGGTAAAAATTTCCAAAGTTTCCTTTTTTACCAGAGGCGAGCCGCCCTGCAACATGCATTGGGCAAAAATTGACACGTCCAGGGCGGTGGAAAAACAGCCGGCGTGAGCAGCAACTCCGCCCATGACGGAGGCGTTTTCGTCGTTGACCTCGCCCTGGATCAGGCGATGGCGGAAAGTGCGGTCGTCTTCGGTGGGCGGGATTTTAGGCTTCAGTTCGGCTGGCAGATTAAAGCATGTGTGCGCAAGGTTGAGTTTGGCGAAGATCTCACGCTGACAAAATTGGTCCAAAGGCTCTCCAGTCAGCTTTTGCAGCGCTTCGCCTAGCAGGATAAAGCCGATATCGCTGTATTCGGCACGGGAATCAGGGTCGGCGGTTAGCGGGACTTGCAGGACTTGCCTCAGGAGTTCGTCCTGATTATGGGCGATCTGGAAGAGCTTGACGTAAGCGGGCAGGCCTGATGAGTGCGCCAGTAGCATGCGGAGGGTGACTTGGCGGCGCGGATCGTGATGGGCGGCAAATTCGGGCAGAAGCTCGACTAACGGCTGGTCGAGCTTGAACAGTCCACGGTCGTACAGAATCATGCAGGCGGCAGTGGTGGCGATGACCTTGGTGACTGAGGCCAGATCGTAAATCGTGTCGGCGGTTACGGCCGGGGATGTCACGTCATAAGTGAAATGCCCGAGTCCCTTATGGACGATCAGCCTGCCTTGATGAGCTATGGCGACGGCTGCGCCGGGAAATGCGCGCTGGGCTATGCCGTCGCGGAGGACCTGAAAGGCGCGCCGAAACTGGTCGTCCTGCCGGTCGAACGACTGGGACAGCATGCTGTTGGTACTTTGGTGCAGAAAATCCCCTCGTGTTGCTTTTGTTTTCGGTTTATAACACACTCAGTTCACAGATGACATTCCCGCGCAAAGCCATAGGCTGCATTTCCATAATCATTCTGGCTGTCCAAAGCCTTTCAGCCACGGCTGCCCCTGCGCCAAAGAAAAAGAAACCTGCGGCCGAGGCCAAGGAGACAGCAAACTTTTCCGCGGTCGATCTGCTGGTGCAGGAGCAGATCAACGACCAGGCCATCACCGGCGCGGTGCTGGTGGTGGGGCATGGTGGAAAGATCGTCCACCAGAAAGCTTTTGGACTGCGTGCGACCTCGCCGCGCGCGGAAGGGATGACGCTGGATACGGTTTTTGATCTGGCGTCGCTGACCAAGGTGGTGGCGACCACGCCGAGCGTGATGCGGCTGATTCAATATGGCCAGGTCCGTCTGGATGAGCCAGTAGCGCACTACATTCCTGACTTCGGGATGAACGGCAAAGACGCCGTGACGGTGCGGCAGCTTTTGACTCATTATTCCGGCTTGCGGCCGGATATCGATTTGAATCCTTATTGGGTGGGACGCGACACGGCGTTTCGGCTGGCGCATGAAGAGAAGTTGCAGGCGCCGCAGGGCTCGATCTTTATATATAGCGACACGAATTTCATGGTGCTGGGCGAGCTGGTGCAGCGGCTTTCCGGCATGCCGCTGGACCAATATGCGTCCGTGCATATTTTTCAGCCGCTGGGCATGAAGCACACACGCTACCTGCCACCGCCGGAGTGGAAAAACAAGATCGCGGAAACATTTGCGCCCGACAGAAAACAGATTTTGCGCGGCGTGGTGCATGATCCCCGGGCCGACAGGATGGGCGGCGTAGCGGGGCATGCCGGAGTGTTTTCAACGGCGGGCGACCTCGCTCTGTACGCGCAGGCGCTGATCAGCCGCAAGCAAATCCTGGATGGCGACATTATTGAGAAGATGACAACGCCGCAGCAGCCGCCAAATGCGACCGAGGTCCGCGGGCTGGGCTGGGACATTGATTCTTCATTTTCGTCGAACCGGGGATCGCTGCTGCCGGTGGGGTCGTTTGGGCACACAGGCTACACCGGCACGTCACTGTGGATTGATCCGTACACGAACACTTATGTGATCCTGCTGACGAATTCAGTTCTGCCTCGGCAGGGGCCGGCGATTATCTCTCTGCGGTCACGCGTGGCCACAGCGGTGGCGGCGCTGCTGAAGCTGGATGTGACCGCGGCTGATCGGGAAAAGCAGTTGGCAATCACAGGCTACAACGAAGCGGCGACGGCATCGCGCCGGCTGGCGGCGCGCAACGGACATGTGCTGACCGGCATTGACGTGTTGGAGCAGGATAATTTTGTGTCGCTCAAGCAGGACAAGACCCAGATGACAATTGGCCTGCTGACGAACAATACCGGAGTGGACGGCCAAGGCCGGCGAACGATCGACGCGCTGGCGTCGGCGCCGGGGATCAAGCTGGCGGCAATTTTTGCGCCGGAGCACGGGATATTTGGCGCGCAGGATGACCTGAACGTTCAGAACACGACTGACTCAGTGACCGGAGTTCCCGTCTATTCGATGTATGGCGGCACGGACGCCAAGAGACGGCCTCCGCTGGACGTGCTCAAAACGCTGGATGCCGTGGTATTCGATATTCAGGATGTCGGCGCGCGTTTTTACACTTACACGTCCACGCTGGGTTACCTGCTGGAAGCAGCCGCGCAGACGAACACTGAAGTCGTGGTGCTGGACCGGCCGGACGCGGTGAATGGAGCGTTTGTTCAGGGCAACATGTCGCAGGCGGAGTTTGCGAGCTTTACCAACTATCATCCCACGCCGATACGCATTGGCATGACGCTGGGCGAACTGGCTCAGATGTACAACGTGGAGCGGAAGATCGGCGCGCGGCTGCGCGTGATTCCCATGCAAGGCTGGCTGCGCGGTGACTGGTTCGATTCCACAGGGATCGTGTGGATCAATACGTCGCCGAATTTACGGTCAGTGAATGAGGCGGAGCTGTACACGGGCGTCGCGCTGGTTGAGGGAACGAACGTTTCCGTTGGCCGCGGCACGGACACGCCATTTGAAGTGATGGGCGCGCCGTGGATCGACGCCCGCGCTTATTCCGATTATATGAATGCGCGACTGATTCCGGGCGTGCGCTTTGTGCCGGTGACGTTTACGCCGGTAAACGGCCCGTATGCCAACCAGCTGTGCAAAGGCGTAAACATTATTGTGACTGACCGCACGGTGCTGGACGCTCCGGAAATGGGGATTGAGCTGGCGGCGGCGCTGAAGAAACTTTATCCCGACAACTGGAAGATCGAGCACATGATCGGCGCGCTTGCTAGCCAGCAGGTATTCGACCAACTGGCCGCTGGGGAAGATCCGCGGAGCATTGCGCAGAGTTGGCAGGATGATCTGGAGAAGTTTAAGGAGATCAGGCAGAAGTATCTTCTTTATAAGTAGGTTTCACCGCGGAGACGCGGAGAAGAGCAAGATTTAGCCGCGAATCAACGCGAAATACGCGAATGATTTGAGGGGCTCCTTGGTTTCCTCCGTGCCTCCGTGGTGAAAATTTCTCCGTTTTTTTCGCGTGCATTCGCGGCCTGAACCTCTTATCTTCGATCCATGAACTTGCACATCGGGACCTCAGGATGGTCATATGCGAGCTGGAAGCCGGCGTTTTTTCCGGAGAAGCTGCCGTCAAAGCGTTTTCTTGAGTTCTATGCGACGCGGCTGAATGCCGTGGAGTTGAACGCGACGTTCCGTCGTATGCCTACGGCCAGCGCCATCGCAGGATGGGTGGGACCGACGCCACCGGATTTCAAATTTGCCGCCAAGGTGCATCAATCCATCACGCATTTTAAGCGGCTCAAGGACTGCGATGACTCGTTCCGGTTTTTTTTGCAGAGCATGGAGCCAATGAGGCAGTCGGGCAAGCTGGGGCCGATATTGATACAGACGCCGCCGAATCTGAAAGCCGATCTTGATCTGCTGCGGACGTTTGCGCAGCTCTTGCCGCAGGCGTACAGGTTTGCGTTTGAGTTCCGGCATGAGAGCTGGTTTACGGATGCGGTATACGAGATTTTGAGAAGTAAGAATGCGGCGCTGTGCTGGGCGGAGAGTGAGAAGATTGTTGTGCCGAAGGTGGCGACGGCGGATTTTCTTTACTTTCGGTTTCGCGAGCCGGAGTACAGCACGCCGGATCTGCAGAAGGTGGCGGAAGAATTAAAGGCGCAGAGCCAGGAGCGCGAGGTGTTTGCCTTCTTCAAGCATGAAGAGCAGCCGGAGAGCGCGTTGAATGCAGTGACCGTGGCGCGGCTGAACGGGATTGAAGAGAAACCGTTCGTGATGCCGGAGAAGAAGGTGGGGAAGAAGAAAACCGCACAATAGGAGTTGCCCTCCTTCGCGACTCCTCAGTCCTGCCCATTCACGCCAAAAGCGGGCGTGAATGGGGACCCGACTGCGGCGCTTCCTCGGAGTCGCTCAGGAGGGCAACGAATGAGTGGGCATCTGGCACGGTTATATCATTTTAGTGTGGTGCATCCGCGCACTCTGTACCTCGGCGGCTGAAGCCGGAGGGTTTATCAGCTTTACCGCAGGTCTGAAGACCTGCTCCACCCCGCTGTGGGACACATTAAAACATAAAAGGCACAAAGCATTACCCAGCGATTGCCTCAATCGCATTTAAAGCATCCGGCGGCAATTCCAGGGAGCGACTTTCAAGGTCTTGCCGCATGTGATCGGCGCTGGAGGTGCCCGTAAGCGGGAGCATGCCGACCTGACGAGCGAAAGCGAAGACAATCTGGGCCGGCGTGGCATTCTTCTGCGCGGCAAGAGCGGCGACGGTGGGATGGCCAAGGGATTGTTTGTTTGCTGTGAGAAGAGAGAAGCCCTGATAGATGATGTTTCGCTCGCGGCAGAAAGCGCGGACTTCGCGGTCCCACCCGCGACTGGCGTAACAACGGTTCTGGACGAACGCAGGCGGTTCAGCATGGGCGCGGGCCATTTGCTGCAGTTGAGCGAGTGAAATGTTGCTGACGCCGAGAAGACGCGTGCGTCCGGCGTCGCGTTCTTTGATCATGGCCTGCCAGGTTTCAAAATCCTCTGTGGTCCAGTGAGAGTGAGAAGCGGGGCCGTGCAGAACAAAACTGTCCACGTGATCGGTGCCAAGATGCTCAAGCGAACTGGCCATGGATTGCGCCACCTGGAGGGAAAGCGTTGCCGCAGGATCGTAGGGCAGGCGGTGGTCCTGGCCTGCCTGATAGGTGAATTTTGTTTGAAGAAAAAGATCGGCGCGGGTGACTATGCCGGCCGCGTACGTGGCGGCAAGACCCTGGCCGACGGCGGCTTCAAAGTAATGGCGGCGCTGGTTGGCTGTGTCGATGGCGCGAAAGCCGGAGCGGATAGCGAGTTCGGTGAGGGCAGCAGTGCGGTCTTCTTTCCAGGCGGTGCCGTAAAGAAAATCAGGTTGCGCATTGGGCATGGCACTATTCTGACATGCCTGGATAAGAGCTGATTTCACCGCGGAGAACGCGGAGGCGCGGAGAAAACCGGGCAAGGCTGAGGATGGATTCTTGAAAATTCTCCCATTGTGTGTCGATTTTAGTTGATTTATTCGTTTTATATTCGCTATAATGATTTTGGTGGGGATGATCTGTTAAGGCTGCGCAACGGGAAACCGTTGCGTTTTGTGTTTTGTGGAAGTTTGCGACCCTCTGCCGATTGGATTGGGTTTGGGATTGGGATTGGATGGCCCTTGGGCCACCCAAGGGCCACCCAAGCGTCTCGCAAGGGTCACGCCTGGGTCGAATAGGAGGAAGTGCTTTGTTTGCAATACGAACTGTAAAAAGGCCGGGTGGGGTAGGTGATCGCTGTGAACGCTCAAGAATCGGAAGAGCAAATTTCACCGCGGATTAACCCAGACGGATGCGGAGCAGGAATAAAAGTGAAGAGTCACAAGTCTTAACCACCGAGCGCAAGCCAGAACAATTTGCGTTCGATGACAAACGGAACCAGCAGAGCTATTTGCCGGTGTACCGGCAAGCAGGATACTGATTATGGTGTCTGATAACAAGCGAAAGAGCGATGACCGTGATGATCCGATAGTGAAGAACTTTCTTGATTACCTGAAGGTTGAGAAAGGGCTGACGCCGTTGACAGTCGGCGCCTACAAGTCTGACCTGATTCAGCTTGCGGAGTTTCTTGCGGCGCGTCGCCGGGAATTGACGCAGGCGCGGCGGGAGGATATCCGCGCGTTCATGAGCCAGCTGTTTGCGAACGGGGTGAAAGACCGGTCGGTGGCGCGCAAGCTTTCCACGCTGCGGCATTTTTACAAGTACTTGCTGCTGGACCGGATCATCAAACAGGACCCAACACTGGAGATCGACTCGCCAAAGCAGTGGAAAGTGCTGCCGAAGTCGCTGGCGGCGAGTGAGATTGATTCAATGATGGAGTCGGCGGGCCAGGCGGGCGATTCCAAACTTTCCGCGGCGCTGGCGCAACGCGACCAGACCATGCTGGAAGTGTTTTACGCGGGCGGGATGCGGGTCTCTGAGATCATCAACGTGAAGCTGGAAGATATGAAGCTGGAACTTGGGTACATATTGGTGTATGGCAAGGGTGACAAGGAGCGAATTGTCCCGATTGGCAAGGCCGCGCAGGAGCGAATAAGCGCATATCTTGCTGACAGCCGGGCGACCCTGCTGAACGGAAGAATTTCATCCATGTTGTTTGTGAGGCGTGGCGGCGGGAGGCTCTCGCGGCAACGGGTATGGCAGATGGTGAGAGATGCGTCAGCTTCAGCGCGCCACGCCAGCCCGCACATGCTGCGGCATAGCTGCGCCACGCACATGGTAGAAAACGGCGCGGACCTGCGGACAGTGCAGACGATCCTGGGCCATGCAGACATTTCCACCAGCCAGATCTATACGCATGTGGCGCTGGACCGGCTGAAGAAGGTCTATCGCGACTTTCATCCACGGGGGAAGAGAAGCGGCGGAGCGGTGAAACCATGAAGCAGGAAAGCAGGGTGAGCACGGAGATTCAGCGCGGCATCAACAGGTTTCTGGATTCGCTGCGCGGGGAGCGCAATGCGTCGGCGCATACGTTGCGCGCTTACAGCAACGAGCTGGGGCGCTTTGCCGAATATCTAGGGCCGGAAGCGCGATGGAATGAGATCGATCACATCACGGTGCGGGGCTTCCTGTCTCATTTGCATGGCTCCGGGCTGAGCAAGGTTTCGGTGGCGCGGGCGCTGGCTGCTTTGCGGTCGATGTACAAATGGCTGGGGCGGGAAGGTATTGTTGCCCAGAACCCGGCCAAACTGGTGTCATCACCAAAGCTGCCCAAGAAGCTGCCGCGCGTCCCGACAATGGAAGAGATCAACGGCCTATTGAACACAGACATGCCTGAAACCGCCGCGTTTCCTGAGCGAGATCGGGCGATCTTTGAGCTGTTGTATGGCTGCGGGCTGCGCAACTCAGAGCTGGTGGGCGTGGAGTTGGGCGATATTGAAGAAGCGAATGGTGTGATTTTGGTCCGGGGAAAAGGGAAGAAGCAGCGCTATGTTCCGCTGGAAGGCGCGGCTGCGGAAGCGCTGGCGGCGTATCGCAAGGCGCGCCAGCAAGTGCTCAAGGCAACGCGCAAGAACACGCGACGGCTGTTCATCAATCAGCGTGGCGGGCCTTTGACGACGCGGAGCGTTGGGCGGATTGTGAAAAAGATCGCTGTCTCGCGCGGATTGCCGCCGGACATACACCCGCACACTCTGCGGCACGCCTTTGGCACGCACATGCTGACGGAAGGCGCCGACCTGCGGGCGATCCAGGAGTTGCTGGGGCATGAGCGGCTTGCGACTACGCAGAAATATACGCAGTTATCGATTACGCATGTGATGGAAGTCTATGACAGGACGCATCCGCGAGCAAAGTAGCAGGTCCACAGGCAGGTGACAAAAGACGATGGCCTTGGTTCGGCGGCTTGCCTATTTTGCTGTGGCATTGATCTAGAAGATATGCGATTCTTTTGCTTCCCCGAAAGCCAGGAGATTAGGTATGCGTAAAGCTGTGTTCCTTCTTGTATTGATGGCAGCGGCGGCGCCGCTATATGCGCAGCAGAGCGTGGCGGAAGCAGCCGCACAGGCAAAAGCCAAAACAGAAGGGCTGGCAGCGGACGCGCCAACCCGCGACCAGGTGATGAAACTGCTGGACCTGCTGCAGATCCGCAAAAGCATGTCACTGATGATGGACGGGATGAAGCAGGCCATGAAGCAGGGCGCTGAAGAAGCCTTCCGCGAGCGCGTGCCTAACCCGACGCCGAAGCAACTGGAAGCGCTGAACGGCATGGTGGACGACATGATGGCAGATATGCCGCTGGACGAGATGATTGAAGCCATAGTGCCGATTTACCGGCGGCATCTCAGCAAGAGTGACGTGGATGAAGTTATCCGGTTCTATTCCTCTACCGTGGGACAAAAGCTTTTGCGCGAACAGCCGCAGATGATCCAGGAAGGGATGCAGGCGGGGGTGGAGATCCAGCAAAAGAGAATGGACCAGATGATGACCAAAATTCGCGAGCGCACACAGAAGATGGCTGAAGAGGAAGAAAAAGATAAGGCGGCGGCTCCCAAGAAGTAAACTGCAGTGCATTTGAAAGGCGGATGCTTGTGGTGCGAGCGCGCACAATAAGCAGTCCGGGGAAACGAAGAAAAATCCTGCTCCTCTGCTAATCCATGAACCTATTCGGAAACTACAGCTTTGGCTTTATTTTTGTGGCGATTGCCATCGTCCACTTTATCCGCCGGCGTCCGGACAACTACTGGCTGTTTGTCATTATTATGGGTGGCGGCCTGGGCGCGCTTATCTACATTGTGGTGGAGGTGCTACCGGACCTGGGCCTGCTGCGGCAGTCGTTTCAGGTATTTTCGCATCGCAAGCGGATCCGGCAGCTGGAGATGATGGTGCTGGATAATCCGTCGGCGGGAAATTATGAAGAGCTGGCGGACCTTTACCTGGAGCAGAAGAAATTTGCCAAAGCGAAAGAATGCTATGACCACGCCATCTCGTCGCGGACGGACTCGCCTGATCCTTTCTATCGGCGCGCGCTGTGCGAACTGGAGTTGAAAGATTTCCCGGCGGCGGTGACTGACTTGGAGCGCGTGGTCAGAAAAGACCGTAACTATGATTATCAGCGCGCGGCCGGCCTGCTGGCATATGCGTGGGCCTGCAACAACCAGGCAGCGCAGGCGGCGAACATGTTTGAGCAGGTTACCCAGACTTCCACGCTTTCTGAGACGCAGTTCAACTACGCGCAGTTTCTGGCGGCGCAGGGCAAAGCGGGAGAGGCCAAGCAGTGGGCACAGCGCGTCCTGGGCAAGAAAGCTACCATGCCGCGTTACCTGAAGCGGCGAGAGAGACCGTGGTTTAGAAGGGCGTCAGCGTTGTTGAAAAGATTGCCGGCGTGAAGCGGGGAAGCGGCGCGCAGATGGGAAACGCGTCCGCGTCGGGTCATAGGGCTTATTAGATTGGCCGATAACTCGGCGGCGGTGCGATTTCGTGGTGAGAGCTTACAAGGTAAAATGGTTTGGTGTGGCCCTGTAGCTCAGATGGATAGAGCGACGGTTTCCTAAA
>Ga0207693_10003724_pt1 | contig 12993 bp, 15 predicted proteins | sample LARL81metaG_FD_184347 | JGI IMG/M metagenome (GOLD analysis project Ga0207693, IMG submission 184347) | Corn, switchgrass and miscanthus rhizosphere microbial communities from Kellogg Biological Station, Michigan, USA - LAR L8-1 metaG... | ecosystem: Host-associated > Plants > Roots >...
GCGCAACTATGGTGGCTCGATTCAGAAGGCGATCCGCGCGGCAGGCGGCGACGGCTGGTTTCCCTATTTCCCGGACGCGACCGCGGATGCTGTTGCCGAAGCAAAGGCGCTCGGACTCAAGGTCGGCGCCTGGACAGTCAATGAACCGGAAGACATGCGAAGGTTGATTGCGCTCGGCCTCGACGGCATCTGCACCGATCGTCCGGATTTACTGGCGAAGGAGTTGAAGCGAAAATTGTAACTGACCCTGTAAATCATCGCTTCGCCCATTGCGCCCAAAACCTCTTCACCTACTCTTGACCGCGAAACTCCGCTCGCGGCCTTGCGCAAGCGCCTTTCAGGAATTTCGCGCGATGGAGTTGCTCGACACAGTCAAAGACGCTTGGGGCTGGATCGGCTTGGCGCCTGCCGAAGTCCTGGAGATCAACGCGTTCGGCAATGTCCTGGTGAAGGCGCTCGATGGACGCGTATGGCGCATTTGTCCGGAAGACTTGCGCGCGGATGCCGTGGCGGTCTCACTAGCGGACTTCGAGAAGGTTAGGACGCAGCCGGAATTCTCCGAGGACTGGAACATGTCCGTACTGGTCGATGAAGCGAGCCAAAAATTCGGTCGTCCGGGAGAGGGGCGGTGCTACTGCCTCAAGGTGCCCGGTGTGTTGGGCGGCGAATATGGCGGCGACAACCTGGCGACGATCTCTGTTCTGGAGTTGATCGCGTCCTCCGGCGATTTGGCCAAGCAGGTCTCGGAGTTGCGGGACGGAGCAGAAGTGCGATTGAGCGTCGCCAAAACCTCCAAACCGTAACGCTCACGAATGACCCGTATTGGGCTTGACATTCATAGAACAAACAGTGAACATACCCGGTTTTCACGAGGGGAAACAGGGATGAAACCAAAGATCAGCATCGTCACGCTCGGCGTTCGGGATTTCGCGAAATCGCTCGCCTTCTATCGCCATGGGCTTGGATTTACGACGCACAACTACAAGGAGGGCGAGGAGCATGTGATCTTCAAGATGGAGGGGAGTTGGCTCTCGCTCTATCCGCGCCACCTCCTTGCCGACGATGCGACGGTTCCGGATGACGGCCGAGGATTTTCCGGCGTCACGCTGGCGCACAATGTGAAATCGAAAGCCGATGCCGATGCGGTGTTCGCGCAAGCTGTCGCCGCCGGCGCCGCGGCGGTGAAGACACCGCAAGACGTCTTCTGGGGCGGCTATTCGGGCTACTTCGCCGATCCCGATGGCTATCTCTGGGAGGTGGCGTGGAATCCGTTCACCGACCTCACCTGAAAAAATGCAAAAAGCGACGAACAATTATGTTGCCGAAGCAACGCAAGGTAGCTTTGTATTCTTTCGACGCGCAGAGCATGGTTTGACCGTCATCGAAGGAGTGCGCGGAAATTTATCAAACAGTATTGTTCCCGCCGCTCAAATGCTTGCGCGCGATTTGGCCGAATTGAACGTCAAAAACTGAAGGAAAAAATGGAAACGAGAGACATCGTATACAAAGTCGGCGACAAGAGTTTCACCGGCTATCTCGCCGATGGTTCGAATGGCAAGAAGGTGCCGGGCATTCTCGTCTGTCACCAAGGCGGCGGCTTGCGTGACCATGAAAAGGATCGCGCCCGCATGCTGGCCGAACTCGGCTACGTCGCTTTTGTGCTCGACGTCTATGGCGAGGTCGCCACGACTCGCGAAAAGGCGATGGAGCTTCTGAATGGCCTCGTGCAGAACCAGAAGCTCTGGGATGAGCGCATTTTGGCCGGCCTCGCGCAACTGAAGGCGCAAGCCCATGTCGACACCTCGCGCCTGGCGGCGATCGGTTTCTGTTTCGGCGGCATGACCGTGCTCGAACTCGTGCGCGCGTCAGACGAACTCGCCTGCGTCGTCGCCTTCCATCCCGGGTTGACCGGACTGCCGCAGACGGATCCGCGCAAGGTCACCGGCAAGGTCATGGTGTGCGCTGGGCAATTGGATCCGCTGATCCCCGACGACGCGCGCACGCAGTTCCTGAAACTGATGCGCGAAGCGGGCGCCGATCTCCAGTACATCAACTATTCGCTGGCCGGCCACAGTTTCACCGACAAGACGGTTGCGGAGTTCAACATTCCGAATTTCGAATATCACGCGCCGACCGACCGGCGTTCCTGGGCGGCCATGCGCGATCTGTTCGACGAGACCTTCGGTAAGAAGTGAGCATGGCAGACGAACTGCGCATTTCGTTCGAGCCGCACAATGACGCGCCGAAGCAGTTCGTCATCAACGGCGTCGACAACCACAACATCGCAACGACGGGATTGTCGGCCTACTACCCCGTACAGTATTTCCTGCGCGGTAAGAATGACGAAGTGCTGGGCGGCTTGCTCGGCCAGATTTGGGGCCACTGGTTGCACATCAATATCGTCTGGGTGGCCGAGCCGGCGCGCGGCAAGGGTCACGCGCGCGCACTGGTCGAGGCTGCGGAAGCCTATGCGGTTTCGCGCGGCTGCCGCGGCGCCTATCTCGAAACGTTCAGCTTCCAGGCGCGGCCGCTCTACGAAAAGTTAGGATACGAAGTATTTGGCGAGCTCGCCGACTATCCGCCCGGCCACTCGCAATACTTTTTGAAGAAATCACTTAGGCCGTGAAGTGGTAACTCAGCGTTCCTGCCGGAGCGCCGCGCAACTCGCGCTGCCGATCGCGCCTTCGACGTCGTAGAGGAAGCACTCGCCGATCGCCACGCCGTCGCTCGCCTGATGGTTGATCTTTTCGAAGCCGATCCATTCGCCTTTCGGCAGGCGATGCAGATAGACGTTCACATCGGTATTGATGTAGCCGAGACTGTTCTCGCTGCGATTGGCGAGAGGGCTCGTGAAGTCGGAGGCGACCGCAACGCGGGTGAAGGGCGTCAGCGGCTCACCTTCGACGAGTTCGCGGATCTCCGCCAGCCATGCGCCGCGTCGCGCGCCGTTGGTGCTGAACCAGTCGGAGATGTTGCGCATCTTCCACATCCGTTCGCCGAACTGACCGGCGGGTGGCGGCGGCAAGTCCTCCGGTCGCGACACGTCCCAGTTGGGCGGACTCCAGGTCTTGCCGGGCGCGTTCTTGGAGCGCAGCAGGAATTGACAGGTGCCGCGCGCCACGCTCCTGCCGCCGCTCAAAAGTTCGCAATCGACGATCTTGATGCGCCTGCCGCCGCGCACGACGCGAGTCACCGCGGTGATCGGCGCAAAGTCCGCCAGACGATACATGTCGACGGTCAGCCGAACGGGCATCCACTCGGCGCCGCCATGCAATCGCTCAAGCTCGAAACCGATGAGACCGATGATGACGCGACCGTGCAGGGAGTTCGGATTCCACGGCCCGCGACTGGAAGGCTGCGGGACATAGCTCTCGCCGTCCCGCTTGAAGAATGCGTCGTGCTCCATCGTGTGCGGTTACAGCCCTTCGAACAGCGCCGTCGACAGATAGCGCTCGGCGAAGGAGGGGATGATGGCCACGATGGTCTTGCCCGCCATGTCCGGTCGCGCGCCGACTTCGAGTGCGGCGGCGATCGCGGCGCCCGACGAGATACCGACGGGAATGCCCTCCTGTCGCGCCGCCTTGCGCGCCGTCTCGAACGCCGTCTCGTTGGAGATCGTGATCACTTCGTCGATCACCTTGCGGTCGAGGATCGCGGGAACGAAACCGGCGCCGATGCCCTGTATCTTGTGCGGTCCTGGCTGACCGCCCGACAGGATCGGGGAGTCTTCCGGCTCGAGTGCGATCATCTTGACGCTCGGCTTCTTGGCTTTGAGCACCTGGCCGACGCCGGTGATGGTGCCGCCCGTTCCGACACCGGAGATGACGACGTCAACGGCGCCTTTCGTATCGTTCCAGATTTCCTCGGCTGTAGTGCGGCGATGAATATCCGGATTGGCGGGATTTTCGAACTGCTGCGGGATGATCGCGCCGGGCGTGGCGGCGACGATCTCCTGCGCCCTGGCGATGGCGCCCTTCATGCCCTTCGCCGCTTCGGTGAGCACGACTTCGGCACCCATGATCAGAAGCATCTTGCGCCGCTCGATCGACATCGACTCCGGCATGACGAGGATGAGCTTGTAGCCCTTGGCGGCGGCGACGAACGCAAGCGCGATGCCGGTGTTGCCGCTCGTCGGCTCGACCAATGTGGACTTGCCGGGCGTGATGATGCCCTGCTTCTCGAGCGCCTCGATCATGGAGACACCGATGCGGTCTTTCACGCTCGAGATCGGATTGAAAAACTCGAGCTTGAGCAGGATATCCGCTTTGACGCCCGCTTCCTTCGACATTCGGGACAATCGCACCAGCGGCGTATCGCCGATGGTCTCGGTGATCGAATTGTAGACGCGTCCGCGTCCCGGTTTGCCTTGTTCCATTTGGTCCTCTCTCCCTGGCCGGGTTCAACCGGCCACCCAGTTTCAGATCGTGAAATCGGCGGCGTTGCCGCTGCCGCAATCGACGCCGACGGAGCGTGCCCGTTGGCACAGATCCTCGATGGATATCGCATCCAGCCGCGCCATCACTTCATCCTGCAGCGACTGTATCAAAGGCGAAACGATGCGGATGCCCAGTTCGGAGCGCGGATCAATGGCCTCGCTTTCCTCGTCCTCGAGGCTTTCGGCCACGCGCACCACGTCGCCGACCGAGATGCGGCGTCGTTCCTTCGCCAGGCGATAGCCGCCGCGCGGTCCGCGCACGCCTTTGAGCACGCCCGCGCGCACCAGCTGCTGCATGACCTGCTCGAGATAGCGTTGCGGCACGCCTTGTCTGGCCGTGATCTCCTTGGCCTGCACCGGTTCGGGGCGCGCGTTGAATGCGATATCGATCACCGCTTCGAGCGCCAGAAGTGTCTTTCGCGAGAGTTTCAGCATCGATCAGGCTTGTTTCAAAGTGTGAAGTCCGGTGGAGCCGTGGCCGCCGGCGCCGCGCGCGGTGTCCGACAGCGTTTCGCGTTCGACGAGTTCGGCGCGTTCGTGTCGTGCGATCACCATCTGCGCGATGCGCATGCCGCGCACGATGCGGAACGGCTCTTCGCCGAGATTGATCAGGATGATCTTGATCTCGCCGCGATAGTCCGAGTCGATCGTGCCGGGCGTATTGAGCACCGTGACGCCATGGTTGGCGGCGAGTCCGGAACGCGGCCGAACTTGTGCTTCGAAACCCTCCGGCAACTCGATGGAAACACCGCTCGGCACGACGGCGCGCTTTCCCGGCTGCAGATCGATGTCGCGTTCGATTGCTGCAACCAGATCCATGCCGGCCGATCCCGTGGTGGCGTAGGCGGGCAGGGGAAGGCCCAAACCGTGCGGCAGACGAAGCAGAGCGACCTTCATGCGGCGCGGCCCTTCAAGCTCAGCGCGATGCGGCTCGCCAGCCGCGTGCCGACTTCCGATTTGGAGAGTTCGGGCCAGTTTTCGGTGCCGTCGGGCGTGATGAGATGAACGGTATTCTTGTCGCCGCCCATGATGCCGGTGTGCGGGCTGACGTCGTTGGCGACGATCCAGTCACATGCCTTGCGCAATCGCTTGGAGACTGCATGTTCGACGACGTTTTCGGTTTCGGCGGCAAAGCCGATCACAAGCTGCGGGCGGTGCCTGTGTTTGGCCAGCGTGGCCAGAATGTCGGGATTTTCGATCAGGCGAATCGTCGGCGCCGCCGAATCCTTTTCCTTCTTGATCTTGCGGTTGGCGGCGATCTCCGGTCGCCAGTCGGCGACGGCGGCAGTGCAGACGGCGACGTCGGCAGGAAGCGAAGCCTCACACGCCGCCATCATCTCGCGTGCCGTAGTGACCTTGAGAAGCCGCACGCCATTTGGTGCGGCAAGTTCGACCGGGCCGGACACCAGCGTCGTATCGGCTCCGGCACGCGCCAGCGCATTGGCGATGGCATAGCCCTGCTTGCCGGACGAGCGATTGGCGATGAAGCGCACCGGGTCGAGGGGTTCCTGCGTCGGTCCGGCGGTGACGAGCGCCTTCACGCCATCGAGCGCGCTGGTGCTGCCGGAAAAATAGTTTTGCACCGCCTCTACAATTTCGTCGGGTTCAGCCATTCGACCAGGTCCGAACTCGCCGCACGCCATCTCGCCGTCATTCGGCCCGATGAACAGTACGCCGTCGGCTGTGAGCGTCCTGAAACTGCGTTGCGTCGCAGGATGGTTCCACATGCGCACATTCATTGCCGGCGCCATCAGCACGCGTTTGTCCGTCGCCAGCAGTGCGGTCGAGGCGAGATCATTGGCGTGCCCTCCGGCAAGCTTGGCCATGAGGTCGGCTGTCGCCGGCGCGACGACAACGAGGTCGGCAGCGCGCGACAATTGGATGTGGCCCATCTCCGCTTCGTCCGTGAGACTGAAGAGGTCCTGGAAAACCTTCTCGCCGGACAGCGAAGCGACCGAAAGAGGTGTGACGAATTCGGTGGCTGCCTTGGTGAGGATCGCGCGCACGGTTGCCCCGCGCTCCTTCAGCCGTCGAATGAGCTCAAGGGACTTGTAGGCGGCGATGCCGCCACCGATGATGAGCAACACGCTCTTGCCGTGCATGCCAACGGACCTTTCCGGAGTCCGGCAATTATACCGGATGTTGCGGGCAAATATATTGAATAACGCCGATGCAGTGTAGTTCGGAATTAGGAGAGTAACGCGATGAATTTGCAGGTTAAAAGTACCGAACTGCCGCCATTCCGGCCACTTCCGCAAAAGCCGCCCTCGTTGAGCGTGCGCAAATTGCCGGACGGCACAGTGTACATCGACTCAAATCACCGGCTCGGGCCGATGCACCGTTCCATTGCCCATCTGTTTCAGGACCGAGCCACCCGTCATCCCGAGCGCAACTTGATTGGCGAGCGCACTCCGCTGGAGGACGGCAAGACGGGCGACTGGCGCTTCATCACCTATGGCGACGCCTATGTGCGCGCCTTGGCCATCGCGCAAGCTTTGTTGTCGCGCGGCATGAACGCGGAAACGCCGCTGATGATCTTGTCGGGCAACTCGATCCTGCATGCCACAATGATGCTGGGCGCCATGCTTGCTGGTATTCCGGTGGCGCCTGTCTCGGTCGCCTATTCGCTGATGTCGACGGATCACGCCAAGCTGAAGCACGTCTTTGGCATCGCGTCGCCAAAGATGATCTTTGTCGAACAAGGACCCAACTATGCCCGCGCGCTCGCGGCATTGCCGCTTGAAGGCGTCGAAGTGGTTTCCGCGCTGCCGATCGCCGATCGTCCTACGACTGCCTATGACGATTTGATCCGCACCAATTCGGGACCCGACGTGGCCAAGTCCCTTGAAAAGATCTCGCACGACACGACGGCGAAGTATCTCTTTACCTCCGGTTCGACCGGCATGCCCAAGGGCGCGGTGCAGACGCATGGCATGATGTGCGCGGTGATCGCGGCGCAGGAAGCGTTGCGAACCGAGGCGCCCAATCCGGACGAGATACCGCAAAGTCTCGAATGGATGCCGTGGAATCACATTTCGGCCGGTAATATCGGTTTCAATGGCGCGCTGAATGCCGGCGGCACGATCTATCTCGATGCCGGCAAACCCTTGCCCAGCCTGTTCGACGAAACCATCCGTAATTTGCGCGACATCACGCCGCTTGGCATCGGCACCGCACCGATCGCGTTCGGTTGGCTCTGCGATGCGATGGAACGCGATGCGAGCCTGCGCGATCACTTCTTCGCCAAGCTGCGCATGGCCGGATATGGCGGCGCCACTCTCAGTCAGGACATCTATGAGCGCTTCCAGGCTCTCGCCATTGCCTCCGTCGGCCAACGCATTCCCATGACGACCATGTACGGCGCAACAGAAACACAGGGCGTCACCGTCGTGCACTGGATCACCGAGCGCGTCGGCCTGATCGGTCTGCCGTTGCCCGGCATCACGCTGAAACTGGTTCCCAACGGCACCAAGCTGGAAGTGCGCGTCAAGGGTCCAACCGTGACGCCCGGCTATCATAAGCGCCCCGATCTCACCGAGGCTGCCTTCGATGCCGAAGGGTTCTACTCGCTCGGCGATGCGGCGAAATTCGTCGACGAAAACGATCCGTCACAAGGACTCGTATTCGACGGCCGCGTGACGGAGGACTTCAAGCTCGACAGCGGCACCTGGGTGTCCGCGGGCACGCTGCGTGCCCAAGCCGTCGCCGCCGCGTCGCCGCTGATCTTCGATTGCGTCGTGTGCGGACAGGACAAGCCGTTCGTCGGATTGCTCGCCTGGCCGGTCGCCGCCGCCGGCAAGGCGATTTGCGGTTCCTCCGATCCGAACGTCGTCGTGAACGATCCGAAAATCCGTGCCTTTGTGCGGGAGAAATTCGCTGCTTACAACAAACAGCAGAGCGGTTCGTCGACTCGGGTGAAGCGCGTCATCCTCATGGCTGAACCGCCATCGGTGGATGGTCACGAGATCACTGACAAGGGCTATATCAACCAACGCGCAACGATGGATCGCAGGAAGGTTCTCGTGGACAGACTTTTCGCCACGCCACTGTCACCGGAGGTGATCGAAATTCCATGAGCGGAAAACTGATCGGCATTGCCAGGGCCAATGAACTGGGTGCTGCGCTTGAGGAAATCGCTCAAGCCAAGATTTCAGTTGAATCTGGCATTGAAGGCGATGCTCGCGGGCGCAAGCGGGACAGACAGGTGACCGTGTTGTTTCGCGAGAGCTGGCAGGAGGCTTGTCGCGATCTTGGTACCGAACTTCCGTGGGTTACGCGCCGCGCCAATCTTCTGATCGAAGGCGTTCCCGCGCCGCAGCGGGCAGGCGGAAAAATACGGATCGGCGATGTCACGCTCGAGATCAGGTTTGAGACGCAACCTTGTCACCTGATGGAAAAGGCCCGCACCGGGCTGAAGGCAGCCTTGACGCCGGATTGGCGCGGCGGGGTCTGTTGTAACGTGGTATCGGGCGGCAGAGTGCGCGTCGGCGACCCTGTTTCTATTGCATAAAATCGCAGACTGAACCGGCGTTAACGGGGCGATTACCAACCTATGGTCCACTTCCCACGATCGGGGGGACCACATGTTGCTAGGCGCTGACGACCTCTACCGCATCGCTGCCGACCTTGCCGAAGAGCACGGGACTGAAGCCATGGACTATGCGCGACGTGCCGTCGTCTCGTTCGAGGCGGAAGGCGCGATCGATCGCGCCCGCTTTTGGCTGACGGTGTGCGTCTTCCTCGACGACATCGTCGAGCACCGCATGGATCCCGACGCTCAGATCACCATTCACTGAGCTTGCACTCGTCCAAGCGTTCTGGCCAAACTCGCCCTCGACCACGCGAGGATTTTGGCCCGCTATGCCGCTCGACCCACTGGTAAAAGGCTTTCTCGATCAGATGGCCGCAGCGCCCGGGCCGAAAATGTCCGAAGCCGGCGCCACCGTCGCACGGGATATCTTCGTCGCGCTGATGCAACTCGTCGGTCCGAAGGATGTACCGGTTGGCAAGACGGAAAATCTGACCATTCCGGGACCAGGCGGACAAATTCCGCTGCGCGTCTACACGCCCGTTGCGGCCGGCCAAGATCCGATGCCGGCGCTGATCTACTATCACGGCGGCGGTTTTGTGATCGGCAACATCGAAACGCATGATGGCCTCTGTCGCATGATGGCGAACGAGGGTGGTATGCGCGTTATCTCCGTCGACTATCGCCTCGCACCGGAAAACAAATATCCTGCGGCAATCGATGACGCCTTTGCGGCGCTCACATGGGTCAGCGCCAATGCCGCGCACATCGGCGTCGATGCCAATCGCATCGCCGTCGGCGGCGATTCCGCTGGCGGGGCGCTCGCCGCTGAAGTCGCACAACTTGCGAAAGCGAAAGGCGGTCTAACGCTTGCCTATCAGATGCTGCTTTTCCCGGTCACGCAGATCGGCGGAGAGACTTCATCGCTGAAGGAATTTGCCGTCGGGTATTTTCTCGAACGCGAAACGCTCGACTGGTTCTACAGCTCCTATCTTCCCGCCGATGCAGACAAGTCCGACGCGAAATTGTCGCCGCTCCACGCCGCGGACGTATCAGGCCTTCCGCCCGCCTATGTCATGCTCGGCGGCTACGACCCGCTGCACGATGAAGGTTTGCAATATGCCGAGAAGCTTCGCGCGGCTGGCGTGAAGGTGAATGTCGCGGACTATCCAGGCATGGTTCACTGCTTCGTCTACCTGCAGTCCTTCCTGCCCCAGGCGCACGAGGCTTTGTCCGTCGCGGCGAAGGCCGTCGGTGCTGCTCTGACGGCGCGCTAGGAAGACTTCCACCATGCCTCTCGACAGACACGTGAAGGCGCTGCTCGATCAATTCGCAGCGCTGAAGATGCCCAAGAGCTGGGAGATCGGTCCGCAGGCGGCACGCGCTGCGATGAAGATGGGAATATTTCGCAAGGGCGACACGCAAATCGGCAAAGTCGAAGATCGCACCATTGAAGGTCCCGGTGGCGCGCTCGGCGTGCGCATCTACACTCCGATTTCGACGAGCAGCACCGTTCTACCCGGCCTCGTGTTCTTTCACGGCGGCGGATTTGTGCTGGGCGATCTCGACACCCATGACGATCTTTGCCGCGTCCTCTGCAATGAGAGCGGTTTCCGCGTAGTGTCCGTCGATTATCGCCTGGCGCCGGAGCATCCATTTCCGGCTGCCGTCGACGACTGTTTTGCGGCAACGCGTTGGATAGCAGCCAATGCAACGGAATTGGGGATTGAGGTGGGTCGCCTTGCCGTCGGCGGCGATTCCGCCGGTGGCAATCTTGCAGCCGTGGTAGCCCAACTCGCGCGCTCCGGCGGGCCAGCCATCGCTTTTCAGCTCTTGATATATCCGGTGGCCCAGCTCGGCGCTCCCGACACGCCTTCGATGCGTGAAAATGCAAAAGGCTATTTTCTCGAGAAAGAAGGTATGGATTGGTTCACGCGCCTCTACGCGCCGAACAAGGATCATCGCAATGATCCGCGTCTGTCACCGTTGCGCTGCGCGGACTTGTCGGGGCTTCCTCCGGCCTATCTGATCACGGCCGGGTTCGATCCGCTGCGCGACGAGGGCAAGGCTTATGCCGACGCGCTCGACAAGGCGGGTGTGCCCGTCACCTACGTGAACTATCCGGGCATGGTGCATGGCTTCTTCAGCATGCGCGGTTTCATCCCCAAGGCGCGCGAGGCCATCGCCGCCGCTGCAGCGGCCATGCGCGAAGGCGTCAAAGGGGAATAAGCTTTCCAGGATTGAGTACGCCTTTGGGATCTAGCGCCATTTTCACCGCGCGCAGAATATCGATACCAAGCGAGCCTTTTTCCGCTGCCATCCAGGGCAGATGATCTTCGCCGATGCCGTGATGATGACTGATGGTGCCGCCATTCTTCACAATTGCATCGCTCGCCGCCCGCTTGATCGTTCGCCACTGCGTGAGCTCGCCGTCAAGTGCGCGTGGAAAGATGTAGGTGAAGTAGAGGCTGGCGCCATCCGCGTAGGAGTGGCTGATGTGGCAGCTCACCAAGCCGCGTGCGCCAGCACGCGGCGCTGTTTCGCGGATTGCGGCTTCGATGGCATCGCGGACGGTGATGTAGAGTGTGTCGAGCTTCGACCAGCTGGTCGCTGTCTCCAGCGTGTCAACGCCGACGCCGCGATCCATCATCGGGTCGCGCAAGTAGGGACCGTGAAAACGTCCTTCCTTCCAGCGCTTGCCTTGGGACTCGCCCAGGGCGAGCGCGCCGAGCTTCTTTGTCAGGACGTCGAAACGGTGCCTGGCTTCGTTTACCGCGCTTGATTCGCCTTCGAATCCGGCAATCAGCGCACAGGACTTTTCGTCGAAACCGCGGCTGTCAAGGTAGAGCTGCGAGACGCGATCACCGACCGTACGCTTTTTTCCGAGCGCGCCAAAGGTGCGATAGAACTTCGTCTCGATCGGGTCGGAAAGCCGCAGCATCGTGAGATCGACCCCGCTGATCATTGCGGATCGGATGGCGGCGACGCCGCTGGCGAAATCCTTGAACAGATAGCCCCGGTAGTCACTTGCCGCGGGCAATGCGTGCAGTCGGACAGTTGCTTCGGTGATGATCCCGAGCACACCTTCCGAACCCAGCACCAGATCGTTCAGACGCGGTCCGGTTGCCGATGCCGGAAAGCCGCCGGTCTGCAGCACGCCGCGAGGCGTGACGACCTTGGCGCCGACGAGCCAGTCTTCCGCGCGGCCATATCGGTTGGAACCCTGGCCGGCGCCGCGATGCGCAATCCATCCGCCAAGCGTGGAGAATTCAAATGACTGCGGGTGATGGCCGAGCGTAAGCCCCTTGGCTTGCAACGCTTTCTCGAGCGCCGGACCGAGAATGCCGGCCTCGAAAGTCGCGGTCATGGATTGCGCGTCGATGTCGATGACGCGGTCCATTTCCGACAGGCTTATCGTTACGACTGATTTGAAACGGCCAGGATCGGCTGTAAGAGCGCCAACAACACTCGTGCCGCCGCCATACGGCACCGCTGCAATGCCGCACTCACCGCAAACGGCGAGCGTCGCCTGGACTTCATCGGATGTGCGCGGAAGCAGCACTGCGTCCGGTGCCGTTGAAAGGTCGCCGGCGCGTAGTCGGATCAAATCATGATAGCTGCGGCCGAGTGCATGGTAAGCGCGCTCGTACGCGTCGTCGCGTACTCTTTCCGCGCCAAGCAATGCGACGAAGCGAGCACGATGTTCTGCCGTCAGGCGAGACGTCGGGATGGTGATGCTCTCCAGCGGACGCGCAGGCGTGGCCAGAAGCGCGGGCATGCCGAGTTCTGTGGCAAGCCAACTCCAGAAGAGGTCATTCTCGGCGAGCTGGTCCTTGTGCGCAGTCCAGCCCCACCCGTTCCAGCGAATCGCTCGGTGGTCGATCGTCATATCTGCAACGTCCCCGGCCCCATGCTCAGCATCGCAGATTGAGAGCGCGAGGCAAAATCTCGAACGTCGCCGGCAATCGCCCGGCCGCCTCTCCGTCGGTCTCGATCAAAACCGCTCTGCCGCCAGTTTCGGCTACGGGCG
>Ga0207693_10003725_pt1 | contig 12991 bp, 11 predicted proteins | sample LARL81metaG_FD_184347 | JGI IMG/M metagenome (GOLD analysis project Ga0207693, IMG submission 184347) | Corn, switchgrass and miscanthus rhizosphere microbial communities from Kellogg Biological Station, Michigan, USA - LAR L8-1 metaG... | ecosystem: Host-associated > Plants > Roots >...
GAATGAATTTCGCCGACTGGCCGCAAAAATCGATCAGCACATGCAACAGCTTGCCGCCCAGGGCGTCAGCGAGGCACATGCCATCATCAACCGCATGTTAGGCGTCTAAACGGAGGCAAACGATGACACGAGTTCGCGTTGAGGGCTTCACCATCTCGCTCGACGGATACGGAGCAGGTCCGAATCAAGACATCAACAATCCGCTCGGCGTTGGCGGGACGGAGCTGCACCAGTGGCTAGTCCCAACACGCACGTTCCAGCGGGCCTTGTTCGGCAAGGACGGCGGTACGACCGGGGTTGACGATGATTTCGCCGCCCGTGGCTTTCAGAATGTTGGGGCCTGGATTCTTGGGAGGAACATGTTCGGACCCATTCGTGGGGACTGGCCGGACACAAACTGGAAAGGCTGGTGGGGAGACAATCCACCGTATCACGTTCCAGTCTTCATCTTGACCCATCATGCTCGTCCCCCCATCGAGATGGAAGGCGACACGACGTTCCACTTCATAACAGGAGGCATTCGCGAGGCGCTCGACCGTGCACGCGAGGCCGCTGCCGGAATGGACGTGCGGATCGGCGGTGGGCCGGACACAATCCAGCAGTATCTTCGTGAGGGCCTCATTGATGAACTGCACATTGCTATCGCGCCGGTCCTGCTCGGCCGGGGGGAACCGCTGTTCGAAGGGGTTGACTTGCGGGCTCTGGGATACGAATGCGTTGAATTCGTAGCGTCGGAGAAGGCCACGCATGTCGTCCTACGGCGCCAAGGGCACACGGACGCCTAACAACCGGTTGCAGCGGACGGTCCGCTACGCGGCCCGCCGCTGAACCGGAGCGATGGGATACGTGCCAGACCTGCACAAGATTTGGGTCGGCACCTCCGATCAGCAGCTCATGGCGCTGTCCAACGAATTCCCTGGGTTCTATCGCTACGCCCTCATCATGGAAGAGGCGTCCGAAGCCGAGCGCAACAAGGCATCACGGCCCTATGATGGCATGGCTGGGTTCTCCGAAGAGCACAAGCAGCGGGCGGCTCAACTGCTGGTCACGGCAGCAAACCTTGAGCGCGGCTACCAGGCGTTTCGTGGAAGCGGCAACCTGCAAGTCTTCCAGCCCCAAGTCAACGAGCTGGGCCGGTTGCATCGGCAATGGCTGTCCGATCTGGATGGCTTCAAAAACTCTCTACGCGCGCAGGGTGCGGAACCCAAGGCATTGGAGTACGTGAACGAAGCGTTCAGCCGCCTTACCGAGCGCATCAAGCAGCTTGCCGGTTGATCGTCGAGACGGACGACGGAAATTTCTGGGGTTCCGGCTTACAACCCCTTTCTGTGCTGGAAGCTCGACTCGGACTCCTGCACTAGCGGCTAAGATCAAACACTCTGAGGGACCACTTATTCTCGGTTAAATTGGTTTCAAGACCACGGATGTTGTCGGTCAGGACCGTTTATGTTCTCGGTTCCCTACAGCTGAACCTACTGCGAGTCAGCGCCCTCGGGTCCGTTCTTCGGCCAGCAAGGCCGGAAACTCGCACCGGAAGATGCAACGGCGGTGGTTGTAGTGGAAAAGTTTGGCGCAGTAAACCCGGCGCGCCGTTCCTTGGTAGAGAAATGCCGCAGCTGGCATCGCCAGGAGAGGCGCCACGAAGTAGAGCCACCAGCCGCGCCAAGCTCTACCGAAAAAATCGGAGATGGTGGCCAGGGCAGGGTCCATGTTTGCGCCGGAAAGCGGGGATTCAACTGTCACGAAGAATGTAACGAGCAGGGCGACGCACCAAGGGGTGTGGCGTGCCCAGTAGGGCGTGTTGTTGATCCAGAGCAGCGCCGCCATCAAGAGAAATGCGATGAGGAACTCGCCCGCGAAGGCCACCAGCTCGCCCGCCGAGCCTGACATTGAGATGAGGTAGTTGACAGCCGGATGCATCACCGGCTCCGGAAACAAACGGCTCAGCACGAACAGTGTCGCAAATATGCCGGTGACCTGCGCAATGATGTAAAAGCAGAGGTCTACCAACCGGATCTTTCCCAAGTAGAAAAAGGTGAGCGTAATCGCCGGATTCATGTGGGCGCCGGAAGCTTCACCGAGGGGCGATTTGATGAGCAAGAGCGTGGCCGTACCAAGTCCGAGCCCGATGACCACGCGCTGTCCAAGCGGGTCCAGGAACCAGCTGTGCACCGGTGACCCCGGATACTTCACCGCGATAGTAATTAGGCAATCGGCTAGCACAAAGAAGGCTACCAGCCCCGCCTCACACAGGTATTCCGGCCAATGGGCAAGGGACAACTTCCACATGCAGATTTGCGGGCGCGGCGCGTCAATGGCAATATCTTTTGCACTCATTTCAAGGTATTTTGCTTTTTGTGCCGGCTAAATTGTCGTCTTCTGCGAAGACGCTCACATGCTCTCGGTGTTAAAACTGATTTGACGTAATGACTATAAGAGGTTGGCGAGCTGACCGAGACCAAGACCCTCGATGACCTGAGCCTGAACTGGCTCGGTTAGACGATTGACAACATCGGATCCATAGGGTTCTCCGACTACGACACGAGCAGGCCGTGAACCCCTCGCCTGGCTCACGAGCTTAGCGATGGCGTCCGGCACGTCATGCGGGTTAGGAGCGTTTTTGCTATGGAAGATCTCCATGAACGTCGCGAACATCTTGCCAGGTATAGTACCGATTTCTCCGTACGCTTCAGCGCGTACCTTGTCGGTCGGTTGTTGCGCGCTTCCATACATGTTAGTCGGGTAAGCGCTGGGCTGGACGAGCACTACATCGACTCCCAATTGAGACAGCTCGTAACGATAACTGTCTGTCAGGGCCTCAACCGCGTATTTGGAGGCGCCGTAAAGTCCGAAGAAAGGGAATGTTACTCTGCCGAGAATGGAACCGATATTGATCACTAGGCCGTCGCCTTGCTTACGCAGGGTCGGCAGAACGGCACGCAGCACGCGCTGAACGCCGAAAACGTTGACTTCGAAGAGATCCCGTATCTGCTCGGGAGTGAACGCTTCGGAAACGCCTGCTGACGCGATTCCAGCGTTGTTGATTAAAACGTCGATCCGTCCTGCTTGGGATAAAACGTTACCGACCGCGCTTTCGACCGAGCTGTTGTTGATAACATCGAGTTCAACGACTTTAATGTCTTTGGCACGCAGCGCATCAGCGTGGGATTTGTTGCGACCAGCGATGTCTCGAAACGAGGCGAAGACACGATGACCTTCACGGGTTAAGGTTTCGGCGGTGTCCCGACCGAAGCCCGTGCTTGCGCCGGTGATAAGCACCGTTTTGGAAGAGAAGTTCTTTTGAGTCGACATGATTTTATTTCAATTACGTAGTTGCGATCGACACTGGCCGAATCGCAAATTCTTTAAACAGGCTGCGTGCCAACCGGCTACTTGAGCCGCTGCACACTGATTGTTGAGTAGTTATGATTCTAACGATCGGTTGAAGATTTTGGATCGTGCTCCCCTCCTGGTGCCTAGCTTGCGAATGAGAGTGTAGAAGGCGGGCGTAAACACGAGGCCGAAACCCGTGACCCCGAGCATCCCGAACAGCACAGCGGTCCCGAGAGATTGCCGCATCTCTGACCCTGCGCCGCTCGCCACGGTGAGCGGCGCTACGCCGAGAATAAAAGCGAACGAGGTCATCAAGATCGGACGCAAGCGCGTTTTTGCGGCCTGTGTCGCCGCCTCTTCGGGTGTAGCACCATCCTCGTCCTGGCGCTGTCGCGCGAACTCCACGATCAGGATCGCGTTCTTTGCGGCCAATCCCACCAGCACCACGAAGCCGATCTGGGCAAGGATGTCGATCGGCATGCCCCTGAAGTCCAGGCCGGTGGCCGAGGCCAACAGGCACATCGGCACGATCAGCACGATTGCCACCGGCAGCTTCCAGCTTTCGTACTGCGCCGCCAGCACGAGGAACACGAAGACGGCGGAGGCAGCGAAGATCGCCAGGGTCGGTACGCTCTGCTGCTCCTGCTGGTGCGAGAGGTCGGTCCATTCGAAGGTGACGCCGGATGGAAGCACCTGCTTGGCGAGCTCAGCCATGCGCTCCAAGGCCGTGCCCGATGCAACACCCGGTGCCGCCGCGCCCATGATCTCGGCGGCGGGGTAGAGGTTGTAGCGTGGCACGCGATAGGGCGCGGTCTCGTCCTTGAAGGTGGCGACCGAACCAATCGGCACCATCCCGCCGGTGGCATTGCGGGCCTTGAGCCGCGCGATGTTCTCCGGGGTTTGCCGGAACGATTCATCCCCCTGGGCAAGGACCTGGAAGGTGCGGCCCAGATAGTTGAAGTCGTTCACGTACTGCGAACCGAGGTAAAGCTGCAGTGTGGAGAACACGTCGGTCGGCGTCAGCCCGACCTTCTCGGCCTTCAGGCGGTCGATGTCGGTGTAGAGGGAGGGAGAGCCCGCGTTGTAGAGAGTGAAGACGCCGCCGAATGCCGGATCTTTGTTGGCCGCCGCAACCAATGCATTGGTCGCATTGGCGAGGGCTTGGGGCCCAAGATTATTGCGATCCTCGACCATCATCTTGAAGCCGCCAGCGGAGCCCAGGCCCTGGACCGGGGGTGGGTTGATCACTAGGACGAAGGCATCCTTGATGACGGCCAGGCGCTTGCGCACGGCCGCTAGCGACGTCGCGGCGTTCACGCCGGGGATCTCGTGACCGTACAGCGAGGGCAAGCTGAAGAAAATTGTAGCCGCATTGGGTGCAACGGTATTCGTCGTCACGTCGAACCCAGTCACCGGGGAAGTGTGCTCGACGCCTGGGGTTTTCAGGATGATGTCGTTCACTTCCCGAACCACCGCATCGGTCCGGGCGAGGCTGGAGCCCGGCGGCAGCTGGACGACCGTGACAAGGTAGCCAATGTCCTGATCCGGGATGAAGCCGGTAGGCATCCTCGCGAACTGGAGCCCCGTGAGAGAGATCAGGCCGACGTAGACGACCAGGATGATGGCGCTCGCCCTGACGAAGCGGCTGGTCATCTTGCCGTAACTCGACGACAACCACTCGAAACCGAGATTAAAGAGACCGAAGGCGCCCCGCAGGATCCGGTTGACGCCACGCGGTTCGGCATGGACGTGGTGCGGCTTCAGCAGCACTGCGCAGAGGGCCGGGCTTAGAGTTAGCGAGACGAAGCAGGAGATCACCGTCGACGCGGCAATGGTGGTCGCGAACTGAGTGAAGAACAGGCCCGAGATGCCGGAGATGAAGGCGGACGGGAGGAAGACGGCGCAGAGGGTCAGGGCGATGGCGATCAGCGCTCCTGATACCTCGTCCATCGTGCGGTGTGCCGCCTCGCTCGGCGACATGCCGAGACGCATGTTGCGCTCGACGTTCTCGACCACCACGATGGCATCGTCGACCACGATGCCCACGGCCAGCACGAGACCGAACAAAGACAGGTTGTTGATCGAGGTGCCGAGCGCGGCGAGCATGGAGAAGGCGCCGACCAGTGATACCGGGATAGCGACCACAGGGATGATCGTCGCCCGCCAGCTTTGCAGGAACAGGTAGACGACGCCGATCACGAGGATGATCGCGATGCCGACGGTCACGATCACTTCGTGGATGGACTGGCTCACGAAGGCGGTCGGATCATAGATGTTGATATAGTCGAGACCGGGCGGGAAGCTCTTCTTGAGCTCTGCCATCTTGTCCCATACTTCGTGCTCCACCTTGACCACATCCGCCCCGGGCGTGGCGATGACCCAGAAGGGAGCGGACGCATGGCGATCGGCGTAAGCTACGGAGTTGTAGTCCGCGGAGCCCAGGTCAACGTGGCCGATGTCGCGAATGCGGGTGACGCGCCCCTGGGAGTCCGACTTGACGATGATGTTGCCGAATTGTTCGGGCGTCGTGAGTCGACCCAGCGCTTGGACGCTGATCTGGTAGGCCGCACCCGTGTTCCTGAAGACAGGTGGCTGGTTCAGAGCACCGGCCGAGACTTGGGCGTTTTGGGCGCGCAGGGCGCTCAGGATATCGCTAGCGCTGATGCTGTTCGCGGCAGCCTTGTCCGGGTCGATCCAGATCCGCATGGCGTATTGCCGCTCGCCCAAAGTCCAGAAATCCGCGACACCGGGCAGTCGCGCGATCTCGTCTCTGACATGAAGAATCATGTAATTGGAGATGTATTCGGCGCTGCGAGACCCATCCGGCGAATACGGATGTACCCCGAGAAGCAAGGCCGGGATGGTTTTCTTGACCTGCACGCCCTGGAGCTGGACTTCCTGGGGCAGCCGGGACAACGTGTCCTGTACGCGATTATGCGTGAGCATGAGGCCAGTGTTAATATCGGTGCCGATTTTGAAGATCACCGTGATGGTGAGGAGGCCGTTACTCGTCGACTGGCTGCTGATGTAGTCCATATTCTCGACGCCGTTGATGGCCTGTTCGAGCGGCGTCGCCACGGTGCGGGCGATTGTCTCGGCCGAAGCACCGGGGTAGGCGGTCGTGATCTGGACGGTTGGCGGGACGATGTTCGGGTACTGGGCAACCGGCAGGAATGCCGCCGCGGCCAAACCGAACACCAGGATGAAGATATTGATCACCGTGGCGAAGCGTGGGTGATCAATGAAGAAATGCGATAGTTTCATAACCTGACTCAGCCCGCGTTCTGATCAGACCCGAAGCGGATCGATCCGTTGTGCGGCGTCACCTTCGAGCCCGGCAGGGCGATCGGGATGCCGTCGATGATGACCTGATCGGAAGGCGTCAGACCCGAGCGGATGACCCTCAGGCCACCGCGGAGGTCGCCGATCTGGACCTGCTTCGGCGTTACGACGTCGTTCGGCCCGACTGTCAGGACGATGTGCTCCGACTGATCCGGCAGCACGGACGCGTCGGGCACCAGCAGGGCAGGCGCCGGCGGCGCGGCTTCCAGGCGCACGCGGGCGAACCCGCCCGGCGTCAGGAGCAGATCGCTGTTCGGCACGGTGGCGCGGGCATGAATCGTGCCGCTGGACCGGTCGAGCGCGTTGTCGACGAAGTCGAGCGCGCCTTCGTGGGTGAAGCGCGTCTCGTCGCTCAGGGAAACCTGCACGTTCTCTGCGAGCGGCCCGTTCTGCTTCTGACGGGCCCGGAGGAACGTCATGTAGTCGGCCTCGCTCATGTCGAAGTTCAGGTAGATCGGGTCGATCGAGACGAGCGTGGCCAGCAGGGTGGTCGGGCTCGTACCTGCCCGGCTGCCCGAGATCAAATTGCCAACCGAGACCAGATGAGAGCCAATGCGGCCCGTGAAGGGTGCCACGATTCGGCAATGATCTAAGTCGAACTGCGCATCCCGGATCTGTGCCTTCGCATCATCGACCGCAGCCTGGGCAGCCCGCTGGTCGGCCGCGCGCTGGTCGAGATTCTCTGCTGTCTCCACCTGCCTGGCTTGTAACATCTGAATGCGCGCAAGCTCACGATTTGCCAGCACAAGACGAGCGGTTGCGGACTCGAGTTGCGCGTTCGCTTGAGCCAGTTTGATCTCATATGGAACGCGATCGATGACGAAAAGCAGATCGCCCTTGTGGACGATGTCGCCGTCCTTGAAGCCGATCTGAGTGAGCGCGCCGCCGACTTGGGCGCGCAGCTCAAGATGGTCCACGGCCGAGAACTGCCCCAGGAATTCGAGCCTGCCGTCCACGTCACGTTGCAGCGGCGCGCTGACGGCAACCTGAGGTGGAGGCGGGGCAATGGTTCGACTTGGTGCTTGTACGAAGACGCCTCGTGCGTGGAGGACGGCGACGGCGAGAATTATCACCATGAGCGCCAAGCCGGCCCAGAATGTGAAGCGAGGCTGCCTTGAGGCCTGACGTTTAGGTTCGACTTTCGGTTGAGTGAATACGGGTTTGGTTAGTAAAGGACTATGCATGGTACTCGTTGATCAGGTAAGGGTTCAGAGGCAGATGGCCTTTAACGACGACTTCAGCCGGAGAGCTCGAACGTGGCCGCTGCTCTGATCCGATGATGGGCCAGCCCTTGCTGAGCCAATCGTGGTAGGAGGTGAAAAGCGTCCGAGAGCGCGCCACGGCATTGCGGCGGGCGTTGCCGCTGTTGATCGGGCTCAAAAAGACTTGATGTCCTAGATCAGCCAACAATCGCTTGGCGTCAAAGATCAGAACGACCTGTCGCCTTCCTTCAAAAGCTCGCAAACGACGATTGAGCCGGTCTTCATTCGCCCAGAGGAAAACGAAGCCGTTCAAGAACCGGTACCAGTCGGACGGGGTCATATCATTACAGAGAGTTGATTTCAGCAGACTTGGCGGCATTGGCCTTTGATCACGGATGTACACTCCGTCGCGAAGGATGAGGGAATCCGCGCGATGAGTGCCTAGGATCGCGTCTCTTTGGGCATTGTCGCGCACCGCTCGCCTGACCAATCGTTCTGTGCTCAGTAGGCCATGGCGTCTGATCGACGTCATGTTCGATGGTTCTGCGATGTGGTAGAGTTTTCCTTTAACTAGACGCCGCTCCTATTTTTAAAGCCTATCTGATCGCGACGCGAACAATCATGACGGCACAATTTCGAATGGATAGTCCGGTCCGAGTGCTGCCAAGACGGCTTTGGCATCGAAAATTTCGCCGGGCGCTTGAGCGCCTGCAGAGCGAAATTGGCCTTTGAGCAAACGCTCGACCGCTTCGCATGTCAGGGGCGCTGTGACAGCGTAGCCGTCGCGTCCGCGCGAAATCGCACGTCGACGTTCACTACCGCGCGTGAGCACGACTTCGAGCACAAAATTTTGTGCCGAACGCCCCATCGCGTCGGCTGCCTTTGGCGGAGGTGTCGCCGGATCGAGAACATCGGTGATGGCGACTTGGGTGAGATAGGTGTGAAGCTCAGTGGTCTTCACGTGGCGGGCTATCAGCAAGACCTCAGAGAATGGCAACTCGACCACGGCCTGATCACCGACCGGCTCTGCGAAATTCCAACGCTTTTGCGCAGGCGAAGAAGGCATCTCTGTCAGCTGTCCGTCCTTGACCATCAGATTTCCTATGGACTTCCGCGCGACGGTATTCCGTGTGCCCTGGGTGGGATGCCAGCTGTCGAAACCGATCATGACGTCGATGGAATCTACAGCGTCCCAGTCTCCCAGCGCGGCCGTGGTCATCAAATCAGTATATCCGCCGAAGAATGCCATCGAGGGAATGACCGCGACGCCGGCCTTGCGAGCGGGCTCATCAAATTTTTCCAGCGTCTGGCCTGCACTGACTTGCTCGGCAGCGACATCGACATAGTGAATCCCCGCTCGCAAAGCTGCGCTCACGACCGCGTCGGCTGTATCGACAAAAGGTCCTGCGCAGTTGATGACGGCTTGGGCTTCGTGAAGCGCTCGATCGAGCGATACTGCATCGTTCAGGCTTGCCTGGCGACGGTAAACTTCGTTCTCGGGAAAGTTCACCGCTGAGAGCGCGTTAGCATCACGGGCGATGGCAATCGGGGTCATCCCACGGCGCAACAATTCTGCAATGATGAAACGGCCTGTGTAGCCGGTGGCGCCAATTATCGCCACCACTGATTTGGTTTTCGTTTTATCACTCATAAAATACTCCTGTTCTGTTTTTTTAGGCACAACATGCCTGGTTTGATTCCCGCCGCTCGTATGCAGGGTAGTCGGTGTACCCGTGCGCAACGAAACCGTAGAAAGTGCTTCGGTCGTAGCGGTTGAGCGGAAGCCCGAACTCAATCCGTTTGGGCAAATCCGGGTTCGCGATGAAGTGACGGCCGAATGAGATCAGGCTAGCATCGCCATTGGCGACGGCGGCCTCCGCTGTATCGGGTTCAAAGCCACCGGCAGCGATGATCGGACCTTGAAAGATCTTGCTCAACTCCTGCGCTGCGACCGGAGGTTGGCCTTCGACAATCAATTCACCGCCTTTGATTCGAGGTTCGATGACGTGGAGATAGGCTAGCCCAAAGGCATTGAGCCGCTCTGCAACATAACGGAATAGCGCCCGCGGATTGCTGTCCGCCATGTCGTTGTACGTCCCGCTTGGCGCGATGCGGACTCCAACACGGTTGGCGCCCCAAACGTCGATTAATGCCTCGACTATTTCGACGAGAAGTTGCGTGCGGTTCTCAATTGAACCGCCATACCGATCAGTGCGCTTGTTGCTGTTGTCCTGAAGGAACTGGTCAATCAGGTGACCGTTGGCAGCCATGACCTCGACGCCGTCGAAGCCGCCTCGCTTCGCGTTGACGGCAGCAATGCGGTATTGCTCGATGATTCCAGGGATCTCCGCTGTCTTCAGCGCCCGGTGCGGCGACGGTTGCGAAAAGCCGTCCGGAGTCACAACGAAAACGTAGTTTGGATTTGCCCAATAGGCCGGATCGACAGAAGCCGTGACCGGTTCTTCGCCCGTCACCGCAATGTGAGTCGTGCGCCCAGCATGCCAGAGCTGAGTGAATATGTAGCCGCCCTTGGCATGGACCGCATCCGTGATGCGTTTCCAGCCTGTCACCTGCTCGTCGCTGTAGAGTCCTGGTGCACCTTTGTAGCCACGCCCAGATGTCGAGATCGCCGTCGCTTCCGTGAAAATTAACCCGCCGTCAGATGCACGTTGCCTGTAATATTCGAGCTGCAAATCGCTTGGGATGCCGCTCGGCCATTGGGCTCGAAGCCGACTCATCGGTGGCATCACGACGCGATGCTTGAGTGTGATCGGCCCGATTTGTATCGGAGTGAATAGCTTTTTCTGAGTGTGCATACGCTATTCCCGACCCTCGAAGAGATTCTGAAGCTGCGAATACTGCATCGCGTCTTCGTTGAAGACCCCGCAGTCCCCTTCCTTGAGGAAGTTCTCGGCGAGGCGGGCGACATGCTTGTAGGCGATCTGCGCGATGGCCGTTCCAGCACTCAGGCGCCGCACATTGAGCTTCGCCAGTTCGTCCATCTTCGGCAGCTCAGACGACGACATGAGATTGATTGGCAAGTCGGTGCCTTCGGCGATCTTGGCGATGTGCGCAATCTCCGTCAGACCGGGTACGAATAGACCATCAGCGCCAGCCTCTTGATACGTCGCCGCTCGATCCAGAGTTTCCCGCACCTTCTTGTCGTCAGCCACGAGATCCTGCAAATAGACGTCGGTTCGTGCATTGACGAAAACGTCGACCCCCTCCGACGAAACCATCTTTTTGATTGCCTCGATCTTCTTGGCGAGAAGGGCCGGCTCATCGGTCCCGTCCTCGATGTTGATGCCCGAGATGCCGGCGGCAACGATCGGCTTGAGATTTTCCACGACGACAGCCGGCTTGTCCGAATAACCAGCCTCGAAGTCGATCGATACAGGCACCTTCACTGTTTTAACGATTTCCCCCGCCAAATGCGCCAGGAGGCGCGGTTGCATCTTGTTGCCGTCCGGATACCCCTTCGACCAGGCGACACCTGCGCTCGTCGTCGCTACCGCTTTTGCGCCGACTGATTCGACGATGCGCGCTCCGCCAGCGTCCCAGACATTGGGTAGAATCAGTGGCTTACCAGGATTCGAGTGAAGATCCCTGAAAATACGTGTCATTTTCAATGTATGTACCTCATTATTAGAGCTTTATATGCTATCTGGTTTTGTTTGTTAGCAAAAATACGATGTATGCTCGTGCTTGACAAGAAGGCACAATTTTCTACAGTAGTGACAAAAATGTGCCTAAGGATCAAAACACGCTATGAGACACAGACGCTATGATCGATTGGGTTGCCCCGTTGAGGCGTGCACCGAGGTCATTGGAGGAAAGTGGAAGGGAGAAATCCTCTTTATCCTTTTCAGCGACGGTACCAAGCGACACAGCGAGCTTCGCAAGCTCATTCCAGATACCACTCAGCGCATGCTCACAACGCAGCTGCGCGAGTTAGAGGAAGACGGCGTAATCGAGCGCAAGGTCTACGCTCAAGTTCCACCGAAGGTGGAATATTCCATTTCCAAGCGCGGCCAGGCCCTGAAGCCGATCATCGATGCGATGTGGGACTGGGGAAAAAATTTCTTGGATACGTTGCCCAAGGACCAAGTGAAGCCAAAGGCTTCCTACAGTCTGACCAATGGCCAAGAAAGAACGGCTGGGGAAAAGGCTTTCCGCGCACGGGCGCCAGGAACTCTCCCGCGGGGCATCAAGGCGTAGCCCAAGACCGCTCGCTCAGGTCGCGCTGCGCCTCTCCTGTCTGTCGCAGACTTGGCTTTTGGCGCCACGCAATTTGTAACCATCTGCCCAGTCGGCGGCTGCGGGGTTGAAACTGAATCTCGCGCCGCATGTGCCGGATGATATCGTGGATTCCGTATTGCAACAATTCCAGCCGGCGCTGGAGCGGCCCGGCATAAGACACAATGGAATGGGAGGCAAAGAAGGGTGTTGCGATCGATGGAAACTCCTTCGCGCAGATCATGGCCAATCTCATCTCCAACGTTAAATTTCTCCATTAGTTTCTTTCCAGCTCTTTTCGATCGGTTGCACTTCCAGGAACGGAATTACTTCCTAAAGGGTCATCCGCTCTTCTCCCTTCGAATGTGCTTTGGAACTCAAATGCAGGATCGTTCCGCGCAGGAATTTCACAGCACAAGTTTGCCAGAAATCTGCGCATAAAACTCAGCCACCTTGTCCATTCGCGTTCACCCTTTCTAACAATTATTCGATCTCGAACTTCGACTTTAACCCATTGTCTTTTTCCTCCACCCGGTATTGGAGCGCCACCACTGTTTCGAGTTCTTCGCCAGCTTTAAGTTCGACAGCCGGAAGTACCAACACGCGTCTCTCTCTCGGGCCTATTGTTAGCGCCGTCTTTCCGTCGTAGTGTAAGACCGGAAATTATTTGCGAATGACCAGGCGCTATTTGCGAATGGCAGAGCTTTTGCTATGATGGAAGCGTCTTGCCACCGTCAGGTGCAAAGAAGCGTCCATGGCAACTACGCTGAAGTTCCTGCCAGGAAGTACGATCCGCTGGCGCGCTACGCGATTCATCGTTGTGGACTACGCCGACATCGACGCCATTATTGCCAGGGAGCTGGGCAAACGTAAACTTG
>Ga0207693_10003726_pt1 | contig 12990 bp, 13 predicted proteins | sample LARL81metaG_FD_184347 | JGI IMG/M metagenome (GOLD analysis project Ga0207693, IMG submission 184347) | Corn, switchgrass and miscanthus rhizosphere microbial communities from Kellogg Biological Station, Michigan, USA - LAR L8-1 metaG... | ecosystem: Host-associated > Plants > Roots >...
CGGCGCGCGCAGTGAGCCGGACCGAACCGAGATCGACTGACTCGACCCAGTCGGGGTCGCGTCCCGGACTGCCGACTGCGATTTCGGTCGACGCTCCACCGATGTCACAGACCGCGATGCGTTCCGGCAGGGCAATCCTCGAGGTGAGGACGGCGCCGCGGTAGGCCAGTGTTCCCTCCTGCTCCTTCGTGAGCACACGCGCCTGGACTCCGGCTGCCCGCGACAGTGCCGCGACGAGCTCGGCGGAGTTGCCCGCCTGACGGCCGGGAGCCGTGAGAAAGACGTCGAGTGAGTCGACACGCTCGCGCCTCGCGACTCTCGCCATCTCGGCGACCGCCTTCGCAGCGGCCGCAACGTGAACGTCCGAAACGACGCCGTGCCGCTCGATCTCCTCTCCGAGTGAGAGCCGCAGCTTCTCGGTCTCGAGCGGATCGAGGCCGTCGCGCGCGGCGTTCGCTACGAGCAGCCGTGTCGTGTTGGAACCGACGTCGATCACTGCGATGCGCATGTCCACGCATCGTAGGTCCGCCATCGGAAGACGGATAAACGTTCAGGTGACGGTCCTGCGACGGACCTGAGACCGTGCCGGAGCGTCTAGTGAGCGCGGGCGAGCGAGATTCGTCGCCGTGCCCGCCGCATCAGCGTCTGCTGCCCAGAGCGTGGACGTTCGTCCTTCTTCGGCTCGACGCGACCCCACGCCCCGCTCGCGCCCAGCTCGAACGAGGTCGCCGTGTCGCGCCACAGAGCCTCGAACGTGCTCGCCAGCTCGGCCTGGATCGCGGGATCCTCGATCGGGGTCACAACCTCGACGCGGTGGTCGAGATTGCGCGGCATCAGGTCGGCGCTGCCCATGAACCAGACGCTGCGATCGGCGCTGTCGAACGAGAAGAGCCTGCTGTGCTCGAGAAAGCGGCCGATCACGCTGCGCACGCGAATGTTCTCGCTCAGCTCCGGGACACCGGGCCGCAGCGAGCACACCCCGCGCACGAGAAGATCGATCCGCGCACCAGCGGCGGACGCGGCGTAGAGCTCGTCGATCACCTGCGGGTGCGTCAGGCCGTTCACCTTGATCCGGATTCGCGCCTTCTTGCCCGCCTCGGCCGCTGTCGCGACCCGCCGGATCTCCTCGACCAGCCGCTCGCGGAGCGTGAACGGCGCCACGAGCAGCTTGCGGAACTCGCCCGGGCGCCCGAAGCCGGTCAGGTGGTTGAAGAGGTCGGCGACGTCGGCGGCGATGTCCTCGTCGGCGGTGAAGAGCCCGAAGTCCTCGTAGCTGCGGGCGGTGACGGCGTTGTAGTTCCCGGTGCCGAGATGGACGTAGCGGCGCAGCCCTCCCGCCTCGCGCCGGACCACCAACGTCGTCTTCGCGTGGATCTTGAGGCCCGGGAAGCCGTAGACGATGTGGACTCCCGCCTGCTCGAGCGAGCGGGACCACTGGATGTTGCGACGTTCGTCTCCGCGCGCCTTGATCTCGACGAGACAGACCGTCTGCTTGCCGCGCTCCGAGGCGTCGATCAGCGCGGGCACGAGCGGCGTGTCGTCGCTCGTGCGGTACACCGTCGACTTGATCGCGATCACCTGAGGGTCGGCCGCTGCGCGGTCGACGTACGACTCGAAGCTGCTCGCGAACGAGTCGTAGGGGTGATGGACGAGGAGGTCGCCCGTGCGGATGGCGGCGAACTGCTCGGCGGCCGACTCGATGGAGTTCCACGGCGGCCGCGCCTGGGGAAGCCACGGATCGTTCTTCAGGTCCGGTCGATCGAGCTTGTAGAGCTCCCCGAGATCGGCGAGGTCGAGCATTCCCTCCAGCGGATAGACGAGCTCGTCGGCGACGCGCAGCCCCTGTTGAAGCTGCTCCAGCATCGCCGGCGACATCGCCCCCGACACCTCGAGCCGGGTCACCTCGCCGAAACGCGCACGACGGAGCTGGAATTCGACCGCCTCGAGCAGGTCGTCGGCCTCGTCGGCCACCTCGAGATCTCCGTCGCGCGTCACGCGGAACAGCGACCGTTCGAGGATCTCCATGCCCGGGAAGAGCTCCGGCAGGTAGTGGGACAGGAGTCGCTCGAGCGGGACGAAGCGGCCCCGGCGCCCGAGGGGGAAGAAGCGAGGCAGGCCCTCCGGCACCTTGACCCTGGCGAAGCGCTCCTCGCCCGTGTCGGGGTCGGCCACGAACAGGCCGAGGCTGATCGAGAGCGCGGAGATGTAGGGAAACGGCTGGCCGGGCCCGACCGCGAGCGGCGTCAGCACCGGGAAGATCTCGCGCTCGAAGCGGTCGTCGAGCTCGGCGCGCTCGTCCGGCTCGAGGTCCTCGACGCTCGAGACGACGATCCGCTCCCCGGCCAGCGCCGGGCAGAGCTCGTCACGCCAGAGCTCGGCCTGGACGGCGTACAGCTCGAGCACGCGCTCGCGGGCGTCGTCGAGTGTCTGCTGCGGCGTTCGGCCGTCCGGGAGGCGCCTGCTGACGCCTGCCTCGGTCTGACCGGTCAGCGTGGCGATGCGGACCATGAAGAACTCGTCCAGCATCTCGGCCGAGACCTTGAGGAAGAAGACCCGCTCGAGCAGCGGCAGCCTCTCGTCTCGTGCGAGGTCGATCAGGCGCGCGTCGTAGTCGAGAAACGAGAGCTCGCGGTTCATCAGCCGCTCGGCAGCGGCCGCGCTGCGCTTGCGGCTGCGTGCGGTGGTAGCCACCGTACGAGCCTACCCCGGCCCTCGCAGGAACGGTAGGTAACGGTCCGGTGACGATCGGCGTGTGCGCACTCTCGCCCGACCGCGCTCACCCGGATCCCGGCGCGTCCGACGCGATGGCCGCGTCACGTCACGGTCGTCAGGTGCGAGAGCCAGTCGGGATCCCAGAGGCGGAAGCCGCCGAGAAAGGCGTTCTCGTTCTCACCGCGCCGGCAGCCCTCCGGCAGGTTCTCGAGCTTGTCGACACCGCCGCCGCCGAGGACGACCTCGTCAGGGCCCATCGCCGCCGAGAGCCGCTCGACGACTTCGAAGACGTCCTTCGTCCACTTCTTCCTGCCGTTCTTCTTGAGACCCCGCTCGCCGACGTAGTCCTCGAACGTCTTCTTGCGGAACGGGAGATGACCGAGCTCGAGCGGCTCGATCATGCCGTCGACGATCATGGCCGACCCGAGACCCGTCCCGAGGCCGAGGAACAGCATGCGGCCGCCCCGATAGCTCCCCACGGCCTGCATGACGGCGTCGTTCACGACCTTCGTGGGCTTTCCGAAGGCGGCCTCGTAGTCGAAGCCGACCCACCCTTTGCCGAGATTGACCGGCTCGGCGACAACCTTGCCGCCCCTGACCGGGGTGGGAATCCCGACCGTGACCCGGCTCCACCGCCAGCCCTCGACGGCCTCGAGTGTTCCGGCGACCATCTCCTCCGCCGTCAAGGAGGGGTCGGAGACGAAGCGCCGGCGTTCTCGCCGGTTCGAGGTCAGCGCCTTGACGTGCGAGCCGCCGACGTCCACTGCGAGAACGATCGGCGTGGCCACGGGCGCTCAGGCAGGTTGCGGCTGCCGCTGTCCCCGGCGACGCGCCCGCTCGAGGAGGAGTGCGTCGAGCCTGTGACCGCGATGCCGCGGCTCGGCTGCCGCGATCGTCACTTCGAACTCGAGCTCGTCGTCGCTCAGCTCCTCGATGGAGTCGCGGCCGTCCACCAGCGGCCGTCCGGTGCGTTCGTCGTGCTCGCGCCTCACCTCGCCCTCCTTCTCACGCTTGAACGGCCGAGTTTTCCACAGACCGTCCCTTCCTGCCTAGTCCTGGTCCGCGAGGCCGCTTTCGCGCAGCTCGGCGAGGGCTCGCTCGGACTTGCCGAGCTCGAGGCCCATCCCCGCGAGCACACGGTCGGTCTTCGTGAACTGGATCTCGTCGTACTGCACGATCTGGACGCGGTTGCCGCTCGGGTCGCGGATGTCGAAGAAACGGCCGGGCAGCACCTCGACGCCTGCTTCGGCGAGCCCGCGGCGCGTCGCCTCCTTGTCGTCGACGACCAGTCCGAAATGCGGCTCCTCGGTGCGGGGCCCACGCTCGAACAGGGCGAGGAACTGGTCGCCCATCCGGATGAACGCCGCGCCCGGGATTCGGCTCACCGCAGTCGGCTCGAAGAGGTCGGTGTAGAAGGTGACGGCCTCCTCGATGTCGTCGACCTGGAGAGCGACGTGATTGATCCCTACGAGATTTGGCTTCATGCAGCGGCAAACGACGACCGCGTCCGTCGCATGCCCGGGCGGCGAGAGTACGCTCGCTGCATGTCGTCTCTCACCGACCCCGCCCTGGCGGCCTCGCAGCTGGCAACCCTCGCCGGCGTGGGCGTGGAGCGATCGGCGGCCGTCGGCGACGTCTTGTACCGGCTCGGCGACCGGACCTACCCCTTCATCGCCATCCGGGAGGGTGAGGTCGCGATTTACGACGGGGTCGGCAACGAGATCATCCGCTGCGGCCCCGGGAACTTCCTCGGCGAGCTGAACCTGCTTTCGGGCCAGACGGTGTTCCTGACCGCGGTCGTGCAGCAGCCGTTGCACTACATCGAGGTCGAGCGGGAGGTCCTGCGCGACCTGCTGTTCGACGACAGCGCGCTGAGCGATCTGGTGCTGACGACCTTCATCGCCCGGCGCGAAGCCCTGCAGCAGGTACAGGGAATCGGACTGGAGATCGTGGGTCCGCGTTCGTCCGAGGCCACGATGCGGCTGCTCGAATTCGTTCGGGCGAACCACCTGCCGTACTCGTGGCAGGAGGAGTCGCCGGCCGACGGTCATGAGCCTCCCCTCGTGCGGTTCCCGGGCGGCGCGGAGCTGGAGCAGCCGTCCGCCGGGGACGTTCTGCGGGCCCTCGGCGTGGGCCGCGAGCTCGAGCGTCGAGAGGAGGTCGACCTGCTCGTCGTCGGCGCCGGCCCGGCGGGTCTCGCCGCCGCCGTCTACGGCGCCTCCGAGGGGCTCGACACGCTCGTGGTCGAGAGCACCGCTCTCGGTGGCCAGGCCGGCTCCTCGCGCCGGATCGAGAACTACCTCGGCTTTCCTGCGGGAATCAGCGGCGTCGAGCTGGCGGGCCGCGCCGTCTCGCAAGCCCGGAAGTTCGGAGCCCGGCCGGCGACGCCGTATCGCGCGGTCGCGCTCAGACCGGGCGACGACGGGCGCCACGTCGTCGTGCTCGAGGGAGAACACGAGGTCGCCGCGAGGGCCGTCGTCCTCGCGACAGGTGCCGAGTATCGGCGGCTCCCGCTCGCCGAGCTCTCCGTTTACGAAGGCATCAGCGTGTTCTACGCGGCCGGCCCGCCCGAGGCGCAGGCCTGCGGCGCGAATCGCGTTGCGGTGGTCGGCGGCGGCAACTCCGCCGGCCAGGCCGCGGTCTGGCTCGCTCACGGGGGCGCGCTCGTCACGCTTCTGCACCGGCGGGCCGACCTGCACGAGACGATGTCGGACTACTTGATCCGCGAGCTCGACCGTCACGGCGTCGCCATCCGCGACCGCAGCGAGATTGCCGAGCTTCACGGAAGCGACGGGCGCCTCGAGGCGGTCACGCTCACCGACGGAACGCGCCTCGCGTTCTCGTTCCTCTTCCTCTTCCTCGGCGCGCGGCCGTGCACGGACTGGCTCGGCGACGTAGTCGCGCGGGACGCCGACGGCTTCATCCTCACCGGTCATGCCGCCGGAGCCGCCGACCTGCTCGAGACGAGCGTGCCCGGCATCTTCGCCGCCGGCGACGTGCGATCGGGCTCCACGAAGCGCTGCGCGGCGGCCGTGGGCGAGGGGTCGATGGCGGTGCAGCTCGTGCACGAGCACCTCGCGGCGCAGCAGCCGGCGGCGGTGTCGTGAGCGCGCGCGCCTGCACCCATCTCGACCAGGTCGAGGTGCGAGAGCTCCCCACGCAGGTGGACGGCTGCGAGGACTGCCTCCGCACGGGCGGCAAGTGGCTCCACCTCCGCATCTGCCTCACGTGCGGCCACATCGGCTGCTGTGACAGCTCCCCCAACCGCCACGCGACCGCGCACCACGCCGAGTCCTCGCACCCACTCATCCGCTCGATCGAGCCGGGCGAGGACTGGAGCTGGTGCTACGTGGACGACGTCGCGCTCTTGATCGAGGGCGTCAGCGGCGAGACTCTCATCCCACCGTCGCCGCTCATGCAGTGAACGGGCCTCCCTACACGGGTCACTGCCTGTGCGGCGGTGTCCGCTTCGAGGTCACGGAGGAGCCGCTGAGCGCCGGCTACTGCCACTGCACGCGGTGCCAGCGCCGGACCGGCACCGCGGCCTCGGCGCAGGCGCGGCTCGCGCCCGGCTCGTTCCGCTTCCTCGCGGGCGAGGAGCTCGTCCACGAGTACGCGCCGGGGGACGGCTGGCCCAAGTGCTTCTGCTCCGTCTGCGGCAGCGCGCTCTGGAGCAAGTACCCCGACACGGGAGAGATCGGGAGCGTCCGCCTCGGGCTCTTCGACCCGGGCCACGGGATCCGTCCCCGGTGGCACTCCTTCGTCGACTACGCCTGTGAGTGGGAGCCGATCCCCGACGACGGCCTCGAGCGCTACGCCGAGGGCAAGCCGCGCTGACCGCTCGGCCGGCGCCGGAGCTCCCGGAGTGGGGCCGAACCGGTTACGGGTGGGTGTCGAGCTCGCGCTGCGCCGGGTGCGACGGCCGGCCGAAGTAGAACCCCTGGGCCTGGTGGCAGCCCAGCTGGCGCACGATCGTGTGCTGCTCGGGGGTCTCGATTCCCTCCGCGACGAGGTTGAGCTCGAGCGCGTGCCCGAGGTCGATGATGCCCTTGAGCAGGATGAGGTCGCCGCCTTCGCTGCCGGCGTTCGCCGTGAAGCTCCGGTCGATCTTGACGACGTCGATCGGGAACTGCCGCAGGTACGAAAGCGACGCATAACCCGTCCCGAAGTCGTCGAGCGCGAGCACGACCCCGAGGTCCTTGATCCTCTCCAGCGTTCGGGCGACGCGCTCGTCGGAAGCGAGGAGCGTGCTCTCCGTCAGTTCGAGCGTGAGCAGGTTCGGCATGAGGGCGGAGGAGTCGAGCGCGCGGCTCACGTGGCGGAAGAAGTCGGGATGATGGAGCTGGCGCGCCGAGACGTTGACCGACATCTGCAGCGGGCGGCCGTGCAGACGATGGAGGTTGGTCGCCTCCATGCAGGCCTCCGCGAGCACCCACTCGCCGAGCCCGACGATGAGGCCCGTCTCCTCGGCGAGCGGGATGAACTCTCCCGGCGGGAGCTCGCCGGCCGTCGGATGCTCCCAACGGACCAGCGCCTCGTAGCCCGTGATCTCGGTGCGGTCGAGGTCGACGACTGCCTGGTAGTCGAGCCGGAACTCCTCGCGCAGGATGCCTTCGCGTAGCTCGCCGATTCGCTGTGACCGCTCGACGGCGGCGCGGTCGAGCTGCGGGTCGAAGAATGCGTACCCCATGTCGGCGTTGCTCTTCGCCCGGTACATCGCGATGTCGGCCTCTCTGAGGAGCGCCTCGTCGTCGCTGCCGAAGGCGATGCCGATGCTCGCGCCGATATAGAGCGGTGCGGAACCGCTCTTGAGCGGCCGGCCGATCTCGGTGAGCAGCCGCTCCGCGACCGAGACCGCGTCGTCCGGCGTTACCGGCTCCGTCAGGACGACGGCGAACTCGTCGCCGCCGAGGCGGGCCGCCGTGTCCCCCGGGCGGACAGCGTGCTCGATGCGGCCGCCGATCTCGCGCAGGACGTCGTCGCCGAGGTCGTGGCCCCAGCGGTCGTTGATCCCCTTGAAGTCGTCGAGGTCGATGTACAGCAGACCCGTTGCGTGCCCCTCGGCGTGCCGGAGCTTGATCGCGTGCTTGAGCCGCTCGTGGAAGAAGGCGCGGTTCGCCAGGCCGGTCAGCGGGTCGTACAGGGCCAGCTGCCGGAGCTGGTGCTCGGCCTCGCGCTCGCGCGTGATGTTGAGCAGGTATCCCTGCAGGTAGAGCGGCTTCCCATGGTCATCGACCACGACGACGCCCTCGTCGCGGAGATGGACGACGCTGCCGTCGCGGGAGATGAGCCGGTACTCGAGGCTGAGCGGCTCGTGCGTCTCGTGCGTGCGCACGTGGGCGGCGAGCACGCGCTCGCGGTCTTCCGGATGGAGCAGCCGCGTGAAGAGCTCGGGGTCGGTTGCCCATTCCTCGACGCTGTAGCCGAGAATGGGCTCGATCTGCCGGCTCGTGAAGATGTTCGAGCTGATCGAGTCGACCTCGTCCAGGTAGACGACGAGCGGGAGCTGCTCGATCAGCGTGCGGTAACGCCGCGCGACCTCGTCGGGGGACAGGTCGTCGTCGCCCAGAGGGCGGAAAGGAAGCGGCACCGCAGACACATGCCAAAAATCGGTCTAAATGGGCCGCACGGCCTCCCCCGGACGGGGTATCGGAGGGGCGGAGCCGGAACCCGCCCCTCCGGTTCGTAGCTGCTCTGTCGCTAGGTGCCGGCCTTGAACCGCAGGTCGTCGAAGCCGACGTAATCAGGTTCCGGCAGGCACCTTCGAGGGGTCGGGGACGATCCGGATGTACGGCTTCGGCTCCTCCCACTCGCCGAACAGCTCCTTCGCCTCGTCGTTCGAGACGGAGCCCGCGATGATCACGTCCTCGCCGGGTTGCCACTGCGCGGGCGTCGAGACCTTGTACCCGGCAGTGAGCTGAAGCGAGTCGATCACCCGCAGCACCTCGTCGAAGTTGCGGCCCGTCGTCATCGGATAGACGAGGATGAGCTTGATCTTCTTGTCGGGGCCGATCACGAAGACATTGCGCACCGTCTGGTTGTCGGCCGGAGTCCGCCCCAGCGCCTCGCCCTCGACGCCCGCCGGCAGCATCCCGTAGAGCTTGGCAACGGTGAGATACGGGTCGCCGATGAGCGGGTAGTTGGGGGCCGTGCCCTGGGTCTCTTCGATGTCGCGCGCCCACTTCTCGTGGTCCTCGGCAGCGTCGACCGAGAGGCCGATGATCTTGACGTTGCGCTTGTCGAACTCCGGCTTGATGCTCGCCATGTAGCCGAGCTCGGTCGTGCACACCGGCGTGAAGTCCTTCGGGTGTGAGAAGAGCACACCCCACGAGTCGCCGAGCCACTCGTGGAAGTGGATCGTGCCTTCGGTCGTCTGCGCCTCGAAGTCCGGCGCGGTATCGCCGATCGTCAGTTCCATTACTACCTCCTTTGAAGCGACCCTAACGGTCGCGTCGAAGGCATCGCAAACGAGCGATCGGAAGATTTTCGAGCGCGGTGCGTAAAGCGTCCGTAAGCCGGAGGCCCGCCCGCGTTGTATTCGTCGCCGCGAAGGAGCATGCTCTCGGCGTGAGTCCAGGCCAGCGCTCCCTCCTCTTCCGCGAGGTCAACGACCGGATCTATGAGCTGCTCGAGGAGACCGATCCCGACCTGCCGGGAGAGTTCCTCTGCGAGTGCGGGCGCGACTGCGGCCGCCGGGTCGAGCTCCTGCCGGCGGCGTTCGCGCTGTTGCGCGAGACGGGCGGGGTCGTCGAGTCGCCGGACTGCGCGTCCAGCGGCGTTCCTGTTCTCAGCTAGGTCGCGACGGCCGCGAGCTTGCGGCCGGCATCGAGCCGGAGGCTCGTCTCCGGGTCGAAGTAGTGGAAGCGCGATGGGTCGACGGCGAGCCGTAGGGGCGCGGCGGGGCGTGCGGCCGTCCCCGGGTCGACCCGGGCCGTGAAGAGCGATCCCTCGACCGCTCCGATCGTCGCGTCCTCGTCGCCCGTTGCGGCACGCACCTCGCCCACCTCCACCCGCGGTTCGGCGACGGTGAACAGCACGTGCGTGTCGGCGCCGAGCTCCTCGACGACCTCGACCGTCACGTCCACGCGCGGTAGCGACGGATCCGCGAAGGCACTGTCCTCGAACGCCTCGGGACGAATGCCCACGACCGCTCGGCCCTGAGGCGCGGCACTCCCTGCGGGCAGCGGAATCGCGTAGCCACCGAAGTGAATCTGGCCGCCCTCGACCTTGGCTTCGACGAGGTTCATGGCCGGGGAGCCGATGAACGCGGCCACGTAGAGGTTGGCCGGGCGCGCATACAACACCTGCGGTGTGTCCACCTGCTGGATCCGTCCGTCCCGCATGACCGCGACGCGTTGCCCCAGGGTCATCGCCTCGATCTGGTCGTGCGTGACGTAGATCGTCGTCGTCTCCAGCCGCCCGTGCAGCGCCGCGAGCTGGGCGCGCATGCTCACGCGGAGCTTCGCGTCGAGGTTCGAGAGCGGTTCGTCCATCAGGAAGGCCTGCGGCTCCCGCACGATCGCGCGTCCCATCGCGACTCGCTGGCGCTGGCCTCCCGACAGGGCTGCGGGCTTGCGATCGAGGAGGTCCTCGAGGCCGAGGAGCCCCGCGGCACGGGTGACCCGCTCGGTGATCTCGCGCTTCGGCGTCTTGCGCACCTTCAGCCCGTAGCCGAGGTTCTGGCGCACGGTCATGTGCGGGTAGAGCGCGTAGCTCTGGAAGACCATCGCGATGTCGCGGGAGCGGGGCGGCAGCTCCGTCACGTCACGCTCCCCGATCGAGATCGCCCCGGCCGTCACTTCTTCGAGTCCGGCGATCATCCGCAGCAGCGTCGACTTGCCGCAGCCCGACGGCCCCACGAGGACGAGGAACTCGCCGCTGGCGATCGTCAGCGAGACGTCGTCCACCGCGACCACTCCGCCGGCGAAGATCTTGGTGACTTTGTCGAGGGCGATTTCGGACACGCGAGGGATCGTGGAGTCTATACCGCATCTGGGGATTGAAAGCAATGGCATTGACCACTTCCGCGACTGTCTCTATAGTCGTCTGCAGTAATGGAGGCGATCGGAGCCCAGCCGAAGATGACGAAACAGAGCGCTGCGCGGCAGCAGGTCCTGGAGCTCATCGACCGTCTCGGCGTCGGCACCGCGATTCCCTCGGAGCGGCAGCTCAGCGCGGATCTCGGCGTCTCGCGCCTCACCGTCCGCGCCGCGCTCGACGACCTCGCGCGGGAGGGCTACCTCGTGCGCCGGCGGGGCAGCGGCACCTACGTCCAGCAGCCCAAGATCACGCAGCAGCTCACGATGACCTCGTTCAGCGAAGACATGCGCCGACGCGGCATGGCGCCGAGCAGCACGACCCTGTCCCTGACCCGGCAGCTCGCTGGACCGCGCCTCGGCCGCTTCCTCAACGTCTCTCCCGGAGACGAAGTCGTAGTCGTCAAGCGGCTTCGGCTGGCCGACGGGGTCTCGATGGCGATAGAGACGCTCCACATTCCGTCCCAAGTCGTCCCGGGTGTAGAGCCGCGTGATCTGGAGGGCTCGTTCTACGAGCTCCTGCACACGCGATACGGCGTCGAGATCGCCACCGCCACTCAGACCATCGAGCCGACGGTGACCAACGAGGAGGAGTCGGCCGCGCTCGAGGTGCCGTTGCACTCGCCCGCCTTCCTCTTCGAGCGCACTAGCCGCGACGCCGCCGGCCGGACCCTCGAGTTCGTCCACTCGATCTACCGCGGCGATCGCTACCAGATCGTCTCCGAGCTGACGCCCTCGTAACCTCCCCGACACCGGACCTTGACAAGAGTGGTCTTGTGTGGGAGATTCCGCCCGTGGCCGATTGGTATAGACCACTCGACGCACCGCTGGACGGCGTTCGTCCCCCGGCCACAGACGTTTTGGACGCCCCGCTCACGCGTCGACGCCTCGAGGGAGATTTGGCATGAGATACCGGGTATTCGCGGTGGTCGCCGCCGCGGTCGCGCTCTCGGTCGTCGTCGCGACGGCCACGGCGAGCAGGAGTAAGACAGCACAGTCGAACACACTCACGGTCTGGCTCCAGGTGGACGCCCAGAACGGGTGGCCGCAGGTCGTCGCGGCCGCGAACAACGCGTTCAAGAGCTCGTATCCGGGCTGGAACGTCAACGTGCAGTACCAGAGTTGGGGCGATCACCTGCAGAAGTTCGACGCGACGATCGCCGCGAACCAGACGCCCGACGTCATCGAGATGGGCAACACCGAGATGACGAAGTACATGGCGGCTGGCGCCTTCGCGAACATCACCGCCAACAAGGGCCAGTTCGACAATGCGAGCCACTGGCTCGCCGGCCTGAAGAAGTCGTCGATGTTCAACAACAAGCTGTACGGAGTTCCCTACTACGCGGGCTCCCGGCTCGTCACTTACCGCACCGACCTGTTCAAGAAGTCCGGCCTCAAGAAGGCTCCGACGAGCCTGAAGCAGTTCGAGTCCCAGCTCGCGGCGGTCAAGGCGCACAACCACACCAAGGGCTTCACGCCGTTCTACATGGCGGGCACGGACTGGTACAGCGCCATGAGCTTCGTCTACGACTACGGCGGGTCGATCGCCAACTTCTCGCACGGCAAGTGGCATGGGGCGCTCGCCTCGAAGAAGTCGATCGCAGGCCTCAACGCCTACAAGAAGTTCTTCCGCGCGGCGGCGCCCAAGTCGGCCTCCAAGCTGAACGAGGCGAACCCCGCGCCGTACACGGTCTTCTCGCAGAACCGGACGTCGGCGATCTTCGGGCCGGGCTGGTTCAGCTGCTGTACCGGCAAGAAGTACACGAAGGTCACCGGCCAGTTCGTGATGCCGAGTCACAAGTCCGGTAACTCGATGCCGGGCTTCCTCGGTGGCTCCGACCTCGCAGTGCCGCTGCAGAGCAACTCGCAGGCCCAGGCGCGGGCCTGGATCGCCGACTTCACGAACACCGCGAACGAGAAGGCGCTCCAGGCGGTCGGGAACATCCCGAACGCCACGAACCTGCTCAACGGCACGGTCAACGACCGGGCGGCGAAGGCGAGCTGGTTCGTCCCGACGGCGAAGCACTGGGTCGACGTCGAGAACGGAAACATCCTGCGCACGATGCTCGGGCAGATCCTGACGGGCCAGCTTTCGGTGAAGAAGGCGGCTCAGACGGCAGGCGCGAACATCGCGTACACCCTCAACCAGCCGTAGCTAGCTGAGCGGTCGGGCCCCCGCAGCGCTGGGAGCCACCGCCGAGGCCGCCGTCGGGCGGCCTCGGCGGCGACCGCTGGTCTGGCG
>Ga0207693_10003727_pt1 | contig 12990 bp, 13 predicted proteins | sample LARL81metaG_FD_184347 | JGI IMG/M metagenome (GOLD analysis project Ga0207693, IMG submission 184347) | Corn, switchgrass and miscanthus rhizosphere microbial communities from Kellogg Biological Station, Michigan, USA - LAR L8-1 metaG... | ecosystem: Host-associated > Plants > Roots >...
TCGCCACACTGACCAAGTCCTCTACGACGTCGTGCTCCTATCCGCCGCCGCATTGGCAGGACTGCTTCTTGCACTGACGTCGCTGTTCCTCATGCACGCGGTCGCGCGTCGTCGCATCGGCGTCGCAAACGCCTGGGCCTTCGTTGTTGGTGCGATCGCGCTAAGCGCCTTGGGGACGTACTTCGGGCGCGTTAAGCGCTGGAACTCGTGGGACTTCTTCACCCGTCCGGAATCCCTCGTCGGCCACGCCCCGAAGGGGCTCCTGCATCCCCTATACCACTCGCGTCCGATCGCCCTAACAGCCCTCTTCGCGTCGTGTCTGCTGGTCAGCTACTTCGTCTTCTACTTATTCGTGCGGATCGGTTCACCAATGGGCGAGGAGCGACGGCGCCTCAGCTCAAGTCGACCGGAACGCAATTAGCTGTATCTGCCCTTGTAGGCGAGCTCGAGCTTCTGCGCTTACCTGAGCGCCAGCGCGCCTTGGCGAGTAATCGGAAGGGCGGAGCCGAGCAACCACAGCCGAGCCTGCCTCCCCCTCACGCTCCGCTCGGCTCCCTGGCACGAGAGTAGCCGCGACAGCGGCGCCTAACGTAAAAACGTGCCGCGCCTTGGTGACTTAGGCGGAGCCGGAGCTTGGCGCCTTTCCGCTGCGGCTGAGAAGGAGCGCCCCTACGGGGAGAGACAGGAGGTGCTCCGGCTCCAGATGCCGCAACTAGGGCTGGGTTGCCTCCCAAAACGCGAGAGAAAACGCACTAGCCTCGCTTCGGTCTCACGACCATCATCCGCACCGTGTCGAGGCAGAACCCGCCACAAAAAACCGCGCCGCCGATCGCAACGACCGGTAGGCTCAGCGCGCCGCCGGCCACCCAGACGAGAGCGCCGAAGCCACCAGCCGATCAGGTGCATCCGATGGTGGACGAGATGGTGTCTTAGTGCTTCCATAACGCACCTCCTCGACGCAATCTGAGGCGGCGCCGCCCCTGTGCCATCGGGGCGCGTGCGGGACTCGCATGCGGCGTACTACTGAGAGTCCAACCCCGACGAGATCAGCCCTGCCGCGCAGCCGTCCTCAGGATCGCCAGCGCCCGGGCGTGATCCTTAGGGGTCGGCAGAGATCGCAGGTTCGAGACGAGCAGGTCGACATCTTCGAGCGTGGCCTTCTCATGCTCCTCGAGATAGAGGCAGAGCCAGCGGGCGGCGAAGCGGCCGAAGAGAGGTCCGGGAGACTAGGAGGGCCGCCGGATCGTCGGCCCTCCTAGTCCAGTCGCGTCACGGCACGACAAAGAGGAAGGCCGAGTTGTTGAGCTCGTTGTCGATCGTCCGCACGTCGCCGTCGGGGCTACCGGTCGTGGAGACAGTCCGAGTGAAGGTGTCGACCCGCAGCGTTCCCGCCGGGCAGTCGGGGGCATCGCTTTCCCATTCGACCCACGACGCGACTGCGTTCGGCCCCGTGTCGGTGACGTCACCACTGAAGTCCAGCGTTGCGTCGAGGCCAGTCTGGCTGGCGTCGATTCCCGGGGCGAGCTGAATGCAGTAGACGCCGCCCGCACCACCAAGGGGATGCGTGACCGCTGCCACGTTCTTGGAGCGCGTGAGTCCACCGATCGGATCGACTCGTCCATAGGCCCGAGCCGTTCCGGGAAGGCCTTGTACCCCCGGGGTCCCGGTAGCCCCGGTAGCGCCCGTAGCGCCCATATCACCCTTCGCGCCCTGGATCCCGTGGAGCCCGCGTGGCCCCCGTGGACCGACCGTGTTCCAGCTGACGCGACGCTCGCTGGACTTGCATCTCGCTGCCAGCCTCAAGACGCCGTTCGATTTGCTTGCGCAGGCGCGGAGTGTCGCGCTCGATGTGGTCGACGCTGCGATCGCCCAGCCGGCACAGACGGCGAGCAGACACGCGGCAGCCACGGCGATGACGGGCACCCGCACCCGACTCAGCATGGTCCTCATGCTGACCTCCTCGGTCATGAGGCCGATGGTCTCCCCCTTGCCTGCCTCCGGCTCGGCGAGCACTCGACGGCCGAGGCTCACCGACGGGGCGAGCCTACGCCTGTGTTGTCATCGGTTCAAGGGCGCTCCGAGGAAGGCCCTGCGAAGTCGACGCTGCTCCTCTCCGGGGCCGAGACGGCGATCCCGACTTTATGGCACTGGCGCAGGCCCCCCGAACGTTGGGGCAAGGTCGGACCTCCGATGGTCGTCCGTGATCGACTCATTCGCGAGGATTGACACGAGCCGGGGCTGGACGCCTTCAAGCCGGAACGGCCGCAGACGCTTATCGGCTGGGGAGAGGAGGAGCCGATGCCCCGGCTCGGTCCGCCGCAGTCTGCCTCCATTGTTGGCAGGTTGAGCGTGAAGATCAAATGGCTTGAGGTCGTGTGGCGTCGTTTGCGCAATACGGATGCCCATTCCCTGGCTTCGCGGACGACTTCACTCGATTGAGGGATGGCGAACCGCGGAGCTCGGAGAAGACACTGTCCCCGAGCGAGCCGGAAGGCTGGCAACGCGCAATGCCCTGCGCGTCGGGGTGAAACTCGAAGCGAGTCCGCCGGCTCGCTCGCGATTAGTCGCCTCTCCCCGCAGTCGCCTCTGCACCCATCAGGTTCCCGCACTCAAGCGCCCGACGGAAGATCGTGTACGGATGGCCCTGCGAGGTCGACCTACCTCCTCCCCGGGGCCGAGACGCCGAACTCGGTTTAGGCGCCGAGGGCGCTGAAAGAGAATCGGCCATTGAAACAGGCGCGAGCCAGGAGTAGGCTGGCCCGCGTCTCGTGGCAAATGCCTCATCTGCGGCCGAGACGGCGGGCGAGCGGGAGTCGCCCGGAGAAACGGCTCAAGAGAGGGGGCAAGCATGCGACGCATCATCTTTTTGCTGATGCTGATGGCGCTTGTCGCGTTTGCCGGAGGCGCAGGCAAGGCGGTTGCCGCGCCCGGGCAAACGTTTCAGTTCCATCAGAACGGTTCGTTCGCCGAGGCAGGCTGGGTGACGCAGACGACCAACACGACCACCAGCACGTTCGTTCGCGCCGAGAACAACAACCCAGGCGCGCCACTCCTGGTCTTCGACGAACAAATCCAAACCTTCGATAACAGCGGGAACTTCACCGGCATCACCGACGTCTCAGGCGAGGCCGATAGTGGTGTCTCATTCAGCATCGTGAGTCCGTTCCTGTCGGCCTCTGCGAGCGCTTCGGTACCTGCAACCAGCTGCAGCTACGACGCGAACTTCAATCTGATCGGCTGCGTTGACCTGACGGTCGCCGTCTCGGCGAGCTGGACCGGCCAAGGTCCAATCGAGCGAGGCACGTTCAACAGCAACTTCCGCACAGACGGATTCCACGTAATCGAGCACTTCACGGGCGCCGACCGGTTTGCGACTGCCACCGCGACTCTGGACGGAACTAGCCTGGGGACAGGCGACCTCGCGTTCGCGGACTTCGGGACGGCGAAACATGGCACGGTGATGATCTGCAACAACTGCTAGCGAAGGGACGTAGCTGGGGGCGCTCCCGCCGCCCCCCGCCCACTAGATACTCGCCTCGCGCTTCCGCGCTGGGGTGCGACAGCTTTGCTCGGCGCGCCAATCGAACTAGGGGCTCGACCACCGGGTCATCATTTCGTTCGGCTGCTTCGGCCCCCAGAAGATCCCCGCCTCCGGGTCGTCCTCGTAGTTCCCATCTAGAGAGGGATGCGCCGTCCGCGATGACGGGGAGGGAATTGCCACACCGATAAGGGTCGCCGTAGCCAGGTCGCGACGGCCCCCTCTCGAGCGCTAGAGCCGTTCGGGGGCCGGTCGGCCTCTCGATCGCCGCGGGGATCTCGCTGTTCGAGCTCTCACGCTTCATGGGCTCGAGCGTCATCCAGATCGAGCGGACGTATGGACACCTACTGCCCGACGCGCTCGACCGGACGCGCTTGGCGCTCGATTCGTTCCTCGTCGCCGACGCTGAGGCCGGGGTGGCTACTCGGTGAAGGGCGCCTCGACGATGAGCGTTCCCGCCTGGGAGTTCTCGGGCGGAAGCACCTCGCGGATACGGGTGATGATCGGCGTCATTCCATGCGAAAGGACGATGACGTCAAGTCGGGGCGCCCGGATTTGAACCGGGGACCTCTTGTCCCCCAGACAAGCGCGCTAACCAGGCTGCGCCACGCCCCGTAGACCGTTGATGGTATCGCGGCCCGAAACAAGTGGCCGACCTAAGTGGTCGGCCGGCCACTCCGCAAGCTTCGCTGAGCAACCCAAACCTTTTAGGTCACCCTGAAGTGCCCGAACATGATCGACTCGTGGTTCGGGCAGTAGTACTTGTACTTGCCGGCCTTCAGCTTGAGCGTCGTGGTCTTCGTGCCGACGAACGGGATCTTCGTGAAGTCGTGCGCAAAGCCGTTCGGTCCGTCGAGCGAGTAGGCATGGATCGACGACTTGTCGCGGATGACGAACTTGTACGTGCCGCGGCTGAGCGTCTTCACCGCTTTTCCGCCCTTGGTCAGCGTGATGTGGTAGCCGCCTTGGCCGACGGTGCCGACCAGGGTGGGAGTGGTGCTCGAGTGACTGAGCGCGCTGCCTGCCAGGACGAGCGTCGCAGCTACCGCCGCGATCGCAGTCATGGTTACGCGGGCCATCGTTCTCCTTTGTCGAGGTAGGGAACACCCCTCCTACGGCGCAACCTCCCAAGCGGTTTCGCTCAACCGAGCGCCGGAGCAAGGACTTCCGCGGAGCAGCCTGAGACGAGGGCCGCGAACACGTCTTGCTCCTCGATGCCGCGCAGCGACGGATGCTCGAGGTCGATCGCGACCTCGGCCCACGATTCGAGGCCGAGCGAGGCCGCGCCTTCGTCGGCCCCGAAGCAGAGGAGAGAGTCCGGCGATACGACGTTGCGTCGTCCAGTGCGTCGTCGTGCGACCCCTTCCAGCTCGCGCAGCTCCTCGAGAGGATCGATGCGGACATTCGAGTCGGAGCCGATACAGAGCCCGATCCCTCGCTCGCAGAGCTGTTCGACAGGCGCGAAGCCGTCGCCGAGGTTGGCTTCGGTCGTCAGGCAGAGGCAGACCCGAGCGCCGGCATCGGCGATCAAATCGAGCTCATGGTTGTCGGCATGCGTGGCGTGGACGACCGTTGTGCGCGGGCCGAGGCACCCGCAATCGGCGAGTAGCTCGATCGGTCGCAGGCCCTGTTCGGCTATGCACTCTTCGACCTCGCGGGGCTGCTCGTCGGCGTGGACGTGCAACGGCAATTCCTCGCGCACCGCGTAATTGGCTAGCTCCTCGAGCCAGGAGGGCGGACAGGCCCGGACGGAGTGGGGGGCAACCCCGACGCGGACGCCCCGCTCGCGGAGCGACTCGAGCTGCTGCAGATAGTGGGCGACGCTGTCCTGCCGAAAGCGCTCGATCCCTCCGCGGGCGTACGCCGCATAGAGGAGGACAAAGCCGATGGCGGCTTCTTCGGCTGCCTCGAAAGCCGCGACACCCTCGTCGAGGCCCAGGTAGTGGAACTCGCCGACTGCCGTGTACCCGCCGCCGAGCATCTCCCGATAGACCTCGACGTAGTCCTTCCGGACCTGACTCGCGGTCAGACCGGCGGCCACGTCCAGCATCGACTCCCGCCAGGCCCAGAAGTCGCCGCCCTCGCTGCGTCCGCGCAACACCCGCTGAAACGCGTGACTGTGCGCGTTCACGAACCCCGGAAGCGTGAGCCGCTCGGCCACCTCCGTATCCTTTCAGCATGGCCGCCCGCGCTGTCCCCGCTCCGCTCGCAGCGATTCCCAATCTCCTGACGATCGGCCGCCTGATCCTGATTCCGGTTTTCGTGGCCCTGATCCTTTCTTCCGACGGCGGCCACAGCTGGCCGGCGGCGATCGTCTTCGGCGTCGCCGGCGTCACCGACCAGATCGACGGCTGGCTCGCGCGACGCTGGCGGGTCGAATCAGAGTTCGGGAAGATCGCCGACCCGCTCGCCGACCGGCTGATGATCGACGCGGCCGTGATCCTGCTCTGGCACGCGGGGCGCCTGCCCTGGGTGGCGCTCGCGATCCCCGCGCGTGATCTGGCGCTGATCGCCGGGTACAGGCTCGTCGCGGGACGGGGGTACGAGCTTGCGGTCAACCGCACCGGCAAGGCGGCGACCTGGCTGCTCTATGCCTCGCTCGCCTTCATCATGGTCACGCCGGACGGAACCGCCTGGCCGCGTTGGCTCTTCTGGGCAGGATTCGCTCTCGCGGGCATCTCGCTCGCCGGCTACCTCGCGAAAGCGAGACGAGAGGTCGTGGAGGCATGAAGGCAGTCGTCATGGCCGGCGGCGAGGGCACGCGGCTGCGGCCGCTGACCTCCAACCAGCCGAAGCCGATGGTGCCGATCGTCGGCAAGCCCTGCATGGAGCACATCATCGAGCTCCTGCGCAACAACGGGATGGAAGACGTGATCGTCACGGTCGCGTTCCTCCCGCAGGCGATCCGAAGCTACTTCGCCGACGGCGAGTCGCTCGGGGTGAACATCGAGTACTCGGTCGAGGAGTCGCCGCTCGGCACGGCCGGCTCAGTCCGGCTGGCGAGCGGAAAGCTGGACGACACCTTCGTCGTGATCTCGGGTGACGCACTCACAGACGTGGACCTGGAGAAGATCGTCGACTTCCATCGGGAGAAGGGCGCCGCGGTCACGATCGGGCTCAAGTCGGTCGAGAACCCGCTCGAGTTCGGGATCGTGGTCACGGACGACGAGGGCAGGATCGAACGCTTCCTCGAGAAGCCGTCCTGGGGTCAGGTCTTCTCGGACACGATCAACACTGGCATCTACGTGCTCGAGCCGGAAGTGCTCCGACACGTGCCCACCGACCGGCCTTACGATTTCTCGAAGGAGCTCTTCCCGCTCCTGCTCGAGATGGGCCGTCCGCTCTACGGCTACGTCTTCGACGAGTACTGGCAGGACATCGGCAATCTCGATCAGTTTCGCCAGGCGAATTTCGACGCCCTCGACGAGGCGGTGAGCCTGAACGTCCCGGGCATTCGGCTGCGTGGGAACGTCTGGCTCGGCGAGGGGGTCGAGCTCGACGACCTGGAGCAGATCGAGGCGCCGGCGTTCGTCGGCAACTACGCGCGGATCGGCCCGGGAGCCGCCGTCGGGGCTTACTCGGTTCTCGGCGCGAGCGTGACCCTTCGCGAGCAGGCTCGAACGAGCCGGAGCGTGATCGATTCGTCGACCTACATCGGCCGCAGTGCCGTGATCGAGGGCGCGATCGTCGGGCGAAGCTGCGACATCGGCAGCCATGTGCTCATCAAGGAGAGTGCGGCTATCGGCGACGAGGTCGCTCTCGGCGCACAGAGCGTCGTCCACCCGGGCGTTCGGATCTATCCGTACAAGGAAGTCGAGACCGGCTCCGAGGTGACCGAGAACCTGATCTTCGAGTCACGGGCGGCGTCGCGCCTCTGGAGCCATGAGGGCGTCTCCGGTCTGATCAACGTCGACGTCACGCCGGAAGTGGCCGTTCGGCTGGCGGCCGCCCTCGGAACGGCGCTCAAACGCGGCGACCGGGTCGTCTGCAGCCGCGACGCACCGCCCGGTTGCCGGATGATCAAGCGCGCGATGATCGCCGGCCTCAACTCGACCGGGGTCGACGTGGCCGACCTGCGCGTGCTGCCCGCGGCAGTCAACCGCCACCTGCTGAAGACGGAGAGCTTCGACGCTGGTTTCCATGTCGGCATCAGCTACACGGATCCGGAGGTCGTCGAGATCAGCTTCTTCGAATACCCGGGCATCCAGTTGACGGCATCGATGCAGAAGGAGATCGAAAAGCACTTCTCGCGCCTCGAGCTTCGGCGAGCCGCTCACAACGCCGTCGGCAGCGTCAGCTATCCGGCGCGCGTCCGCGAGACCTACGCGCAAGACCTGCTGGCAACGCTGGACCGGAAGGCGATCCGCGAGCGCGGCTTCCGGATCGTCGTCGACTACGGCTACTCGGCCGCGTCCTACGTCCTCCCGCTTGTCCTCGGACCGCTCGGGATCGAGGCGATCAGCGCACACGCGTTCGTTGCCGATTCGGCGGCAGCAGGCTCGTCGACGCTGCGCGAGTCGATCGGCCAGGCGAAGCGGCTTGTTCCCGCCGTCGGCGCGGACTTCGGCGCCGTCTTCGACCGCGCGGCCGAGCGGCTCTTCCTGATCGACGAGCGGGGGCGGGAGATTCCGGTCGAGCAGACGCTGCTGCTCCTGGTTCGCCTGCTTGGCTCGAACGGCCGCCGCGGCAAGCTGGCGTTTCCGGTCACCGTGACGAGCGAGGTCGACCGGATTGCGGAGGGCACCGAGCTCGAGGTCGTGCGGACACCGGCAAGCCTCGCCGAGCTGACTCAGTACGCAGCCCAGGACGGCGTCGTCTTCGCCGGTGCGCTCGGCGGTGGCTACGTGTTCCCGGAGTTTCTGCCCGCCTATGACGCCGTGGCCAGCCTCTGCAAGCTGCTCGAGCTGCTCGCCCCGACCGCCCGTCCGGTCTCGGAGCTTGTTGGGGAGCTGCCGGTCTCGACGCTCGTCCATCGCCAGCTTCCGTGTCCGTGGGCGATGAAGGGGCTCGTGATGCGCGTTCTCAGCGAGCGGCTGCGTGACCGGGAGCTCGATCTCACCGATGGGATCAAGGTCTTCGAGAAACGCGGCTGGGCGCAGGTGCTACCCGACCCTGACGAGCCCTTCGTGCACATCTACGCAGAGGGCAGGACCTTGGAGGAATCCGAGGCGCTCGAGCAGGAGCTGCACGGGCTCGTCGAGGAAATCATGCAGACGGACCAGGCGACGGCATGACCGCGCAGGTGCCTGCTCGGTACCAGAGTCGGACAAACAGCCGGGTTTAGCTGCCGCGCGAGTGAATCGCGCGGCCTCTTCGACGGCATCGCACGCGACGCCTTTGGAGAACAAGCCGGCCTGATAACAACCTCAAGTTCAGGTTGACCCTTGGTCGGGCTGTTGGTTTACTTCGTTGACCCGTCACCTTCGACTGAAAGGGCGTCCTTTTGGAACCTCTACCTGATCTTGGATCACTGTCCGACGACGACCTCAAGAAGGAGATCGACCAACTCAAGGAGCAGGAGCGGGAGATCTCCTACCAGCGCCGGATCCTCCACGGCAAGATCGACATCCTGCGCGCGGAGCTCGTCGCGCGGTTGCAGAAGACGGGTGGCCAGAGCGTGCTCGACAGCGTCGACGTCGAGTCGCTGACGGCGATCCTGGCGGGGAAGGCGACCCCGCCGGACCAGGGTGATTCTTGAGCTTCGTCTACTGCCCGGAGTGTGGCTTCCAGAACCCGGAGGCCGCCAATTACTGCTCGAAATGCGGCGCGCTGCTCGTCAAGGACGAGGGCGGCTCCGAGACGACGCAGACCTATACGCCTGATGAGATCGCCGACGAGGACGGTCCCCTCGAGGAGATCGCGGCCGAGGGCCCGGCGCTGGTCGTTCGCTCGGGCGGCGGACGGGCTGGTGAGTACTTCAGCCCGCAGGGCGACCGAACCACGATCGGCCGCTCGCCCGACAACGACATCTTCCTCGACGACGTCACCGTCTCCCGCAAGCACGCCGTGCTCGTGCAGTCCGGCGGGGAGCTGAAGATCGAGGATCTCGGCAGCCTCAACGGCACCTTCGTCAACCGCCGTCGGATCGACTCGGCGACCCGGCTGGAAAGCGGCGACGAGGTGCAGATCGGCAAGTACCGACTGAGCTTCATCAGCAAATGAGCGCGCCTGCGAAGTCGTCTTCCTCGAGTGAGCGGCTGCTGACGATCGGCACCGTCACGCGTCGTCTGCAGGAGGAGTTCCCCGAGATCTCGATCTCGAAGATCCGCTACCTGGAGGATCAAGGCCTGCTCGCGCCGCGGCGGACCCAGGGCGGCTATCGCCTCTTCAGCGAGGAGGACGTCGAGCGACTCGAGACGATCCTCCGCCTCCAGCGCGACGAGTTCCTGCCGCTGCGTGTGATCCGTGAGGAGCTGGCCTCGCCGGGAAAGGCTGCGAAGGGGCCCAAGCGCCGTCGCGGCGGCCTCTCGGCCGCCGAGGACGAGCTGGACATCGGCGAGCTGTGCGAGCGCGCCGGGGTGACGCCCTCGCTCGCCCGCGAGCTCGAGGAGTTCGGCCTGCTTGCGCCGAGAAGCGAGAATGGCACGAAGCTCTACGGCGAGGGGGATGTCGACGTTGCGGCCACCTGCGCGAAACTGGCGCGGTACGGCATTTCGGCGCGCCACCTGCGCACGTTCCGGACCGCGGCCGATCGGGAGGCGGGGCTGCTGGAGCAGATCGTCTCGCCGGCCCTCCGCTCGCGGAATCCCGAGCGCCGACAGGCCGGGCTCGACGAGCTGCAGAACCTCGCGGAGCTCGCCCAGGAGCTCTCTCAGCTCCTCTTCTGGCGGGACCTGAAGCAGCTCGCCGACCGCTGATGGCGATCGACCTCAAAGAACGGGTGCGGGACGTCCCGGACTGGCCGGAGCAGGGGGTCGTCTTCCGCGACATCACGCCGCTGCTTCGAGACCCGGAGGCGCTCGACCAGACCGTGCACGAGCTGGCGGAGTGGGGGAAGGAGCGTCGACCCGACGTCGTCCTCGGCGCCGAGGCCCGCGGCTTCATCTTGGGCGCCGCGATAGCGCGGGAGATGGGCTGCGGCTTCGTTCCGGCGAGACGTCCCGGCAAGCTGCCGCCGGAAACGATCGGCGCCACCTACGCGCTCGAGTACGGGCAGAACACGCTGGAGCTCCATCCGGAGACGATCCGCAAGGGTGACCGGGTGCTGATCCACGACGACGTGCTCGCAACCGGCGGCACGGTCGAAGCGATCGCGGGGCTCGTCGAAAGCCTGGGTGCCGAGGTCGTCGGCGTGGCGTTCATCATCGAGCTGACGTTCCTCGGCGGCCGAGAACGCCTGCAAAAGTATGACTTTCGCGCGCTGATCGCGTACTAAGGACTTATCGGGGCCGTCCGAGCGGCCGATTACAAAGGGGTGATCTACGACACCCTGACGACCCGGTACACCTTCGCGTGTCCCGAGCACGGCGACACGCGGGTTGCCCTGTCGCGCTTCCGGCAGCTCGAGCGTCTTCCCGGCGCGGCGCACCCTGCCGTGTTCGGGGTTCGCTTCGAATGCGGTTGCGGGGAGGAGCACCCAGGTCTCGTCAGCCACGACGAGCTCGACTGGGCGCCGCTCGGGCTCGGCACGGGCGACTCGTTCCTGAATCTGATGACCGCTCGGCTCGATGCGCTCGAGGACGAGCTCGCCGACCTGGCGGCGACGAAGATCGGGGCGGGGGAGTGGCCGTGGAGCTTCTTCTGCTATCCGGAGAACCAGCCTCGGCCTGTGTTTCCCTCCTCGTTCTTCCTGCTCGCGCCATCGGGGCGCGGCGACGCAGTCGGGCTGGCCGTTCGCTGTCCCGTCTGTGGCCGGACGTCGATCAACCTCGTTTCGGAGCAGCACGTCGACCTGCCGTTCCACAACGACGCCGAGATCGGCGTCGTCGAGCACGTCTTTGCTGCCGACGCGGCTCATGTCGCCGAAGAGTTCGCCGCTGAGCTCTATTCGGCGCAATTCGATGCCCGTCGGCTCACGCTCGAATAGTTTCCGCGAGACCGGGTAACCGCCTCGTGGAGGTGATGACTCGATGTATGCAATGACTCGTGCAAGCGTGACGCTGGTTGCTGCCGCGGCCGCCGGACTGCTCGTCTGGCTCGCGACGCAGATCGGCGTGACCTCGAACGGTGACTACTGGGCTACCTACGGTGTGATCGCCGGTGCCGGCCTGCTGATGGCGGTCTCGCAGCTGCTCGGCGGTTGGACGAAGTGGGGGTGGCCGCGGATCTCGCTCAGCGTCTTGCTCTGGGCTTTCGTCCCGGCGGCGATCGCCGTCCTCTGGATCACGATCTTCCACCAGCCGCACCACGGGCTCGGCCGCAACCACGTTCGCAACTGGTCGAACGACATCGGGATCGACGGATTCGTCGGGGACTTCAAGGATTACGTCGGCGTGCTCGCATTCGGCCTCGGCCTTCTGCTCGGGTACAGCTTCGACACCGCGGGCCCGGCCGTGGGGCGCGGGCGGGGTGAGGCCCCGGCCAAGCCGACCGCGGCCGAGAGAACGCCCCCTGCACCGCCGCGCGACACCCCGCCCGCCGAGGCACCGCCAGGGAAGGAGCCGGAAAAGGAGCGTGTTCACTCCGGTCAGGGATCGAGCTAGGAGCGCGGGGCGGCGATACTCGTGGCATGAGCGCCGCAGCTCATAACCGGGTCGTCTCCCGAGGCCCTGTGCTCCTGATAGCTCACTGCTCGGCCTTCGACGACCGGCATGTCCCCGCGACGGATCGGCTGCACCGGCTGATCGGCCCCGATCTGACGCGCCTGCTGGTCGGCGCCCTGGCGGGCGATCACCGCCTGGACTTCCGTACCGCCGCGGCCTAGTCGCCCCGCGGCTGCGGTCTTCGTCTCGGCGCGTGGCTGCTGCGGCGTCGCTTGCGATGCCGCCTAAGAGGTCGCGCGATTCACTCGCGCGGCCGCTAATCCCGGCTTGTGCGCGGCTGCGGTCTTCGTCTCGGCGCGTGTCTGAGTGGTGGCGTGGGCTCACCGCAGACGCGGACGAAGATGAAGATCGCGAAGGCTGCGAGGGCCGCGAAGATGAACGCGCTCCCCGAGGAGACGCCGACCGCGAGGGAACCGAAGTAGATGTAGGCGCCGAGTCCGATCGCCCACAGGAACGACGTCACGCCGCGGTCGATCGAAGGCGGGCGAGGCATGTGCGGCATATGCAAGACTCTAATTCAACGAGCGGTGGCGCTTTCCACAAGCTGCAAGGTCTGCTGTGGAAATGTGGAAAATTGAATTTCTGCAAATTGCGCCCTTTTCGTCTTTCGGACCTCTTGCGGAAGGACTTGTCCTCTCCTAGATTCCTGTCTGCGCCGAGCACGGAGCGCAAGTAGGTCGAAGCCGGAAGCGAAGGCAGTAGGCGGAAGCCGAAGGTCAGCGGAGCCGGTGGACGAAAGCGAAATCGACT
>Ga0207693_10003729_pt1 | contig 12989 bp, 8 predicted proteins | sample LARL81metaG_FD_184347 | JGI IMG/M metagenome (GOLD analysis project Ga0207693, IMG submission 184347) | Corn, switchgrass and miscanthus rhizosphere microbial communities from Kellogg Biological Station, Michigan, USA - LAR L8-1 metaG... | ecosystem: Host-associated > Plants > Roots >...
CAACCGTGCGGAGCGGACGCAAGCCCCGGGCGAAAAGCACCTGCAAATCAGACTGTCTGAGATGAACCGATGTGGCGCGCGGAGAGGACATTCGCCGACACCGCTAGAGCGTCTCATCCCTGACCCGGCACTCCCTCGGAAGGGGCTGGCGCGTTGTCGCGCCAGCCCCCGTTTGTAGTTAGTGACTCACCGTGACCACGTGCTCCCACCGGTGATGTACCGGGGCGCCGTCTGCGAGCTCGGCATCACGACCGCAACCGTGAGCGCCCAGGAGCAAGCGGACGCGGAAGCTCGCCGCGGAGTTCGCATCGAGTTTCACCTGCTTCAGCGTCGAGGACGCCAGTCGAGATCAGCCGCTGAACGAGCACGATCGCGAGGCTTCAATCCAGCAACTGGTGTGAGCTCACTCCTTCGACTGTCGTTTTGTCGAATGGCGACTCATGCGACCGCCTCGTCCGGGGCGAGCTTTGGCGCGTCGTGAACGAGGAGGTTGGTCAGTCGGTCGGCGGGCATCGGTCTTGCGAACAGATATCCCTGGCCGAGGTCGCACCCGAAACTCTGCAAGGAGGTCAACTGCCCGTGCGACTCGATCCCCTCTGCGATCGCGACGAGTCCGAGGGCATGCGCGAGGTTAACGAGGTTGGCGGTAATCGCCGCGTCCTTGGGGTCGTGGGCGGCGCCCTGAACAAACGAGTAGTCGACCTTGATCATGTCGATCGGGAAATGGCGGAGCTGACCGAGTGAAGAGAAACCAGTGCCGAAGTCGTCGATCGCGATCCGAACGCCCTGCTCGTGGAGAAGCTTCAGCTCTGCCCGCGCGCGGTCTCCGGCGACGCCCTGTTCGACGACGGCCGTCTCGGTCACCTCGAGTCCAAGCGCGCTCGGCGCAAGCCCCGCTTCGTCGAGTGCCTGTTGGACGACCGTGTGAAGTCCGTTGCCGCCCAGCTGCTTCGCCGAGACATTGACCCAGGTCACAAACGATTCGGGAACGAGGCCGGCCCGGCGCCACTCGGCCGCCTGCGCACACGCCTGTCGCACGACGAACTCGCCGAGCGGGAGGATCAAGCCGGTCGTCTCGGCGATCGGGATGAAACGGCCCGGCGGCACGAGCCCGCGCGTAGGAGAGTGCCAGCGAAGCAGCGCCTCAGCGGCGACGATCGTCGTGGTCTCCAGGTCGATTTCCGGCTGGTAGTGGAGGCTGAACTCGCCGCGCTGCAGGCCCAGGCGAAGCTCGTGCTCGATCCCGAGCAGCTCACCGAGGTCCTTCGCCATCTCCGGACAGAAGAGCTCGTAGCGTCCGCGTCCGGCGTCCTTGGCCGCGTACATGGCGACATCCGCATCTCGGATCAGGTCTTCGCTCTGCCCCGAGCCCGAACGGAGAACGATGCCGACGCTCGCACCGAGGACGACTTCGCGCCGGGCGATCGCAACTGGAGCAGCGAGGCGGTCGAGCAATCGCTGCGCGAAGCCGACAGCCTCGTGCTCGCTGATGTCCTCGAGCAAGAGCGCAAACTCATCTCCACCAAATCGCGCCACCGTGTCGCTCGGACGCACAACGCTGCGGAATCGCTGCGCGACCTCCTGCAACAGCCGATCGCCCGCATCGTGGCCGAGGCTGTCGTTTACCTGCTTGAAGCCGTCGAGGTCGACCAGCAGGACGGCAAGCAGCCGATCAGAGCGCGCGGCGCGGGCAAGCGCTTGGTCGAGTCGGTCACGGAAGAGAGCACGATTCGCGAGACCGGTCAGATTGTCGTGGAAGGCCTGATGCGTCAGTTGCTCTTCGAGCTCGATCCGTTCGGTGACGTCTCGCGCGTTGAGCACGACGCCGCCGACCGATTTGTCTTGGCGGAGGTCGGTTACGTGCGCTTCGAGGTGTCTCCACTCGCCGGACTGGTTCCGGATCCGAAAGACGATCTCCGGCGGGCCGCCCTGGGCGGTCGCGGTGCGCACGGCTGGGCGGTCGTCTGCATGCACGAAGGCTTCGAAGCCGTCAGCGAGGATCTCGGCCTCGCTACGACCGATTACCGCGGTGACGGATCGGCTGACATAGCGGCATTCGTCGGCGCCGAGAACGAGCACCAGGTCGGTGGACGACGTGACGAGGCTGCGGAAGTGGGCCGTCTGGCGTCTCGTCGTGGCGATGAGCGCCCAGGCAAGCGAGAGTGAGGTGAGCAGGCCGAGGGCGCCTAGAACCGCTTGGACGGTGATCAAATCGTTGACGTTTCGATCGTCGGCGCTCGCGATTGTGCGCGCGGCGTTGAGGGAGACGTTCGAGGTCAGCGCCGCGAGTACGCGTAGTCGCTCGATCGGGTTCGTCGTGCTCAGGCGTTCGTGCGCGCTTAGCCGAAGCTTCGCGACCGAGCGGTGGCGCAGGTACGCCGCTCCGGTCAGAGTCAGGTCGGCGGCGAGCCGTTGTTCCTGCTTCAGCTGCGCGCGAACGACCGCGCCAGTTGCCGCGGTCAGCTTCGTCTCGTCGTCGTCACCCCAAACCGCCGGGGCGGTGCCGCCGTTCAACAGCGCGGCGGCGCTGCGCGCCAAGATCGACCCCGTAGTGGCCGGATCTACTTGCGCTCCCGTACGTGCAAGCAGCACTTCGTTGACGTAGCGCTCGGCAAGCGTTCTTTGGCGCGCGGCGACCTGGACGACCGCCGCGCGATGCTGCGAGCCCTTCGTCGTCCAGATCGAGAGCGTGACGCTCACGGCGGAGAAGGCTGCAAAGGTCGCGAGGATCGCAGCGATCGTGCGCCGTCCCCGGGAGGCGAACGGCCGGAACTCCGGGCGCCTCAGCATCGTTAGTCGACCACCAGCTCGCCCCGCATCCCCGCCATGAAGTGCCCCGCCATGTTGCAGAACAACTCGTAGCGTCCGGGTGCCAGGTGAAGTCGCTTCCGCCGGACAGCGCCGGGACCGGCTCCATCGAGCGATGCGACCGTGACCGCGTCGAGGGCGCGCTCGTCCACGGTCAATCCGTCACGGCGAAGCGGTAGCCGAGCCCGCGAACGCACGATGATCAACTCATGCGTGTCGGGCCCCTGATTTCGCACAACCAGCTCCACGTCTCCCGTAGAAACGTACGTAGGGGCAACCGTGATCTGGAAATCACGTTCGTTCACGCGGATGAGCCTGTGTCCGGCTGCCGCCGTCCGTCCACCCGCCGAGCAGGCGGAAGCAACGAGCACCGTCAGGGCCACGATTGAAAACCGCCCCAGCCGCGAGGACAGCTGCCGCATGCCGGCTTCATCGGGTCGCGCCACCGAGAACGTTAGGCCGCGCCTACCCTCGAATGGGGCGGATAACCCCCTGGAGACGAGCAGCGATCCACCAGACAGGGGATCGAAAGAAGACATGCACCGCTTCCGTCTCCGGCCTTCGTCATGGAGCCGGAGTCACCGAGGGTGCCTGTCGCAGAGGAGCCGGCACTTTTCCGTTTAGGAGAACTTGCTCCTCGTCGAACGTGCGGTCGGTATGGAGCCGCGGGTCGAGCCTCCAGACCGACGGCGGGCGCCCTCAGGGCGCGATCGAAATCCGCGTCCTCCGCCGCCGCGAGCGCGGGACGAGGTTCTCTCTTTCCCGAAGCGTGCGCGAAGTGACCGATCAGCTCGCTGCCGACGCGGTGGAGAGGCGTTCGCACTCGCGGACGAAGCGTTTCGCAGCGACATTCCGGTAGAACGCTTCGGCCTTCGCGCGCTGTTTAGCGGCTTCACTGTCTTCGCCGGCCGCTGCCAGCGCCTGGGCTGCGCGTAGCTGCGCGTAGGCGGTGGATGCGGTATCGCCGATGCGATTGATGATGTCCGCCGCGCGAACAAGTTCGTCGTCGCAGATCGCTCGCGCCGCATCGTTCCACGGGCTTTTGATCGGGTCGGGATCGAGCACGACCTCGATGAACTCGGCTGCACGGCCGAGGTCGTGGAAGAGCCACGCGACGTCGGCAAGAGTCGGAGACGGCGAGCACAGCGCCGGCACCATCGAGCGGCCGATCCCGGCAAGATCGGAGGCAAGCTCGGCCGCCTCGTCGCGGTGTCCGGTGGCAAGGGCCACGGAGCCGGCGATGCAGTAGGCCTGTGACTGCGCCTGGAGATCCGAGGCCCGCGCGAGCTCGACCGCACGGCTGGTGTCGCGCTCGGCTGCAGAAACCTCGCCGCGCGCGAACTCGATCCAGCCGCGGAGCGCGAGGAGCGGCGAATCGCTGTAGTGAGGATCGCCGGCTTCGGCGAGGGTGATCAGCTCATTCGCCACCGAGACCGCCTCGTCCCAGCGACCGTCGAGGTACGCCCAGGACGCGCCCTCCGAGCGGGAGTTGCGTCGCCCGAGGCCGTAACGCTCCGCCAGGTCGATCGCCTCGCGCCACGCCTTCCGCGACTCTGCGAGCTTGGCGAAAAACTGGAGCTCAGACGCCAGGTTCCCGTACCCATTGACGACGACAGCGGCGGCGCCCGCGCTCTGCGCGACCGCAACGCTCGTCTCGATCTCGGCGAGCCCTCGCTCGTCTCCGAGACAACAGCGCGCACAGCCGACATAGTTATGAAGGCGCGCGCGCAGCTCCTCCAGTTCGAGCGCCTCGACCAACGGGAGCGCCGCGACGCCGACTTTGACTGCCTCCTCGAACTGGCCCCTGAGCATCAGGAAACCCGTTTGAGTGGTCAACGCCTCCGCGCGTGCAAGACTCGAAGGCCGGTCAGCAGTGGCGCCGAGGGCGAGCCCGATGTAGCGGTCGACGGCTGCCCGGTCGCCGACGTGCCAGGAGAAGCGTGCGGCCAAGGTAGCCGCTTCAGCTTGCCCTTCGATGTCCCCCGCGATCCGAAAGGCTTCGAGCGCCTCCGTCAAGAGCTCCAGGCCGGGTTCGTCGAGCGAGAAGAGCGCCCGGGCGCGCCCGAGCAAGAGCCACGCCCGGGCTGGGTCATCGGAAGCGGAGAGCGCGAGCGTGTCCGCAAAGAACGCCGCCGCCGATGCGTACGCCGACAACGCCAACGCGCGCTCGCCGGCCGCACCTAATGCGCCGCGCGCAAGCCCGAGGAGGATCGGATCCTCCGCGATGCCCGCCGCTCGCGAGAGCTCGAGCGCCTGCTTGTAGTGGTAGGCAAGAAGCTCAGCGTGGTCGTCCGCACGCCCCAGCCCTTCGATCCACGCAGCGGCATGCCGATGCTTCTCCGCCCGTGCGCGCCGCGGGAGCTGGCTGTATGCGACGTCGCGGAGCAGCACGTGCTGGAAGGAATACTGCGTGTCGCCGGCGACCGTCGATCGTCGTTCGCGGCCGACGAAGTCCTTCCGCTCCAGGGCGCGCAACAGTCGCTCTCCCTCGGCGAAGTCGACGCGAGTCGCGGACGCGACACCGCCAAGCCAGAAGACCTTGCCGTGCACCGATGCCTCCTGAAGCAGCTCCTTCTCGGCGCGCGGCAAAGCGTCGATTCGCGCGGCGATCACGCCCAGCACCGATTCCGGGAGCTCGCCGGTCGTTCCGCGCTCCAACAACATCCGAACGTACTGCTCTACGAAGAGCGGGTTGCCGCCCGCTCGCTCCAGCAGCGTCCGCTGCTCGTCTGCGAGCTGAAGCGGCTGCTGCAGCAGCGCCGAGACTAGCCGTGCCGTGTCCTCGTCAGCGAGCGGCTGCAACGAGATCGTGGTCGCGTTCGCCTTGCCGCCGCCCCACGCCGGACGCCGCTCTAAGAGCTCTGGTCGAGCGGTTCCAACAACCAGAAGCGGCACACCGCGAAGCCAGTCGACGAGGTCGTCGAGGAAGTCCAGCAGATCATCATCGGCCCAATGCAGATCCTCGAACACGAGCACCGCCGGCCCCCGCTCAGCGATGGCCTCGAGGAAACGACGCCAGGCCGCCGTCGCTGTCTCGGCGCCGCCGCTACCAGTGCCCTCGCGGCTGGCGCCGATAAGCGCGCGCAGCTCGGCCTCGAGCCAGCGCGTCTCGCCCGTTTCGGGAGCAAGCGTCGCCACGGCCTCACTGAGCTTGCGCTCGGCCTCGGCAGGCGAGTCGCTCTCGAGAATCCCCGCCTCCGCCTTGACGATCTCGCCGAGCGCCCAGAACGTCACGCTCTCGCCATAGGGCAAGGAGCGGCCTTGGCGCCAGGCGACCAGCTCCGGTTCGTCATCCACCAGCCGGAAGAACTCGCGGACGACACGAGACTTTCCTATCCCAGGAACGCCGATGATCGTGACGAGCTGCGCGGCCCGCTCGTCGCGAACGCGTCCGAAAATCGAGCGGAGCAGCTCGAGTTCGCGGCCGCGGCCGACAAGCGGCGTTTGCGCCCGCTCGCCGACGTCGAGACCGTGGCGCGCGATCGGCTCGAGCGCCTCCCAGACCGCGATCGGCTCGACCTTCCCCTTCGCCTCGACGGGGGAGCTCTCGCGGTATCTGATCGCTTCACTTGTCGCGCGGTAGGTCGTCTCCCCCACCAACACGCCGTTGACGGGCGCCGCCGCCTGCATTCGCGCCGCCGTGTTAACGACGTCACCGGCAATCATCGCCTCGCCCTCGGCCGGTCGCGCGCCGATCTTCACGAGCGCCTCACCGGTGTTCACGGCGACGCGCACCTGCAGCTCCGCTTGCTCGGAACTCCAGCCGCGGATCGCGAGCGCCGCGTGCACTGCACGCTGCGGATCGTCCTCGTGCGCCGCCGGCGCGCCGAAGACGGCCATTACCGCGTCGCCGATGAACTTCTCGACCGTACCGCCACGCCGCTCGAGCTCCTCGCGCACGTGAGCGTGGTAGGGGGAAAGCAGTCCGCGGACGTCCTCTGGATCGAGCCGCTCCGCCTGAGCGGTGAACTCAACTAAATCGATGAACACAACCGTGACGGTCTTTCGCTCCTCGCGGACAGGGCGCGGTTCAGCCTGGAGCGGCCTGGCACAGGCGTTGCAGAATCGTGCGCCGTCTGGGTTCTGCTGACCGCAACTCGGACACGTGAGCACAGTCGAATCGTAGGACGCGCCGGTTCCACAGTCACGTCCGGATGAAGCTGAGAAGCGCCGCCCGGTCCTCCGCCTTACGCTCTGGCCATGCGCGACCGGTCGAGGATCACCCGGGTCGGACGAGCTCTTGCAATCTCGGCGGCCGTACTTGTCGAACGGTCGAGTAGCCGCGCCGCCCACCGCCCTGCGCGGTCGCGCCACTGGCGGCCCCTGCCGCGAGGGGTAAGGGGTCTCCATCCTGAGGCGTTCGCGGCCCGTACCCCGCGCCAGGATCGCGCGCATTTTGGCACCGCCGCCAAAATAGGTTTCGAGCGAATTCGGCCGACGTCGAGACCTAAGAGCAATCCGCTTTTGATGACAGCACGCTGGCCCATGCGAAGGTGGTGACTGCAGAGCATCACGCAGACATGGCGCATCGCGACACTTGCGGGTCTACCCCGTCGGGACGCCTTACCGCGCGAACGGCGTAGGATCGTCCGATTATCGATTGGAGGTAGGCATCGGATGGCAGTCGCCCTTGTGCAGGAGTTCAAGATCATCGGTAGTGACCGGTCGACCGCGAACTACGACCACATCGCCCAGCGGCTCGATATCGACGCAAACCCGCCCGAGGGACTGATCGCTCAAACGGCCGGTTGGGACGAACAGGGAGATGTGTTCCGCATCGTCGCCATCTGGAACAGCGCAGACGAGGCCGAGTCGTTCATGCGAGACCGCCTCAGGCCGATCCTCGACGAGGGGCCGGTCGACCCGGATCGAGGCGGGCCGCCCGACCTCGAATCGATGTACGAGCTGCACCACTGCGTTCGCGGGCGTTGAGACCGAGCACTTGGGTCTGAACACCGGCGGCAGCTGCAGATGACGTCAACACCGATGAGGAGGGAAGACTCGTGATTGCAAGGATCGCGACGTTCGAGGGAGGCGACGCGGAAGAGATGCGTCGGCGCAACAACGAGATGCTGGTCCAGCGCGCGACCGAGCTCCCGGCCGGGATCCTCCGGGTGATGGTCCTGATGAAGGACGAAAGCAGCTGGTCGGTGATCTCGTTCTTCGAAAGCGAAGAGGCAGCCGTCGCGGCTGAAGAGCGGTTCGAACAAATGGGCGACGAGATCCCCGAAAGCGCCCGCGGCAAGCGCATGAGCCTTGAAAGCTTCGAAGTCGCCTTCGACGTAGAAATGGTTAGGTAGGGAACCACACCAGCGTCTCGCCGGTCGCGTCAAGCAGAGCCCTCTTGCGATGTTCCCGGACGTTGACCCGCGCGAGAATCCCTGCTCGGACAGCGTTCCCCGACAGTGTCGGCTACATCGGCTCAAACCAGCGAGCGCGCTCCGCAGCCGGTTCCTCGTAGGCCTCCGCGACCCAGTATTCACGCGTGGATGTGATTCGGCCGTCGTCGACCTCGAAGAACGAGAGCACGTAGTGCAGGCCGACGTCTGGTAAGAGCGCCGGAACCGCCGTCCGCACCGCATGCTGAACGCGCAGGCGCGCACATACTCTCGATCAGTCTCACCGTCTCTTCAATACCCCCCGTCGCCGAGCACCGTTGGGCGGCCTGGGCGCGCTATCGAGCGACTAAGGATCCGAGCCGAAGGCAGCGACCCCGGCCCGGACCTGCGGGGACTTCGCCGGGCACACCGCCACGCTGAACGGGCAGACGTGCACCAATACTTCGGACCAGTCCTGCGCGTTGACGTTGGCCATGTCCCACTCGCTTCACGCGTCTGGTGAGCGGCGTGAGGCGCAGGCGACGTTCGCAACGGGAGCGGAGCGCAGCAGGAAGGCGCACGAGGGTATCGTCGCGCCTACCTGTGCGTGGAAAGCATCCCGGGTTCTCCTGGACGGTGATCGCGACCACGGGGGAGCGGTTCAGCGACTTCGCGCCCTACGTGGCCTCCGTGAACGACGAGGACACCGTGGCGTTCCAGGCGGCGCTTCGCGGCGGAGGCACGGGTGTCTTCACCGGCAATGGCGGGGCGATCGCGGAGGCGCAGTGCGGACCTTGCTGGCTGGCTTCACGAGCCACCCCGACCTGAACAACTCGCGCGCGATGACCTTCTACGGCGAGTTCGCGGATGGCGAGCAGGGCGTGTTCATGCTCCGCGACGGCCTGCAGGCAATCGCGACCACCCGGGACGGGTTCGCCGTGATCGGTCCGCTCGGCCCGACGATGAACGAGGCCGGAACGGTCGCCTTTCGCGCCGAGCAGACGCCCGGGGTGAGCGGCGTCTTCGCCGGCGACGGCGCCGCAGTCGCCACCGTTGCGGACACGGTCGGTGGCTTGAGCGCCTTCCACGGGCTGCCCGTGATCGACGGCCGCGGGACAGTGGTGTTCCGGGCCGACCGAGATGATGGTGTCCAGGGCATCTACGCCGGTCGGGGAGGATCGATCGAGACGGTCGCGGAGACCGGAGACGTCTTCGAGACGCTCGCCTTCTTCCCCTCGGCCAGCGACGGCGGGACTGTGGCGTTCGCGGCGACGCTGCGGGCCGGGGGCGCGGGGATCTTCACCGCGGACGAGGGCCACATCGTCCGGGTCCTGGACACCGAGGGCGCGTTCGAGTCGTATCGCGGCGCCCTGATCGGCAAGGGCGGTGCAGTGGTGTTCGGCGCGACGCCTCGGGGTGGAAGCCTCGGCCTCTTCGCCGGCCCGGACCCACACGCGGACCGGATACTTGCTCTGGGAGACCCGCTGCTCGGCTCCACCCTCGCGGAGTTCGCGGCGAACCCGGTGTCGGTAAATGGGCACGGCCACGTCGCCGTGCGCGCCACGCTCGGCGACGGCCGGCAGATCATCTTGAGGGCCGATCCGACCGATTGACCCGGTCCAACCGGCTGACCCGGCCGGACCGCCAGCAACTCAACACAACTGCTAAGGCTGGACGTTCGATCGACGCCGAGCGGACACTAGGCTTCTGCTCGTGGTCGACCCGCTGCTCGATAATCCGCGGTCGCTTACGGCGATACTTCAGACGTGGATGACGAGCGCCCGCCGATCTGTGCCGCTTGCGGCGTAACGATGGTTCCGGCTTCCCTTAGCGCGCTTGAGGAACGCGTCGGCGACTGGATCTGCCTGGAGTGTGAGGAGACCCTCGAGCCAGACTGACCTGAGGGGCGCCGGGCGTTATTGGACGCTGGCCCCGGGCAACTACCGCTCCTCAATCCGACAAACGCCGCGCGAGCCGGTCGAAGGCGTCAGGCGCAGGCCCTGAGTTGAGGCGCGTCCAAATGGCAACGCCACATTCGGCCGCGCGCTGCTGGTTGACGTGTCGACCTCAACGTCGTACGTCCAATGGCCATGAACCTCGTGCTGCCAGAGCAAGACGAACTCGGGTACGGCTTCGTCACGAGGCGCGACTGCATATGTCCTTGGCCGTGCTGCCCTTCGCCTTTCCGCGACCACCTCGATCGAGCAGGGAACGCCGACAATAGGACGGGAAGCCCGGCTAGCCGCCGCGCGCAACACCCGATAGTGGGGTCGGCGGTCTTAACTTTTCCGCCCTTGGACCAATAGAGCGACGGCAGATGTTCACGCCGCGTCAAATATCGCTCGCCCGCCTGATCGAGGGTGACTGGAACGCAAACCGCCTCCCCCTCGCAGCTTCGGAAGATCCGCCGCTCGATCGAGCGCTTCGGCGTCGTCGAGGACCTCGTCGCCCGTCCCCACCCCGAGCAGCCGGGCTCGTTCGAGCTCCTCTCCGGCAACCATCGCGTCCGGATCCTTCGCGAGCTCGGGCACGAGAGCGCGCCGGTCGTCGTCGTCTACCTCGACGACGCCCAGGCGCGCCTACTCGCCCAGACCCTGAACCGAACCCGCGGCCGCGACGACCCGCAGGCCTACGGCGAGCTCTTGGAGCAGATCCTCGCCGACCTGGACGTCGGCGAGCTGGTCGAGTTCCTGCGCGAGACCGAGGCGACGATCGACCAGGTCCTGCGCGAGCTCGGCGGCGCCGAGGAGGCGGAGTCCGCACTCGAGCCGCCGGCGGAGCCGGAATCCAAGCCGGGCGAGCTGTACCAACTCGGCCCGCATCGCCTCCTCTGCGGAGATGCGACCGACCCGGCCCAGGTCGAGCTTTTGATGGCGGGCGAGCGAGCCACGATCATGTTGACCGACCCGCCTTATGGCGTCTGCCTCGACCACGGCTGGCGCGACGGGCTTCGCCAGGGGCGTGGCTCGGCCCGAAGCGGCCCGCTGGCAAACGACGACCGGGCCGACTGGCGCCAGGCCTACCTACTGACCGAGGCTCCGTTGTGACCGGATCTAGAACGAAGCTGTCGAGAGTTCGGTGTTGCGCTCCGTGACAAGCCTCGTGAGGTCGACCCGAGAGTTGACCCGCAGCTTTGCGAACACATGGCCCAGATGGGTGTTCACCGTGTGTGGGGAGACGAAGAGCCGCTCGGCGATCTCGCGGTTCGTGAGGCCGTCGGCGGCGAGCTCTGCGACGGCGAGTTCCGACTTGGTCATCGCCGCCCAGCCTGTGACCGGCTTCTCGGCTCTCGTCACTCGTCGGCGAACGCCGAGCGCGCGGAGGCGGCTTCGGAGTCTCGCCGCATCCTGCGTCGCCCCGCTCCGCGCGAAAAGGACGAGGGACTGGGTGAGTGCGTCGATCGCCGAGTCGGCGGCGCCATGCCGCTGGTGCGCCTGGCCGAGGTCCTCCCAGGCGGCTGCGAGCGCAAGCGTTCGGGGGCTTCGCTTGAACAGGCTCACGGCCTCGGAGAGCTGATCGACGTCTGCGTCGAGTATCCCGCTGGCATGGGCAGCGATTGCGGCTAGCGACGGAACGTCAGGGGAAAGCTCCGCGCGTCGGTTGGCGTCCGCGACGGCGCTCTCGGCAAGCTCGCGGTCGCCGACGGCGAGGGCGATGCGGACAATCTCTGGCTCGTCGGCCAGGTCCGGCCAGAGCCTGGAGAGCACGTGTGTGCGTTCTTGGCTGCCGAGCGCACACAGCCACTCGTGGGCCTGCTGCGGATCGCCGTCGGCTGTTGCCTTCAGGCTGAGCAACCAGGCGGCGTGGCGTCGAACGCCGGGGGTGCTCTCCTCGAGCATCGTCTGAGCGATCTCGCTCGTCTGGCGAGCCTGCCGGACGTCACCTGTGTGAAGCGCCAGTCGTCCGAGCGCGACCACCCCCGTGGCGTCCATGACAGTGACGACCGGCGGTCCATGCGGATCGAAGTGACCGTCCAGCACGACCGAGAGGTCCTCGAACCGCCCGAGCTGCAGAAGCATCTGTGCCCGCGTGAGCTCGGCGACGTGCAGGAACGAGGAGAATCCGCGCTTGAGCGATTCGGCGATGATTCCGTCGATCGCCTGGAGTGCGTCGTCGTCGCGGTCGAGGGCGAGGAGCGCCTGTGATCGCCCCAGCCGGGTCAGGAGCTCGTCGAGGCCGTGTGGTTCTGCGAGCTGGTCGCGGAGAATCGTCTCGAACGACTCGAGCGCGGCTGCGAAGTCGCCGCCGGCGTAGTGGAGACCTGCCTCGCTCAGCGCGAGGGGGAAGCGAGCAACGTTGTCAAGGGCCGCGCCGGCGGCGACGGCGTCGGATAACGCGGTCTTCGCTTCGTCGGTACGCCCCGCTACCACGAGGTTGTAGGCCAGCGTCGCCATGTGGGCGAGGCGAAGCTGCTCAGGGAGACCCTTCAGCTTCAGGGCCTCCCGGCTCGCATGCACCCTCACGTCGGGGGAGACCGACCACATGCCGGCGATGCCGAGACGAACGTCCGCCTCCTGCGCTGCAGGAAGCACCTCGCGCATCGCGTTGTCCGCGAACGCCTTTGCTTGATCGATCCGTCCAGCGGCATGCAGCGACATCGCGGTCTGCACGACGAGCGGGCCGCGCAGAGGATGCCGTTCGGGCGCCAGCTCGAGGGCCCGCCGGCTAAGGTCTGCGCTCGCTCCCGGATCGGTCGTCGCGAGTCCCTCCGCGGCCGCCAGGAGCGTGGCGATCGCCACCTCGTCGCCCGGCTCAGCGCTGGCGGCAACCTGAAGCGCGACCTCGACGGGCAACGCCCCCCTTGAGAGCATCACGTCCGCAGCCTGCCGATCGAGGGCGCGGCGGGCCGACGGAGCAGACGCT
>Ga0207693_10003731_pt1 | contig 12987 bp, 14 predicted proteins | sample LARL81metaG_FD_184347 | JGI IMG/M metagenome (GOLD analysis project Ga0207693, IMG submission 184347) | Corn, switchgrass and miscanthus rhizosphere microbial communities from Kellogg Biological Station, Michigan, USA - LAR L8-1 metaG... | ecosystem: Host-associated > Plants > Roots >...
CCGATCTCTTCACCGCCATCGAGAAGGAGGTGGGTGCGTTGCCATTCATCGCCGAGGATCTCGGCCTGATCACGCCCGACGTCAGCGCGCTTCGCGACCAGTTCCACGTGCCCGGGACGCGGGTGCTCCAGTTCGCCTTCGACGGTCATCGGGACAACCCGCATCTGCCCGACAACTACGTCACCAACACGGTGGTGTACACGGGCACCCACGACAACCCCACCACGCGCGAATGGTACGAGGACCTACCGAACGCCGAGCGGGGGAATCTGTGGAGCTATCTGAAGCGGCCCGGGGGAGAGGACGGGGATGCTGCCCCGGCGCTGATGCAACTGGCGTGGTCGTCCCCGGCCGCGCTTGCGGTGGCTCCGTTGCAGGACCTCCTCAACCTCGGGCGGCAGGCGCGGATGAACGTGCCGGGCCGCGCGGCGGGGAACTGGAACTGGCGCGCGACCGAGGACATGCTGTCCGCCTCGGCTTTCCGGCGGCTGGAGGTGCTGTCGAAGATCGCGAACCGCGTGGTTCGCTAGTGCTCGATCAACACGATTCACACAATTTCAAGGGACTGAACCAGCGCAGGAAGTCTCTTCGGGGCAGGGGATTGAAAGTCGCGTTTCAATCCTCGCTCCCGCTATTGTCAGGAACTTAAGAGATGCAGACTATCCAGTGAAAATGGCAAATTCAAGAGGGCCAGAGTCACTACGAAGTCTCGCAGCGAAAACGGGAGCAATGCCTGTTTCAGTTGAACAGGTCGTTCACAATGTCGATATTCTCTTCATTGTTGTCCCTCAAAAGGCGATTCCAAAACTACCGAAAGGACTTCTAAAGAAAGCAAAAAAGGAGACCATTGTTATTGATGTTGGCAATTATTACCCATTTCGCGACGGCTGTATCGATGAAATAGAAAACGGCCTCACGGAAAGTGTGTGGGTTGAGAGGCAGCTTGGACGGCCCGTGGTCAAAGTCTTCAACACAATTATAGCGAAGGCTTTGGCGGAGGCGGGACGTCCGGCTGGAAGTAGAGATCGTGTTGCTTTGCCGATTTCTGGAGACGATCCCAAGGCAAAAGAAATCGTCGCTCAAGTCATTGATCGAATCGGATTCGATTCTGTTGACGCCGGGACAATCGCTGACTCGTGGCGGCAACAACCTGGATCACCTGTGTACTGCACCAATCCGACGAAGGAAGAACTTCAGTTGTGGTTAAAAAACGTCGATCGCTCTTCACTTGCCACCGGCCGAGAGAAGGTGTTGAAGGCATATTTGGCCGTCGTGGATGCGGACTACCAAACGCAAGTTAAAGCCCATCGATCGATACTAGTAGAGAAATATGGCAACAAGAAATGAAGGGTGTCCCCCCCACTCCATGGCAATACCGTTTTCAATACTCGATGCTGTGGCAGCGGCTTCCGGGGCGGCCAGCGTCCGAGTCTGGGAGATTATGTCGCGGGGACGGGGGCCGCGAGGGGGCGACCGCTGCCGAAGGTCGTTCGTGTTGCCTATCCTCCCAACATAAAGGAGAACAAATGGCGAGATTTGTCTTGGTGCATGGAGGATTTTCCGGCGCATGGATTTGGTTGCCACTGATTGACAGTCTAAAGGCGGCTGGCCATTTAGTGGAGGCGTTCGACCTGCCGGGGATGGGCGACGACCACACTTCTGCGAGCGAGGTCGCCTTGGATAGCTACGCAGACCGTGTGTGCGAGGTGCTGGCGGCCAATTCCGAACCGGCGTCGTGGTCGGCCACAGCATCGGCGGCATTGTCGCAACGCAAGGAGCGGCACGATGTCCCGAACGTGTCGCGGCACTCGTATACGTGGCGGCCTTCTTGCCAAAGGACGGGCAGAGTCTTCTCGACTTGACGAAGCTTCCGGAGGGAGACGGCGAGCAGGTGCTAGCCAATGTGGTCGTCGATGGAGAGCCTCCGGTCGCCGTCATGCCGGCAGCGGCTTCGCGTCACGCGTTGTACGGATCTTGCACGGAGGACGTTGCGGCGTGGGCGATCGCACGGCAGTGCCCGCAACCAGTCTCGCCGTTGCCGATGGCAGTATCCATCCCACCTGGAGCCCTCAACGGCATCAACGGGTATTACGTGTTGTGTACGCGGGATCGGGCTATCCCGCCGCCATTGCAGCGGCGGATGGTCGCCGAGAATATGTGCGCCGACGTCATTGAGCTCGACACAGATCACACGCCCCAGCTGTCGATGACCAACGAGCTGGCCAAGGCTCTCCACCGATTCGCGACGCACTCATCTGCAGGCGCTAGGAGAGTGGTCCTGGACTGATAGTGGAACAGCTGCGGCGAAGATAGAGCACGGCCAGCGAGACCAACAACTGCCGCGGCGTCATCGCCGCGATGCAGGTGACGAAGTAGCGCGATTGGGAAAGGAGCATGGCATGTGGCGTTCATCATTTACACGGGAATACGGCCTCGAACTTCCATTCGTCTCGGCCGGGATGGGCTTCGTCGCTCTCCCCGAGCTGGTGGCGGCGGTGTCGAACGCCGGCGGCCTGGGGCTGCTTGGTGTTGCGCCGGCGCCGGCGCAACTCATGCACGAGATGGTCAGCCGGACGAAATCGCTCACGACACGACCGTTCGGCGTCGATTTGATCGTCGAGGAGACGGCCTTCGGGCCGTGCACGACCGAGCAGCACATCGAAGTGTGCCTCGCAGAACGAGTCCCCGTCGTGGTGTTCTTCTGGCATCTCCCGCCGCGGGACTGGATCACGCGCCTCCATGCCGGCGGCGCGAAGGTGTGGATGACGGTAGGCTCGGTGCGAGCGGCTCACGAGGCGATCAACGCCGGAATCGAGGCGATCATCGCCCAGGGTAGCGAGGCCGGCGGCCACAACAAGTCTGTCCTGGGTCTATCCTCGCTGGTTCCGGCGCTGGTGGATGCCGTTGCGCCACGTCCCGTCGTGGCCGCGGGTGGGATCGCGGATGGCCGAGGCGTGGCCGCCGCGCTGGCCCTCGGGGCCGAGGCCATCTGTGTGGGCACGCGCCTCGTGGCCAGCCAGGAGGCGTCGTCGCCGCCGCCGGGGTGGACGACATCGCGCGCACGTCGATCTTCGGCCCCGAATGGCCGGATCAGCCGATGAAGGTCGTCCGGAATCGCGTCGTCCGCGAGTGGGCGGGACGGGACGACAGAACTCCCCCGCCACCGGAACCCGCGGCCGAGATCGGGTGCACGAAGCTATTCTCGCATGGGCGATTTTGAAGAGATGTGCCTCGCGGCTGGAGAGAGTGCCGGATTGACCAGGGCGATCAAGCCGGCCGCCGAGATCGTCCGCGAGATGATGGACGAGGCGGCGCGTCGCATCCGCTTGCTGGAACGCCTGGTCTGGGGGTCCGTACGTGAAGACCTCGAGCGACCCGGCTCGGGTGAGCGGCATGCTATGTCAGACGCACCGCCGCGTCAATCTCGCCGCGACATCTCGCCGCGAAGGCACGACGGCGTCCGCCGCGCCCTCGAGGAGCCGATCACGACGCGGCGGCGCCAGACTCGCGTGGGGCGAGAAAGTAGCCAACACTAGCCCTCTCCGGCGGCGGGCACCCCCCTCGTGGCCCCCGTCCCCGTGACATAAGGTGCCAGACTCGGACGCGGAACGCCGCAGGAGCCGATGCCACAGCCCCTCGAAAGTGGACGCTTTTACAGCTCAAGTATCAGAAAGAGTAAGAATGAAATCGAACAGGCTGCCCTAACGAATGGCCTCTGCGGCTAGGGGGCGTTGCAGTTTCGGGCGGCAGCCACCCAGCGTGATTCGGGCCACCAAAGAGCCGCTTGAATCCTCGGGTCTCTCTGACAATCGGCGGGTCATCACTCAGCGACCTTTACCTCGAAGGTCACCGTGTTGTCCCCCCCGGCGTTCTTGATGACGAACTTGTACTTCCCGTCCTTCGCCGGCGTGACTTTCACCGAACACTTCGGGCCGGGCGAGTCGTCCTTGCCGACGTCCTTGCCGGCCGCGTCGTAGACGTACAGGTGCACGTCGGTGTTCTTCGTGCCGTCCGTGGTAGCCTCGAACGCTCTCCCCCCCGTGAAGGACAACAGGTAGGCGACCTGGCCTTTGTCCTTCATCTCGATCTTCTTGCCCTTGAAATCCGCCCCCTTGCCCAGGTCGGTCGGCTTGACGTTTTCCTGCGCGGGACACAGCGTGGCGAACGCCAACACAACCGCCGCGACGGCGACTAACCGAGTCATCGATATCATTGCTGCCTCCTCTATAGTGACGGCAACCACCCGCCCGGTTCCGTGTTCGCTGCTCCAGTCCAGTAGACGCCGTCCGGACCTCAAGAAGGCGTCAAATGTCCGGTCGGCCCCGTCAAGGAGTTGTCAAGACGGCAGAGTGGCTAGTTCCCCGAGCAACGATGCCCTCCTAAAGGTCTCCCATACGCGAACCGTCCGCGTCGCACGCCAGGACACCCCCGGTGGTGTTTTCTCGCGTTTTTTGACCCTCCGCCAGCTATCTGGGCCGGCGCTTCCGGGGCGTACGGTCACGGGTTGCGTGATCTTGCGGAATTCTCACGTGATCCGTGTCGCCGCACGGCGCGTTCGCCTCACAAGAGAAATTCCGGCTTACACAAGGAGGAGTACGGGGCAATGGCGCCTTCGGGTATCTCCCGCGAGAGTGGCTCGAACCAGGCAGGATGGAAATAAGGAGATTGATTACTCATGAATATTATTCCTGACAAGTACCGCGACCTGCTTGACCGCCCGATCGTCGTGTCACTGGCGACGCTCATGAACGAAGGGCCGCCGCAGGTTCAGCCCGTGTGGTGCAACTTCGACGGGACGCACATCCTGGTCAACACGGAAAAGGGCCGTCAGAAATACCGCAACATGTCGCGCCGGCCTTCAGTGACGATCCTGGCGATCGATCCTGACAATGCACTCCGCTGGCTGGAAGTGCGCGGCACAGTAGCCGGTATAAACGCGGAAGGCGCCTTCGAGCACATCGATGAGCTGGCGCGGCTCTATCTGGGGGTCGCCAAATACCCATTCCACCAGGAGGGCGACGTCCGCGTGATCTTCAAGATCGTGCCGACGCGCGTGGCGACCATCGAGTCGACGATGCCGGATCTCAGCGCATCGACCTGAGACAGGCATTCGGCCGGGTAAACACTTTGATGAAGCGCATTGAAACGAACGAAAGTGTTCAATCCGAATAGACTCGATCTTCATAGGTCGGCGTGTTGTCTACCCACGAACAGTATTCTTTGTTTGCCCAATCCAGACAATGACGGTTTGGATGGCTTCATCTCGCAAGATAGCCGTAAGAAGCCCGAGGGTGCCCCTCTGCCGCGTGGAGCCCTCCGCGCGGTGCTAGAATGATCACTCCATGACGCAGTACGAGCTCATCGTGCTCGGCAGCGGCCCGGCGGGCCACCACGCCGCGATCCAGGCCGCAAAGCTCGGCCGCCGCGTTGCCATCGTGGAGCGCCTCGCGTGCGTGGGCGGGGTCTGCATTAATACGGGGACCATCCCGTCGAAGACGCTGCGCGAGGCCGTGCTGTACCTCTCTGGCTTCCAGCAGCGTGGGCTCTACGGTCACTCCTACCGCGTCAAGCAGACCATCACTATCCAGGACCTGATGTTCCGATGCCACCACGTGATCCAGAAAGAGAACGATGTCTACCGCTCGCAGTTCGCCCGCAACGGCGTGGACGTCCTCGAGGGCCACGCCTCGTTCGTGGATCCGCACACCATCAAGATCGAGAGCGAGGGACCCGCGGCGCTGATCCGTGCGGAGCGGGTCGTGATCGCCACGGGGACCGTGCCCGCTGTATCGGCGGACGTACCGATCGACGGCACGGCCATCATCGACGCCGACGGCATCTTCAACCTGGCGAACCTCCCCGGCACCATGCTCGTGGTCGGCGCCGGCGTGATCGGCATGGAGTACGCGTGCATCTTCTCCACGCTCGGCGCCATGGTCACGGTAGTAGACGGGCGTAAGCGCCTGCTCGAGTTCGTCGACGGCGAGATCATCGAGGCGCTCATGTACCACATGCGCGACAACCGCGCCACATTCCGTTGCGGCGAGAGCGTGGAGCGGGTCGAGCGCGACCTGGCCGGCGGGGTCACTGCGCATCTCAAGAGCCGGAAGACGCTCCACGCCGACGTGCTCCTTTACGCCGTTGGTCGCTACGGCAACACGGCGGCGCTCAACCTGGCGGCGGCCGGGCTCGAGGCCGACGATCGCGGGCGCCTCAAGGTGGACGGAAATTTCCGGACCGCGGTGCCGCACATCTTCGCCGCGGGTGACGTCGTGGGCTTCCCCAGCCTGGCCTCCGTGTCCATGGAGCAGGGGCGCGTGGCCTCGGCCAACGCGTTCGGCATCGAGACGGTCACCGTACCGGCCCTCTTCCCATATGGGCTCTACACGATCCCCGAGATCTCCTTCGTCGGGCGCACCGAGGAGGAGCTGACGACGGCCGGCGTGCCCTACGAAGTCGGCATGGCGCACTACCGAGAGATCGCGCGGGGCCAGATCATTGGCGACACGACCGGACGGCTCAAGCTGATCTTCCACAGCGAGACGGGGGCGCTGCTCGGCGTCCACGTGATCGGTGAGGGCGCCACCGAGCTAATCCATATCGGTCAGGCCGTGATGGCGCTCGGGGGCACCGTCCGCTACTTCGTGGACCACGTCTTCAACTACCCGACGCTGGCCGAGTGCTACAAGGTGGCCGCCCTGGCCGGACTCAACAAGGTCGGTGCTGCGCGTGCGGCCAGGATCGGCGCCGCAGTGACGCCGCAAGACCCCTCGTTCCTCCTCGGCAATCCCTCATAAAGTTCGTACGTGGGTGTGGCGCCGCGTTTTGAGGGCCATTGGAATGCTCCCGGCTTCACGAGGTACGTGGGCCTGAGAGTAAGCCCCGTCAGGTTTCTCGCTGGGCTCCTCCCGCTGCCTTCTGGAGACGGAGGTGGAAGACTGCTCACCCAGGAGTCTTGACTACGGCCTACGTGTCTTGGTCGTGTCTGTTTGTTAGCGGGATGGCGCTGCATAATGTGGTGAGGGAGTTGGCGAAAACGTCGTCGCGCCTGAAACACGGGGTCCGGACGTCACGTCGAACTGGAACGCGAGTGGCTGTGGCGGCGGCTCCGGGGGCGCCCGGTGTCTGAGTCTGGCAGATTACGTCATGGGGACGGGGCTCACGGACGGGGCGACGGCGCCGCCGGAGGTCCTGGACCTCAGGGAAACCCGGTCCAATTCCCACATTCCCAATGTATTCCCACATCGATTCCCAGCGAATTTCCACGTATTGGAGGCTATCGCTTTTTGTGCGACCCGTAATCTCGGCCCGTCGCTCGCCGAGGTATGGGAGCAGCGCGATCTCCAGGTCTCCGTTGAGATGCTTGAGGATCTCCATCTTGGCCCGCTGAGAATCTTGCTCTATCAACTTGTCCAAGGGTTCCAGCTTGGGTCTGACCCAGGCAGGATGTACCTGGGGTGGTGGGAGAGCAGCAGCATGCTTGATTCTCTCCCACTCGGCCCGTAGCCTAGCGTTCAGGAGCGTGTGCGCGGGTCGCGCGCGGGGGATATGTCGTCATCGCTCACCAGAAAGGAGCTCCTCATGACAGACCTCAAGCACATCGACAAGATCCTGAGCCAGCCGGTCGACGCGAAGGCCCTTCCTGGGGTGGTGGCGATGGCGGCCACCGACAAGGGCGCGGTCTACGAGGGTGCGTTCGGCCAGCGACAGGTTGGCAAGCCCGCGCCGATGACCCTCGACACGGTGGTGTGGATCGCCTCGATGACCAAGGCGATCACCGCGGCGGCGGCCATGCAGCTCGTGGAGCGCGGCAAGCTGAGCCTGGAGCGTCCGGCCGGCGAGGTCCTGCCCACGGTGGGGGCCGCTAAAGTGCTCGAGGGCTTCGATGCCGCCGGCCAGCCGCGTCTCCGGGCGCCAAAGCGTCCGATCACCCTTCGCCATCTCCTCACCCATACCTCGGGCTTCAGCTACGAGATCTGGAATCCTCCCATCGCCCAGTTCCAGCAGGCCACGGGCACGCCGGGCATCACGAGCTGTACCAACGCGGCCCTCGGCACGCCGCTCGTCTTCGATCCTGGAGACAAGTGGGAGTACGGCATCGGCATCGACTGGGCCGGGAAGATGGTCGAGGCCATCAGCGGGCAGAAGCTCGATCGATACCTCCAGGACAACATCTTCAGCCCCCTCGGCATGAAGGACACTTCCTTCAAGCTCTCACCCTCGCAGCGCGCCCGACTCTCTGCTGTGCATCAGCGGGGGCCCGGCGGCGCTCTCGCCCCCATCGAGTTCGAGATCCCGCAGGATCCCGAGTTCCACATGGGGGGCGGCGGACTCTACGGCACGGCCGGGGACTACCTCGCGTTCTGCCGGATGATCCTGGGCGACGGCACCCTCAACGGCGCCCAGGTGCTGCAGAAGGACACCGTGGCTCTCATGGCGCAGAACCACATCGGCGCCCTCGAGATCGGCCCGTTCAAGACCGCGATGCCGTCGCTCTCCAACGACCTCGAGCTGTTCCCGGGCATGAGCAAGAAGTGGGGCCTGAGCTTCCTGATCAACACCCAGACCGCGCCTACCGGCCGCTCCGCCAATTCCTTGGCATGGGCTGGCCTCGCCAACACCTACTTCTGGATCGACCGCACCAAGCGCGTGTGCGGCGTGTTCCTCTCCCAGGTCTTCCCCTTCTACGACGACACGGCCATCGATACCCTCGGCCGATTCGAAACCGCGGTGTATCAGGGCCTCTAGCTCCCGACACGGACCGGGGGTGAGGGTTTGCTCACCCCCGGTCTTGACCGCGAAGGCGTGGGCGGCGCAAGATGCCCGGCGATGCCAGCGTCTCCCCTCGCCGGACAGGCGCAGACCGTGCTCGGCCCCATCGCAGGGGAGGCCATGGGCATCACCCTGCCCCACGAGCACCTCCTCATCGACTTCGAGGTGATGTTCAAGGAGCCGGCGAACGGCAGCGAGCGCGGGCTCGCCCGGCAGCCGGTCAGCCTGGCCAACCTCGGCTGGGTACGGCAGCACTTCAGCTCCAACCTCGACAACCTTCAGCTCCTCGACGAGCGCGTGGCCCGCGACGAGGCCCTGCTCTTCAAGCACGCGGGGGGCCAGACCTTCGTGGATCCCACCAATCGCGGCCTGGCCCGCGACCCGCTCGCCCTCGCACGGGTGGCCCGCGCCACCGGGCTCAACATCATCATGGGCTCCGGCTACTACGTGGACGCAGCCCATCCATCGAACATGGGGGCCCGGACGGCCGATGAGGTGGCCCGCGAGATCGTGGCCGACCTCACGGTGGGCGTCGATGAGACGGGCGTGCGCGCGGGCTTCATCGGCGAGATCGGCACCACGTGGCCCTGGACGGACAACGAGAAGAAGGTCGTGCGGGCGGCGGTGGCCGCCCAGCGCGAGACGGGGGCCGCCCTCATGATCCACCCGGGTCGCCACGAGCGATTGCCCCTCGAGATCGTGAGCTTCATCAGGAAGGAAGGCGCCGATCTCGGCCGCACCATCATGTGCCACATCGAGCGCACCATCGTGGATCCCGCCGTGCTCCTCGAGCTCGCCGCCACCGGGGTGTACCTCGAATACGACCTCTTCGGGCTCGAGACCTCGTACTACCCCTACAATCCCGCCTTCGACATGCCCAACGACGGCGAGCGGATGCGCCAGCTCCTCTTCCTGATCGAGCGCGGCCACCTGAGCCAGCTCCTCATGTCCCACGACATCGCCTACAAGCACTGCCTCACGGAGTGGGGCGGCTTCGGCTACCACCACCTCCTCGTCAACGTGATCCCGCGCCTGCGCGCGAAGGGCGCCGACGACAAGACCATCGAGACCCTGCTCGTCGACAATCCCCGGCGCGCCTTCGTCTTCGCGTGACCGACGCCGAGGCCCCCGATGGGCCGGAGATCGCTCCGGTGCGCCGCGGAGAGGAGCTGGACCGTCACGTCGTCGAGACGTGGCTGAGGCCGCGGCTCCGGGATGTCCTGGGCGACGCCGCCGACCCCCTCGAGATCCAGCAGTTTCCGAACGGCTCGGCGAACCTGACCTATCTCCTTCGCTTCGGCCCGCACGAGCTCGTGCTGCGTCGGCCGCCCCTGGGTGAGCTCGCCCCCGGTGCGCACGACATGCGACGCGAATACAAGGTTCTCTCCCGACTCTGGCGACAGTTCGACCGGGCGCCGCGAGCCTACGTCTTCTGCGACGACCCCGCCGTCCTCGGCGTCGACTTCTTCGTGATGGAGCGGCGGCGCGGCGAAGTGGTGCGCACCAGGATCCCACCCCGCATGCAGGCGCATGGCGATGTCGGCCGTCGGATCGGCTTCGCCCTCGTCGACGCCATGGCCGACTTGCACACCCTGGAACCCGAGACCTGCCAGCTCGGTGATCTCGGCCGGCCCGCCGGGTTCATCGAGCGCCAGCTAGACGGATGGGCGAAGCGCTGGCAGCTCGCCCGCTTCGACGACTCGCCGCCCATGGTCGATGCCCTGCATGCCCGCCTTGCCCGTCGCGTGCCCCGCATGAGCCGGGTGTCGATCGTGCACAACGACCTGAAGCTCGACAACTGCCAGTTCGATCCCGCCGATCCCGATCGAGTCGTGTCCATCTTCGATTGGGACATGACGACTCTCGGTGATCCCCTCATCGACGTGGGCACCCTCCTGAACTACTGGCCGGATCCCGGCGATTCCGACGGAGTGCAGCGCGCGAGTAACCCCGGGCTGACCCACATGGGCCTCCCCACTCGCGCCGAAATCGTCGCGCGCTACGCTCAGCGGGCCGGTGCCGACGTGGCCGAGGTCTGGTGGTGGGAAGCCTTCGCGCTCTGGAAGACCGTGGTGGTGGTCCAGCAGCTTCACCGGCGCTGGGTGCGCGGCGAGAGCCAGGACCCGCGCATGGCCCGGATCGCCGACCGGATGCCCGCGCTGATCGCGGCCGCTCGTACGGTACTGGACGCGGCCGGCGCGTAGGCGGCTCGATACCTCAGCTCAGGGCAAGCTCGACGGCCGCGAGGAGCCCGGGAGCGGCGGGGCACGCGCGATCCCCCGCCAGTCCGCCTGGATCGAAGAGCACGGCATGCAGACCCGCCCGCTGGGCGCCCACCACGTCGATGAAGTAGGAGTCCCCGATGGAGACGGTCTCGTCGGCCCTCGTCCCGACCATCCCCGCGTCGCGCACCCGCTGGGGCCAAGGCCCATAGGACCAAAGTCCAATAGGCAGCCCGGCTGCTCGCGCGTACCTTCGAATGCCTCGGCGTCCGCGAGGCTGGATTCAAGACGCGGTCGAGTAGACACGGCGGCTCAGATCTAATGTGGGAGAAGCATCGATGGCCATAACGATGACAGCCCGCATGCAACTCGGCTGGGCGCCGCGCGGGTGACGTCGGCCCGGGTCCTCGGAACGGGTATTCTCGCCCTCACGCTCGTCGTGGGCGCCCGCGCCGAGGCGGGACCGCCCACCGACACGCTGCGCGAAGTCTTCACCGACGTGAACAAGGCTCTCGTCGGTCCCATACGGAGAAACGAGCTGGCGGGACGGGTCCTCAACGTGCGCGCCCTCCTGAATCCTGTCCTCGACTTTCGAAATGCCGCCACCCGGGCCCTCGGCGAAGAATGGTCAGCCCGCGCCCCCGCGGAGCAGGAAGAGTTCGTCAAGCTCTTCGCTGATCTTCTCGAACGCTCCTGCGTCGCTCAGGTGGCGTCGGTGGCCGACAGGAGTGAGGGCATCCGCATCGACTACCTCGACGAAGCGATCGATGGCGAAGCGGGGATGGTCTGGACCGTCATCCTGACGAAAGGTGGCGGCGAGGTGCCCTTCGATTTCGTCATGGTTCTGCACGAAGGGCACTGGATGATCCGCGACGTCTTCGTCGAGGGTGTGAGCCTCATCGCGAACATCCGGTCACAGTTCAAGAGAATCATTCGGGACTCGTCCTATGCTGGGCTCGTGGCCCGAATGAAGGGGCGAACTCTCGAAGCGCCGCCCGCGCGGCCGCTCACCATCATTGATCCGATCCCGAGCCGGGGGACGGAGCCGCGGACGCCGATCAGGGACGGCGTGAGCTCGCCCTAGCCGCGCCGCAGGTCTGACCCTGAGACGCGAGCTCCCTTGCTCCCTCACGCGTCGCGCGGATCGTTGCGGATGAAGCGCCCCGTGCGAAGGTCTTGCCGTGTCTGCTCGATCTCCGCGCGGGTGTTCATCACGAACGGTCCGTGACGGGCGATCGGCTCGCCGAGCGGCCGAGCCGCCGCGAGGAGAAATCGGCCTCCGTCGGACCCCGCGGACGCCTCGATCACGTCCCCGTCTCCGCCTGACGATCCCGCCGTCGCTGCTGGGGCGGGCGGACGAGATCATCCAGTGACATCCAGGATGCGCGCTATTACGCACGTCGCTATTGCGGTGCTCCTTGGTGCAGCGAGCTTCGCGATGGGTCAAGGGGCTGAGATCTCGACCATCGAGCTCAACGTCGGCGATAACATGCGCTACATGCCGGCGGTCATCCAGGCGCAACCTAGGCAGCAAGTACGAATCGTTCTCAAGGGCGTGGGGAAGCTGGCCGCCCTGAGCCACAACTTCGTGCTGCTGAAACGGGAAACGGCGCCGAAGGCCTTCGTTGAGAAGGCCTCCAAGGCTACTGAGGACGCGGGTTGCATTCCACCGGGGATGAACGACCAGGTCATCGTTGCCAGTGTGCTCGTCAGGCCCGGCGAGAGTGCCGAGGTAACCTTCGAGGCTCCTGCGGAACCTGGCGAGTACACGTTCGTCTGCAGTTTTCCCGGCCACTTTGGACTTGGCATGAAGGGGCAGTTGATCGTCAAGTGAGCTGGGCCAAATGGATCTTCACCAGTACTAGGGCAAGACCAAGCCCGAGCGGTGCTACGCCACGGAGGCTGACGCGGTGAAGGATGGCTGTCGGCGGTCGAGGCGGTAGCCGAACCCTCGACCGAGGCCCACTGTGACCACAGAAGCGGGAGGAACTGC
>Ga0207693_10003732_pt1 | contig 12985 bp, 18 predicted proteins | sample LARL81metaG_FD_184347 | JGI IMG/M metagenome (GOLD analysis project Ga0207693, IMG submission 184347) | Corn, switchgrass and miscanthus rhizosphere microbial communities from Kellogg Biological Station, Michigan, USA - LAR L8-1 metaG... | ecosystem: Host-associated > Plants > Roots >...
ATGTTCTTGACGAGATCGAGCCCACGCTCGGATTTGAGGTTGACGGTGATGGATTTCTTGTTGGCGTTGAACAACAGGAAATACCAGGAGTCCTGGTTCTGGCCCGGGCCGGACTGCCGGCCTAACAAGGAGCGGCCCGCTTCGCCGCCCTGCGGGTTTTCCACCTTGACGACCTCGGCACCGAGCCAAGCGAGGGCCTCCGTGCAGGATGGGCCGGCCTCGAACTGAGTCAGGTCAAGAACACGGACGCCGGCAAGAAAGGCGGGAAATCCACCGTTTGTAGCCATTTTCTCGTTCCTCCCGTGAGCGGCATCGGTTGCGCCAGTATAGAAGTCCAGCGTGCCCGTGACCAATCCTTGCTAATTCGATATCTTTCAATTTGGCCCTAGCTGGCAGAGGGACCGGATGATCACCAAGTTTGACAGCCTTTTTGCCGGTCATGCCGACCTGGACAATGTCGGCTATGCTGGGACGCCCATCAACGAGCGGCGTTATCCCAACGCGCACCTCGCAACGGCGCTGAGCAAGGCCGAGGCCATGGCCGGACTCATGGATGGCCTGGGTTACAACTGTTTCTGGCTCGCCGAGCATCACTTCCAGTCCGAAGGCACCGAATGCATTCCCAACGCCATCCTCATGGCGTTGCACCTCGCCCACCGGACGAAGAACATCAAGATCGGTTGCGGCTTCAATATCACTCCGATGTGGCACCCGTTGCGGCTGGCGGAGGATTTTGCCATGGCCGACATTCTCACCGGCGGCCGCATCGTTTTTGGCGTCGGTCGCGGCTACCACACGCGCGAGGTGGAAACGTTCGGCTCTCCCCTGCGCGATCAGGATGCCAACCGAGCTCTGTTCGAGGAGCAGGTCGAGATCATCTTCAAGTCCTTCAACAACGAGCGCTTCTCGCATAAGGGCAAGCACTACACGCTGCCACCCGCGGTGCCTTATCGCGGCTACACCCTCGAGGAGCTCACCCTCGTTCCGCGCCCGTTCAATCTGCCGGTCGAGTGCTGGCAGCCGATCCAGGGCGGCTCCGCACGCGCGCTCGAGTTCATGGCGAGGCACGGCATCCAGGGAATGGTCGGAGGCGGCTCGGCTGAGGGCGGGGCGATGCACAGGGTTGTGCTCGACTGGCAGGCCGCGCATGCGAAGCTTGGAAAGCCGATCGAGCTGGGCGAGCGACTATGCTTCGGTTTCCACTTCTACATGGCCGACAGCCGCGAGCAGGGCTTAAACGAAGCGGCGAAGTATTACGAGGAGAACATGAAGATGTTTGGCGAGCTGCGTCTCGTGCCTGCGATCACCGCGGAGCAGGTGGAGATAATGCGCGATCCCGAGCGGGCGCCGACTGCCAAGTTGCCGCGCATCGCGGATGCGGTCGAGGCTGGCGGCTTCCTATGCGGTAATGCTGATGACCTGATCGAGCACATCAAGGCGCTCGAGAAGAGATATCCGGCGCTCGATCGCATCTCGGTTAGCCTCTCGGTCGGCGTGCCGGAGAAGGTTGCCTTGGAGCAACTCGATCGTTTCGCGAAAGAGGTGATTCCCGCATTCAAAGGAGCCAAGGCGAGGATGGGACATATGCCGACTTCTGACCGGAGAATATCGAGATAATCATCTGGAGATATGCGGGGGTGAAATGAAATCGGCCCGCGAGTTGAGCGACTTCGTTCCGAGTGATCCCGCGTTTCAGGCCCGTATCCAAGCGAGCTTTGCCAAGCAAGGGCTTATGAGCTCCTTGGGGGCATCTCTCGTCCACGTTGCCCCAGGAATGGTCGAGATCGCCCTTCCAGCAAGTCCGTCCGTCTTGCAACAGCATGGGTTTGTTCATGCTGGTGCACTCGCAGCGATAGCGGACACAGCCGCTGGTTACGCGGCGCTTAGCCTCATGCCTCCGGGATCAGGCGTGCTCACGACGGAGTTTAAGATCAATCTAGTGGCCCCAGCGAAGGGCAACGGTGTTAAAGCCCGAGGACGCGTGGTGAAAGCGGGCCGGACACTGACACTGGCGCAAACCGAAGTCGTTGCTGAAACCGCGACTGGCGAAAAGCTGGTGGCGCTTCTCACTGCGACCCTTATGGTCATCGAGGGCCGCGAAGGGATCGCTGACTGACTTTGCAACCGAACGTTCGCGCAGACAGGCTACTTCCATGTGCCAATCATGTGACGGAGTGACCGTGCTCGCCGTGCTCGAGACGGTGGGGTTGCGGCTGTGGATTGAACCCGAAACGCGCATCCAATACATCCCGGCATTGCCTCCTCAAGACCAGATCAGAGCGGTTACGCAAACGGCCGACCGAATATCCCGCAAGCTCGGATGGAAGGGGAGATGAGCGAGCACGAGCAATGGCAGGTGACGGCCGAGGCGGCCGAGCTCTACGAGCGCTACCCCGCCCGGTACATCCTCGGACCTTGGGCGCCGTTGCTGGTCGATGCCGCCGCTCTCGCCACAGGCGAGCGCGTGCTGGACGTCGCCTGTGGCACCGGCCTCGTGGCGCGCATTGCTGCGCGGCGTATCGGTCCGGCCGGACGGGTCGTTGGCGTCGACCTCAATCCGGGAATGATCGCCGTGGCGCGGTCGCTCCCGGCGCCGATGGGCACCACGCCGATCGAATGGCTCGAGCGCAGTGCCCTCGATCTGCGATTGCCGGACGCCGGCTTTGACGCAGTTTTGTGCCAGCAGGGCCTCCAGTTCTTTCCCGACAAGCTGGTGGCGCTGAGGCAGATGCGCCGAGTGCTCGTTCATGGAGGCCGTCTGGCGCTCAGCGTGTGGATCGGGATCGGTCCCTACCACGGCGCCGTCGGCGAAGCGCTCGCGCGATACGTCGGCAATGCGGCAGCCACGAAGTTTTGCGCCTCGCGAAAGGTCCCTGCCAAGAAGGAGCTGCAGGAGGTTGCAAGCGATGCGGGCTTTTCTGACGTCGAGGTGCGCGTCCGTCAGCTGGATCTCCACCTGCCCCATTTGGATCAGTTCGTACGGCATCATCTGGCCTCAACACCGGTCGCATCAATAGTCGCGGCCGCGAATCCCGAGGCGCGCGACAAGATCGGCACGGCCGTCATGAAACAGCTGCAGTGCTATGCCGACGCCGACGGGGTGACCTACCCGGAAGAAACCCATGTGCTGACGGCTCGGGCTGCGTAACCATTAAGGACTCCGGGTCAAGAAAGGAGGACAACATGCAAATCGTTTGCCGGGTGGTACCAACGTCAACGCAATCATTGGGGCGCTCTACAAAAACCTTGGTTTTGATCCGATCGACTCGTTCGCGCCGATCGCTGCGATCTGCACCGACTCAATGGCGCTGGCTATATCGCCACATGTTCCTGCGCAAAGCTTCCAGGAGTTCGTCGACTTCGCGAAGAACAATCCCGGCAAGCTGAGATACGGCGCACCTCCCGGAATATACACTCATTTCGCGGGCGAGTTCTTCAAGGCCAAGACGGGAGCGGACATTCTCTTTGTGCCTTACAAAGGTGGCGCTCCAGCAATCACCGACGTGCTCGGCGGGCACATCGACATGGTTTTCAACAATAAGTCCACGCTACTCACGCACTTCAAGGAAGGCAAGCTGAAGGCGCTTGCAGTGACGAGCGACGTTCGTTGGCCGGAGTTGCCAGATACGCCCACGATGAAGGAGTTCGGGGTAGTTGGGTTTCCGAAGGAAGTCTGGTTCGGCGTGCTCGCGCCGGGCGGTACTCCGGCGATGATCGTCGAGGAAGTCAACTATGCAGTCAACGAAGGTCTCAAATCCCCAGAGGTGCGCGCCAGCCTGGCCAAGCTCGGGATGGAAGCGAGGATCGGAACGGCACAGGATTTTGCCGCGTCCCTGGCGGAGCAAGCGCGCGACTGGAAGCACGTCGTCGAGGTGACCGGGATCAAGGTCGAGTGAACCCGTTCCGCAGCACAAGCGGCGCGGCGGGTTTCCGGTGCGTTGAACGACTAGCCGGACATTGGGCTGCTTATGCTGGACGCGGATGGTGTCGCTGTCGATTACGCGAACGTCTGCCGGATCGATTGGAGCGGTCCGCGTGACGGTCGTCAAAGTCCAGGCAATGGAAAGCGCCAGAATTCGTCACCAGCCCGCATGTACGCTCGTCGACGAATATCCCGCCGTCCCCCATCAGTTTTTAATTACGACGCCAGCTCGATGCGCGAACTATCCGTGGGCTTCCGATTGCGATTGCCCCAGCTATTTCGAATTTTCCCCTCCCGATGAAGCTCGACGCAGAGGTCCTTGACGTTCGTTTGGCGCAGCATGAAGTCCTGGAGTAGCAGATCGACAACCTTAGAGAATGGTTGAGACCCATCATCCTCGATCAATCGCACCAAGCGTTTCTTCGCTAGCGACTTCTGTTCGTTTACAACACCCTCGATCGACGCCTCCTGAACATCGGCTTCGAAATTCGAGAAAAGATCCGGGCTTCCTGTCTTCACTTCCCGCTTGCGGGTCTTTGCGGCTGATCGGTTCCGCGCGTGCTCGCGAAGCGCCTCATACTCAGTGTCGCGGAACGTCTTTAGGCCCGCTCGATCCTTCGTTCCATATGCCAGAAAGTAGTGTGGGCGATCCTCAGTGCTCTTGTCTATTCGCGTGGACACGACGTGGGTAAAATTGCCAGCGGCTTTCAGAGTCTCCCGAAAGAGCTTCTCTGCGGCGTGTCCTGGGTCCAATCGCGGGTCGAGACGGTGCTTCCAGCCGGGGCCACCGAGGATGGGATCGAGAGATGCGATGATCTTATCGTCGAGGTGCGTGACAAACCGATTGATAAAGCCGTACATGAAGTTGATGATCACTTCGCACTTCGGTGGCTCGAACAGCGGCGCGATTTTCGTAAACGGATACCCGGTCCAACCCGTCGGATCGATGAAGATGAGCGGGAAAGAGGTGCCGACGAACGAGCGAATGTCCGACACGGCGTCTTCGAATTTTCCGGGAAAGGCTCGAACCTCGAAGCCTGCCGAAGGCTGATTATGCGGAGCGACCGCGGCCTCAAGCTGAGCATACGTCGCGGGGTTGCTTTCTGAAAAGAAGCACTTGATCTTACGCGTGACCCCTGTTTGGTCGTGAATGCGCTTCTGAGCGTCTTTCAGGACCTGAATCGCGATCATGAAGGATGTGTCGACGAAGTCTGCGGTTTCAGACTTCCACGGTCCCGAGAACCCGTCGACATAGGCGATGTCCCAATGGCGCAGCACCTTGAAAGCGAGCGCCTGAAGGTAGCGCTTCAAGATGAAGTGCTTGGCCTGCGTCTGCTCGCGATCGACGTAAGGAGGTATGGCTCAAGGGATCGCCTCTAGCTCCTCAACACGCGGATACTCGTTCCACTCTCTCCCTTTCAGCAGTCGACCACCCGACTTGGGTCGGATGCCACCCCACTGTTTGAAGAAGAAGGCTACGTTGTCCTTCCTGCATTGGTCGCGGATTTCGATTGCCCACTCCTCAAGCATGGGCCGAAATCTAGGGCCGCTCTCTCCACCCACAATTACCCAATTGACACCCTGAAGATTGATGGGACCGACGGACGCGAGGAGGGGTTCGAAGGAGACAAATTTCACCGCTGCGCGCGCTGCTTTCAAGTGTTTGAGCCGCACGGCGTTTTGGGCGTTCTCGATGGACACGCCAACCCAGATATGCGGCGGCGCTTTCTTGCTCCCGTAGCGGTTACGAAGGTATCTGACAATCAGCGAACTTCGTTTCGTCAGGACCTGATAGGTGTGCCAGTCCGCCTGCTCCATCGTATCGAAGACGGAGTCGATGAACGCTGTTGGGATCTCCTTGTGAAAGAGATCACTCATCGAATTTACAAAAATGCGCCGCGGCTGACGCCACTTTACCGGCTGAGCCAGACGCTCGGGACGAAGGGTGAGGTCAAATCCGTTTTCGAACGGATGGCCTTTTACGCCACGGAAACGCTCGGAAAACCGCTCTGCGTAGCAGAAGTCGCAGCCGAGCGTGATCTTGGTGCAACCCGTCACCGGATTCCAGGTCGCGTCCGTCCACTCAATCGCGCTGCTATCAGCCATGAGTCCACCAGAACATAAGTAGAACATGACGCATTCCGGCGTTGTATGCAACCTGCAAGGCCCCGAGGCTCTCGCGATATGCCCCGCCGGACGTCTGCGACCCACGCTCGCTACCAGCATGCGGGGCGGGACGCGGATTTTCGATAGTGTCTCTTCTGCCGTTCACGTCGGCGGGGCGCTCACGCCTTTGGGGCCTGAGGGCATCCTCTTGCCTACCTCCCGAATGGCACCCATCATGCACAAAACTGCACCAACGGGAGGGACTAATGGCCGCCTACCTGATCGCTGAACACATCATCACGGACCCGGCTAAGTTCGAGGAATACAGGTTGAAGGTTGGGCCGATGATGGCCAAGTACGGCGGGCGTTACCTGACGAAGGGTGGAAGCCACAAAATGCCAGAGGGAGGCCACTGGAAACCGGAGCGGGTCGCAATCATAGAGTTCCCCGACATGGACGCCCTCAACGCTTGGTACAACTCTCCTGAGTACAAACCACTCATTGCCCTTCGTAAGCAATCAACAAGCGATCTTGATATGCTCTTCACGCTTGAGGGCGCGTAAAGCCCACGGGAATGTTCAAGGAGCGCTTGCCGAACAGACGACCACTGTTCATGTGCCATCCATGTGATATGGACGCGCCAGCACGCTGTCGCATCCGTGTCGCAACGCCGTACGGGAGTGCTATGCGCAGTCACGAGATGGCCTGCGTCGTGTCGAAGAAACAGCGAGCCGAGCTGATTTCGCGCGGCACTTGCTCCCGATTTCTCGGAACTCCAAGTCAGCCAGCCCACGAGAAGGCGGCGCATTGTTCGCAAGACGAAGAATAGCTTTGACGTCGCGATCGAGCTCAGGCCCTCCCGTTAAGGACGGTTGGTGGATTATGTACCTGCGGTTTGTCTCGTACATATGCTCTGCTAACGCCGGATATTGCTTCACCAAGAGAGGTTCGTCTCTTTCGAAATACCTGAAGCGGCGAAAAATTACCTGCGGACCGCGAGCGGTCGGATCACCAACAAATTTTTCGGGGTCTATTCCGATCCATGTAAGCTTGCCGTCTATCCTGTAGCGCCTGGGTTCATCGCTGATGCCTCCTATGCCGATCACGGCATCGAAATCCCGCGAGCGGACTTCTCCCATGCAGTCATTATTGCCAAACACACCCGCCTTTGGGTTTGGGTCGCCGGTGTGCGTCCTCTTGTAGATCAATGTTCGCATAACATCCTCACGGCACACTTTCAAAAAGTCGTTCCAACCAGCGCAGTGCGTCAGATCGATCAGCAATTTCGGTGACGAATTCTTGGCCGCGACCGGCGCACATGACGGTGCCATCGGCCCTCCAGCTGGGGGCTGGATGATACGTCATGCCCACGCCTCCGCGAGTCGGGTTGAGCCAATCCGGCACGGACCAAGTAGAGGGGCTGGCGCCATCGGCCGTCAATCTAAATCCGCGCCGGAAAACGCCCCATCCTGGGAACTCTAAGCCCGCCCCATCTAGGCAAAGCTCCTCCGAGGCAACATACAAGACATTCTGTCGACCCCAACCACCTCGCACGTGCGGGTGGTCGCGAAGCCACGGCCACCTCTTACTAGCGAACGAGCCATCCTCTCCCAATTCCAGAATTTCCCCGACCTGCAACCAGCCGAACAAACGATGCTCGGGTGCACCATAAAACGTCCAACGGTCTCTTCGCTCAGCGTTTCGAAATAACCCCCAAAATAGGAACAAATCACCGACCGAGAGGTCGGCGTTCGACAGGTGGCTCTGTGCTGCACCGACTTGCCCAAGAGCTCCACGCCATCCTGGCAAGCGAGGAAGGACAGACGATCTCAAATCAGGATCGAGATGACATCGGCTGGCGGGACTAACTTTGCCTTTCGTCAGGTCCTCAACAAGAGCACCATAATCACCAGCCAAATCGATATATCGTACCGGGCTTGGCATCCGTGTCGGGATTGGCAACGAGATGGGATGACCGTCAACGATCGGACTCGGGCAGCCGCCAGCACTAGAGTCAAAGCCCTTGCGGCTGAAGATAACGCGCATCGATTGCGATCTCTTGCGACATTTGCGGCGCCTTGAGGCGCCTTCGCTGAGAGTACTATCCGAAGATTCGATGCTCAACCTCGGCCATCGATCGTTGATGGTCCAGCGTCGGAAATAGATGGTCGTAGCGCTCCATGGTCATCTGTACGGAGGGATTGCCGGCGAACATCATCACTTCCTTGATCGAAAATCCCTGCTCGATCCAGAGCGACACCGCGAAACGGCGCATGTCGTGGCAGCGAAGCTTGATGCCGAGCCTCTCGCACAGAGGCTTAAAGTGCCGGCGTACCGTGTTGATGTCTATGAACTGCCCAAGCTCGCGAGCGCCGTCATGAGTGCCGGTGGACGGTTGGCTGGGACCACACGGCCACACGGCTTCATGGCAACAAGCGTGAATTGCTCATGGTGCTCGATTCGGCCCGAGATTCCGTTGCACACGAACGGATCAGAGAACGATATCCGCTGTCAGGCCACCAAGCGAAAAGGTGTCCCTCTCAGCTGCGTTTCCTCGCGGATCGCGGCGCCAGCGGGGTTCCCCTGTACAACTCGGCGACTCGGCAACGTAGGCCGAACTCGGGCAGCGCAAGCACGTCGGCGGGCTTGGAGAGCAACTTCACCCGCCAGCCCATTGCGGTTCGCGCATCGATGCGGACGTGGCATCGATCCTGACCCACGGTCAGCACGCAGCTGCAGTGCTGGTGGAGTTTGTAGATCTCGCGCTTGCCGGTCAGCGTCTTTCGGTCGCTGTCCGAAACAACCTCGGCCGCAAGATAGAAGCGGTCGACGTAATGCTGGTTCGGGGCGAGCACGACGTCGACCACGACGACATCCGGTTCGGGATCGTAATTGGCGACCGCCCGTTTCAGATTGAGTCCCCCGCGCTGATAGGCGGCACGGGCCGGATCGCGTGTTTCAAGCGCATCGTTGAGCAGGCGCTCGAGATTGCTCGCAATCCGCTGGTGCACGAACGTCGGCGGAGCGATCATCATGGGGACACCATTGATCAGCTCCCAGCGTTCCTCGTCCGGCCTTCCCTGATAGAAGGCACGGAATGCCTCGACCGAAAGGCCCAGCCGGTTTTGCTCCGCTCTCTCGGCCATCTCAGTGCTCCTGCTACGAATGCGCGGTTATTCTGTCATGCCGCGGTCCGTTCCGGAAACTGCCGACGGGAAAATGAGGGCGCAACAACAGGGCAGAAGTTTCAGAGGGCCAACAGCCCTTGAAAAAATCCTGTGTCGCGTTCGCGCTAACTGCCTGCAATTAGGCGTCCCCCTGCTTCCACAGTGCCCCCGGACGCCGAGTTCCAAATATAGAGGCTTCTATTCTGGGATGGCACTGGATTGCTGCTGGTGAGCAAGCGCCTCGAGCAGGGCGCGTTCAAATGGCCGCCGATCAAGGATGGGGTGATGCGGCTCGCCGCGCAAGAAAAAACTGGCGAATGAAGCGGCGCATTCTCGCGCTGGTTTGCATTGCCGAGGGGATGACTCAAAAAGAAGCCGGCAAGCATGTCGGCATGGCAGAAAACTCCGTAGGCAAATGGGTCAATAAATACCGCGAAGGCGGCATCAACGCGGTGCGTGATGGCGAACTCGGCCGTCCAAGGCGCAAAAGAAGCAGATCAGCCAAGCGAAAGCTTGTGCGTCGCAGCCCTTACCGGCACCCTTGGCTTGAACGATTGGGATGGAGCGGATCAGGCGTCAGCGATCACCGCGCTTGTCATCCCACTTGAGTTGCTGCTGCTTGTATTGCGCCTGCACGGCAGGATCGTCGTTGCGGCCATGGACCGTATCGGCCTCGCCGACGCCTCCATCAAGGCCTTTAGCCGCAGCCAACTGATCCGCAAGGTCGTCGACCGCCGGGCGCAAATAGGGCTTGAGGTAGGTATCGAGGATGCCCTTGCCCGGGTCATCCAGGTCTTTCGTCAGCGCGTCCAGATACGCGTTCTTGCCTGTCGCTGCCCAATCGATGCTGAAGCCCGCGCGCTGGGCCAGCACCGCATGAATGACCATGATGGTTCGCCCGTTGCCATCGAGGAACGGGTGGCCGTGGGCGAGATAGCCCATGACCTCGCCGGGCTTGTCGCGCATGGTCTTGGGATCGCTCCCGAGCTTCAACGCATGCTCGATGGCGTTCTGGATGTATTTGGGATGGGCGAAGAGCACGCCGCGCCGGCTCACCGCGATATCGGGCGACGTGGTGGCGCGATCCTGCCCCGCGCATGGATAAACGGCGTCAAACAGAATCTTATGCGTGTTGAGAACGTCGGCGTAGGTGAGAGGCTTTTTCTTGGAGAGCCGCGTGAAAGCATCGTCGATACCGGTCGTAAAGGACGCATGCTCAAGCCGCCGGACGATCGCGGCGTCCTTTTCCTTCTCGGAGTTCCGCAGGTAGCCGCGTGTCGCGAAGTCGCCGAACGGATCGAAGGTCACGGCCTGGCTTCGCGCAGATACTGCGTCTGAAGACGGATCATCTCGACGCGGGAGAGGTGCCCTGCCCGCTGCAAGCCGATCAGCAGTTGCTCGATCTCGTCAAGCTCGACCGTGTCGCCCGCGAGCCGGGTGATATGATGAGCTAGCCGGTCGTTTGGCGTTTCCGTATAGGCGATGCGGTGACGCCGCGCGAGGACACGGATTTTCTTGGCGGTCTTGGACGGCGTGTGCTTCGTCATGACACTGATAATATAGCATTTCACGACTGAAATTGCATTAACGAACCCACCGCTGGAAAATCAGGGGGTTGGGAGCTTGTGCTACGAGCTGGCTTTGCCTCGCTCACCGAGAAACATCGGAAAGAAGCTCCGTTGGCGCTTCATTTTAAGCGTATCGCCGGGGCCAATGGCCGAGGCTTTACGACGCTCACCTCCTTGCTCGGTGATGACTTCCAGATCGGGGTTTTCGATCATGGCGGCATGGATGTCGTCCATGTGCGCCGGGGTCATGTTGTAGATGCTGCCGTAGAATTGGCCGACACCGACAACATCACCGAATTCCGTGACAAGCCGGGGCACATCGTCGAGAAGCTGCTGCTTGGCGGCGTCGCGGCCTGAAACATCGAATAGGTAGAGGGTATTCGCATCATCGCGAGGGTCGAATGAGAGCATGTGCAACCCCGAGCGACCGAAGTGAGCCTGCATCGAACTGTTCCGGTGCTGAATGTTGTTGTATTCCTGGCGCGCACGGTAGCTGTTCGCGAAATGGATAAGCCAATACCTCCACCCGTCGGGATTGTTGATGGAGAACGGGCTGACATAAGCCGCGCAGCTTCGGAATGACTCGAACACAAGCCGCTCCGCAGCTCCCAGCCATTGTGAATTACTCATGCCACCTTCGAGCGATGAGAGGTCTGCCGAAGAGACGCCGAGGAATCCGAGCTGCGTCTTGAGGAGATTGGGGTCAGCCTTGTTAAGGAAGGCCAAGAGCGATGCAATCGCGAAGGTGTGGAAAATCTCAACCGACGCGAAGGACGATAAAATGTCGGCGAGTGTCGATCGCTCGACATGACTGCTGCCGCATTGGTCGAGGTTAAACAGGACGTTTTGATACCGGCCCTGCATCAAGAGCTGCTTAATCTCGGGATGGACGTTCTCGAACGTTCCGCTTAGATACCCGACGCGCAGGTGAAGCCGGGGCACCTCCTGCCTTATGGCCGCGAGCACCGGCCCAACGTGCGTTTTGAGCAAGTCGATCGTCGCGGAGTCTTGATCATTGAGAATGAGAAAGCACTCGATGTCGAGCTGAGCCATGCCGTCCGCTGCGCGGCGAAGATTGAATGACTCCGTGGCGGCCCGCAGCTCCTCAATAAAGATCAGGGGTGAGCCTGATGTGCCGCAAGAATACCGGCCACCCCCGGCAAAGCCGTCGATGATGGTAAGACGGAACTTACTCTGCTGCGGAAAGGCGCAGCGCACCGTCAGATAGCGGTCTAGCCCAGCTTGAGTGGGAACACTTGGGATAAATGTGTCAAGTTTTTGGGGTGAGTTGAGCCTGCTCGATCCATGCGTTGAGCTGGGTGTCGAGTTTGTCGAAGGCGCGCTTGAGCGGGGCATTGATGGCGCGCAGGGTTGGAAGAGCGGCGGCCAGACCCGGGCGCAAGATTCGATTGTAGGTGCGCGTGAAGAACAGGGCCACCCGCAAGCCGAATTCAGTGACGCGGTAGCGGAAGCTGTCGGGGACACGCTCGATCAAGCCGTGCAGTCGTAGGCGGCGAAGCTGATAGGTGATGGCGCCTTGCGAGATCGATTGGGGGTCGCATCCTGAAAGGACGGCGAGGTGATGGCGCAGGTCGGCGCAACGGAAGCCGTTGGGCAGGAGCCGGAACGGGATGAGACCAAGCAAGAGCGACTGGATGCGCCGATCGGCGAAGCGTAGGCCCGAGGCGCGCTGGCGGACCGCCGCGACCGGGCCGTTGATGGTCTGGAAGGTATCTTCGGTGAGCATGCAGTCGTGGCTCAGACGCTCGACGTCGAGCAGCCGTCGATTGGCCACAAAGCCGATCTCGCGCAGCTTCGGCAGATTGTGCAGGCGCTTGCCGATGCCGAAGTCATAGGTGTTGTTGATCGTAGTCTCGGTACGCAAGGCCCGATTTTCCTTGTGATACTGCTTGATGCGCGCGTTCTTGTAGTAGACGTTCAAGGACGGAGTGACGTCCTGGGTGAAGATACGGGTGCGAAACCGCCCCGGGTGCGGCGATCGATCTTGCGGTTGAAGATCAGCTGGACCTCCTCCGGCCGGCCGAGATCGAGGTTCTCGCGGATCACCTGCTCGAAGAACAATCGGCCGTGCACCGGCCGGTCGAGCACCTGCGTCAAGGAGAACTCGGCCTGCAGGATCGAGATGTCGTGGGGGCGATTGGACCGAAGATTTCGTCCTATGCGATCGCCATGTCATTCGTAACCCCCGCGAACACGTGCGG
>Ga0207693_10003734_pt1 | contig 12985 bp, 10 predicted proteins | sample LARL81metaG_FD_184347 | JGI IMG/M metagenome (GOLD analysis project Ga0207693, IMG submission 184347) | Corn, switchgrass and miscanthus rhizosphere microbial communities from Kellogg Biological Station, Michigan, USA - LAR L8-1 metaG... | ecosystem: Host-associated > Plants > Roots >...
CCGCTAGCGACACTGGGGAAGGCCCGCGCCGTGGCCGCGTGCGCCTCGCTAGCGCTGCCCAGATGGCCATGGCTAGTTGGGTGGTGCGATGATCCTGCTTGTGGTCGGCCTGGTGGCCGTTATCGTGGTGGTCCTCATTGCCGTCTTTCTGAGTATCCGGCTGGGGCGCGGTGACGAGCACGACGAGCCGGACCTGAGGTCCAGCGGCCGCGACCGGCGGCGCGACCAGGACGAGCGCTGGCAGGACCGGGACGCCCGGCGGGCGTCCTCCAATGGAAGCCGCGGGGGGCGCGGCGAGTACCCGGGCTCCAGTTCCCGTGGGCCGGCCAGGGACCGGGCGCCGCGCGGCCGGGACTACGACGGCGCACCACGGCGGCCAGCCCGCGACTCCTCCGACTACAGTGCTAGTTCATCACCCCACCGCCCCACCCAAGCTAGTTCATCACCCCACCGCCCCACCCAAGCTAGTTCATCACCCCGCCGCCCCGCCCCAAAGCCGGCCGCTGCCCGCTCCGCTGTTGGGGCGTCCGCTCAGGCCCGGGGCCACTACGACACCGGTCCCTCGCGGCGGCCCGCCGCCGACGACTTCCCCTCGGCCGACTACCCGTCCATGGACTTGGGCCCGGCCGAAAGCTACGCAACCGGTGACCAGCCCTCCGTGGAGTTCCCCGCGGCCATGGATGGCCCCAGGGACCGGCCGGACTCGCGGCGCAGCAAAGCGGCGGGCGCGTCGGCCAGCGGCAAGAGCAGGCCCCGGCAGCGGGGCAAGCGCGACGATGACGACGACTGGCCCAGTTCGGAGTGGGACAAGCTCTCCGACGAGCAGTACTGGGCCGAGCTTTCCGCCGACAAGCCACTTTCGACCATGGCGCGGCCGAGCAGGCCCGCGAGCGATACGGCGGCCAAGACGGCGGCCAACGGCAGCGCCAAGGCCAAGCCCGGCCCGCGGGATTCCCGTCCTGCCCGGCCGCCAGCGTCCGACCGTGACCTGCAGCGTGACCTGCCGAGCCGGAAGGAGCGCGACCAGCGCGAGCCGGTGACCGAGCGCCTGCCGGTCCGCGCCGCCCGCCCGGCCCCGCCTCCCCTGCCGCCCGCCCGGCGTGAGGCCGACGCTCCCGCCGCCAGCCGTTCTTACCCCGAGCCGCGCTCGGTGCTCGATTCCGGGCCGCGCTCGTCGCGCGACACCGGGCCACATCCGGCGCGGGACACCGGACCCCAGCCCAGGCTCGAGCCCCGGCGGCGGGACACCACCGGGCCCCAGCCCACGAGGGATCGAGACCTGGCCATGCTCACCGGGCTCGCCAGCGCGCCACCGCCCATCCCCGGCGCGCTCGAGAACGACCCGCTGACCAGCCCGTCGTTCTCCCTCAAGGCGGTGCCGGCCAACGACAGCCGCTCTTACAGCAACGCCAGGAAGCATGCCAAGACCGCGCCTGCGGCGGACCAGGCCGCGGCCAACGGGGCTGCCCACGCCAACGGCAACGGCCATGGTGCCAATGGGCACAGTAGCGGCGGCTACCCGGCGGCCGACTATGCCGACCCCAGCTACGCCTACCAGTCGGCACCGCCTGCCGCGCCAGCGGCCGCAGCCGCGGACTGGTACAGCGCGCCCCCCGCGCCGGCTGCCCGTGCCGCCGAGGCACAGACGCCCGCGTACGGGAACCCCTACGCCCACAACGGCTCCGGTAACGGCGACGCCACCACGGCACATACCGGCAGCTACAACAACTACCTTGCCGATCCGCTGCGCGTGTACTCTCCGCCCGGGTACGAGGCGCCTGCCCCCTACGCCGAGCCCGCCAGCCCCGGTGCCTACCTGGCCGCGCCGCTGCCGCCTGCCGGGTCCGCGCCGTACACCGACGGCTACCCGGCGCAGCCCTACGCGGACCAGTCCGGCTATCAGGATGAGTACAGCGCGGGTGGCTACGCTCCCGGTTACGAAGCGGGCTACTCGGGCGACCCGTACGCGTCAGGGGGATACGCTCCCTACCCTCCCCAGGCTTGACAAGCCGGTATGCCGGGCGCGGACAATATGGCGACCCCGACAACCGCTAATGCACGGCAGAGGAGACGGTGGACCGCGCACGGGATCACGCTCGCACGTACCACTTGCACCGGCTGGCGACCGCCCTTGATACCCAGGGACTGCACGCCACGGTGAAGACCACCTACCCGGCCGCCCTGCACATCTTCGCACCGGGCGCGACGATGCTGGCCGAAAGCATCGGCTGCACTCCGGGTACCGACGACCGGGGACACCTTCGCTGGTATTACCGCTGGTCCTGGGGGGAAGTACTGCACGATGCCGATGACCCCTCGGCGGCCGCCGCGAAAATCGCCGAGGTCCTGTCGTCGCGTTAGCCCGGGCCGGTTTGCCTCCGCCGTCACACTAACGCCGTACTGACCAGGGTTAGTCTGAATCGTACGTGCGCGTGGACAGGAGGTCGGTGTGAGCAAACAGGTGACTCCGCCGCCGCCGGGTGACAAACCGGCGCCGACGGCGCCGCCCTCGCCGCCGCGCTGGCGCCACTGGCTGTGGCCGGTCGCGCTGATCGCCTTCGCGCTCCTCTGGCTGGTACTGCCCACCGTGCACGCCAACCAGGTCAGCCTCAGCTACTCCGAGTTCCTGTCACGCGTCAGCTCACACCAGGTGAAGACCGTGACGCTCGGCGCCAATGGGCAGGCCAGCGGGACGCTGAAGAACGGGAGCACGTACGAGACGGTGATCCCGAGCCAGGCCGGGCAGCAGTTCCTGAACGACCTGCAGGCGGCGGACGTGCAGATCACCGCCAGCACGCCGGGTCCGTCGTTCGGCTCCGAGGTGCTCACCTGGGTGCTCCTGCTATCCCCGTTCCTGCTGTTCGGCTGGCTGTGGATGCGGCTGTCCCGTGGCGCTGGCGGGCAGTTGCAGGGCGTGCTAGGGGTCGGCCGGTCCCGGGCGAAGGTGTTCGACGCGGAACGTCCAAAGACACGGTTCAGCGACGTCGCCGGGTATGAGGGTGCCAAGGCGGAGATCGTCGAGGTGGTGGACTTCCTGCGGAACCCGGACCGGTACCGCCGGGCGGGGGCGACCCCGCCGCGCGGCGTGCTCATGGTCGGCCCCCCGGGCACCGGCAAGACGCTCATTGCCCGGGCGGTGGCCGGGGAGGCGGACGTGGTGTTCTTCTCCGTCGCGGGCTCCAGCTTCGTGGAGCTGTTCGTCGGTGTGGGCGCCGCGAGGGTCAGGGACCTGTTCGCCGAGGCGCGTAAGCGGGCCCCGGCCATCATCTTCATCGACGAACTGGACGCGATCGGCCAGCGGCGGGCCGGCTCCGGTGCGGTCGTCTCCAACGACGAGCGCGAGCAGACGCTCAACCAGTTGCTGACGGAGATGGACGGGTTCGACCCCACCGAAGGCATCGTGGTGCTCGCCGCCACGAACCGGCCCGAGGTGCTGGACCCGGCGCTGCTGCGGCCCGGCAGGTTCGACCGCCAGATCACCATCCCGCTGCCCAACCTGACCGAACGCGAGGCCATCCTCAAGGTTCACTGCCGGGACAAGAAGCTGGACCCGGACGTGGACCTGCAGGTCGTGGCCCGCGGCACGCCGGGCTTCTCCGGCGCCGACCTGGCCAACCTGGTCAACGAGGCGGCCATCAACGCGGTCCGCGGTGGGCGGGACGTGATCACCGCCGAGGACTTCGACACGGCCAGGGACCGGATCATCCTCGGCCGCCGGGAGGGCTCCAACGTGCTGCTCCCCGAGGAGAAACAGGCCGTGGCCGTGCATGAGGCAGGCCACGCCCTGGTCGCCGCGCTGTCCCCCCGCGCCGACCCGGTGGCCAAGGTCACCATCCTGCCGGCGGGCCAGGCGCTCGGCGTGACCCAGCAACTGCCTCTGGTGGAGCGGCACCTGTACAGCGAGGACTACCTCACCCAGAGCCTGGCCGTTCGCCTGGGTGGCCGGGCCGCCGAACTGGTGGAGTTCGGCCAGGGCTCGACCGGCGCGGCCAACGACCTTGCCTCCGCGACCGATCTCGCCGTCAAGATGGTCCGCGAGTTCGGGCTGTCCCCGGCCATCGGCCCGGTCGGCTACCCCGAGGGCGGCTCGGTGTTCCTCGGTGCCGGTGGTCCCGGCATGTCCAGCCGCCCATTCGCCGAATCCACCCAGGCAAGCATCGACACCGAGGTCGCCCGGCTGCTCCGCGAGGCCGAGGAAGAGGCGGTCAGCCTGCTCCGCGCCCACCGCGCCGAGCTGCACAGCCTGGTGGCCCTGCTGCTGGAACAGGAGACCGTGGACGGCGACGCTGTCTACCGGGTACTTGGCCTGGTCCCACCGGAGCATCGCCCGGACGGCGCGATCATGGCCCCGGCGCGGCCCGCAGTGGCCGCTAGCCCGACCGCCCTCCCGGGCCAGCAGGGGTCAACCCCCCAGGATGGCGTAAAGGGACGCTGAGGCCAGCGGAGCAAACCCCGAGGCCACCCGGGCCAGCGGGTTCCGCTGCGCGACGGTCTCCGAGCTCGATTTGGTGATTTCATGTCGAGAAGGTCTGACCGGCTCCGCTCACCAGGTGAAGGGCCTCGACAGGCGCGGCCCATGACACCAGGAGACCACGATGCCGAAGTACCTGCTTCTCAAGCACTACCGCGGCGGCCCGGAGCCGCACCATCCCTTCCCCCCGATGGACCAGTGGGCGCCCGAGGACGTGGAGGCGCACATGGCCTTCCTCAGGCACGTCGGTGAGCTGCTCGAGAAGAACGGCGAGTACGTCGACGCACAGGCGCTCACGCCCGCCCGCACCTGGGTGCGCTACGGCGGCCCGGACGCGGCGCCCGTCACCACCGACGGCCCGCTGCCAGAGACCAGCGACCTGGTCGCGGGCTGGTACATGATCGACGTTGAGTCCTACGAGCGCGCGGTCGAGGTCGCGGCGTACGTCTCCTCCGAGCCCGGCCCCGGCGGCGAGCCGATGTACGAGTGGATCGACGTCCGGGAGGTCATGTCCGGCGCGCCGTCGGAGGAATGACCCCGGCGTGACCGACGAGCCGGTACACCGCCTGGATGAGGGCGCGCTGCGCGCCCTCGTCCCGCGGGTGCTCGCGGGCCTGGTCCGCCGGGGCGAAGACTTTGACGCCGCCGAGGACGCGCTGCAGGAGGCGCTGCTGGAGGCGCTGCGGGTGTGGCCCGAGCACCCGCCGCGCGACCCGCGCGCGTGGCTGACCACTGTCGCGGCGCGGCGGCTCGTTGACGCCCGCCGCAGCGAGGTCGCCCGGCACCGCCGCGAGGAGGCGACGCACGCCGAGCCGCCGCCGGCCGCCACCGAGCAGGGCGACGACACCCTCTTCCTGCTTTTCTGCTGCTGTCACTCCGACCTCGCGCCCGCGTCCCAGGTGGCGCTAACCCTTCGCGCCGTCGGCGGCCTCACCACCCGGGAGATCGCCGATGCGTTCTACGTCCCCGAGGCAACGATGGCGCAGCGGATCAGCCGCGCCAAGCACGCCCTGCGCGGGCGCCGCCTGGACCAGCCCGGCGACCTCGCCGTCATGCTGCGCGTGCTCTACCTTGTCTACACCGCCGGCCACGCGGCCCGGGTGGACCTGGCCGGCGAGGCGATCCGGCTCGCCCGCCAGCTCACCCTCGCCACCGAGGAGCCCGAGGCGCGCGGACTGCTCGCGCTGATGCTCCTCAACCACGCCCGGCTCCCAGCGCGGCTCGACGCCGAGGGCCGGATCGTCACGCTCGACCGGCAGGACCGCGGCCTGTGGGACACCCGCGAGATCGCCGAGGGCGTGCGCGTCCTGCAGTCGGCGCTCGCCATGCAGACGGAGCAACGGCGGCCGGGCCGCTACCAGGTCGAGGCCGCGATCGCTGCCCTGCACGACGATGCTGCGAGCGCCGGGGAGACCGACTGGCCGCAGATTCTCGCCTGGTACGACGACCTCGTCGCGCTCACCGTGGACCCCGTGCGCCAGGACCCCGCCGCGGTACTCGGCCGCGCGGTCGCGGTCGGTCATGTCCTCGGCGCCGCCGCCGGGCTGCGCGAAACAGACCGGCTGCGCGACGTGCTCGGCGCGCGGCACCGGTGGCACGCCGTCCGCGGCCACCTGTACGAACTCGACGGCGACCTGCCCGCCGCCGCCTCGGCCTACGCCGAGGCCGCCCGCCGGGCCACGAACGTCGCAGAGCGCGACCACCTGGTCCGCCAGGCCGCCCGCGCGCGAGCCGCCTCGCCCGCGTCAGCGGTTGCCCCGCGGCAGGATCGCTGACCGGGCTGCCCTGTGCCGCTGGGGGTTCCGGGGGGTCGCTCCCCTGGGCCAGCACTAGGGTTCCAGGGGGGCGGCTTGCCGCCCCAGGCCGGTACGCGCGATGGGGCCTGGCGGCTTGCCGGCCAGGCGCAGTGAAGGGGGAAGGGGAGGCGGGCGGGGCCCCGGGGGGTTCCAGGGGGGTCGCTCCCCCAGGCCGGTACAGTGGCGCGCATGCCAGCGACGATCTCGGTACGGGACCTGCGCAAGTCCTATGGCCAAGTAGCCGCCGTGGATGGCGTGACGTTCGACGTTGAACAGGGCGAGTTCTTCGGCATACTGGGCCCGAACGGAGCAGGCAAGACCACCACGCTGGAGATCGTTGAGGGCCTGCGCGAGCCCGACAGCGGCGAGGTGACCGTGCTCGGCAGGCGGCCGTGGCCGCGCAACCCCGCGTTGCTGCCGCTGATCGGCGTGCAGTTGCAGGCGTCGTCGTTCTTCGAATTGCTCACCGCGCGCGAGCAGTTGCGCACGTTCGCCTCGCTGTACGGGATCTCCGCCCAGCGCGCGGACGCCATGCTCGCTGTGGTCGGGATGGAGGACCAGGCCGGCATCCGCACCGAGAAACTGTCCGGTGGCCAGGCCCAGCGCCTGTCCATCGCCTGCGCACTGGTGCACGACCCAGAACTGCTTTTCCTTGACGAGCCGACCGGGGCCCTGGATCCGCAGGCGAGGCGGAACCTGTGGGACCTGCTGCGGAAGATCAGCGCGCAAGGCCGCACGGTCGTGCTCACCACCCACCATATGGACGAGGCCGAAGCCCTTTGCCACCGCGTCGCGATCATGGACCACGGGAAGATCCTCAGGATCGGGCCGCCCGCCGGCCTGATCCGTGAGCTGGATCAGCCACTGCGGATCAGCGTCCAGTCGGGCAGCCTTTCGGTGGCGCAGGCACGGGCCCTGCTGCCCGGGGCCGGTGACGCCGAGAGCGTCACCGACGACGGGGTCTCGCTGACCATCGCGACCAGTGAGCCCGCCGCCGTGCTTGCCGGGCTGGCCGACCGCGACGCGCTCATCGGCCTGCGGGTGTCCGGCGCGACCCTGGAGGACGTGTTCCTGGAGCTCACCGGCCGCGAGTACCGCGCCTGAGCCCACGACCTCGGCCGCAACGGCCTGGCCGGCGCCCGCGCTCAGCCGATCAACTGGGCGGGCTCCTCCGGGACACGGTCCTCGGCCAGCCGGACGTGGTACATCGACCGCCAGTTCTTCCCGGTGAGCAGGAACTCTTCGGGACCAGGCAGCGCCGCGACACCGTTCAGCACCGCCTCCGGGTCACCCCAGTGGCGCTCCATCACCGCCTTGGCGTCGACGATGTCGGTGACCTCACCGCTGCCCGGGTCGATGCCCACCAGGTAGCGCTTGCCCAGCAGGTTCGCCCACACCCTCCCCCCGGCCCATTCCAGGTCGTTGAGTTCGGTCACGCGCTCACCGTCGCAGCGGACCTCGATCCGGCCGAGCGGCGCCAGCGTGCCCGGGTCGCGCGAGATCAGTTCGCTGGTGCCATCGCTGGTCAGGACCATGCCATCCGCGGCGCAGATCCCCCACCCCTCCCGGTTGAACGGGATCGTCTCCACGAGTTCCAGGCTCCACGCGTCCCAGCGCAGCGCGACCCGCTCCCGCCAGGTGAGCTGCCACATCTGGTCGCCGGCCGGGCAGATGCCCTCGCCGAACAGGTCCGCGGGCAAGGCGGCCTGCCCCTCCGGCTGGCGGGCGCCGAGCGGGTACCGGCGCACCGCCGACTCCCCGTATCCGCCGCTGCTCTCCCACACCATGTCCCGGCCGACGATCAGGCCCTGGGTGAAGCTTCGCCCGGGATGGGGCAGGCGGCGCAGCACCCGCAGCCGGTGAAATCTCAGCGTGCCACCTCCTCGCTCGCTCTTCCAGGCCTACGCGCGATGGGGCCTGCCGGCTTGCCGGCCAGGCGCCATCGGCGCCCCGGGGGGTTCCGGGGGGTCGCTCCCCCGGGCCAGCACAGCCGCACCACCACGCCGACATCCTGCCAGCCCCGGGCGCTCGGCACCGGACGTGGTGCACTAGGTTTCGCCCATGCACAGTGTGGATCCGACGACCGAGCAGATGATCCGCTCGGTGCTGGCGTACGCCGAGAACCGGTTGCGGCTGGACCCAGTTCCCCTGGACGGGAGCCGCCGGGACCCGGCGCAGTTCAATGCCGTGCTGAGCGGGCTGCCCAGCGAGGAACCGCACAACGCCGACCAGGTGCTCGGCGCGTACGCCTCGGTCCTGGCCCCGGCGGTGATCTCCGCGGACAGCCCGCGCTTCCTCGGCTTCATCCCGGCCGCGCCGACCAAGGCGGCGCTGCTGTTCGACATGCTCGTCTCCTGCGCCTCGATCCAGGGCATCTCCTGGCTGGAGGCATCCGGGGCGATCCACGCGGAGAACCTGGTGCTGCGGCTGATCGCCGACCGGGCCGGGCTCCCAGCCTCGGCGGGCGGGTGCTTTGTGTCCGGTGGCTCGGCGGCGAACCTGTCGGCGCTGATGGTCGCCAGGGAGGTGGCCAAGCGCCGGGCCGGCCGGGACCGCGGGTTCCGCGCCGTGGTCGGCGGCGACGCCCACTCCTCGGTCGGGAACACGCTGCGCATCCTGGAGATGGGCGCGCTGACGGTGACCACCCCCGACCACCGGCTGACCGGCGCGGCCCTGCGTGCCGCCATCGAGGCCGACGGCGACCCGGCCTCGCTGGCTGCGGTGGTCGCCACGGCGGGCACCACGAATGCCGGGATCGTCGACGACCTGGCCGGCGCGGCCGAGGTCGCCCGCGAGTACGGCCTCTGGTTCCACGTCGACGGCGCCTACGGCGGCGCCGGGCTGTTCGCTCCCAGCGCGCGGCGCTGCTTTGACGGCGTCGAGCACGCCGATTCGTTCGTCCTGGATCCGCACAAGTGGCTGTTCGCGCCGTTCGACTGTGCCGCGCTGCTGTACCGCGAGCCTGCCTTGGCCCGTTCCGTGCACAAACAGGACGCGTCCTACCTCGACGTGATCCACGAGGAGCCCGCGGACTGGAACCCGACCGACTACGCCTACCACCTCACCCGGCGGGCCCGCGGCCTGCCGCTGTGGTTCTCGCTGTCGGTACATGGGGTCCGTGCCTACAGCGAGGCGATCGAGGCGGCGATCCGGCAGGCCGCCGGCACCGCGGCGGAGATAACCAAGCGCGGCTACCTGGAGCTGATCCGCGAGCCCGACCTCGGCGTCGTGCTGTTCCGCCGCCGCGGGTGGGCACCGGAGCAGTACACCGCATGGGCCGACCGGCTGCTCGCCGATCAGGTGGCGTTCATGCCGCCGTCGGCCTGGGAAGGCGAGACCGTCGCCCGGTTCGCGTTCCTGCACCCGCACACGTCGATGGACCTGGTGCGGCAGATCCTCGACCGGATGGAGTGAGCCGGCCTGCGGGGGGTTAGGCCACGGCCGCCCGGCCTGCCGGGCCCGCCAGTGCGGCCGCCGAGGTGAGCAGCGAGGTCTCGAATACCTGGCGCCGGCGGCGGGGATCCATCAGGTTCACGCCCATCACGGCCAGGTCCTCGGGCCCGGGGGTGAGCACGGTGACCGCGATGCCCGCCGCGCGCAGCGTCCTGACCTCCCGCAGCAGCGTCATGGTCATCAGGGCCCGCAGTTGCCGCTCCAGCACCTCGTGCGGCATCCGCGGCCGGTCCGCCACGACGCTGGCCATGGGAGCGAGCACGAACACCTCGTCGAGGCCGGCCCGGGCCAGCATGCCCAGTGAGGTTGGTGAGCGGACGCCGCCATCGACGTAACGGCGGCCGTCGATCACCGCGGGCTGGAACCAGCCGGGGATCGAGCACGACGCGACCACGGCGTCGGGCAGCTGGGCGGGCGGGGCGCCGGGCCGGCCGAAGACGGCGCGGCGGCCAGAGCTGTAGTCCACGGCCACGATCCAGGTCTCACGAGGGACCCAGGCCGGCGGCTCGGCCGACGCAGGGAGGCCATAGGCGTGGCAGTGCAGGGCGTGCACCATGTCGCGGAGCGGGTCATGGTTCGCCCGGCCCAGTGGCAGCCAGGCGCTGGCCAGCACGCCGGGATGCACCCGGTGCGGCGACAGCACCATGGCCAGCATCAGCCTGGCCGAGCCGAGGCGCAAGTGGGGCGCGGGCGGCCAGGGGCCTCCGGTGAGACCGTCCACGGCGGAGGCTTCCAGCGGCCCGACGGCCTCACCCCGCTGGTGGGCGACCATCTGATCGATACTGATCCCGCAGCGCAGCGCGGCGGCCAGCACGCTGCCCGCGCTGGTCCCGACGATCAGGTCCAGGTCACCGAGCGGGCGCGGCAACCGCTCCTGCAGGGCGGGCAGCGCGCCGGTCATCCAGGCCGCGCCGAGCACCCCGCCAGCGCCGAGGACCAGCCCCACCCGGCGCCGGGAACGCCCAGGCACCGCTTTCAGACCCATGTGCACCTCCAGGGCCCCAGACACATCCGCATTGCCCGCTTAGCCCCGCCAGGCGGTTAGATGCAGATCTTATATATAGATTCCCGCGCGGCTGCCCTGATACGCCGGGGTTAACCTGTGGTGTCTTCCGCCAGCTCGCGGCGCATGGCGTTCTTACCCGTCCGCGTCCGGCCCGGGAGTACGCGCCGCCCGGGCCGCGCGTCCTGCCTGCTGGCCCGCCGAGCCGAGCCAGCTCAGCACCGCGTTCGCGGTGTCCTGCGGCGCCTCCAGTTGCGGCACGTGGCCCACGCCGCCGAACTCCCGCAGCGACCAGGCAGGGTTGGCGCGGGCGGCCGCGCGTGCCGCGCCGATCGGGACCAGGCGGTCGGCTGTGCCGTGGATCAGCAGCACCGGGCAGGTGACCGAGCGGACCCGCTGGCCGTAGGCGCGCCCGTGTGGGTAGCCGGCGGTGCGGACGACCGAGCGCATCGCGGCGGCGAAGTCGGCCTCGATGGTCGGGAAGGCGGCCCGCTGCACCGCGACCTCGACATGGCGGGCGATCACTTCCGGCGCCACCCGCGAGGGGTCCGCGCAACAGAGCCGCAGGATGCTGGACACCAGTTCGGCCGGGACCTGGCGGCGGCGCCTGGCCTGCACCGCGCGGCGCAGGCCGGGGGTGAGGTAGGCCGCGAACATCGCGGTGACGAGCGGATCCGGCCGCGCGGGCACGAACGGCAGCGCCGGGTCCACTAGGACCAGGCCGGCCACCGCCGCCGGGGCGGCGCTTGCTTCGAGCAGCGAGATCATGCCGCCCATCGAGTTGCCCATGAGGATCACCGGGCCGCCGGTCATCGACATGACGAACCGGTGCAGCAGGGCCCGGTTCGACCCGACGTCGGTGCCGCGGCCCAGCGACTGGGTGAGGCCATGGCCGGCCAGGTCCGGGGCCAGCACCCGGCATGTCCCGGTCAGCAGCGGCGCGACCGCCGTCCAGTTGACCGCCGAGCCGCCGAGCCCGTGCACGCAGACGATCACCGGGCCGTCGGCCGGGCCGCCGAAGTCCAGGTAGCGGACGGGCCCGTTCAGGTCGGTCCAGCGGGAGACGCCGTTCGGCGTCCCGCCGAGTCCGTCGGTGCGGTGAGTGGTCTGGCCAGCGGTCATCGATCCAGATTCGGGCAAGCGACAGCCGCTGTCAACTGGCGAGTAACTTACGGTTTATCCCGAGGTGCTCCGCTCGGCGAGGGCCGCCAGGCAGCAGAACGTCGGTGTCTCCTGGCTTCCCGTGGCGAACAGGACATGCGGCGCGACGCTCGTGATCGCCTGGAATGTGCTGTCCGGCGCGTCGCCCAGTTCACCCGGGTCAAGGCTCGGCTCGTTCGACCACGTCTGTCCGTTGAAATGCTCGGTGAACGTCAGCAGCGCGCCGTCGGACTCCCCGGTCTGCCCGGCGACCCAGACATCCGTAGGCGACAGCGCGGTCACCCCGGCAAGCAGGCTGCCCTCGGTGCCCGCGTTCGGAGTCTCCGTCAGCGACCACGCGGTCCCGTTCCAGTGCAGCACGTAGGGCAGGCTGAAGTTCTGCTGGTTGACGTTGCCCTCGTACCCGCTCGCCCAGACGTCGTTGGTCCCGGTGGCGGTGACCCCGGTGAGGAAGTTCTGCGGCACCGGGCCGTCCTGCGGGAACGGGGTCTTGACGAACGACCACGCGGTCCCGTCCCAGTGCGCCGACAGCGTGGCGTCCGCGAAGCCGTTCTGGCCCACCGCCCAGGCGTCGGTCGGCGACAGCACGGTCACGGCGGTGCCGAACGCGCTGTTGTGCAGGGCCGCGGGCTCCTTGACGAAGCTCCACGCCGTGCCGTCAAAGTGCACGAACAGCATCGCGTTGAACTGCTGGCCGTCGGAGTACTCACCGACCGCCCACAGGTCGCCCGGCGAGGTCCCGCCGATGCCCCTCAGCTCGTCGGAGGCGCCGGGGCCGGTGCGCGGGTTCGGGCTCGGGACCACGGCCCAGGCAGTGCCGTCGAAGTGCTCGATGAGCGTGCGTTCGGCGCCGGCGCTGGTGGTCTGGCGGCCGACCGCCCACACGTTGCCGCTGCTCACCTCGTCCACGCCGTCCAACTCGGCGCCCATCGCGCCGGCTGGCAGCGGCACCGTCACCGTGCTCCACGCGTGGCCGTCCCAGTGCTCGGCCAGCGGCCGGCTGGTGGTTGAGAGGGCATCGGACGCGCCGACCGCCCAGGCGTCGCTGGTGCTCCCGGCGGCGACCGAGGTGAAGAACACGTCCTTCAGGCCGCCGATGCC
>Ga0207693_10003735_pt1 | contig 12985 bp, 9 predicted proteins | sample LARL81metaG_FD_184347 | JGI IMG/M metagenome (GOLD analysis project Ga0207693, IMG submission 184347) | Corn, switchgrass and miscanthus rhizosphere microbial communities from Kellogg Biological Station, Michigan, USA - LAR L8-1 metaG... | ecosystem: Host-associated > Plants > Roots >...
CACGCCGGTTTTCTTCTCCGCGCGAGCGATGAGAGTGCTCGGACGCCCCATCTCCACTCCTTGCGCAATCCGCCAGCTAAACATCCCGCTCGACTCGTCCCTATGAGTCGCGAGCAGCCCGCCGAGGGTGCAGTTGGCGCTGCCGGTCGCTGGATCCTCCGGAACGCCGCTCAACGGCGCGAACATCCGAGCGCGAATATCAAACACATCCCCATCCGGTCGAAGACTCGCCGTGGCGAGCTCGGACTCGTTAACCCGGGTGTACAAGTACAATTGCGAGTCGATCTCCAGATCGCGGAGCGTCTCGAATCCGCTCATATTGATGCGAGCGCGTTCCAACGCGGCACGATCTCGCAGTTCCGTGAAGACGAACGGAAGACCGACAGAACAAATTTGTGGAGCATGCGTATCTGTCACGATGTCGTCAGGGCTGAGGGATACCGCAGACGCGACGAGCTCGACCCCGACGGTTTTTCCGAGAGAAAGAGGCTGAGGGGCCGCTAGCTCGCACGACAAAATCTTTCCCTGTTCAGCGTGAATTGTGACTGAGACCAGTCCCGCATCTTCCTCAAAAACAACCGTGTGGTGAGGAGATTTGATCTCACCAAATTCACCGGCAGTAGCAAGAACGAAGGCCGTTCCCACGTTCGGATGACCGGCAAATGGGATCTCGCTCGCCGGGGTGAAAATTCGGACACGCCGCGTGTGACCAGCACTCGCCGGAAAAACGAACGTGCTCTCGGAGAAATTAAACTCGCGCGTGATCTGCTGCATTTGATCAGGCGTGAGCCCTCCGGCTTTTGGCAGCACAGCCAGTTGATTCCCGCCGAAGCGAGTCTCCGTAAACACGTCGCAGATGTAATATCGGTATTTCACATTCTGGTTTTTCAGCCTCGACTCTTGCTCCTGGTCATTGCTCGGTCGGGAAGCGACAGATACTCGATACTAGATGCTTGATGCTGGATGAAGGCAATGTCGCACTTATACGTTGCGCGCCTGCCACGCTGTAGCTTGGGCGAAGGCGGGTTGGACGCCCGCCACGTCGTAGCTTGAGCGAAGGCGGGTTGAGCGTTAGGCGTTTGCGTTGCTTTTGGTGTCGCGGCGTCCTCTCTTTGCCCGGCTTAACAATGTAACAATTTTAACAATTCAACGATTCCTGAATCCAAACCCGTCGTCACCTGCATCTCAAGGGAAACAAGCCTTCCATGATCCAAGATTTCAGATTTGCCCTGCGCCAACTTCTCAAGTCGCCGGCATTTACGACCATCGCGGTGTTGACGCTCGCGCTAGCCATTGGCGTTAACTCGGCCATTTTCGCGCTAGTCAACAGCCTGGTGCTGCATTCCGCAGTGCCAATGCGGCCACAAGAAGTGGTCAACATTTTCACGGCACGCCAAAACGCCAGCCACGATTATCGACAGTTCTCCTACAACGAATATCGCGACCTGCGCGACAACGGCGGTGAAGTCTTTGCCGATGTCGCTGCACTCGAGTTTGCCGTCGCCGGCATCGGACGCGATCACGAGATGCGGCGGAGCTTCGCCTTCCTCACCTCGGAAAATTACTTCTCGCTCATGGGGACCAAGCCGTTTCGCGGACGCTTTTACAGTGCCGAAGAATGCAAACCGAACGCCAACATTCCTGTCGTCGTCGTTAGCTACGGCTTCTGGAAACGCATGGGCGCTCGCAACGATTTTGTTGGCAGGACTCTTCAAATCAACGGCCAGCCTTACACCGTCATCGGGATTGCCCCCGATGGATTTAGTGGCGCCAACATCCTGATCGCCCCCGATATCTGGCTGCCAATCGGCGCCCGTTCTCAGCTCGGCTCTGCTTTCGGCGATTCCGAGGCGATGCACGACCTGATGAATCCAAAAAATTATGCCTTCAATCTCACCGGCCGAATGCGTTCCGGATTGACGATCGAACCGGCGAAATCGCGCCTGCCTGTGCTCGCGCAGCGACTCACCGCGATTCAACCTCAGGACAGCGAAGGCGCGCGCGAGTTACAAATTCAAACGCCGTCGCGTTTTAGCTTAAGCACACAACCAGAAGACGACGGCCCTATTACTTTGGTCGCGACGTTGCTCATGGCGATGGCCGGAGCGGTCTTGCTCATCGCCTGTTTGAATCTCGCCAACATGTTACTCGCCCGCGGGACCGCGCGCTCGAAAGAGATCGCGGTTCGACTCGCCGTCGGTGCATCGCGCTGGCAGATCGTTCGGCAATTGCTTTGCGAAGGGTTGTTCCTGGCGCTTTGCGGCGGCGCCGTCGGCCTTGCTCTCAGCACCTGGTGCAACGATCTCCTGGTCCAGCAGTTCCTTCGCTTGCTCGCTTCAACCAATTTTTCGCTTGTCGTGAAATTGCGTCCGGATGCGACCGTGCTGGCGATCACTTTTCTATTTTGTCTTGTTGCGACCATGCTCTTCAGCCTCGGTCCTGCGTTGAAGGCAACAAAGGCGGATTTAGTCAATGATCTCAAACAACAAGTCGGTGAGCCGGCGCGAATTGGCCGAGTCAGCCGCTTTTTCGCACCGCGACATATCTCGGTCATGGTCCAGATCGCGCTCTCACTCATGTTGCTCTTTTCTGCCGGATTATTTTTCAGGGGGGCGCTCAAGGCTGCTGGACTTAATCCCGGATTTGTCGCGGCTGGAGATTTAATCACCGAATTCGACTTCAGTTTGATTAAGAAAGAGCCGGCTGATTCGCGCCGGACCATCTTCGCGATGCTGCAACGTCTGCGAGAATTGCCCGGTGTGCGCGCGACCGCTGTCGGCACGATGTTGCCATATTCCGATTTCACCAATGCCCGGCGGGTTCTTCGCGCGAAAGATACAATGCCTAACGATCCAAAGGCACCGGACCCAAGTGTCAACTCACTCTTCACTGCCATCACGCCCGGTTACTTCGATGCCCTCGGTGTAAAGCTGCTGCGTGGCCGCGACTTTACCCAGGCCGAATGTGAAAACAAAGACGCACGCCGGGTCGCCATCATCGATGAAGAAATGGCGACGAAACTTTTCCCGAACGAGGATGCCATCGGTCAGCACATTCGCTACACCCAGCCACCAAAGGACGGCGCGCCTAACGATTTAGAGATTGTCGGAGTCGTTAGCAAGCATCGACACAGTGTCGACAACGAAACCCTCACTCGCCGGTTGTTTGTGCCGCTGGCGCAGGGTTACAACGGGCAGATTTACATGCATGTTCGGCTCAACAGCCTCGATCGAAATGCCGTAGTTGCATTTATCCCGACGCTCCGGCAAACGCTGCGCGAGATCGATCCCGACGTTCCACTATTGCAGATGACTCCCTACGTCGATCTGATGGAGAAGTCGCCCAACCTCTGGATCGTAAAGCTGGGCGCGATCATGTTCGGGGCGTTTGGTTGTATCGCGTTGTTGCTCGCCGTCGTCGGTGTCTACGGCGTCAAAGCTTATGCGGTTGCTTGCCGGACGCGTGAGATCGGCATTCGAATGGCACTCGGCGCACACCGCGGAGACGTCTTCGCATTGATCATGCGCCAGGGCGCGATGCAAACCGCCCTCGCCATTGCAGTCGGCCTCTTACTTTCCCTAGGGATCGGCCGGGTTCTATCGCAGATTCTGTACGGCGTAAGCCCAAGCGACCCCTTCGCGTTGATCATTTCCAGTTTAATGCTTGCCGTGGCCGCCTTACTCGCCTGTTTCCTTCCCGCCCGCCGCGCGACTTATGTGAATCCGATCACCGCACTGCGGACGGAGTGATGGACGTTGAAGGGTTGAAGAGTTGAAACGTTAAACGTTGAATCGGGGAAGGCGCGCGCCACCAAGCCCCAGTTCGAGTTAGCTCTTCGGGCTGTACTTGTCGATCAAAGCTTGGAAGCGCGGGTCCTGGCGCAATGGGTACCACGCCGGATCGAGCTTGAGCATTGGAATAGTGATGTTGCTCGGGACCGCGAGCAAATGATCGAGCAGCCGAAATGCTTCATCGGATTCTCCAGTCCAGGCATAAATCTCGGCGAGCGCCGCGGTTCCTGACGGCCCATCGAGGGCGTCCTGGGATTCAGGTAACAACTCAACGGCACGCTTGCCTTCGGCGATGGCTTCCTCTTTTTGGCCCAACGTGGCAAGGATGATGCCGTGCTGCGCGTGTCGAGCAGGATCTTCGGGAGCGTCGCGGAGCAATTTTTCCGAGATAACGCGTGCATGCTCCAATTCCGCCTGCGCTTTCCCCTTATCGCCTTGGAGCAGGTAAATCCTGCCTTTGAGAAAAGCCTTCGGGGAGGGGGCAGTGGTAGTAGAAAACATGGTTTCACCGCGATACCGTTCCAGGGCTTGAAGAGCATCCGGATACTTCCGCTCCAGCGCTAGCATCCAGGCCTGTGCCCAGGTTATCAGCCCGTTCGGATCGGTTTCAGCTGGGACCGAAGAAAATACTTCTTTCGCCGCACTAAGATCGCCTTTCCATAGGACCTTCATGAATCCTTTCAATGCACGCGGCTGAAACGATTCCGGTGATGCCGCGATGCCGCGATCAAGAACCTTATCAGCGGTCTCGAAATTACGTAGAGCTACGTAACTGAAACAAAGGTTAATCAGGATGGTTGTGTTTTTCGGATCAAGTTCGGCGGCTTTTTCCAAATTCGCGGTTGATTCCGCCCATTTGCCTTGACGCCGCTGAATGGAGCCGATGGCCAGATAGGCCTGGGATTCGTTCGGCAAGCCACGTCTGGCGATGTCGAATTCAGCTAGGGCGCGCTCGTAATCGCGGTCGCCATAATAGTAAGAGAAACCGAGAGCGAGATGACCTTCGGGAAGATCCGGTTGCAATCGCAAAGCCTCGTCCGCGTTGAGACGCGCTTTTTCCCGCCGGGCCGGTATTGGGTCGAAGCTATGATATGCCCAGCTCTCCACCCTCGAGAGACTGGCAAAGGCCAGGGCAAAGTTTGGATCAAGCTTGATCGCTTGCTCGAGTAGGGGCTCGGCCTTCAAGGTTGTATCGTGAAACATGTCCGCCCGGTCGGCATAATCGTGTGCCTGGACATAGAGCAGATAGGCATCGGGGTTTTGGGTTGGCCGGTGATCGAGACGCGCTTTTTCATTTGGCGAAAGCTTCGCTTGGAGAGCGGAGGCTATTTTTTGCGCGAGATCGGTTTGAATGGCGAAGACGTCCGTTAAATCGCGATCGTAATCTTCCGCCCAAATATGCTCGTCGTTGTTGGCGTTGATCAGCTGCACATTCACCCGCACGCGATTGCCGATCCGGCGAACGCTGCCTTCCAAAAGCGTGGCCACACCAAGCGCTTTGCCAATTTCACGGGCGTTGCGGCTGCCATCGCCCCGATATGACATGACTGACGTGCGCGAAATGACTTTCAGGTCTCCGATCTTCGAAAGATTGGTCAAAATATCGTCCTGCATGCCGTCCGCGAAGTAGGCATTTTCCTTTTCATCGCTCAGATTTTGGAACGGCAGCACCGCGATTGACTTGTCGATTTTGCGAGCGGATGCACGCGGCAAAAGGAAAAAACTTGCCAATCCTGAAACGATCACACCGGTTGCAATGAGCAAAATCAGATTACGGCGACGATGCGTTCCGGGGGCTGATGCGGTTGGAGTTGCACGAATTCCCTGAGCTGTAACGTCGTAAGCCCAGGCCAGAATCAGGGCGATCGGAAACCCGATCAACAAGAGCACGACGACCAGGCGCAGTGTCCAATTTGGTAATTCCCATGCCGGGAAAACAGCTGATCCGAGCTGAATAATGAATCCTGCCGCGATGATATAGGCGGCCGCGACTCGATAAACTTTTCGTCGCTTTAACTCCTCGAAAAAGCCGCTCATAAGAGGGAATTTAGATGAATCGCCCATCGCGATCATAACGCAATTCGCTACTCAACCGTGATTACGACTTTGCCGCGGGCGTGGCCTTCTTCGACGTAGCGGATTGCCTCCGGGATTTGGCTCAACGACTTGTAAGTTCGGTCGATGACCGGCTTGATTTTGCCGGACTGCACCATGTCGGCGAGGAGTGTCAGGTCCTTGGTACTCGGGTCCGCCATCATCATGCCCATCTTCTGTTTTACAAAGCGCGAATAGATGGCGGCGTTCAGCGCTTTAGCGAGACCTCCAAGGAAACCTTGCTCGTTCGCTCCTCCGCCGCCGATCAAGACGTAGATGCCGTTGGGAGTCAACAAACGTCGGTACTCCGACAACGAGTGGTTGCCCACGTTGTCTAGAATCACGTCGTAGTGTTGGTCGCCTTTGGTGAAATCTTCTTTCGTGTAATCGATGACGTGATCCGCGCCGAGCGATTGCACAAGTTCGAGATTCCGGGTGCTGCAAACCCCCGTTATCTCAGCGCCGAAGGATTTCGCGATTTGCACCGCGAATGTTCCGACACCGCCGGATGCGCCGTTGATTAGCACCTTCTGTCCGGGTTGAACTTTTCCTTTGTCACGAACACCCTGCAGGGCCGTGATACCCGCGATATTGATGGAAGCCGCCTGCTCAAACGTGAGGCCAGCCGGCTTCGGCGCCACCGCCCCAACGGCACGTCTGCACACATATTCGGCAAACGCGCCGTCTCTTCCACCGAACACTTCGTCGCCAGGCTTGAACTGCGTCACATTCTTGCCGACCGCCTCAACGGTTCCGGCAAAATCAACGCCAAGACGTATCTCTTTTGGTTTACGCAGCCCGACGCCCATCACGCGCATGACATATGGCGTGCCCTCAACGAAATGCCAGTCGTACGGGTTGACGGATACCGCGTGAACCTTGATCAGAATCTGATCATTATCCGGAACTGGCTTTTCAACGTCTTCGAGTTTGAGATTTGCCAGGCCATAATCGCAACGAACGATCGCTTTCATCGGGTTTGTTGGCGCAGCCGTTTTGCCGCACTCATTGGTCGATCGCCAGTAGGCGACAAACACACACAGGAATGCGAGCACTAACAGGACAAGAACAACGCGGAAAATCCACTTCAGTATTCGTTTCATAAGCGTGATGAATGTTTGAGATAACGGCGGTTGTCGATCATGAACGAAGAAGTCAAACAACACTAGTCTGGACTTGTACGGACGCGACGGGTTTCAGTCCCTTGAACAGCAGCCAAAAACTCAGCACCAATTCGAATAAAGCCATCGGTGTATCAAAGATGTAGTCGTTAACGATCTTGTTGAAGTCGGGAAAAATCAGGTAAACAACAGCGCAGAGCACACACCATGCGGATGCAATCAGGCCGAAGATCGACAATCCGCGGGGGATATAATTCGATTTGAGCCACAACCAGGCGCATACCGTCGCGGCCAATCCAAAGAACGGCAGACCGACGTAGTAATCGTCGAAAGTTGAGGCGATCATCACTCTGGCCAGGGCCTGCAACCGATCCGGTTCAAATACTTGTAAGTACGGTGTGTTTCCCAACAATCGCAGCGCGCCGAGCGAATAGATCACCGAAAGCAGCCACGACATGGCAAAGACCAATCGAAACAATGCGCCGAGTAAGGCTAGATAATGATTGATTGGTCTGAGGATAATGTAGAGCGCAACGGCCAGAACGACGGCGCCGACGCTGTAGGTTAAAAATAAGGTTAAGGCGATTCGGAATTGGGTCGGATGCGCGAGAAGATTGCGCGCCGTGTCGGCTGCGTTACGCGGGACGATCAAGGGATTGAGCAAGACATAGTTCGCGAACACCACGATCGCGAACGAGAATATGTAACTGCATCCGGCGATCTTGGCCGCGGCGCGCTGCAGATTGTCGATCATGGGAGATGTCATTTGGTGGTGATTATTCGGTGACGATTACGACCTTGCCGCGCGCGTGACCTTCTTCCAAATAGCGGACCGCGGCCTGCGTCTCACCGATTTTGTAAGTGCGGTCGATCACCGGAGCGACTTTTCCGGACTGCATGAGGTCGCGCAGAACATTCAGATCGTCTTTGGTCAGTTTTGCGATGTAAAAGGGAAACTTCTGATTGGAAAAGTTGGACAGGAAAGCGTTCCAGAAATTCCCGCCAATACGCCCCAACATTCCCGGGTGTACTCCGGCACCTCCAATTCCAGCGAGGACACAAATGCCGTTGGGTTTCAAAATCCGTCGGCGCTCGGAGAAAGAATGGTTGCCAACCAAGTCATAGATCATGTCGTAATGCTGATCGGTCTTGGTGAAATCTTCTTTGGTGTAATCAATCACGTGATCTGCGCCGGTTGATTTCACAAGATCAACATTGCGCGTGCTGCAAACAGCCGTGACCTCTGCGCCGAACGCTTTCGCGATTTGAACCGCGAAGGTCCCAACTCCTCCGGATGCACCGTTGATCAAAACTTTTTGTCCGGACTGAATGTGCCCTTTGTCGCGCAGACCTTGCAATGCCGTCAGCGCGGCAACGGCGACCGAACCCGCTTGTTCGAATGTGACGTTGCTCGGTTTGGAAACAATCGCACGCTCGGCCTTGACGCAAACGTAGTCCGCCACCGCGCCGTTCTTCGCGCCGAAAACTTCGTCGCCTGATTTGAAGTCGCTTACATCTTTCCCAACTGCTTCGACGACGCCGGCGAAGTCGGTGCCGAATCGCGTGTTCTTTGGCTTGCGCATTCCGGTCATTGGCCGCATTAGCCACCCGCCCCTGATCGTATGTCCATCGACCGGATTGACTGAAGCCGCGCGAACGCGGACGAGAACTTCGTTGTCAGCAGGCGTCGGCTTTTCGATGTCTCGGAGCTGAAGATTCTCTACGCCGTATTCGCAGTTTAGAATTGCTTTCATAGGGCTGGCCGGTGTCGCGACATTGCGATCGCAGTCGTTGGTCGAAAGCCAGTAGGCGATGAAGAGCCAGCCGATCACCACAAGCAGGATGACAGCTGCGCTCCACTTAAGGATTCTCTTCAGTAGTTTCATGAGAGTTTGTCGATTCCTCCGCTATTGCGATGACGATTTTGCCGCGGGCGTGGCCTTGCTCGAAATAGCGCAGCGCTTCCGCGGTCTCGGCGAGAGGGTAAGTCTTCTCTACGAATGGTGTCACCTTGCCCTCCGCCATCAGATCACTGAGGAACTTTAGGTCCGCCTGGTTCATCGTGGTCGTGTACTGTGCAAACTTGTGGTCGGTGAAGCGTGACCACAGGGCCGCACCGAGTCCACGAGCGATTCGTGCCAGTTGCGGTCGGATCGGTCCGGCGCTCCCGATCCCAGCCAAAACGCAGATGCCGTCGGAAGTCAGGACGCGGCGCCGTTCGGCCATGGAGTGATTTTGGACGTTATCGAAGAGCAGGTCGTAGCGCTCCTCGCCTTTGCTGAAATCTTCTTTCGTGTAGTCGATGACGTGATCGGCGCCAAGCTTGCGCGCGATTTCCACGTTGCGCGTGCTGACCACGGCGGTCACCTCGGTATTGAACGCCTTTGCAATCTGCAGCGCAAAGGTCCCGACACCGCCAGATGCACCGTTAATCAGGACTTTCCGGCCGGCGTGGATTTTACCTGTGCGCAGCCCCTGTAGCGCGGTCAAACCCGCGTGCTTTACCGCGCCGGCTTGCTCGAAAGTGACATTGGCCGGTTTCAGAGTGACGCGTTCTTGGCGAACGCATATGTACTCCGCGACTGAGCCGAGCTTTCCGCCAAAGACTTCGTCGCCTGGTTTGAACTCAGCAACGTTCTTGCCGACCGCTTCAACGACGCCCGCAAAATCCAGACCGAAGCCGGTGAACTTTGGCTTCCGCAAACCGGACAACAACCGGAGGACCCACGGGCCGCGCACCAGGCCGGCATCAATGAAGTTAAGTGAGGCCGCGCGAACCCTGACCAGAAGCTCATTCTCGTTGGGCACCGGCTTCTCGACCTCCGCGACCTTGAGGACATCGGGCGACCCGTACTCGCAATACCTGATCGCCTTCATGCGTTCACTTCCGGAAGCAATGCTGCGTCCGCAGTCGTTGGTGGAAGTCCAGTAGGCAAATTGGAACCATCCGAAGAGAATGAGAAGAATGGCCAGTGCGCTCCACTTCAGGAAACGTTTGATCTTCATCGGCCTAACAAGTCAGGAAGGAGCCGCGGCCAATGCCGAAACTTTCGCGCCTTTGATCAGCAACCAAAGCATGAACACCAATTCGCCGAACAACACCGGCTGCGAATAACCAAGGAGTGCGTTGTAGGATTCCGGAAAAAACAACGCGGTGAAGCTCAGCACGAGCCAGCCAAAACAGTTGATTATCAGCCAAACGCCGATAAAGCGCGGAATAAATCCTGAGAGGTAAACGAGCAAGCCGAGCGGAAACAGCCAGAGCCCCCAAAAAATTTCCGCCATGAACTGTCCGTGGTTGTACAAGCGCAGGAAAAACATTGCCAGGGCGTCGCGTTGCGGTTTGTCGAACACGACGAGGAATTCACCACCGCGAAAGAGAATCAGCGCGGCGACATCGTTGAGCACGTTGAGAAAGCAGACGGCCGCCGATGCCAGCACGAGACTGAGCATGAGCAACGCCCACGCCTTGTTCACGTCGCGCAACAACCGATACAGCGCGACGCCGAGACAAATGAAAATCACCTGTCCGATGAGATCGCCGAAGATCGACACTCGGAAGAGTGTTTCGTGCGCTAGGATGTTCTCCGCCGTGGCGGCGGCGTTGCCGCGCACAATGAGCTTGCTCGGAATGTAGAGCAGGCAAAAGGGCGCAACGATGATCATCGAGAGATAAATGAATCCGGCGATGCGTGCTGCTTTATTGATTGGGTGCATGGGTTCCCGTTATATCGTTCTAACTCTCTTTGTATTTCGAGCCGGATATCTCACGCAAAGACGCCAAGGCGCTAAGGTTTGAAGCTGAAATCTGCCCGTTTGACGCTTGGGTCCTCTTTGTGCCTTCGCGCCTTGTCGAGAAAAACTCTTCTTTGGATTGCGTGGCAAACGTCTCGCGAAAGACGCTAAGTTGGGGAGATTTTTCGCTTCGCAGGCTAGGACGAGGAGCACAAGCTTTGCTGCATGAAAGAGAATGAAATCGCGGCTCTGGTTGTCGACGCTGCCTACCGCCTGCACACCGGGCTCGGGGCCAGGCATCTTCGAAGTCGTATACGAAGTCTTGCTTGCGCATGAACTGCGTAAACATGGGTGCTCGGTGGAAAGACAAGTACCTGTTCCAATCACGTGGGATGGAATAAGGTTCGACGAGGGCTTCCGCGCCGACCTGATAATCGATAATCTCGTGATCGTGGAGGTGAAATCGATCGCCGCGCTCGATGCGGTCCACAGCAAACAGGTCCTGACCTATTTGCGGTTGATGGATAAGCGACTCGGCCTCCTTATCAACTTCGGCGAACACCTGATTAAACACGGCATTAAGCGTGTGGCCAATGGCATGCCCGAAGAACCTCCGGTCTTTTGATTCGTTCGTTCTCTTTGCGCCTTTGCGCCTTGGCGTGGGTGATTGCATTAGTCGCATAGGATCAAATTGGCCCGCGATAACGGCGCAGCCGAACCGCTGCGAAGATGAATGCGGCGGCGACTGCCAATCCGATCCAAAGGTCCGGCGTGCTCAAATATCTGCCCGGCGTTAGTTGTGACAGTGAATGAATATCCGGGTTATGTTGGCCCTGGAAATCAAAGGCCTCCGCTGCGAATCCCGTCAGACGGTTTCCCAGCATTCTGATAAAATGCGTGGTGTGAAAGGTAATCGTTTCGAAAATGGTGATCGCGAGCAGCGGTAATACCGCCCAAAGAAATGTGGCGCGCCTCGCCCAGCCTGAAACCAGCAGCAGCCAGCCGTAGATCGGCGCGTGCCAGAGGGCAAGCGCGACCAAGCTGTAAAGTAATATCAGCGACTGCTCGAGCAGGTTAAACCGTGTCCAAGTCGTCCCGGCCAGACCGCTCGTGAGCAGGACCACGCTACTCCACAGCAGCATGACAAATTGCGTGGCAACGATTATCACGAAAGTAACCAGCGGCAGGATCAGCAGCGGAATGCTCGCCTTCGACAGCACGGTCGTGAGATCGGAAACCGGCAACGATTTCCAGAACAGAATGCTGCGATCGCGGCGTTCTCCGTAGAGCGCGTCAAGACAATAGAACACGCCGACGATGAACACGGTAAAGATCAACATCATTGCCGCGACATCGTAGGGCTCGCCAATGAGTGCGCGCTGCTGCGCCGGATCCATCAGCAACACCCCGCGCCGGCGCTCTGGCATGCCGTATGTGCTGATTATGAACCCGAAGAGCACGACCACCGCGACGCTTAGCGGTGCTATATATATAGAGCGATTCTCCCATAACTCCCGCCACACTGACCAGCGAAGCGGTCGCGTCCTGTTCGTGGCATCGGCATCTTGCCGATGGATTGGCACGTTTGCCGATGGGTTATTCATTTGGTTTCCTCCGACCGCGGACCACGGACCACAGACCACGGACTTTCTGGGGAGCGATCGCACCGGCGACGTGATTCTGGGACAATGTTCAATTGCGTATTCATTACGGCTTCGTTGCTATTTGGTTATCCGTTATTTGTGTCTGTAGTCCGTGGTTCGTCTCTGGCCTGCTCATTACGGCGACAAACAAATCCGCGATGCTGGGTCGCCGTACTTCACCTAAGGCAGCGACCTGTTCCCGATTCGCCCCATCGAACAGCATCACGCTGCGACCGAAGACCGATCGCTCGTGAATTGGCTTGAGCGCGTGTGCAGCGGCTACGTGTTCGGGATTCACCATCACTTCCAGATAGCGCGACTCGAATTCTTCCATGCTGCACTCGAGCACGATCCGGCCGCGATCGATGAACATGAGATCGGTTAGGACGTCCTGGACCTCTTCCACCTGATGCGTCGTCACCACGATGGTGCGGGTCTTGTCGAAATAATCGTTCAGCAGCGAATCGTAGAACTGCTTTCTATATAAGATGTCGAGACCAAGCGTCGGCTCATCCAGCACTAGCAATTTCGCGTCAATCGCCATGACGATGGCGAGGTGCAGCTGGGCGACCATGCCCTTCGATAATTGCCGCACCTTGCT
>Ga0207693_10003737_pt1 | contig 12976 bp, 15 predicted proteins | sample LARL81metaG_FD_184347 | JGI IMG/M metagenome (GOLD analysis project Ga0207693, IMG submission 184347) | Corn, switchgrass and miscanthus rhizosphere microbial communities from Kellogg Biological Station, Michigan, USA - LAR L8-1 metaG... | ecosystem: Host-associated > Plants > Roots >...
AGCCCTCTAGCTGCCCGTCGTACGTGAGGTATTGCCAAAGCTCGCGAAGATGAATTCGCCTCCCAGAGAGCAACCCAAGTTCGGCGCTTTCGCCCACGTTCGCACGCCTCCTCGGCCCACGATAGTTGCCGCTCCGCGGCGTGCTGTACCACTTTCTCCCCTCCCTTCCTATCCCTTCGGCGTTTCTGGGGAAATGGAGGAGCGGAGGGTGAAGGGGTACAGCCGCTGACAGCGAGGGGCGGCGGCCGTTGTTTACGCTCAGCGCCCGTCGGATGGACTCGAAGAGGAAGAACGAGGGGCCCGAAGAGGGCGATGGGTTGACCGGCAGCGACCCGCCGGTCGGCACCCGAGTGGTCGTCGTCGGGTTCGCTGGGGCGGGAAAGAGCACCTTCTCGCGTTCGCTTGCGGCCCGAACGGGCTTGCCTCTGATCCATCTCGACCTTGAGTACTGGAAGCCGGGCTGGACGCACCCATCGGAGGAAGAGTGGCGGGAGAAGCAACGTGGGTTGGTTGCCGGCGACGCCTGGATCCTCGACGGCAACTACGTCGAGACGCTCGACCTTCTCCTTGACCGAGCAAACACGATCGTCCTTATCGACACGCCGTGGTGGAGATGCGCAGCTCGTTCGTTCCGGCGAGGGCTTCGGAGGCCGCCCGGCACCGAGATGCCCCAGGGTTGCGAGGATTCCTTCATCCACCGGTTGCGCGACGAGTGGGGTCTTGTTGGTGCCGCATTCCGCGACCGCGGCCGGGAAGCCCAGCAAGTCCGCGCGATCGTGTCGAAGCACGGGCAGCCGCCCACGCTGTACGTCATGAAGTCGAAGCGCGATGCGGGCGAGTTCCTCCGTGCGGTCAAGTGACCGGATCTGCGGGTCGCACTGCGTGCCTGGCCTTTGACGACGCATCCTGGATGGGGTCCCTTCCGGAATGAACGAGCGTCTGATGGTCGCCATAAGCTGGATCGATGTCGGCCATCTTCCATGTCACGTCCGAGACGGATTGGGCGCAGGCTCGGAGGGATGGTGAGTATCGACTCTCTACACGAGGGGTGACGCTCGAGGAGCAAGGCTTCATCCACTGCTCGACCGCGGAGCAGGTGGAGCGGATCGCCAACGTGGTCTACGCGGACTTCGAGGGGTGGCTCGTCGTCCTCGAGATCTACGCTGATCGACTCGAGGCGGAGGTCCGCTACGAGAACCTCGACGGTGGCACCGAGGTCTTCCCGCACATCTACGGAGCGCTGCCGGTGCGTGCCGTCACGCGGGTGATCACCCTTCGCAAGAACTCGGCCGGGCAGTGGTGGTTCTCGCCTGAGGTCGGCGAGGTGGCGAACCCGTTCGTCGGGGCCGACGTTGCTCGGCGCTACTCCGAGGCCCGGCCGTTCTTGCACGAGGCCGCCATCGCGATGTTGGGATCCCCGCCGTCCTCGGTCCGGCGTGCCGTCGATGTCGGGTGCGGGACCGGTCTGTCAACACGGGCGCTCCTGGGGGTCGCGCAGCAAGTCGTAGGCGTGGATGCGTCGGTCGACATGCTGAGACAAGGTCCGAACGGAGCGGCGGAGTTCGTCGTTGGCTCGGCGGAACACCTTCCTTTCCGTGAGGGCTCCTTCGAGCTCGCGACGGTCGCGTCCGCGATCCATTGGTTCGGGGCCGAAGCGGCCGACGAACTCAGGCGCGTGATCGAACCAGGCGGCCGGCTGCTCGTCTACGACGTGTGGTTCCGGGCGGAGATGGACTCCGCACCGCTCTTCGGCGAGTGGCTTTCGGATGTTTCGAAAGATCGATACCTCCCGGTGGCCAAGAATCCGATCCCGGATCTCGGCCGCCATGGCTTTCGCCACGAGTGGCGGAACGACGAGCGACTGAAAGTACCGATGACCGTTGACGAGCTCGTCGCGTACCTCATGACGCACAGCGAACGGATCGCAGCCGTGAGGAACGGTGTCGAGACGGCGGCAGAACAACGCGAGTCCCTGCGAGCTGGAGCGGCCGCCTTCTTCGATGGTGCCGAGGCAGGAGCCTTCGGCTTCGGGATCTGGGCGGAGCTCTTCACCGCGATCGAGACGTAGGAGCCACTCCGAGGGTCCGCTGTGCGAGAGGCATCGATAGGCTGAGCCCGTGACCGAGGTGCACGACGCGTTGCGGCGAACGCTCGGCCGGGTGGGGGCGTGGACGTTCACGTTCGACGGCCGAGCGCCGGATGTTCTGGCGGACGACGTCCGAGCGATCGAGGCGATGGGTTTCCCGACGCTGTGGATCCCCGAGGGCGGCGGCTCGAACGACGTGCTCACGAACCTCGGGTGGGCGCTTGGCGCCACCGAGCGGCTCACGATGGCCAGCGGCATCGCGAACATCACCGCGCGCCAGCCCGAGGTACTCGCGCGCGGCGCCGCGTTCCTGATCGACGCCTTCCCGAACCGGCTCGTCCTGGGGATCGGCGTCGGTCACGAGTACACGACCGAGCGCCGCTCGTTCGACTGGACACGCCCGGTCGAGCGAACGGGCGCCTACCTCGACGTGATGGTCGCGGAACATGTGACCATGCCGCCCAGGATGCTCGCGGCGCTCGGCGATCGGATGTTGCAACTCGCAGCGGAGCGAACGGAGGGCGCGCATACCTACTTCGTGCCGGTCGCGCACACCGCGCACGCGCGCGAGGTCCTCGGTCCGGAACCGGTGCTTGCCGTCGAGGTCGGTGTGCTCCCCGGCCTGGAAGACGCGACGGCGAGGGCCACCGCACGCGCGTGGGCTCGCCACTATCTCGAACTGCCGAACTACGCGAACAACTGGCGACGGCTGGGTTTCGACGCCGCTCCGGACGGCGATGACCGGCTGCTCGAGGCGGCGTTCGCCTGGGGGGACCCGTCGGCGATCGCCGCCCGGGTGCGAGAGCACCTCGACGCGGGTGCCGACCACGTGTGCGTCCAGGTGCTGAATGGCGCGGACGTGGACGACGATCTGGCAGTCCTCGCGTCCATCGCTCCGGTTGTGCTCGGCGTCTAAGGCCAGATGGTCGACTGTTGACAGCCGACCGGACCCGTGGCACGGTCGTCCGGTCTACGACCGCTGAGGGAGGGGATCCGATGCGCCGAATCATCGTCGGCCTGGCCGCCGTCCTGTCCATCGCCTGGCTCCCGAGCACCATGAGCGCGGCGGCGCCACCGAAGCCGCCGCCCGGCGAGGGAGTTCCGGCCTTCGGCCATGTGTTCGTGATCATCGGTGAGAACGCCGAGCTCGGGAACGTGAACAAGTCGAACTCGCCGTACCTGATCAATACGCTCGAGCCGAAGTCGGCGTGGCACACCAACTACTACGCGCTCGCGCATAACTCGCTGGCCAACTACGTCGGCATGACGTCCGGGCAGTTCATCCTCTGCGATCAGAACGACGATCCGCCGGACACCTGTCATCAGAACGTGCCCAACCTGTTCCATCAGCTCGATGTCGCCGGCGTGAGCTGGCAGAGCTGGATGGAATCGATGCCGGTCGCATGTGACGTCGAGAAGGAAGCCGGCACGCTGCAGGACTCCAACACGTACCGGGTCAAGCACAACCCGGCCGTCTACTACGACAACGTCGAGGGAGCCGGCGGCGTGTGGTCCGCGACCAACAAGTCGACGGAGTGCCTGCAGAACGTGATCCCGGCAGGCACGACGGAGCCGAACAAGAACGACATGAGCTACTTCAACTCGGCGCTGGCGTCGGGCAACGTCGGGCGGTTCAACCTCGTCGTGCCCAACCAATGCGAGGACGCGCACGATAACTGCAGCCCGCCGACCGCCAACCCGCTCACGCAGTTCGACAACTTCCTTGCGCGCGAGGTGCCGCTGATCGAGCAGTCGCCCGCGTACGGGACGGACGGCGTGATCATCGTCGTGTTCGATGAGGGCGCCGGCGACAACATCAAGAACAAGCAGGACAAGTTCGGGCAGGGCGGCCGCGTGGTGTTCTCGGTCGAGAGCCAGCTGGTCAAGCCCGGCACGTACACCGGCGTGTTCGACCACTACAGCTTCCTGCGGACGATGGAGGACGGGTTCCGGCTCGGCTCCTACGTCGGGAACGCCGCGGTGTCGAAGCCGATCAACAACATCTGGAAGTGACGGGGTAGCCGCGAGCCCGGCGGCCGTCAGCGCGGGATGCGCGCGACGGTCGCCGGGTTCCGCAGCTCGCGGAGGGCGTCGCGAGCGATCCAGCGCGCGGTTCGGTCGTCGAGCTCGAGGATCGCGTCGGCCTCGGCGATCGCGGCCTGGTTGAGGGCTCGGTTGCGCTTCCCGATCTGACGGAGCGCCCAGTTGACCGCCTTCTTGACCTCGTTGCGGTCGTCGGTGGCGGCCGCACGGATCAACGGGAGGTAGCCCAGATAGGTCTGGTCGGGCTCGTCGGGGTGGCCGACCGCGAGGCGAGCGAGCATCGAGAACGCGAGCCGCTTGGTGAATCCATGGCGGGCGCGGCCCAACGTCCGGATCGCTCGGTCGGCGTGTCTGGTCCGCACGAAGGTGTCGGCGAGCAGATCTGTGACGTCCCATGAGTCGAGGTCGTTGGCCCATGCGCTCATGGCCCGGAGGGACATCGTTTCGGGGTCGGCAACCAACGCGGCGACCATGCGCGCCTCGTGTATCTCGGTGGCCCAGAGCTCTTGGGCCAGCGGTTGGTCGGTGCCCGCACGTTTGGCGATCTTGCGGATCGCAGGGACCGACACGCCGAGGGCGCGCGAGGTCTCGATGCCGACACGTGCCATCCCGGGGAGCCTCGATACGTCGGCTTGCGCGTGAAGCGCGATGAGGACCTCGTCGGCGTTCACGAACGGTCGGGGCGGCGGCTGGGATCGACCGCGCAGGCGTCGGCCCCGAGCCACCGGCCGATCGTCGTGCGGCGAGCGGCCGCAGCGCGGTAGACGCGATCCGTCAACGCGGGGGACACGTCCGCGATCGCGCCGAGGAACCGTCCGGCCGGGAGCTCTCTGGCGATCACCGGCACAGCCGCACCGCCCGTGTAGACGCGGCCGTCTGACGTGATCGCGTGCATCGCGTCGAGCCGCTCTTCCTTCGGAACGGGGAGGAGCTGGCGGTCGGCACGCTGGATGGGTACGAAGTTCAGGCTGTGCGAGCGGTTCAGCTTCCGGAGGTTGTCGGCGAACCAGCGGCAGGCGCCGCAGTCCTCGTCGTAGGCGACCGTCACGATGGCCATGCCCAAAGGCTACCGATAGGCGCGCCCTGACAAGATGGGCGGATGCGCCCGCTTTTGGACGGAACCAAGCTCGCTCGCGCCGTGCTGATCGGCGACGTCGTGGCGATCCTCGTGTTCCTGTTGTTCGGGATCTCGAGCCACCATGAGGACGCGGTGAGCCGGTTCCTGACGTTGGCTCTGATCTTCGTGGGCGCGTGGGTCGGGACCGCGTGGGCGATCGGGACGTACCGGCCGGTGTCGAACGGACGGCTCATCGCCAACCTGGCCATCGCGATCCCGATCGGGGTGTTGGTGCGCGTCGCCGTGGTGGGTTCGCTCACCGCAGGCCAGATCCTCACGTTCGCGATCGTCGCGCTGGTGTTCGCATCGATATTCGTCGGGCTCGCGCGCGTCGTCGTGATGGTGCTGTTCCGCATGAACCACTGGGAGGAGACGTCGTGATCGACCTGCCGCGGCCGGGCGCGGCTCGGAGCTTCTGGCTGCAGGAGGCGCTCACCGATGAGCCGGGGGAGCCGACGCCGCCACTCGAGGCCAACGTCGTCGCCGACGTCTGCATCGTCGGCGGCGGGTTCGCGGGGCTGTGGACCGCCGTGCGGCTGACCGAGCGGGCGCCCGGCATGCGCATCGTGATCGTGGAGCAGGACGTCGTCGGGGGAGGCGCGAGCGGCCGGAACGGCGGGTTCGCATCGTCGTCCTGGTTCGACGCCGACGCGATCATCGCGCTGTTCGGCGAGGAAGAGGGCGTGCGGTATCTCCGCGTGCAGAACGACGCCGTCGACCAACTCGGCGAGTTCGCGAAGGCGAACCGGATCGACTGCTGGTTCCACAAGGACGGCGTGCTCGGCGTGCGGACCGGCGCCTGGCAGGAGATGTTCGGCGCCGGCGGTCGTGGGTCTGCGCGCGAGCGGTACGGCGAGAGCGGCGACGGCTACAAGATCCTCACGGCGGAGGAGGCCCGTGCGTACGCCGACTCACCTCGGTTCGTGCAGGGCTCGTTCAACCCGGACAACGCGGTGATCCAGCCGGCTCGGCTCGCGCGCGGCCTCCGGCGAGTGCTGCTGGAGCGCGGCGTGCACATCTTCGAGCGGACCGCGATGCGCGACCTGGAGCGGTCGCGTCCGGCGGTCGTGCGAACCGATCGGGGAGCGGTGCGCGCCGACCGCGTCGTCCTGACGACCGGCGCGTGGGCGGCCGAGATGTCCCCGTTCCGCCGAAGCTTCGGCGTGATCGCCGACTACGTCGTCGCGACCGAGCCGATCCCGGATCTCCTGAAGGAGATCAACTGGACGACGCAGATGGGGATCGCTGACGGCCGCGACTGGCTCTACTACCTCCGCCCGACCGACGACCATCGGATCGTGATCGGCGGCGGCGCCGGGAGCGCGGTGTACGGCGGCCGAGGCGACAGCAAGGCGGCGAACGCGCGGATGCACTTCGCCGAGGCGCCGGCGCGCGGGTTGTTGTGGATGTTCCCGCAGCTCGAAGGCATCCGGTTCACGCACGCGTGGGGCGGGCCGATCGACCAGACGCCGACGTTCGTGCCGTTCTACCGGACGCTTGCGCCGGGCAACATCCACGCCGGGCTCGGATATAGCGGGCACGGCGTGATCCAGACGTTCGTCGGCGGGCACATCCTCGCCTCGACGGTGCTTGACCGGACCGACGAGTGGACGACCCTCGCGGTCAACCGGCCCGAGTCGTCGTTCGCGCCGCCCGAGCCGTTCCGCTATCCGCTCGTGCGCGCCGCGGCCTTCGCGTTGGAACGCGGCGACATGCGTGAGGACGCGGGCCGGCCGCGTGGATCGCTCTACCGGATGGTCGGCGAGGCGCCGTCACGCTATCGCGACCGGGTCGTTCGGCGCGGCGCGCCGGCTCAGTAGCGGTCGTCGACCGGCGGATCGTCGCGCGTCGGGCGACCGACCTCGACCGTCGTTCCCATCGCGCTCGGCCCCTGCGGGGTCATCGCGCTGCTGAACGATCGCTGCGCCTTCCTGACCTGGTGGCGAACCATGTAGTACCCGACCGCCGCGATCGCGACGAACGCGATCGTGATCCCGACGAATGCCGCCAGCGCGATCTTGAGGGCGAGCCCGAGCACGCCGAGCGCCGCCAGCAGCAAGATCAGGATCAACAGGAAGATGAACATCGTCTCCCTATCGTACGGCCGTCCGAGAGAACGCGCGGATCCGCTTCGCGAGCTCCCGAGGATGTTGCAGCGGAAGGTCATGGATGCCTTCGATCCAGGCGACCTTGGTCTTGGCGCCGGCCGCACGGAGGGCCGTGACTCCCTCGCGCTTGCGGGCATCCCAGGCCTGCTCGCCGCTCGCCGCGAGGATCGCGAGTGCCGGGACGCGCAGCCCGGCGTGCATCGCGACCGGGTCCTGTTCCCAGATCGCGCGCAGGATCCGCATGTGGTTCGCGCGGGTGAGCCGCGGACGGATCTTGCCGGCAGCATCGACCCGCACCACCGACATCACGATGTCGATCACCTGCGGTGTCACCTCGACGGTGTCGCCGAAGAACTGCGGGATCATCGCGCGGAACTCGTCGGCGGGCATGCCGGCGAGCTGCGGTGGCGCGAGCGCCTCGCGCGCCTCGGTCCAGGACGCGAAACCGTCGCGCATCGTGCCGACGCCGCCGTCGATCAACACGACGCCCGACACGCTCGACGGCTTCCGTGCCGCGACCTCGAGCGCAACCATCGCGCCCCACGAGTGACCGATCAGGATCCGCTGCTTGCGGCGAGTGGCCTTCAGCACCGCGACCGCGTCGCCGACCGTGTGGTCGAACCCGTAGCCGCTCGACGGCTTGCCGCTCTGGCCGTGCCCGCGTGCGTCGAACGTGACGACGGTTGCGTCGCGGGCGAGCGACGGCACCATCAGGTCCCAGATGTGCTGGCTCGAGGCAAGCCCGTGATGCAGCACGAACGCCGGGCCGTCTGCGGGGCCGGTCAGGGTTCGGGTGGCGAGCCGAACGCCGTCTGCCCCGATCACCCGTCCTTCTTGCATACTCGCGCCATGGTAGAGGGGTTCCGTTCGCCGCTGGCCGCCGACGCGCTCGAGGGCCGGTTCGCGATCGTCACCGGCGGCGGCACGGGGATCGGGGCGGCCACCGCCCGCGCGATCGTCGCCGCCGGTGGGTCCATCGCCATCTGCGGGCGCCGGCCCGAGCCGATCGCCGCGGTTGCCGACGAGCTCGGCGACCGGTGCTTCCAGCAGCCGTGCGACATCCGCGAACCCGAGCAGGTCGGCGGCTTCCTCGATGCGATCGGCGAACGGACGGACCGGGTCGACATCTTGGTGAACAACGCGGGCGGACAGTTCGCCGCCGGCCTCGAACAGACATCGCTCAAGGGCATGCGCGCGATCCACCGGCTCAACGTCGACGCGACCTGGGACCTCACAACGCGCGTGGCGGAGCGCTGGATGATCCCGCAGCGCAACGGCTTCGTCGCGTTCCTCGGCTTCAGTCCACGCCGAGGGATCCCGCAGGTCGTGCCGTCGTCGATGGCCCGGAGCGCCCTCGAGACCTTCGCGTCGGGGATCGCCCTCGAGTGGTCGCGCTACGGGATCCGCGCGGTCTGCATCTCGGCCGGCGTGATCCAGACAGAGGGCATCCTCCAGTACGGCGGCCAGGAGGTCGTCGATGCGTTCGCCGACCAGATCCCGATGCGTCGGGCCGGGTCGCCCGAGGAGGTCGCGGCCACGATCGCGTTCCTCGCGAGCGACGGCGGCGGCTACATCACGGGCACGACCGTCGTCGTCGACGGCGGGGCCGATGCCTGGGGGCTGGGCCACGAGCCGCCGCCCCTGGAATCCTGAGCGCGCCCGGCCTACCCACTCGCACCGAGCGGTCCTACTCTTGTGTCGGCGGCTGATCGGCGGCCGCAAAGGGAGGGAGCCATGTACGGGACCTGCGCCAAGATGCGCGTGAAGGCGGAGAACGTCGAGGCCTTGCAGAAGGTCATGGCCGACCAGATGAGCGGCGACCCGGTGCCGGGCTACGTGCGCTCCTACGTCCTGACGGAGAACGACAGCGAGGACTTCTGGCTGTTCGTGATCTTCGAGGATCGGGCCAGCTACGACAAGAACGCCGACGACCCGGCGCAGCACGAGCGGTACACGGCGATGCGGGCGCTCCTCGAGGCAGACCCCGAGTGGCACGACGGCATGGTCATGGAGGGTTGAGTAGGGCTGTATGACCGAGCGGATCGGACGGCGCGCGTTCTTGCGTCGGGGGGCGTTGCTCGCCGCCGCCTTTCCGCTTCTGGGGGCCGCAGCGGCATGTGACCGCCGCGGCCCGGTGGCGACCGGCACCGTGCCCGGGGGCTCTGCCTTCGGGCCCTTGCCGGTCGACCACGGCCTGATGCTGGCGAGCGGACTGCCGATCGAGCGCGGCGCCACCCTCAAGGTCTACGAGTGGAAGGACTACCTCTCGTCGCGCGTGCTCGCGAGCTTCGAGCAGGCGTACGCCGACCACGACGTCCACGTGCAGGTCGAGAGCTTCACCCGGATCGACGAAGCGATCCAGCGGCTGCAGGAGCCGTCGGCAGACTTCGATGTCGTGTTCCCGGTGATCGATGTTCTGCAGGGGATGGTGGCGCAGAACCTGCTCCGGCCGCTGAACCACGACTACCTGCCGCACCTGTCCAATCTCTGGAGCTGGTTCCGCACCGGTACCGGGCCGTTCTACGATCCCGGGCAGCGGTACACGACGCCGTACACGATCTACACCGGCGGGATCGGGTGGCGCGCCGACATGGTCCGCGCCGCCGACGCGCCGGATGCCCGGACCGACCCGTACGCGATCTTCACCGACGCGCGCTACCGGAACCTGGTCGGGATCTACGACGCGTACCGCGATGCGATCGCGCTCGGGCTGCAGCAGGCGGGCGTGCACGACCTCACCGCGGCGACCTCCGATCAGCTGACCGCCGCCGGCGACTTCCTCGCCGACGCCGTCGCGCAGACCGATGCGCGGTTCACCGACGACGGGGCGGAGGAGGGTCTTCCCGAGAAGACCTTCGCGGTGCATCAGGCGTGGTCGGGCGACATCCTGACGGCGCCGCGCTACGCGGCCGAAGACGGTGACAACCCGAACGAGGTCGCGGCCGCACTCCGGTACTGGTCGCCCAGCGAACCCGCGCGCGTCGTCGGCCTCGACCTGACCGCGATCTGCGCGAAGGGTCGCAACCCGGTCGCGGCGCATGCGTTCCTCGATCATCTGCTGCGGTTCGACGTGGCGCTCGACAACTTCGCGTGGAACGGCTACCAGGTGCCGATGGAGGGCGCGACGCGCGAGGCGTTCGCCGATCCGTCGTTCCGGTGGCACACCGCGGTGCCCGCGAATCTCCGCGACGCGATCGTGTCGGAATCGGAGTTCGCGCGCGGACAGATGCTGGTCGGCTTCGGGCCGTCGCAGGACGCGGCCTGGCTCGCTCAGTGGAGCAGGGTCGTCCCGGCCTGAGCCTTGGCGGCCACCGCCGCCGGCGTTCCCTCGCGAGCCGGCACCCACGGCGTCGGCGTATCGAACGCGGTGAACCCGCCGAGCCGCTCGCCGGTGGTCGCGTTCACACCTTGCACATACAGGTTCTGCTTGGTGCAGCCGTTGCCCGTGCGGCCCGGCGACACGAGGTCGCCTTTGGCCGTCGCGTAGCAGGTGTTCGGCGTCACGAAGACCCAGGCGGGTGGACCCACGGTGTGGTCGGTCGTGTTCGTGACCTGTCCCAAGATCGCGTACGCGTGCTTGCGTGTCCCTGCGTCGAAGAGCTCGTCGTAGGCCTGCGCCGGTCCGATCATCGGCCGGTAGTCATCGGGGACGGGCCCGATCTGCCAGTCGAGCGTGCCGGGGACGTCCTCGGTCGTCGTTTGGCGATAGGCGGCGTAGGGGTCGGGCGGTGATGACGAACAGGCCACCGCCACCACCACGAGCGCCGCGACGAGCAGCACGCGCGGTCGCATGGCTCGACCTTATCGCGCGGCTCGGCGAACGGGTCGGTCACGTGGGGTGAGGGCGCCTGCGACCACGATGCCGAGCGTCGCGCACACGATCACGCCCATCGCGGCTCGAAGGTCGAACGCGGTCGCGAGCCACGCGAAGATCGGCGGGCTCCAGACGAACCCCGAGTAGCCGACCGTGGTCACCGCCGCGATCGCGTGTGTCTGGTCGTCCGGCGCGAGCGTCTCGACCAGTCCGAATCCCGCCGGCGCCGCTGCGGCGATCGATGCGCCCATCACCAGGAACCCGATGGCGACGACCACCGGCTCGCTGGCCAGCGCGGCGATCCCGCCGCCGATCGCACCGCCGATGCCCGCGGCGAGGATGGTCGTCCGGCGGCCGAGTCCGAACAGCACACGCCCGGCGAAGAATCGCCCGATCGCGACCGACGCCGAGAAGGCGACGAACGCGGCGGCGGTCTGCCACGCGGTCGCGCCGAGCTGGCGCGTGAGGTACAGCCCCGACCACGTGTCCATCGAGCCCTCGACGAGGAACGCCGACAGCACAACCAGCGCCGGCAGCCACAGCTCGGGGTGCCGCTTGAACGCGGTCAACGAGAAGGTGGAGTCGACCTCCGTGGCGCCGCGCTCGCGTGTGCCCTTCTGTGCGTTCCAGACCGCGGTCAGGAACAGGCAGACCGCGCCGAAGACGAACCCGACGCGATAGTCGGTGTGCGTTGCGGCGACGAGCCCACCGATCGCGGCGCCGGTGATCCCGCCGACCGCATAGGTCGCGTGCAGCCACTGCAACACCGGCCGCTGCGTGATCGACTCGATGCGCTGACCCTCCACGTTGAGGAAGACGTCGATCAGTCCGTTGCCAACGCCCGCCGTTGCGAACGCCAGCCAGAGCGCGGTCGTGGGGAGGAACGCCATCCCGAGCGACGCCGTGCCGAGGGCGATCAGACCGATGGCACAGAGCGCGCCGAGAGGGAGCCGCGCGAGCCGCGGCGCGACGAACGCCATCACCAGCATCGCGACGATGGAAAGGAGTGCGAGCATCGCGCCCATCCGCCCGTAGCTCAGACGATGGGAGCTCTGGAGCTCGATCACGAGGATCACCCAGATGCCCCAGTACTGGCCGAACGACCAGTAACCGGCGAGCAGGCCCGGTATCCGACGCCGCTCGACGGCGGTGTCAGGCGTCGAGGCCGGGGTCTCCTGCATAGCGGGTCAGCATCGCACGTCGCCCGCAGGCCCGGAACGGCCGGTTAGGACCAGCAAGAGGATGGCTCGGTCTACGCCACGCGGTTACCGTTCGACCGGCGCGATCACCCGGCGGCCTTCTCCGATGGTCGATGTGCGTGGGTATCCAAGAGAGGAGATCGGTGAGCGACGAGCGGATAGCACCTGAGACGAGGGGCGTTGAGGTTGAGGATCTGGGAACGGTCGACCTTTCCGCCGAGATCGAGGGTATGGAGGGACATCAACTTCGTATGCGCAAAGTGGTGATGCAGCCCGGCAGCGTCTTCGGCCCGGTTCACGATCACATCGGCAGACCGGGCATCGTCTACGTCTTGGAGGGAACGATCACCGATCACCGCGATGGAGTCGAAACGGACTACGGGCCGGGATTGGGTTGGCCAGAGGATCGCTACACGCTCCATTGGCTGGAGAACAAGGGGACGATCCCGGCGGTCGAGATCTCGATCGACATGGTCCGAGTTCGCAACCGCAAGCGCGACATCGTCGAGAGCTTTCGGTCGGGCAGCGAGCGCCAGATTGTCAGCACGCCGGGGGTGACTCTCGTACGTGGCGAGGCGGATTTCATCGGACCCAAAACCGTGCAGGTCG
>Ga0207693_10003738_pt1 | contig 12974 bp, 14 predicted proteins | sample LARL81metaG_FD_184347 | JGI IMG/M metagenome (GOLD analysis project Ga0207693, IMG submission 184347) | Corn, switchgrass and miscanthus rhizosphere microbial communities from Kellogg Biological Station, Michigan, USA - LAR L8-1 metaG... | ecosystem: Host-associated > Plants > Roots >...
TCATTGGTATAAAGCTGCCGCGCTTGGAGTGGCGCGGTGACGCCGCCGTACTGCCTGAGCACCTCGACCGTTTCCTCCCAATCCTTCTCCGACATCCAGCCAAACGGCTTTCCCTCGGTGTTCGGCGAGATCCAGCTTTGCCATGACATTTCCGCCTCGCGCCGCGCGATGGCTGGTTCGATCGCGGGCGAGTACTTCCTGGCAATAGCGATCATCTCGTCAAGATTGTTGCGCCCGTACAAAAATCCTTTGAGCGTCGCAGTGACGAAGCTCCGGACGAGTTCGGGATCTTCTTTGATCAGATCGTTATGAACGACGATACAGTTGCTAACCGCGGTGACCCCACAATCGGCATACCAGAATATGCGCGCCTTCGTGTTGCCGCGGATTTCCACGCTTGGGACTTGACCTAACGCGTAGCCGGCAATGGCGGGAACCTGCCCGGTTATCAGCGCAGGTGGGCTGCCCGCGGGATCGATATTGACGATTCGAATTTTGCTGGCGTCGAGCCCGCAGCCCTTCGCGAAGGCCGCCCACTGCTGGAATTGAGTCGATCCAGCCGCAATGGCAACGGTCTTGCCCTCGAGATCCTTCGGCCTCTTGATGTCGGAGTCGGCGAGGACGATGACCGCGGTCGGATTGCGACGATATAGTCCGGCGACCGCCCTGATGCTCATCCCCTTCGACACGCCGTTGCCGACGACATAGCCATCCGCGAAGCCAAATTGCGTCGCCTTGCTGGCGACGAGCTGGGCGGTATTTCCGGATCCCTTGCCGGGGCCGACGTCGACGCTGAGACCGACTTGTTCGTAAAAGCCTTTGTCCTGTGCCACCACGAAGCCAGAATTCGGGCCCTGGTAGATCCAATCCAGACGCACAGTGACCTGTCGCTTGGCCTGCGCGTGTCCCGTGTGTACGATCGGCATCGCGGCGAGACCCGCTGCGATGCCTGCATCACGGAAAAATTGGCGCCTGGAGGGTAATCGACCAAGTGGCATCAACAGAGGTTTCCATAGATGCCGTTGGCGGTCAACGGAGCGCGCGTTTCGCACGTTTCGGATCAATTGACCAACTGAACGTCTTAGTCGCTGCCTTGACGCTCAATTTCCATCATGCTTGTCTTTTTTGCTGCTAACAGCGCAGTTGAAGCAAATCGCCGTGGGGATGACATGCTATCGCAGAACGATATTTTGCATAAGCATCCGGTGCCCGGAACGATCGTCGAGGAATGGATCATTCCTGCGCGGGGCTATGCCGCTTTTCACATGATGAAAGGTCAGGTCCTGCGTTTTGTCGACATAGAAGGCAAACAGGTGCCCGATCTAGTTTGTTTCAACTCTCAGGATCTCGGTGAAGCCATCAACATGGGAAATTCGCTGCTGATAAACAAACGACGCGAATTTATAAAGGGCAATGTGATTTATTCTATCCGATGCCGCCCGATGATGACGATCACCGGGTACTCCAATCCGTTGAGCTACTCGTATGGGCCGATGTGCAGCGAGGAGGTGAATCGCATCCGTTACGGAGTCCCGAACACCCCGAATTGCCGCGGTAACTTCGCCATGGCGCTCGGTCCCTGGGGCTTCAATTATCGGGACATTCCGAATGCCTTCGTTCCTTTCATGAACGTCGAGGTGGACGAGAACGGGACCATGGAAATCCGGGAGCCGACCAGCGTGCCAGGCGACTACTACGATTTGCGGGCGGAGATGGATTTGCTCATCGGCATTTCGAACTGCCCGCAGGAGCGCAATCCGTGTAACGGATGGAACCCGACGCCGATGGGCGTGATCATCTATAAGTAGCGCCCAAGCTCGTTCGCAAACGCTGCGTCGTCGAACCTGACACCGGCGCAAGGCTTCATAAGGCACAACATGACGCTGCCCCCGAAGATCTCATCCGCAAGATGACGGCAAGCCCGAGCCACGGCATGCCCTGCGAGGTTCGGCCCGACGGCAGCTATGCAACCCGCGGTTACGGCGAAATGGACCGGCTGATGTGGGCTCTCGATGGGCGGCTCGAGAGTCTCGAGCGTCGCGGGATCGACCTGCAGCTGATCTCACCATCGCCACGGGCCATCTCCGACGATAAGCAAGTCATCGGCGTTGAGATCGCGCGTCTGATGAATGGGGAAACGGCGAATCTGGTCAAGCGCGGTGGCGGCCGGCTTGGTGGCATGGGTGTCATCCCACTGGGCGCGCCGGAAAAAGGCGGCCGACGAGATCCGCCCGGCGATCGGGGAATACGGCTTTCAAGGCGCGTGCCTGCATGCCCACCTCGGCGGCGGGGAGGCTGCTCGACCTGCCGATGTTCGCGAACGTATGGGACACGCTGGACGAGTTGGGTCTGCCCGTCTTCATGCATGCGACGACCGCGATCACACGCGAGACACTCGGCCAGTACACCCTCAACACGGTGATCGCCTGGCCGACCAAGGTGACGATCGCCGCTACACGCCTCATCTTTTCCGGAGTGAGCGCCATCCCAGCCACCGATTGGTGTTGTCCCACGGCGGCGGAACGCTTCCTCCGGGCGCCTCGATCTCGCCTATTACGCGCCCAAGCACGAGGCGAATCCCGCATGTCGAGCGAACATCACGAAGCCGCCGAGCCACTATCTCACCCGATTCCACTACGACACAGTCGTAGGAAGCCCGGCTTCGCTGCGCTTTTTGATCGATGTTGTCGGCGCCGACCGCGTCATCGGGACTGACTTTCCCTATGAGATCGTCGATGCTGACGGGACCATCGCGATACCGTTGCTTCAGCAGTTACGTCGGCTCAACGTGAGAAAATTCTCGGGCAAAATTCGCGCGATGTTCTGAGCCACGCGCGCTCCGGCTGAGCAAGCGCAAACCTTCGCACCAACAGCGCCTGCCGCTAGATGCCGCAGGATGCGATGCATCGGCTAATCAGCATTGACACCAGCTGACCGGGCTGTTTCGCTTGGGCCCGGAGGGCGTTTCCCGCCGGGGTTATGATATGAGCGGGGCACGGGGAATCGCAGAGGCGGCCTCTTATGCGGCGTGAGACCAAATTGCAATCATGGAGATGCCCGATGCGCCTTCTGTGCGACGTTCGCAGAACATCTTGCGTCATTACCGCCATTCACCTCGTTGCTGCCGTCATCATTGCGGATTCCGTTGCAACCTCGGCGCAAGAGACCGCGAGACTGCCGGTCGTGGCTGGCGGTACGACTTACACGTCATCTTCCCTGCTCGCGTTGAATGACAGTCCGGCGTCTATCCGTGTCGCGCAGGCGCAGCCCGGCCGTCCACTGGAGAAGATCACGTTTCTGTTGGATTTTACGCCCTACGGCAAGCACACGCCCTTCTTCGCTGCCCTCGACAAGGGCTTCTGGAAGGACGCTGGCTTTGATGTGACAATCGTCAAGGGGGAAGGATCGGCGACTACAATCTCCTCATATGCGGCCGGCACGGTCGATTTCGCATTCTCAGATACACCGACGCTCATTCTTGCGCGCTCCAAAGGCGCGCTGGTCAAGGTCGCAGCCATCATTCATGACAAATCGCTCTATGCCTTCGGGACGTTGGAAGAGAACAACATCAAGACGCCGCAGGATCTCAAAGGCAAGCGGATCGGCGCGAGCGTCGGTGACGCTAGCCGAGTCATGTTTCCGGCTTTCGCAAAGCTTAACGGGATCGATGCCGACTCGGTGCGATGGGTCGATATGACGCCGCCCGCCCGCGCTGCCAGTTTGATGCTGGGCCAAGTGGATGCGGTCGTGCTGTTTTTGACCGAAGAGCCTACCTTCTCCGCAAAGGCGAAGGAGGTAGGCAAACACTGGAGGGATTTTGCGTACGCCGACTACGGGCTCGATCTCTATTCCCACGGCTTACTGGTGCGTGACGACCTCATCACCAACCAGCCGGATCGGGTCAAGCGGTTCATCGAAGCCACCATGAACGCATGGGCCTGGTCGATCGAGCATCCGCAGGAGGCGTTGGCGATGTTTCTCAAACATAATCCTGCCGTTGATCCTGATCAGGCGAGAGAGCACTTCCGCATCGCGATCAAGCATCTCATGACTGATACCGCCAAGCGCGAGGGCATTGGCTATATCGATGCCGAAAAGATGAAACGCACGGTGGATTTCGTATCGCAATATTTCAACGTCAAGGGTGTTTCCGCGGACGACGTGTATACCAACCAGTTCACACCGAAGCTCTTTCCCAAGGAGACGGCGTTCTAAGCCTGCGCGGGCCGCACGACGATCGTCATGGAAAGATCGAGCTCGGGCGAGGAGGGTGGCCGTGTCGCAATCGATGTCCGCAACCTCAGCAAGGTATATACGAGTCAGGATGGACCGACCCGAGCGCTATCGGATGTGTCTTTCGCGATCGCCGATGCTGAATTCGTAACCATCGTTGGTCACAGCGGCTGCGGCAAGAGCACACTGCTAAGGATCGTTGCTGGCCTGCTAACTCCCTCGTCAGGGTCGGTGACGGTTCGCGGCCGCAATGTCACCGCACCTCTGTCAGACGTCGGCATGGTGTTCCAACGTCCCGTACTGCTTAAGTGGCGGACTATTCTCGACAACGTGATGCTGCCGATCGAAATGTTGCATCTACCTCGGGCGGAGGGCGGGGAACGCGCCCTCGATCTCCTGAAATTGGCCGGCCTGATCGACTTTCGCCATCACTATCCTGCGCAGCTTTCGGGAGGCATGCAGCAACGCGCCGCCATCTGCCGCGCATTGATCCATGATCCGTCCCTGCTGCTCATGGACGAGCCGTTCGGTGCGCTCGATCTCATGACGCGGGAGGAAATGAATTTTGAACTACTGCGCATCTGGGGCGAGCGACGCAAGACCACGCTGCTCGTCACCCACAGCATTTCCGAGGCCGTGTTTCTCGCCGACCGAGTCATCGTGATGACTCCTCGACCAGGAATGGTTGCGGACATCATCGATGTGAAGCTGCCACGGCCGCGGATTCCGGAGACAAAACTCGACCCCCGCTTCATTGAATCCGTACGGATGATCGGCCGTAAGATCGGCCTGCTCTATATCTGAGGCTTGCGTTGGAATGCTGGCCTGGGTCCGCGCCGTACATTGACAATATTGCATCGGATGCCGAATTCGAGAGCCGTCGATGGGAATCAGCAAGAGTGACATCGGAACGACAACCATCTCAATCGTTGCGACGTTGGCGGTATGGGAGGCGCTGGTTCGCGTCTTTCGTATTCCAGGATTTATCCTCCCTGCGCCTTCGGCGATAGTTGTCGAAGCCGTGACTCGCTATCAGCTCTATCTCTACCATTCGTGGATTACTTTCTATGAAATGGTCGTCGGCTTTGTTCTCGCTGCCGCGGTTGGGGTATTCCTGGCGGTGGTCATCGTCTATTCGCGCGTCATTCGGAACATGATCTATCCACAGATCGTGGTGCTGCAGATCGTCCCAAAGGTGGCCATTGCGCCGCTGCTGTTGATTTGGGCGGGATATGGGATCACATCAAAGGTGTTGCTGGCGCTCTTGGTCTCGTTTTTTCCCATCGTCGTGAACATGGTCACCGGACTTCTTGCAATCGAGGAGGAATTGCTTGATCTCTGCCGCATCCTACATTCCGGACGCTGGCAGGAATTTGTGAAAGTGAGACTTCCTAATGCACTGCCGTACCTTTTCAGCAGCCTGAAAGTTGCAAGCACCCTGTCGGTGATTGGCGCGGTCATCGGCGAGTTCGTCGGCGGTAGCGAAGGACTGGGCCATCTCATCATCATCGCCAATACCGAGTTGCGAACATCGATGTCATTCGTCTCCCTCTTTGCCTTATCGATACTTGGATTTTTGCTGTACGGCTTTGTTATCTTGGCTGAGCGCGTGCTCATGCCGTGGGAGAAGTGGCAATCGGCATCGGCATAAACGCCGCGGCGCCGCGACGCTTCATTGCATCGCGCCTGTACATTCCTTCACGAAAGAGTCGCCCTTTGCCCGCGGCTAAGCCAGAACCTGGCCGGGCACTGGGTCCCGGTTGGCCCGTAGTTGCTGATGACAGTCGGCGCCATGCGGTCTAAACCGCATCACGGATTTCTTTATCGCCTGCGATGATGTGCTGCGGAATCGCTAGGCGCTCGGCGAGCTCGATCAACACGAACAAGGCCACACCCAGGACTGTGAGCGCGATAATGCCGGCGAAGAGCAACTGCGTATCCATGCTGCCGTTCGCCACCATGAGGAGATAACCCAGGCCGGCATCTCCGCCGACGAATTCGCCCACCACCGCGCCGACCACCGCCAGCGTGATCGATATCTTAAGCCCACCGAAGATGGCGGGCAGCGCATTGGGAAGGCGAATCTTGAAGAAGGTGGCGCTGGCGCCAAAGCCCATCGAGCGAGCTAGATAGATTTTCTCGGGCTCGATCGACGCGAGTCCGACCGCGGTATTAATGACGATTGGGAAGAAGGCGATCAGGAATGCGATGAGGACCTTCGGCAGCAGTCCGAAACCGAACCAGACTAGAAACAACGGGGCGACCGCCACTTTCGGCATGGCTTGTGAGGAAACCAGCAGCGGCAAGATCGAGCGAGAGAACGTCGGCCACAGGAAGATCGCCAGCGCGAGCGGGATTCCGACCACGATGCTGAGCGCGAAACCAAGCAAGATCTCTGCCGTCGTTATCCAACCATGAAACAGGAGAAGGGACCAATTCGCGATGAAGGAGACGGCAATGGCGCTGGGCGGCGGCAGGAGAAAGAGAGGGATGCCGAGGACGCGCGCTCCCGCCTCCCAGATCACCAGCAGAGCAATCACGACTCCCAAGGGATATAATATGTTGCGGAGCCGTGCGTGCCGCTCGCGTTGCGTGCGGCTGCCTTCCACCCTCACCTCCAGCTCTGCGATGTCGACAGCGGACGGCTGAGCGATTGGGTTTTCCGTTTCGGCCATCACGCGACCTCAGTGCTCGCGCAGAATGCCGCGGGCAAGGAACAGGTCAAGAATTTCGCGGACATAATGCGCAAATTCCGGCGTCTCGCGCATGGCGAGCGTGCGCGGTCTCGGCAACTTGATATCGATCATGCGATCCACCCTACCCGGTCGTGGGGTCATCACCATGACGCGATCGGAAAGAAACACAGCTTCCGGCACGCTATGAGTAACGAACAGCACGGTCATGCGGCGTTCGTTCCAGATTTGCTGGAGGTCGAGAACCAATTGGTCGCGGGTGAGTGCGTCGAGCGCGCCGAACGGCTCGTCCATCAAAAGTTGATTTGGGTTGTGGATGAGCGCCCGACACAGCGAAACGCGCTGGCGCATGCCGCCAGAGAGCTCATGCGGGTACTTGTCCTCGAAACCACCCAAGCCCACGGCATCCAGAAGCTCGCGGGCGCGCCGCCTCGCTGCCGTGCGTTCGAGCCTCTTCGCTTCAGCCTGCAACATCACATTGCCCAGTGCCGTTCGCCATTCCAGCAGCACGGGACTCTGGAACACGATGCCGATATCGGTACGCGGCTTGGTAACAAGCGCACCGGCAATGCTGACGGCGCCGCTTGAGGGGCGCAGCAGCCCGGCCGCGATCATGAGCAGGGTGCTCTTACCGCAGCCGCTCGGTCCGAGCACGGAAAGAAACTCGCCGCGCCGTGCCTCAACGGAGACTTGCTCGAGGGCGCGTACCGGACCGTCATGCGTGGCATAGACCTTGCTCAGGCGTTGCACGCAGAGATAGGCCCATTCCCCGTCCGCACCCGAAGAAGACGACGCCGTCTGCATCACGGCAGGATGCCTCAACCGATCTCAGGCCGCACCCGGTGCGAGAGGACGCGTTGCCAGCGTGTCGCCGCGTTTCCAGGCCTCGATAACGTCGGCAGAGTTGACGACCGCGCCGTAGTCGCGCTCAAAGCGCTCGAGCGCCACGCGGTGATCGCGCTCCGCCGCGCCCGCGCAGCAGTCCGCCACTAATGTCACATAATAGTCCATGAAATAAGCGTCTCGTCCGGTCGATTCGACACAGGTGTCGGTGGTGACACCGGCGAGCAACAGGCTGCGGATGCCGCGGCGCCTGAGCAAATCATCGAGCTCCGGTTTGGCGAAGGCGCTATAGCGATGCTTGATTACGACCGGCTCGTTCGGACGCGGCGCGATCACGTAAAAGTCGGCGCCCCACGAACCCGTCAAGCAGCGCGGCATTCGCCGACCGACGCGCAGATCGCGCTCACGCATCGGAGCCGACAGGTACTGCGGATCGTAGATTGCTCGGATGAAGACAACGAGCAGCCCCGCCTCGCGTGCGTGATCGACGAGTTGCGCCAGTGATGGAATAACTTTCTGAATCTTCTTCACATCGGCGCCAATCTGATCGAAGAATCCCCTATCGGCCACAAAGTCGTTCTGAACATCGATCACCAGCAGTGCAGCATAGGCCGGCGAAACCTTCTGCTCCAGGGTTGACAACAACTCGTCGGTATCCACTAACACGTCCCTCCCGCCAAAGGATGTCGCTTCAGGTCTTGCCGTGTCAGGTTTGCGGCGGAACGAATTCGCCAGCGGTCGGCACGAATTCGTTCGTGTAGAGTTGCGCGGCTTCAAACGGGGTTGTAACCGCGCCGTATTGCTTGAGCACCGCCACGGTCTCATCCCAATCCTTGTCGGACATCCACCCGAGCGGCTTGCCCGCGGTGTTGGGCGTCACCCACGTAGCGAAGGACAACTCCGCCTCGCGTCGCGATATGGCAGGGACAGTTGCTTCGGAGAACTTCTTGACTATGGCAGCTAGCTCATCGACGTGCGCACGGCCATAGAGAAAGCCTTTGAGGCTGGCGGCGACGAAGCTGCGGATGAGCTCAGGGTCCTCCTTGATGAGGTCGTTGTGGACGATTATGCCGTTGCTCACCGCCGTCACGCCGCAATCGGCGTACCAAAGAATGCGAGCCTTTTTGTTGCCGCGGATCTCAACGCTCGGCACATAACCCTGGGCGTAACCGGCGATGGCGGGGACCTGCCCGGTGATCAGAGCTGGAGGACTTCCAGCGGGGTCGATATTGGTGACGCGAATCTTGCCGGCATCGAGGCCGCAGCCCCTTGCGAAAGCCGGCCACTGCTGAAACTGGGTTGCCCCCGTCGGGATGGCAACGGTCCTCCCCTCCAAATCTTTCGGGGTCTTGATATCCGACTCGTCCAGCACCACGACGGCGGTCGGGTTGCGCCGAAAGATTCCGGCGATCATCTTGATGCTCATCCCCTTTGATACGCTGTTGCCGACGACAAAACCGTCGGCGAAGCCGAACTGGGTCGCCTTGCTGGCGATGAGCTGGGCGGTGCTCCCCGATCCCTTACCCGGGCCGATTTCAACGTTGAGACCGGCCTGCTCGTAGAAGCCTTTGTCCTGCGCAATCAGGAAACCGGCGTTTGGTCCTTGGTAGAGCCAGTCGAGCCGCATGGTCACTTGCCGCTTCGCTTGCGCGCGTCCACGACGCCCAAGCGGGACAGCCGCAAGGCCAGCCGCAATGCCGACTTGACACAGGAATTGTCGTCTCGATCTCGATTTGCTCGACATGTGCCGAGGCTCCATGGTGCTCACCGCACCTTCAATTCGCGCGGGATATTACCAACATGCAAAGCGCTCGAACGCATCGAAATCGCGCGATGATGTCGCACCGTCGTTGTCAATGCAAGCGGGCGGGCTATACGGTTGACGATCTCATATTTCGAAATGACTTCGTAGGTGAGGCTTTGGCAGTCGGGGTCTGATCACGGAAGCTGGAAGTTTACGGCGATTCATAATCATCTGGCCGCCGTGTTTTACGTGCACTTTTGGGAAAATAATGATGCGGCCGCGTTGACCGCGCTGAGAAACCCTGTGCGTGCACGGTCACCATAATCCACGACGTCGCTGGTGCGCCGATAGTCGCCGGCATGGTGCCTGGTGGCAGCGGCCCCTCGCAAGGTTGCGGCGGGTGGCCGTGGGTGCTTAGCGATCTCAGATTCGTTGCTGGAGACCGGCAATCGGATGCCCGTCTGAACCGAAGGGGCCGTTACCACCCTGCATCCCCCCGCGCGGTAGGTGAGAAAGAAGCGGTCTAAGGAACGGCTCTGCCCTGGATGCCCGAGACGGGAGGGACTATATTTTGGGCTTAGCACGCTCCGAGCGGCTGGGGCCCGGAGGTCCGCTTGGTCGGCACGCCAATTGTGACTTACCGGAAGGGAGATGGAAAAGGAGCCCGCCTTGGCGGGCTATCGGCATTTTGGGGGTGGCTTTGATGAACCGCTCAAACCGTATCGATCATATCCGGCTGACCTCACATCCGGACCCCAACGCCAAAGTTCGCTTTCCGATTCACTGGGGGTCGCCGAGCGCGCACGAGCGCGGTCCGATCATCGGCACTGTTTCCCGACCGCAGGATCGCAACGTCATTGGCAGTCATGGGGGTTCGTATGCGCTCTATCGAGCGCTTGCAGTGTGCTCCGGGACGCTCGATCCGATTCGGCGGCCGGATCTGACAAATACATACCCTGACGCAAAGATCGGCCCCTTTCCGCAATGGATGGAGCCGCGCGGCATTGTGTCCATGGATCCCTGGGGACATCTGGTCGCGGAGACCTTCCAGTCGGAGATAGCCGATGGTCTCGACCTCCGTCCGAGCATTGCAGTCACCCGTGCTCGCCTTGACCTCCCGGAAATCCGGGTTGCCTTGTCTGCTGGGCGGCTGCACGCGGACGGACGTGTAGTGCATCAAAACGGGGGCGTCTCGGTCGTCAAGATCGCCATCGATCCGGTGTGGTACCTTCCCGGCATTGCCGAACGCTTCGGCACGATGGAAACCAACCTGCGCCGCATCCTGTTCGAACAGACTGCGGGGATGTTTCCCGAGTTGGTGACGCGCCCCGATATGCAAGTCTTTCTGCCTCCAATTGGGGGAACAACAGTTTATCTCTTTGGCGAGGTCGGGAAACTGGACGACCCGCGCACACAAATAACTTGCCGTGTGCATGACGAGTGCAACGGGTCGGACGTCTTCGGCTCGGACATCTGTACCTGTCGGCCGTATCTGATCCACGGGGTCGAAGAATGTGCGCGAATGGCGCAATCGGGCGGGCTTGGCGTGATCGTCTATAACCGCAAGGAGGGCCGCGCGCTCGGCGAGGTTACGAAGTTCCTTGTGTACAATGCGCGCAAACGCCAGGAGGGTGGCGACACCGCGGCGGCCTATTTCGAGCGCACGGAATGCGTGGCCGGCGTGCAGGACGCCCGGTTTCAGCAGCTCATGCCCGACGTGATCCATTGGCTTGGCCTGCGGCGAATTGATCGCTTCGTTTCGATGAGCGATTTGAAATACGATTCTCTCGTCAGTCAGGGCGTGGAGATCGTAGAGCGCATTCCCATCCCGAACGAGCTCGTCCCGGCGGATGCGCAGGTCGAGATCGCGGCCAAGCAGGCCGCGGGCTATTTCACGCCCGATGGTATGCCCCCAGACGAGGCATCGACGCGAGCAGTCGGCCGGCCGTTCGATAAGTCTGATCGTTGAGAGATATGGTTGCGTCGTGAAGCTCGAAGCGGCGGCCACTTTGTCGTTGCTCTACCGCCGAGGCCGTGGGCACGGTCGCGCCTATCGTCTGCTCACTCTCGTCCTCTACGATCGTCTGACCCATTTTTCCGTCCGGAGCGCTTATGTGCAAAGGGTCCCGAGCGATGGAACCGCATTCGGAAGTAAGTTAGGGGATCACTATGGAAGGCGTGACAGTCGTTACTCACCCTCTCGTCCAACACAAGCTCACACTTCTTCGCGATAAGAATCGCTCAACCAAGTCTTTCCGGGAATTGTGCAAAGAGATCGGTGTACTTCTGTGCTACGAGGTCACGCGCGATCTTCCGCTGACCGATGTCGAAATCGAAACGCCACTCATGCGCATGTCATCGGCGCGAATTGCCGGAAAGAAGCTTGTTTTTGCGCCAATTCTTCGAGCCGGCATGACATTCGTGGAAGGCATGCTCGATCTAGTGCCGGCTGCACGTGTCGCGCATATCGGACTTTACCGCGATCCCAATACGTTCGTTGCAATCGAATATTTTTTCAAAGCTCCTTCCGACCTTGCGGAGCGCCTTGTGATCGTCGTGGCTCCGGTGTTGGCGACCGGCAATACAGCCACTGCCGCCCTTGATCGTGTCAAGGAACGGGGAGCGCAGGACATCCGTTTCGTCTGTCTGATTGCCGCTCAGGAAGGAGTGGAGCGGGTCCGAGGGCTTCATCCCGATGTTCGTCTTTGGACTGCGGCCATCGACGATCGACTCGATGAGCGAGGGTTCATTGTCCTGGGTCTCGGAGATGCTGGCGATCGCGCCTACGGCACAAAATAGACGCCGCCGATGCGAAGAAGCCGAACGCCGACGAGGTGATCGCATGAAGCGGCGGGAGTTCGTGACGCTGCTCGGCGGCGCGGCCGCTTGACCGCTCGCGCGCGCACCAGCGGCTGTGCCAGTGATTGAATGATGTCCTGACTCCAAAAAATCACACCACGCCCAGGCGGGAATGCTTGCCAGGTCCAAGGATTGGGACCGTTTCGCAGAAGCCCGATTCGTAGTCACGGAGAAGTCCCGGGATTATCAGAATGAGAGGTTATGGAATGCGGGAGGGAGCCAAAGCTAGACGTCAGCCCATCTTTGTGCTTGTCCGGGCCTACGAGTTCGCGCGGAAGTCGGTGCCCGCTCACTCCATCGGGATATGTGTGATAAAATTATGGGTATGAGCCGAGCTGCCGAGCAGGCCTGCAGTTTGCAGCTCTCCCATTAGCTCTGGATTTGGGAGGGCCATGAAACTTTCCCGCCGAGTTTTTCTGCATTTGGCAACTGGTACTGCCGCGCTCCTAGCTCTGCCTCATGTCGCAAAACCGCAAGCTTATCCGTCGCGGCCGGTACACATCATACTAGGCTTTCCGCCTGGCGGTTCGTCGGACGTTATTGGGCGCTTGATGGCTCAATGGCTGTCAGAGCGGTTAGGCCAGCCGTTTGTCTTCGAGAAT
>Ga0207693_10003739_pt1 | contig 12973 bp, 10 predicted proteins | sample LARL81metaG_FD_184347 | JGI IMG/M metagenome (GOLD analysis project Ga0207693, IMG submission 184347) | Corn, switchgrass and miscanthus rhizosphere microbial communities from Kellogg Biological Station, Michigan, USA - LAR L8-1 metaG... | ecosystem: Host-associated > Plants > Roots >...
CGCTGGCCTACGCGCTACGCGATTGCGGTGCCAACGTGCTGATCGTCGAACAGGGCGATTTCCTGCCGGTCGAACGGGAAAACTGGTCGTTTGAAGCAGTGCACACCCGCGGGCGCTATAAGAATTCTGCGGTCTGGTGCGATGCCACCACCGGCAAAGACTTCGTGCCCGGCAACTACCACTACGTCGGTGGGTCCACCAAACTGTACGGGGCAACCTTGCCGCGGTTTCGCGAATGCGACTTCGGCGAGATCGAACACATCGACGGTGTCTCGCCGGCCTGGCCGATCAGCTACGCCGACCTGGAGCCGTATTACGGTGCCGCAGAACACATCTTCTGGGTGCACGCCAACAAGGATGAGGATCCCACCGATCCGTGGAGGTCTACCGACTACCCGTTCCCCGGGCTGGCGCATGAAGGGGCGATGGCCAAACTGGTCGACGCCGCCCGCAGGCAAGGCCTGCACCCGTTCGCCGCACCGCAGGCCCTTGATCGTCGGCCGGGCGGTAGCTGCGTGCTGTGCTACACCTGCGACTCGTTCGCATGCATGGTGGACGCCAAAGGCGACGCTGATGTCGCCGCCGTGCGCCCGGCGCTTCGGGCAGTGACGAAAAACGTGCGGCTGCTGACCAACGCTGAAGTCACCCGGTTGAACACCGACACCGCCGGGCGTACGGTGACTGCCGCTCAGATCCTGCACCGTGGTCGCCGAATTCAAGTGCGGGCCAAGCGTTTCGTCGTGGCGTGCGGTGCGGTCAACACCGCGGCGCTGCTGCTGCGATCGCAGTCGTCGACGCACCCCCGGGGTCTTGCCAACACGTCAGATCAGGTCGGGCGCAATTACATGGCGCACGTGACCACCTTCTTTCTGGCCATCAACCCGCGACACCTCAACGAGGCGGTCTACCAGAAGACGCTCGGCATCAACGACTGGTACACCGCGGGGCCGACCAATCGCTATCCGCTGGGCAACGTTCAGGGTCTGGGCAAACTGCGCGGCCCACAGGCCAAGCTCGGCACACCATCGGTACCGCTGCCGATCCTCGACGAAGTCACCAAGTTCACGCTGGATCTGTTCATCCAAAGCGAAGATCTCCCGCTGGCCGACAACCGGGTGACGATCAACTCCACGGGGCAGATCGCGCTGACCCGGCGCGTCACCAATTTGGCTGCCCACAAAGACCTCATCAAGCGGATGAAGTCGGTGGTCCGCAAGGCGGGCTTCCCCATCATCTTGACCCGCAACCTGGGCGTGGAGGCGACGTCACATCAGTGCGGGACAGCACGGATGGGTCACGACCCGGCCACTAGCGTGGTCGACGCCGACTTGCGAGCCCACGACCTGGACAACATGTGGATCGCCGACAGCTCACCGTTCCCGTCCTCCGCGGCGGTCAATCCCGCTTTGACCGTCGCCGCGTTGGCCCTACGCCTCGCCGGCTCCGGTGCGCTGACCGCCTAGCTCGGCGACGTCGTCTCCGACCACACCACACCAACTCCGATAAAGCGACTCCCCAAGGAAAGCGATCCGCCATGACGACCGCTACTGTGACCCCCGCCGCCCTAGCGCCACTGTTTGAGCCGATCACGCTCGGAAACGTGGAGATCCGCAACCGGGTGGTGATGACCGGTCACGGTACCGGCATGGCGAAGGACTACCTCCCCACCGACCAGCACGTCGCCTACTACCGCGAACGTGCCATGGGCGGCGTCGGTCTGATCGGAATGGCGTTCCCTCAGATTCACCCGACATCGCAGGACGTGCCCGGCGAACCGCGATCGTGGTTGCCTGAGATCGTTCCCGGCCTGTACAAGATCACCTCCGCGGTGCACGCATACGGCGCCCGCATCGTCATGCAACTGGGCCACGGTGGGCGCCAAGGACATTCGACATTCACCGAACGCGCGCTGTGGTCGCCCTCCAACACGCCTTGCCCGTTCAATCTCGAGATGCCCAAAGAAATGGAGATCGAGGACATCGATGAGATCATCGCGGCACACGCCGTCGGTGCCCGGCATGCCAAACAAGGAGGCATGGACGGCGTCGAGATCCACTCCGGCTACGGCGGATACCTTCTCGCCTCATTCCTGTCGCCGTTCTCCAACCACCGCACCGACGAATACGGCGGTTCCCTGGAGAACCGGATGCGCATCGTGCTGCGCGTCATCGACGCGGTGCGCGCCGAGGTAGGACCCGACTATCTGGTCGGAATGAACCTGCAGGGCCACGATTTCAGCCCCGGCGGACTCGAAGTCAGCGATGCCCAGCAGATTGCGCAGGTGATCGCCGCGACCGGCAACATCGACTACATCTGCGTCAAAGCTGCGACCTACAACGAGGCTCACCAGAACGTGCCCGACATGCAGCACCCCAAGCGGATCTGGGAAAGCCTCGCCGCTGCAATCAAATCGGTCGTCGACATCCCGGTGATCGCGGTCGGACGCATCAACGATCCCGATGACGCCGCTGACATCCTGCAGCTGGGTCACGCCGACATGGTCGCCATGACGCGCCAGCAAATCGCCGATCCCGAGACTGTCAACAAGATGCGCGAGGGCCGCCTCGAGGAAATCCGGCGCTGCATCGGCTGCAACCAGGGCTGCATCGATCGGCTGTTCAACGTCACCCACTCCTCGTGCGTGCACAATCCGGCGGCCGGCTACGAACAGGAGCTGGGAATCGGCACACTGGTCCAGGCGACGTTCCGCCGACGCGTTGTCGTCATCGGCGCCGGACCGGCAGGGCTGAAGGCCGCCGAGACCGCAGCTCGGCAGGGTCACGATGTGATCCTCATCGAGCGTCGCAACCGGACGGGCGGTCAATTGCGGATCGCCGACAAAATCAAGGGCCGCAACGAAATCGGCGGTGTCATCGATCATCTCGACGTCATGATCGCCAAGTACGGCGTCGATCTGCGGCTTGGCTGGGCGCCCACCGCCGACGAGATCCTGGCGCTGGCTCCCGACCACATCATCGTGGCCACCGGTTCGGCCCCGGGACCCGACATCGTCGGCAACCTAGCGCAAGGCATTCACTTCACGCCGGGACTTGACCAGGAACACGTGCTGACGGTGTGGGACGTGGTCGAAGACGAATACCCCGTGGGCCATCACGTGGTGATCATCGACGACGGTGAGGGAGGCTGGAAGGGCATCGGACTGGCGCTGCAGCTGCAAAGCGAAGGACACCAGGTCGAGATGATCACCCCGCTGCCCTTCGTCGGTGCAAAATTGGGTCCCTTCAGCGCCAACCTCGCGGTCCCGCGCGTGCACAAGTCAGGAATGCTTACACGCCCATTCACCACGGTGACCGCCGTGAACGGACCCACACTGGAGATCACCGAAAAGGGCAGACCCGGCACAATCACCGGCGTGGATACCGTAATCCGCGCCGGCTGGCACCGCCCCGTCACCGACCTCTATTTCGCCCTCAAGGGGTGCGGTGTCCCGGTGGAGCGGGTGGGTGACGCGATAGCCAGCCGCACCATGATGGAAGCGGTGCACGAAGGTGAGCGCGCGGCGCGCAGAATCGACGCTACCGCCAAACTGGATTCGCGCGCCCGGCCTGACCGACACGTCCTTCCGGATCACTGACGAAGGCCAACGGACATCCGAGGTTAAGGAGCTGTCGTGACGACCCGTCCGTCGGCGGAGGCGGATCCAACGAGCCTCACGGCGCTGGCGCTGAATCCGGCTGCCCCAAACACCGGCCGCCATCTGTCGTCCGATCTGACCACCGTTGCCAGCGATGTGTTCGCCAAAGCGGCGACCCGCGTGCCCGATCGACATTCACTGTTTGTGCGGCGCGCCACTGCGCTCGCTGAGCGCCCGGCCGGTCACGGCCACGTCGACACCGCTGAGCGTCTGGAGTTGCGATGACACGACCGGTACAGGCGCCGACATTGCGTCACGCCCGCGCCGCGGTTTTCGCACTGTTCGCCTCCTTCGGCATCGTGTTGTCGACGTGGGCCGTGCACCTGCCGGTGCTCAAACAAAGTGTCGGGATGTCCAACGCCGTGACGGGCACGGTGCTGCTAATCCTGGGTATCGGATCGTTGGGGGGGATGCAGATCAGCGGCGTGGCCATCAGCCGCTGGGGGACAGAGCGCGTCGCGGTGATGGCCGGCGTGGCCCTGGCTGTGTCGATCATGGTGCCGTTGGCCGCCACGACCATCGGCCAGGCCGCGGTCGGAGCGTTCGTGCTGGGCGCCTCGGCCGGATGCGCCGACGTCGGAATGAACGCGGCCGCCGTCGATGTTGAACGCGATTACGGCCGGCCGATCATGGCGGCCTTTCATGCCGTGTTCTCCATCGGCACGGTCATCGGATCCCTGCTCGGGTCGGCCGGGTTTGCCTTGCAGCTCACCACATTGACGACCACCAGCACGATCGCATCGATATGTCTCGTGACTGTCGGGGCTGCGTTCACCGGGTTTCGCGGCTACCGCGCCCGTCGCGAACTGGATTCCGAGGAAATACCGGCGCTGCCGGCACAAGTTGATCGACGCCTTCGTCTCCGGGTGTTGCTGCTGGGCATGCTCGCTTTCTTGCTGCTGCTTTCGGAGGGCTCGGCGATGGATTGGAGCAGCCTGCACGCCCGTGAGCATCTCGGGGCGTCGGCCCCCTCGGCCGCGCTGGCGATCGGATCATTCGTCGTGGCGATGACGGTGGCGCGCTTCGCGGCGGACCGGGTCGTGCAAGCCGTGGGGCCGGTGTGGGTGCTGCGGGGCGGCGCGATACTGGCGGCTGCCGGCATCTTGGCCGTCATCATGGCGCCCAACCTGCCGGTGGCACTGGCCGGTTGGGCGTTGTTCGGGCTGGGATTGGCCGGTGGTCTGCCGCAGGTTCTCACCGCTGCAGGCAATCTCGGCGGCGGATCGGCACGGACGTTGTCACGCGTGGTGGGAGTGGGATACGTGGCCGTACTAGGGGGTCCGGCGCTGATCGGATGGCTCGTGCAACTGGTGTCGTGGCAGGGAGCGTTTCTGGTGCCGTTGTGTTCGGTCGTCATTTGTGCGGCGGCCGCCCGCCTCGTCGCTCCCACGCACGGGTAGCCGGACGCACCAATTCTGTTGGTGCGACTACTACCCAGGTGGGTGCCGTTATGCCGTCCGCGATCAGATGAGGCTGTGATGACCAACGCACAACCCCGATGCCATCGACGAAAACCGACCCGCCGCGCCCTGACGGCTGGTGATCTGCTATGTCTCGCCAGGAAAGACGTTGTCAGCGAGCGTAGTTCGTTAGCGCATCGAGGACGAAGTAGTGGTCGCGTTCGCCTACCAGCCCCGAGACGCCAACCGCACCAATCAGCGAACCCCGCACCCGCAAGGGCACTGCACCTCCGTCCACGGCGATATCGGCGGGACGGTAGCCGTTCTCGGCGAAATAGTCGCCACCCATTGCGCGTTGCTGACACTCGAGCGCATAGGAAGAGCAATTGTGTTTGTACACGGCGTTGAATTTCCGGCGTAGCCAATCGTCGTTGGTGGCCGAGGAGCCCTTGAGCGCAGCGTGGAATACCCGCTGCTCCCCGAACACGATCGCGATGGCCACGGGATAGCCACGTTCCGTGGCAGTGGTTACCATTGCGCTACCTAAGGCCCAGGCATCCGCGTGCGAGAAGCTATCGAAATCGATGGAATTCTCTTCCGCGAGTGCCTTCGTGTAGATATCGCCCCAAAATTCCATCGGGTCGGGGGGCGGACTCATCGCCTTTCCTTCGCTCGGTTCGTTTAACTACCGCTTTTTGACGATAGAGCCCCCAGGTTGGCGGCGTAATGCGCACATTGCGCAGTAAATTGCGACATCCTTGCCCCAACTGAGTGGGGCGCGGTCCGCGGCCGCCTTCGGTGGGCGACACAGCTGCGCAGCGTATTCGCTCAGCAGCTGGAAGTACCTCCGTCTAACAGTGCGGCGCCGGGCCTGTCGTGGCGCGCACGATGAGGTGGGTGGGCTTGACCGAGCGGCGGCGCCTGCGCCCGGCGATCAACTCGAGCAGGATCGTTGCCGCCTCCCGTCCCTTGTCGGCAAGGGGCTGATGCATCGTCGTCAGGTCCATCAGATCAGCGATCGGAGCATCGTCGAAACCAATGACCGACACCTGGTCAGGTACCGAGATGTGTTTTGCTTTGAGCACCTTCAAGGCGGCGACGGCATGCACATCGGAGGTGGCGACGATCGCGGTCGGTTCTGCTGCGGCGATCAATTGCGCCGCCGCGGCCATGCCGCTGTCCATGTCGATATTGGTGGCCTCCACAAGGTTGACCTGCGAGGTGTCCAGACCGGCGGCGGTGATCGCCTCCCGGTAGCCAGCAAGCCGCTCACGTAGATAAAACTCGCCGACCGGATCAACGGCGGAAAGCGGTCGCACACCTCGTGCAGGCGCCGGACCGAGCCGGTCTGACACCACGCCGATACGCCGATGCCCTTGGCGCAGAATGTGATCCATTTGAACAGCACCAGCAGAGCGATGGTCGACGGTGACATAGGGCAGACCCGGCAAGCGAGGGGAGTCAATCGCGACGGCCGGTATGCGCCGCGCAAGAATCGCCCCCACCACCGGATGGTCGTTGGCGAGGCAGTGCATCACGACACCATCAACGAGTCCTCGCAGCGCGCCGGGCATCACCGGGTCTGGTGGCTGCTGTGCAGGCACCCCTCCGTTAACCGGTAACAGAGTTAGCCCAACGTCGGCGAACTCGCTGACTTCGACGATGCCCCGCAGCAGCAGCGCTGTTGAGGGATCCTCCACTGCCGCCGCTAGCGAACCGGGCGTCAGAACACCGACTGTGCCGATCCGGCCCAGCCGAAGGCTGCTTCCAGCGACATTGGGTCCGGTGTAGCCCAACTCGGCGGCGGCGGCGAAGATTACGTCGCGCTGCGGCTGTGATACGCGGCCGGATCCACTGTAGGCATAGGAGACGGATGCCTGCGAGACGCCAGCCTTCTTGGCGACGTCTTTCATCGTGACCATGCCGCTCCTTGACGTCGGTGAGCATCCGGCGCGGACCGGACGAGAGCACCCCCGGCTGGGCCGGGAGGCTGCAGCCGGGAGAGGGCTCTCATGCAGGTGAGCGGGCGCAGATCAAGACTTCACGATGAACCCGGCGTCAATCACCAGAGGGGTGGCGGTGATGTAGCGGCCTGGCTCGGTCACCAGGTAGAGGATGGCTTCGCTAACATCCTGGGGCTGGATCCACGGCACCGGCAGGATGTGGGTGCCGGCGAAGGTGTCGAGAACGTCCTCACGTGTCGGCTTGTCCAGATCCGGACGGAAGAGGCCATAGACGAAATCGTTGTTTATCATCAGGGTATCGACGCAGGTGGGGTTCACCGAGTTGACCCGGATGTTGTACTGGCCAAGTTCGCGAGCCAGCGAGGTCATCAGGCCTGTTACGCCGTGCTTGGAAGCTGCATACGAGGAGATATTCTCCGCGCCCTTGAGCGCCTCGGTCGAACCGGTGAAAACGATTGAGCCGCCCTCGTTCTGCGCGATCATGGTGGGTATCGCGGCTTTGACGGTGTGGAACACTCCGTTGAGATTGATGTCCACCATCTCGCGCCAGTCCTCGGGGCTGATCTCCCAGGTCTTGGCGCCCGAGCAGATGCCCGCGTTGGGCAGCACGATGTCCACGCGGCCGAACTGCTCGATTCCTCGATCGAAAATCGCCTTCACCTGATCGTAGTCACGGGTGTCGCCGACCTCCGCCACGATCTCGCCGCCGGCCTCTTTGACCTGGCGCGCGGTTTCCTGCAAATCCTCTTCGGTGGCACCCGGGTACGCCGTCGTAGACGGCTTCGCGCACAGGTCGAAACCAATGATGTTGGCACCCTCGCGTGCGAGGGTCAGGGCGTGCGAGCGTCCTTGACCGCGCGCGACACCGGAGATAAACGCGACTTTGCCGTCAAGCTTTCCCATTTGGTACTCCAAGCGTATTAGTTGTCGGGGACTCCTTGCCGGAAACGATGGTGTCCGCGACAGCACGGCACCGAAGTCTCGTGGCGGTGGAGCGCGCCGCACGAGCGGCGGTTGGTGAATCGTATCACCAAGTGCTGACGGCGGCTAGAGCGGAGCGGCTTTAATCTGCGGTGATACGTTTCGCAAAGTCGATCCTCGCCGGTGAGCGGGGGCGGTCTTGCCGTCGAGCGCAGGCGACGTCAGCGATCACGCGATCAGACGTCGTCTGTCACTTTTGGCGATCGAACGCCCCAAAGTCATCCGTGCGCAGACCATCACGGACGTTTTCCATCCGCCACTCGACCCGGTCACTCTCGCACAGCGATGTACACGGTGCGGGATGCCGTTCGCGCACAATGACATTCAGTTGCTCGTTGCTGTGCGGCGTCGACATGGTTTGCTACTTTGCCGGTTTGCCGTCCACAAACCGGTTGCTGCAAGCCAAATTCAGCTGGCGTCCTTGGCGAGTTGCGGCTGCAGCCGAGCGGCATCAGTTCACCAGCGCCACTCACACCTATGCGCAACCGATGCCGCATCCTTTTCACGAATTGTCTCTCGCTTCGCCGGTCAACGAACGAGACACTTGCCATCACTGGCACAGCACTCGGATCCGAGCGTGCCGTAGGCGATAGGGAGGTAACTCAATGGGCAGTCTCAGTCCCTGGCACTGGGCGATCGTTGCTGTGGTGGTCATCGTGCTGTTCGGTGCGAAGCGATTGCCTGATGCCGCGCGGTCGCTGGGCAAATCGATGCGCATATTCAAGTCTGAAATTCATGAATTGCATGCCGATTAGGCCGACGCGGTGGTCGCCCCCGCGTCCCAGGCGAGCACTGTTGTGCAACCCGAGCCAGCGCAGCCCGCAATATCCCTCGAACGTAGGGGCTGAACTGCATCTTCCGCGGTTCGGCCGGGTGCGGCGGCGTGGCCATCCACCGGCGATGAATCCAGACGATGATCCGGAGACGCACGAATCCATCGTCGTCGGCGAATATCGCGGTGGCCCCGACGGATGTCCTCGACGAACTGGTCGATTCAGCGCGACTACGAGTTGATCTCCAATGACGATGCCTCCGTGCATGGCCGACCACACAGTTAATGAAAATAAATGGGCTTCAATCGATTTGGCACGGCGGCAATGTCCGTGGCGGCTGTCGTCGCATCGGCTGTCTGCGTGGGCGGTGCACCCGTAGCTGCAGAGCCATCAGACCCGCCCACGTCGATCACGTCTGCGGTCTTCTTCGGCGACAGCCTCACCGATGCCGGGACTTACGGCTTTAGGTTCACAACGAATCCCGGCATGACGTGGGCACAGCACATCGCAGCAGACTTCACCCAATCGCCTGACCCGAATGAGCATGTCGCCTCCTACGATGATGTGTACCAAGGCAAACCAGGCATCTCAGGTCCGGGAGGGCTGAACTACGCCGAGGGGGGAGCCAGCAAGCCCTATTCGACAGTCTCGCAAAACCCCAACGGCACCCCGATCTCGGCCGAGGTCCAAGTTGAGCGCTACCTTGCGCAGCACGGAACCTTCAAACCGGATCAGCTGGTGACCCTGTATATCGGCACTAACGACGTCGCACTGAACTACGACCCCAGATTTGACGCGTCCCTGGCACAAGGTCTGCGCGACAACCAGATGCCCTCAGCCCAGGTGATGGCGGCCGAACGCAAGCGAGTTCAAGACGCCGCCAGCGCGGAAGCGCGGACCGCGGAAGAGATTCTTGCGAGCGGCGCCCAACACCTATTGGTTTTCAAGCTGTTTGATCTTTCCTATCTGCCTTGGTTCGAGTCGACGGCGGCGCGCGATTACGTGCGCGAGCTAACCTCCGGCTACAACGACCAGCTTGTGGCCCGCCTGCCGAAAGATCCTCACCTCACCATTCTCGACACCGCCGCGTTCGTTGACGATCTTCTCGCTAACGCGGACAAATATGGATTCGCCCATGGTGCCGGCGAAGACGCCTGCTTGGAGTTGGGGCAAGACTATTGCAATTTGCAGATGCATGGAAGGAACCGAACGCCGACCGCACCTACATTTTCGTTGCCAGCGAGCACTTCACCACCCACGCCCATGAACTCCTGGCCGACTATGTCAGGAAGCAGATCTCTCCCGGCGTCGCCGGCAGCTGAGGTTGTCGTGTTGGAAACATACAGCCGGCAGGCCGGCGCACGAAGAAACGCTCCCAGAACGGGACACAGCCGTTCAGTTGGCGTGGCCAGGCTGGATTCGTGACATGGACGTTGATTACCAGCGCGTGCCACACACATTGGATCCTTGGCGGGCGTCGCAGGATCGCTACGGACATCAACCGGGCCACCCATCGTCCCACCCTTCCTCGTCGACGATTACCGGCGACGTTCCTGCAAAACTCCGCGGACTGAAAGCAATCGCTGACGGGCACGGTCAAATCCCTGGCGCAGATGGCGTTGGCGTGGGTGCTACGAGACCCTCTGGTTGTCTCGACACTGATTGGGGCGTCAAGCGTTACCCAACTCAACGAAAACGTAGGCGCCCTGGCTAATCTCGACTTCTCCAGCGCCGAACTTGCGGCAATCGACGAGTACGCCACTGACGCGAACATCAACATCTGGCAAGCGTCGTCAGAACTTTAATGCCTTTCCTGACAAGGTCATTCATCCTGTGGCGTTGGCATTCACTAGAACCAGAAGAGACCTTCACGAACTGGCGGCCGCGGTGGAAGATCGAATGACGAGTTCGACCTTCTTTACTGACCGTCGGCGACTGTGGCCGTTGATAAGGTCGAGCAACATCGTGGCCGCGGTCCTGCCTTTGTCTACCAAGGGCTGTCGAACCGTGGTGAGTCCAATCAAGTCGGCGATCGGCGCGTCGTCGAAACCGATCACCGAGACGTCTTCGGGGACACGGATACCCCGGTCTGTCAGGACACGAATCGCCGCAGCGGCGTGTACATCCGACGTCGCGACGATCGCCGTGGGGTTCATCTCGATCAACGCTCTGGCCGCGGCGATGCCACTTTGCATGTCGATTCCGGCGGTCTCAATCACGCGGATGTCCTGCTCGCGGACTTCTTTGGCCGCTGCACAGGCGTCGAAGTATCCCGCAAGTCGCTCTCGAAGGTATGTTTCTGTCGCTGCACGTGCATCGGCGTGACTGCGAAATCCAGGCATGCTGACCGAGCCGAACTGGTCGGTGATAATTCCGATCCTTTTGTGCCCCAACGCCAGTACGTGGCCCATCTGCAGGACGCCGCCTGCCCTGTGGTCGACCGTCACATACGGGATGTTGGGCAATCGCGGTGAGTCGATTGCTACCGCGGGAACGCGACGGGCGACCATGGCGGAAACGACCGGGTGTTCGTTGGGGAGGCAGTGCATCACGACCCCGTCGACCAGGCCCCGCAACGCGGCGGGCTTGGTTGGGCGGGCGACGTCGGTGAGGCCGGGACCGTCGACCGGAAGCAGTGTGAGCGCGACATCGGTCAGTTCACTGACTTCGACGATCCCCTTCAGCAACAGCATGGTGGACGGATCCTCGACGGCAAGGGCGAGTGACCCGGGAACCAGCACGCCGACGGTGCCAATGCGTCCGAGACGCAGACTGCTTCCGGCGATGTTGGGGCCCGTATAACCCAATTCGGTGGCGATGGCGAAGATCTGTTCGCGAAGTCCGGGTGATATCCGCGGCGAGCCGCTATATGCATACGAGACTGATGCCTGCGATACGCCAGCGGCTTTCGCGACGTCCCTCATGGTGACCATGCCGCTAGTAGCTCCAATTAGGGGTATTGATTAGACCGAAGGGTGAGGCATACAGTAGCCCGCTTTGCGGGCCATACCGCATGGAGGGCAAACGGTGTTGGCCGATTCCCAGCCGGTGACCGCAAGCACGCCGTTTTGACCGGACAGCACACCGGGTCCTTTTCGCGGATGTGGTCGTTGTAGGGATGCGGGTCGGGCACCAACGACGGATCCGTGAAGTAGTCGACAGAGTCGTAATCGGTGGTCATCTAGTGCGCTTCCTTCCGGGGAGCCGATCGTCGCTGCAATGGGCTGGACGCGTGCTGATGTGCGAGAAACGAATTATGCTGAGCACCTGCTTAGCATGACGGTAGAGTCACGGTCAACGAGACATCGCGGTCCGAGGGTCTAACATTTGCCTGTCGACCGCGGTCGGCAGCAGGTATGGGAGGAAACGGCATGGCATCGGCGCGAAGAATCGGAGCGCCGGACGCGAAGAATCGCGGCGTGCTGCTCGATGCCGCCGAGCAACTGCTGCTCGAGGAGGGCTACGCCGCGGTCACGTCACGTCGGGTCGCCGAGCGGGCCGGCCTTAAGGCGCAACTCGTGCACTACTACTTCCGCACGATGGAGGATCTCTTCCTTGAGGTGTTCCGCCGCAGGGCCGAGGAGGGACTCGGCCTCCTGAAGACTGCGCTGGAGTCGCGGCAGCCACTGTGGGCGCTGTGGAGGTTCAGCACCATGCCGGAGGCCACCCGGCTGACCATGGAGTTCATGGGCCTGGCGAACCATCGGAAGGCATTGCGGGCCGAAATCGTCTATTACGCCGAACGTTTCCGCGAGGAGCAGAACAAGGCGATTGCCGCTGCGCTGGAGCGCTACGGCGTCGGCACCTCAGATGTCCCGCCGGTGGTCTGGACGGTGTTTGCGACGAGCGTGTCACAGGCCATCGTCATGGAACGTGCGCTCGGCATGTCCTCCGGCCACGACGAGACGTACAAGTACTGCGAAGCATGGCTGCGCCGACTCGAGGGCGAACCACTGCCGGCACCCGACCACGATTACCAGTTGCGAAGCGAGCAGAGCGCACCTTTGGGGCCCTGATGTGTCTTCACAACGACGCCGTCGACGGCGAGCGCACAGTGAATGTTGGGGCTCGTCGTTGACTCCCCGCCGGTGCTCGCGACCACCATCGCCCACTCATCGGGGTTCGCCAGTGCAACGTCGAGGTTCCACTGCTGATTCGGGCCGACGTCGGCCTCGACCTTGGGGCTGAACTTATAGGGAT
>Ga0207693_10003740_pt1 | contig 12967 bp, 8 predicted proteins | sample LARL81metaG_FD_184347 | JGI IMG/M metagenome (GOLD analysis project Ga0207693, IMG submission 184347) | Corn, switchgrass and miscanthus rhizosphere microbial communities from Kellogg Biological Station, Michigan, USA - LAR L8-1 metaG... | ecosystem: Host-associated > Plants > Roots >...
ACGGTTACCGTGAGCAGTCACGGTGGCTTGTCCTCTGAGAATGCTGGATACACGGTCTGAAGGGAATCTTCCGCCATTTTTCTTGCTCAGGCCGGTGAGATCCGCTGGCGCACTTTTGAGCGCGGCCGCTGCCGGACCGTTACCTTTGCCGGCGGTTCCATGGCAGGAGGCGCAGTACGCCTCGAACATTTGTTTGCCCGATGCCGCTGAAGTTGCCGGAACGGGAACCCGCTTAACTTCTGATTTTTGTTCCTCGGCGAACGAAGAAAGGGCCGCGACACAGAACACGAGAACCGCCATGCGGAGGTACATACTGCCTCCTTATTATTCTAATTGGATCGTGCGTTTGAAGCGGGGTAAGAGCCTCGTGGTTCTTACCCCGCTTGATTTCCGGCTAGAACGTGAACTTCGCCGAAACCTGAAGCTGGCGCGGGTTGAACATTGTCCTCGGCGTCCCAAATAGTGGATTAGGAGCCGGAGCGCCTCCATTGGTCACAGGATTACAGCTTACCTGACCACGCTGAATCGCCAATGAGGCCGCATCGTTGTAACGCATCGGTGTGGCGCCGCAGAAATCGATCGTGCCGCCGCCGTACACAGAGGTCACTTCATTGATGTTCTGGCGATTGAAGACGTTGAAGGCGTCGATAGCAAGCTCGAGCCGCTTCCGCTCCGTAAACGCAATGGCGCGAGAGAGCCGGAGATCGAACGCGTACAGACTGTCGCCGCGATATGAATTCCTCGGAGACAACCCCACACGGTCGGTAACCGGATTGGTATCTCCATTCACATCGTTGCCGACGAAAATCGTGAACGGCCTGGGCGATTGCAGGTTGATGATGCTGCTGAACTCCAGATTGCGCGTCAGGATCATTCCCTTCTCCGGTGTTGACACCGTGAAGTTCCCGACAAAGCGATGCCGTACATCCTGCACCGAGTCGGCGCGCTCCAGGGACCGGTTGTACAAGTCTTGAGGAGTGCTCACAAAAGTCGTAAACGTGCCGTCATCACGCGTGTGCGACCAGGTGTAATTCGCGTTGAAACGGAAATAGTGGCCGATCTTGTCGGTCAACGAGAACGTGGCGCCATCGTATTCGGCATTCCCGGATCCATCGAGGAAATACATCAGCCCGGCGTTTGTGTACAACTGGCCGCTCGATGCATCTCTTCCGTCTGGAAGCTTGTTATTCGGATACGGGCCGTTGGGCGTAATCGGAGGTCCAGGAATGACGCTGGCCGGGGGACAGAATGTGGCGGAGTTCGTGAGGCCGCCCGGAGGACAGACATTCAAATTTTCCGGACGAATTTGCTTGTGCGCTCGCAGGAATAAATAGCCGACGCTGAAGACGAAACCCTTGCCCAGTTCCTGATCAATTTGCAGGCTGGCCTGCTCGGAATAAGCCATCCGCATGTGGTGATCGATTCCGCCTCCGCTAAGTGTCACAATCGTGCCCGCCGGGCCGGAGCCGTAGTTTGGTGGCGTCTGCCCGGTGGTAATCAAAGTAGCCGCCGCACACGCAGGAGTCGGAACCTGGGTGTTGGAGGCCGGCACACAGCCCGGCGCGGTTGGACTATACGAAGTAGGCCCGGGATACGGAAGCCCAAGAGGATCGAAACTCAGCTGGTTGAGCCCCCACGGCGCCGTTTGATTTCCGTTGCGCACCCACGGCTGCGGTGCGTTGGGAATCACTACTTCGCGTTGGGGATAGGTGACAAAGAAGAACGTCATATTGTAACGATCGTCGAAGATCCCAAACCCGCTTCGGATCACGGTGCGTTTGGTCGGCGAATAGGCGAAACCGACTCGCGGCTGGAATCCGCGGTAGTCAGGATTTACCACCTGCGAAAGGCCGGATTCCACATCCCACCGTAATCCATAGTTGACGGTGAATTTCGGCGTGAGCTTCCACTGGTCTTGCGCGAAAACGCCGGTGTAGTTGTGATTGAGGTGAACGTAGAAGTCTTGCGGGTTCACATAGGCGTTCGCCCACGTGGTAGGAATCGCCGACGGCAAACTTCCAGGCACGATCGGGCCGGTTCCTACCGGCGTACCCCAGAACACGATGGGCACCCCGTTGAGGAGAGCATCGTTGGGGTTGGGCCCAGTGTTGCTCCCTGAGAAGAATGGAGGAGCAGCGGTCGGACAGGGTCCGTCCGCAGGATTTTCCGGCACCACCGCAGTCTGATTCACGAAGCGCGCAAAATCGACCAGGCAGTTGAACCCGGGAGTAATGATACGCATCGGAGTGAATCCCGGCCAGATGACAAAATTCCAAATGCGATTGAAGTCACCGCCAAATTTCCAGTAATGATTCCCCTTGATCCACGCAATGCTGTCGGAGAACTGCACTCGACTTTCATTCATGGCGTCAAAGGTTCCAAAATTGTGTCCAAAGGAAAGAGTATTGGGAAGGTCGATGCCCGGTTGTCCCGAGCTCGCCGGGAAATTGTAATGGCGTCGCGCATATTGCACGAGGGCGGTATTCACAAGGCTGGGCGTGATCAGAGAGTTCAGCGTGGTGACGAGTGATTGGTCACGGAGAAAAGTGTTGTGTCCTCCGCTGGGAGCACCGATGCCGCCGCCGTCGAGTGTATCGCCGACCAGCACGTTGAGGTCGCGCCCATCGAGTACCGAATAGTGAATGGCAAGCCGGTTGTTGGTGGTGAGTTGGTGATCCAGTCGGGCAAAACCGTTGTCGTTGTCTAAAGTCTTCAGGATATTTAAGTTCTCAGCCGGGAGCCCGAGCGCTGCTTTGGCAGCGTTAATGAGCGGAACATTGTTAGGCAAACCCAGCTTTTGATTTCCGATAAACGTGAAAGGATACGTCGGCGATTCTGCCAGACGCTGGCCTTCATAGTTCAAGAAGTAGAAGGTCTTGTCTTTCTTTAAGGGACCGCCTAGCGTCGCCCCGAACTGTCCACGGCGGTACGCGTCAAATGGTGCCACGGTCAGCAACGAATTTGAATTTGCGTCCCTGTTACTCAAATACCCGTACACCGACCCGTGCGTGTCGTTGGCTCCCGTCTTCGTGACCACGTTGACTATGCCGCCCAACGCGCGTCCGTATTCCGCGCCGAAGCTGTTGTTGACGACGCGGAACTCGGCGACCGCCTCTTGCGAGGGAGTAGCACGTTGCGAGCCAGTGGCTTCGTTGATGTAATCCGCGCCGTCCACGGTAACGGCGTTGCTCAAGTCGCGCATCCCGCCAAAGGAAATTCGCGTCGTGTCCGGTTCCGTAAACGTCGATTGCAGGCTCGTTCTGCCGGTCGCAACCCCGGGCGTGAGCAGGGCAAAGTCCACGAAGCGCCTGCCGTTAGTGGGCAGTTCCTGGATCTGCGTGGTGTCGATCACCTGGCTGATTTCCGTGCGCGTAGGCTCGACCGGGGGAGCCTCAGTTGTCACAGTGATGACCTCCGAAGCAGACGCAACCTTCATTCCAACGTCGATGGTCGCTACCTGGCCTACGCTCAGCACGATGCCTGTTTGCACGTACTTCGCAAACCCTTTTGTCTCCACCGACAATTCATAGCGCCCCGGCGGCAGGTTGGGCACGATGTACGAGCCAGACGCATTCGTGGTTGAGCGGTAGCTTTGATTCGTACTCAGGTCCCGCAGGGTTATCACGGCACCCGCGATCGCCTGTCTGCCGGCATCGAGTACCGCACCGTTCAGTTGAGCGAAACTAGCTGTGGCTTGCCCAACCACATTGGGAACCGCCCACAGCGACAGCAGGATCATTAGCCACATCAGCGCGACACGGCGCATAGCTTTCTTCCTTCCTAAATTGAGTTCCATCAGGGATGCGATCCGTCTAACCCGCCAACTACAGGGGCGACACAGACGAAGTTCGCAGCCTCATTGGTTGCCCCAGTTCCCTTGTAACGAGTCTGCTTCGGATATGCACAAATCGGCCGGGTACCGCCGGTGGGGAAACTTTGCGCCACGCGTGGATCGAACGGAGCACTCGCCGGAAATGGCGAGCTTGTATTCGTGTTCGCGGCCACGATCTTGTCCGGGGGCGTGCCGTTCTCCACCCATCTGGTTATTGCCGTGAGCATATTTGCGCTGAAATTGTTCGTCGCGGGCCCGCCGCCGCAATGCGCCATGTTCGGAATCATGAACAGCCTGGCGAAGTCTCGTGCACTCCCCATGCTCTTGTTCAGTTGGTTGTAGTAGGAGACGAGATCGACCCCGGAGAAGATCCCATCGTTCACCGCGCTGTACATAATCAGCTTGCCGCCGTGTCGGCGGAACGGAACCAGTGAAGTCGAAGGTCCTGAGGCAGTTCCTGTCATGAACTCCATTGGGCTGACGGGGTACTCTGGCGCGGTGGCAAAAATCCTGGGTGCGTCAGTGTCGAAGTTGTAGTGGAAGATGAACGACTCTTGTCCGTTGGGGCCGGCAACCGGTGTAACAGCAGGCGGATTGGTGAAGATCATAGGTACGGCACCGGCGCCGAGCGTCAGGTTGATGGCGGTGTTCGCGTTCGGAGGTCCGAAAAAAGCGACATTCCAAGCGCTCCAACCCGCGCCGAAAGCCGATGGCGGATCCCAAATTCCTGCATCCCAAAACCAGCCTGAATACAGCGCTTGGCCTTTAGAATTCTTCGGGCCGGAGTAGATTCTCTTGAGCGCGTCGATTTGCGCGGACGTCAGGCATTGTCCCGTGTGGGGCGCACTGCCGGGCCCACACGTATAAGCCTCCAGCGCGGGGTAGACGATTTTATTGGTGCATGCGGTGTAGTTGTCGATGATGCCGTCGACCAGGCCATCAAGTCCATCGCACGCGCTGAGAATCGCTGCGGAAGCAAGTTCCAAGTCCTGCGGAGGGAACGTAGGCGGCAAATAGGGTTGACCGTTTACATCGGTGCTGGTCGCAAGCGGCGCCAATTGCTGTTCATTCCATGCCTCGGCGATGGCTGCGCGCGGCAGGTCGAAGCCAGGATTGCCCGCCACTAGTCCATCGAACATCTCGGGATCACGCTGCGCCGCGACCATAGCGTCGCGTCCACCGTTCGAGCAGCCGATCAGGTACGAGTAGTGTGGGTCTTGCCCGTAATAGCGAGCGATGATCTGCTTGCTGACAGTCGTAGTCTGTGCAATGCCGTTGTAGCCGTAATCAATTCGCGCCTGCTCATCGATCCCGAAATGCGCCGTGCCGCCCAGGTTGGGATCGTCGTCGATCCACCCCAGGGTGGGATTGCCGGGAAGATCCTCGTGTCCACCGTCGTCGGAGGCAACCGCCCATCCTTGACCCAATTCCTGTCCCAGGCTTCCCAGCGGGTTTGCCACCGACCCGTCGGTACCGCCGCCGCCCTGCATTTCAAAGCGGCCCGCCCAACTGTCTGGAAGGTTCAGTTCGAATCCGATTCCATAGGTGAAGTAATCAGGGTCTTGTGAACTGACCCGTTTGTTGATGACGCCAGTCACATTGCAGTAATTGCCAGTGGTGTTGGTTACTTCGTTCGCACTGAGGATCTGCGCGTTGCCAAATGCCAAACCGGATAATTCCGCGCACTGCATCGCAGGAGAAGTGTTGGCAGCGGCCGCGGAACGCGCATTGAACATCACTGCGACAAATACGGCACCAACTAGAAGTGGAGCGATGCTCCTCAAGGAAGAATCGCAGACTGCATCGGGATACTTCATTAGGTCCCCCGGGGTAAAGGACGTGTTGTGCGTTAATCGCTCATCTGTGCGATTGACGCAATGACTCGGGAGAGAATGCCGCCAAACAAAAAACCTGTCCAATACATCTTTGGTTGCGCCTGATACCTATGGGGTATCGCTCGCTGAAAACCGCTGTGCGAGGGCGTGCATTACACCTATCGCGGCCCGTTTCGGCGATGTAGAATTTCTCACCGTGGAACTGCGTCACATTCGATACTTCATTGCGGTCGCGGAGTATTTGAACTTTCGTAAGGCAGCGCAGCGGCTGCATATTGCCCAACCACCGTTGAGTCGGCAAATACGGCAACTCGAAGAGACTCTGGGAGTTGAACTTTTTGCCCGCGATAAGCGGCGCGTAGAACTCACCAAGGCTGGCCATGCCTTTCTTGAGGAGGCGCGGAAATTGATGGTGCAAGCCAGCCACGCGATCGAGGCGGCCCGCCATGCGCAGCGCGGTGACACAGGCATCATCAAGGTCGGCATCGCCTCGGGTCTCGGAGGCGTCGTCAGTCAGGTGGTCTTTGAATTCCGGCGGCGCTGGCCTGCAATCGAGGTTGAATGCAGGGATATTTTTTCCAATTTCCAGAATGAGGCGCTGCGCAGGCGCGAAATCGACATTGGCTTTTTGCGCCCACCGCTCGACCGTGTTGAACTGGATTGCGAACTGCTCTACGAAGAGGACTTCGTAGTCATCCTTCCGAAGTCGCACCGACTGGCCAAGCGCCGGAATCTGCGAATGCATGACATCGCCGATGAACCGTTAATTATTTTCGATCGGAACTTCTCCACCGGGCTCTACGACAAGATTCTCGGTCTCTACAGCCGCCATGGTCTGACGCCGCGCCTCATTTCCACACACGTCGAGGCACACGAAGAGGCAGGCGCGATCATGGTTGCGTCCGGGAAAGCGATCTTCATGGGCGCGGGAGCCATCGTGAACCGCTCCGTCGCTGGAATCCAGCTGGCTTCGGTGCGCTTGCACGAGCCCGAAGCCAAAATCGAGGTTTATGCTGCCTGGAGAAAGGACGAGGCTTCCCCGGCAGTGCTCGGGTTCCTGGAGTGCGTGCGGTCAACATTGTCGCCGCGGCAACAGAGTTCGAGCGGCGCAGTCGGAAGCATTAGGAGTTCAGCGTTTCCGCATGCTGCCTGCGAGGAGTGTTCTCACGCGCACGCCGCAAAAACGGGAAGATAAGCCGAACCGTTCGTTTGCGTTCGGCTCCCCTGCCTGAGATTCCCTACACGAACAACTTCGGATTCACTGCGATACCATGCTCGCGGCAATAGCTCAGATAGTGATCCATCATCCAGAAGACGTCGATGGTCTCCAGCAGATTGTCTTTTTCATCGAAAAACTCGAGCGATCCGTTGAGCAAGAACATAGTCTTCATGCCTTCGTCGGAAACCAGGGTGTGGATGGCTCCGGGACTTTCCTGGACGTAGCTGCCGGGCCGGGCGACCCAATCGTACTCCAGGTAGCGCCAGCTGCCTTCGACGGTGTACCCGAAGATGCGTCCGCGATGGCGATGCCGGCCTAGCGAACCACCCTGCTTGACCCACAACAAATTCGCGTACGTGTTGTTGCGCACATCAAACGCGAGATGGCGAATGAACGTTGTGTTTCCCTTGAACGGCACCCACGGCGACTCTTCTTCCGACCCACCTATGTGGACATCGGGAAACGCATAGTCGCGAACCACTGCATTAATACTGCTCGCGGAATTTGCTACTGTCATGGCTTCCTCCGGTGCGGACTTTGCGAACTTTAAACCGCCCTGCTCCCACCAGCAGAATGCGGCCGCCGACTTAGAGGCGGAACGATACCATCGCCTTCGCTGGAATTCAAGCTTTGCCTTGAGTGACAAACGTTGATGTTTGACTCCAGTGATATAAATTCGACATCCCGCAGAAAATGGGGCGCACCTCATGAGCACGGTCCGCGAAGTCACCTATGAGCTGTTGCGAGAACTCAAACTGACGGAGATCTTCGGCAATCCCGGGTCCACCGAACTGCCGTTTCTGCGCGACATGCCGGGCGATTTTAAATACTTCCTTGGGCTGCACGAGCGCTCGGCGGCCGGGATTGCGCTCGGCTATGCCATGGGCCTGGGAAAAGCCGCTTTCGTGAACCTGCACTCCGTCGCGAGTGTGGGCAACGGTCTCTCGGCAATCATCGACGCACACTACAACCATGTCCCCCTGGTGGTCACAAGCGGACAGCAGGACCGCCGACAGGTTCCCGCCGAGCCGTTCCTGGTGAGCCGCGCCGTTGAGGTCGTCAAGCCGTACGTCAAATGGGCTTGCGAGCCTCTTCGGCCCGAGGACGTTCCCGCTGCAATCGCTCGTGGCTATTACATCGCTATGCAACCTCCAATGGGGCCCGTGTTCATTTCTATCCCCATGGACGATTGGACACACGAATGCGAGCCCACGAAGATACGCAATGTAAGTAGCGGGGTTTGCGCTGAGCCATCGGCGCTGGATGAAGTCTGCCATGTGCTCGATAGCAGCCAAACTCCAGCGCTCGTGGTCGGCGCTCAGATCGAAGAAGATCACGCGTTCCAGCAAGTGCTGGCTCTCGCCGAACATCTCAACGCTGACGTCTTTCAGGAACCTATCGCGTCGCGATGGACCTTTCCGCGGCGACACAAGTTGTTTCGCGGAACCCTGTTGCCGGCACAGCGTCCATTGGCGGAGCAATTGGCGGATTACGACACGGTGGTGGTGCTGGGTGCACCGGTTTTTCTCTATTACTCCTACGTTCCGGGAAATCCGATTCGGCCTGGCACCAAGCTGTTTCAGATCACCAATTCACCAGCGGATGCCGCCGCCGCGCTGGCCGGCGCCAGCATTGTCGGCAATCTTGCTGCCGCGGCCGAATATCTGCTGAAGCATACTCAGCAACACCAAAGGCAAACGCCTGCTTCGCATAACTCCCCTCCTCAGCCCAACGCTGATGCTCCAATCACCGCGGCCTTTCTGTTCAGCGTTCTCAACCGGCTGATGCCGTCCGACGCGATCATCATGGAAGAGTGTCCGTCGTCGAAAGGAGACCTGGATCGTTATCTTTTCCTGGACCAGCCGCAATCGTTCTACTCAGTGCGCAGCGGCATTCTTGGCTTTGGAGTTCCGGCTGCGATCGGATTGCAATTGGCTCATCCGCAGCGCCGCGTGATTTGTCCGGTCGGCGACGGATCAATTCAATACTCAATCCAGGCGCTGTGGACCGCGGTGCACTACAACGTACCAGTGATCTTCATCGCGCTTTGCAATTCGGATTATTCTGCGTTGAAAGCCTTCTGCGATTTCACCCAGGTTGGCCGCAACGTCCCCGGCATGGAGCTTCCCGGAATCGACATCGCCGGAATCGCCAGAGGGTACGGCATGAAAGCAGTTTCGGTCGATCGACCCGAGGATTTGGAGCCCGCACTTAAGGCGGCGTTCGCGGTGCAGGAGCCGCGCCTCATAAGCGTCACAATCGCCGGCAACACCGACAAATGCATGAGTATGGACCAGTCGGTCAACCCGCCAAAATACCGATAGCGATGTAAACAACCGCTGTGAATCGGGTCAGAACTAAACTGTAGCCGCTACCCTCGGCGACTCCTCGAGTTTGCCGATTGCCGGGTAGTGGCTGCGCACCCATGCCAATCCGGCGGCCGCACACACCATGGAAATCGCCAATGTCGCCCAGTACGTCGCAGTTCCCGACTGGATGATCCACGCGCCAACCAGCGAGGCTAGCAGGCCTCCGATCCGGCCAATTGTGGCCGAGTATGCTACTCCAGTGGCGCGAATACTCGTGGGATAAACGTGTGCCGCAAGCGCATACATAGAAGTCTGAACAGCATTCGCCAACAGGCCGTTAATCCCCAGGCATGCAATTAACAATCGGTGATCACCATGCGCCTGAATAGGGACCAGCAAAAGCGCGAGTGCGCTGGCGGCGCCGGCTAGTGAACCAGAGAGCAGTGGCCCCCGCGAGCCGAGCACAGGAAGCAGCATGGCCCAAATCAAGATACCAAGAACTCCGCCGAAGTTATAGATTGCGAGTCCTGAACTGGCGGTTGCGAGGCTGAGACCTCGAACCGTGAGCATCGTTGGAAGCCAGCCGAATACCAGGTAAATGGAGCCGAGGCAAAAGAAGAATGCGATCCACAGACCAGCAGTTTCCCGCGCGAGTCCAGGCGCGAACAATGCACGCAGCGATCCACGATTCGCCCCTCCAGGTTCGGCCTCGTCCTCGAAGGCCGTTCCGGGTGGAAATGAATGCCCAATACGGTTCAGCAAACCAACCAGGCGCGCCCAGCGTTCGGATTGCCGCGCCAGAAAACGCGGCGATTCCGGCAACGCCGCCAACATTACGAGCGCGAAGACTAGCGGCAATCCACCTCCAACAGCGTACAGTCCCCTCCAGCCAAATCGCGGCAGGACCCAGGCTGCCAGTGCGCCGCCGAGCATTCCCCCAAGCGGCAGGCAGACCAGCGTAAGCTTCACCGCTGTGGGGCGGCGCCGCAGAGGCGCGAACTCGGCCGTGAGTACGCTGACATTTGGAACCGTACCGCCAGTGCCTATTCCGGTGAACACGCGCAGGATGGTAAGCCACAGGAAACCATGCACCAGTGCAGTCGCAATTGTGGCCACGCCGAAAATTGCGACGCAAATGATCAATGCCGGGCGCCGTCCGAAACGATCGCCAAAATAACCACCCACTGGCCCGCCCACCGCCATTCCCGCCAGTCCTACCGCGAGGACCGGTGCAAATGCGCTGCGCGCGACGTGCCATTCTCGGATAAGCGAGGGAATGGCAAAACCGAGAATCTGTATATCAAAGCCGTCGAAAATAACGGCAATGGCCGCCAGCGCGGTCACCAGTTTCTGATACCTTGACCAGGAACTGCCATCCAGCAGCGCGGCAATATTGACGGTCTGTGTCATTCATCCTCGCGTTTGTTTCTGCGCCCGGATACGCAGCCTGCCCGACGAGAACATCTTCCCAGCGTTCTATCCCAAATATTGCGAGAGATTGCGCGCGCTCTCCTGCAGGACTGGAAGGAAGCGCTGGATCATTTCTTTGGACGAGACTCGTGCCGCGTGCACACCAATATTCATTGCCGCGACCACTTGGCCTTGGCGATTTCGAACCGGTACGGCGATCGATCGCAAGCCAAGTTCAAGCTCTCCATCGGTCAAGGCGAACTGGTCGGACCGAGCGCGACGAATGATTTTTGCCAGGGCACTACTACTGGTGATCGTCTTTGGCGTGTACGCTCTGGCATTCAGCCGCTTCAAATAGGCCGTGAGTTCCTCTTCCGCAAGGGCCGAAAGCAGTACCCTCCCCATCGAAGTGCAATATGCCGGAAGGCGACTGCCAACCGACAACGCGATCGACATGACCCGCTTGGTGCTGGAGCGCGCGACATAAACAATCTCATCGCCATCGCGGACGCTGAGCGAACTCGATTCGTGCGTGTTTTCGGTGATCCTTTCCAGTTCTCGCTGTGCCAGCACCGGCAACGACGCTGATGAGAGATACGAGAAACCGAGCTTGAGTACACCGGGGGTCAGGCAATATCCGCGACCGTTCGCCTCGGCATACCCAAGCCGCTCTAGCGTAATGAGTAGCCGGCGCACCGCTGCTCGCGACAGGCCGGTTTGCTTCGCGACTTCGGCCACGGACAGCGGCTCGGTGTGCCCTCCAAATGCCTCGATGACGCTGAGGCCGCGAGCCAGTGAGAGAACAAAGTCGGGATCGCCGTCCGACTCTCCGAAGCCAGCGGACCGTCCAGAAAGCTTTTCCTCCGCTGCAAGTTTTCCTTCAGTCAATTCGTGAGACTCCAAACCAGTGTTTTGCGATTCCATCGCTTTGGCGTTAATCGCACATTGCGTACTGCTTGACAGCGTCCGGAAACCAGATTATTGTCTTCCGCACACTCAGCCGATTATCGCACTGATGTCAACCTTTCGACCGCTATCGCAAGCAATCGCTGATCTCGTCCACGACGGCGACACCGTCGCTATGGAGGGATTCACTCACCTGATTCCCTTTGCCGCTGGGCATGAACTCATAAGGCAGAAACGCCGCGACCTGACCTTGATACGGATGACTCCCGACCTGATCTATGACCAGCTGATTGGGATCGGGATGGCCCGCAAGCTGATCTTCTCTTGGGGCGGTAATCCGGGTGTCGGATCGCTGCACCGTTTTCGCGACGCGATTGAAAATGGCTGGCCGCGTCCGCTCGAGATCGAGGAACACAGTCACGCGGCAATGGCGAGCGCTTATGACGCTGGTGCTGCCGGACTTCCCTTTGCCGTGCTACGCGGATACATCGGAAGTGACTTGGCAGGCAGAAACGACAAGATCAAATCCATAATGTGTCCATTCACCGGAGAGCATCTCGCATGTATTCCCTCTCTTCGCCCGAGCGTCGCCATTGTCCACGCACAAAAAGCCGATCGCGAAGGCAATGTGCTCATAGAGGGCATCGTTGGCGTTCAGAAGCAGGCGGTGCTCGCGGCGCAGCGATCCCTGGTCACGGTGGAAGAGATTGTGGACGAGCTCAGGCCCGGGGCGAATTCGGTAGTGCTGCCGCACTGGACCATCACGGCTATTGCCTCGGCACCGGGTGGAGCACGCCCCTCCTATGCGCACGGCTATTACTCGCGGGACAATTCGTTCTATCTCGGGTGGGACGAAATCTCGCGTGACCGCAACCACTTCCAGCGGTGGATGCAGGAAAACGTTTTGCAGCCCACGGGCGACACCGCCTCCTTTCCAGCTGCCAAACAGTGGGAAACCTGATGGAGTACAGCCGAACTGAGTTGATGACCATCGCCGCCGCGCGGGCCGTGAAGAATGAAGACGTGTGCTTCGTCGGCATTGGCCTGCCTTCGGCGGCCTGCAATCTGGCTCGACTCACGCATGCTCCGCAGATCACATTGATTTACGAATCCGGGACCATCCGCACCCGTCCGCAGGCGCTTCCGCTCTCCATTGGTGACGGCGAGTTGTGTGAGACTGCCTTGACTACGGTATCCGTGCCAGAGATGTTCCGTTACTGGCTACAGGCGGGACGCATTAACATCGGGTTCTTGACGGGCGCGCAGATCGACCGCTACGGCAATTTGAACAGCACTGTCATCGGCGATTATGCGCATCCGAAAGTGAGGCTCCCTGGCGGCGGCGGAGCCCCCGAAATCGCCACATCGTGTAACGAGATCTTTATCGTCATGCGCCAAAGCCCGAAAGCATTCGTGCCCAAGCTTCACTTTCGCACCTCGCTCGGCCACGGAACCG
>Ga0207693_10003741_pt1 | contig 12966 bp, 8 predicted proteins | sample LARL81metaG_FD_184347 | JGI IMG/M metagenome (GOLD analysis project Ga0207693, IMG submission 184347) | Corn, switchgrass and miscanthus rhizosphere microbial communities from Kellogg Biological Station, Michigan, USA - LAR L8-1 metaG... | ecosystem: Host-associated > Plants > Roots >...
GCGGCATTGGCTTTGGCCAGGTCCATGGTGCGCTGCTCCACCTGACGATCAAAATCAGCATTGGCCCGCCTGACCGCCTGCTCGGCTTCTATGCGAAAACGCAAGTCGCGTGCGGTAAAGATAATGCCTTTTACATCGGGGTCCCTGAGCTGATTATTGGCAATCACTTCAAAAGGCACCCACTGCCCTTCCCGGCTCCTTAGTCGCACGATTGAAGGTACTGCTTCGCCCGGCTCACTTGCTGTCTTGGCAAACTCTGCCGCGGCGCGCTCGCGGTCCTGGGGGTGCAGAAAGTCAAAGACAGTGCTTCCTCTGACGTCAGAGGGATTAATACCGAGCGTGCGTTGCGCCTGCGGACTGATGAAGCGGATTTTTCCGTGTTCATCGAGCAATGCAATGATTTCCGATATTCCCTGCAGCAGCAACCTCGCCCGCTTTTCACTGGCGGCGATGGCGGCCTCAATACGCTTGCGCTCACTAATGTCACGGTTGATGCTGAGGATTGCCCTGCGTCCCCAGTAGTCGATGAGGGAGAGGCTCACAAGAAACTCTATCGTTTCACCTTGCTTGGTGATATCGGTCCTCTCAAATGCGCGCCGGGAGTGCAGCGCGCGGGAGAAGTCTGTGGGTTCATGGGTCAGCAGTTTGAGTTCCTTGCCCACAAGTTCTTTTTTTGTATAGCCGTAAATTTTGGCGGCGCACCGGTTCACGTCAATGATGCGTGAACTCACGGGATCCAGTATCAGCACAACGTCGTTAACCATGTCCATCAGGGAACGGCAGAGCCTGCGAGCGTCCGATACTGCGAAATGTTTATGCGATTCGATCATTGGGGGCGCCAATCGATACCCAAGGTCATCTGAGAATCGCTGAGTTCCTGCTCATCAGAAAACTGGCAATTGTGGCAGCAGGGCACACGGGTTGGCTCACTTGCGGCGATATTCAAGGCGCCGCACCAGGACGGACAATTTTTTCTTAGGGTCTAGCGCGCTGATCTCGTCAACATGGTCAGGTCCGTTTTGGATTTTTGAAAATCCGGCATGAATCTCGACTGGTTCCTTGGCGCTGGTCATGTAAGACGTAGCATCGATGCTTTGTAGTTCATCAGTCTTCTCATCGAAAGTTAAGGTTACGGTATCATCCGGCTTCAGGTAATTGTGAATAAGCATCTGCGTGGAACCACGTCCTGCCGCCTTCATCGAGACGTCACGCCGGTCATAGGCAGACCGCAACAAATCAGGGCTGGCTTCAACATAGGCTTCAGCCAGTTCTTGCAATTCGCGGGCATACTGTTGCACAGCATGCTTCTTTTTCTGGACGACCCATTCTCGCATTCCGCGCTCTGCCTTCTGAGATGAGGAAGTTTCTTCGGGCAGGTCCAATGGCATTTTCTCTGTTCGGCCATGGCTCCCGGCTTCGACTTGAAATAGCCTTTGGGTTTCAAGCCGGTCTTTGATCCTGATGATCTCCTGTTGCTGCCAGGTATATTCGAGCAGAGCAGCTTTATTTCTTGCTTGCTTGTCTGCAAAGGTTGCAATTATCTGTTCAGGGGAGAGGTCCTGTGCGGAGGAATTGATGCAGCCAATATGGAAACATAAGAAAATGCAGGCCAGGATCCATGCCCGGATTGACTCTTGATCCCGCATCATCGTGCTTTTCATTGAAGACGGCCTGCCATGGAAGCTGCCTTCGCATCGCCAGGAGACTATTCTGTTTTGGACCGATGCTGACGTGCTTGCCCTTGGGCATATGAATGCCTAACGCCAGTGGGAGGGGCCGGATCAGCCACTCCTGACAGGCTCTACCGATACTAAGAATCTTCGCCGCTCGCGCATACTGATAAAAGTGTCAGGACTTCTCCTGTTTGCCCGATGAATACGGCCTCTCGCTGTTTCTATCGAGCGGCAGTTTTCCGGCCTGCACCATCGCTGCTGTCCTGGCATTCGGCAGATCGCTCAGCTTCGCGGCCAGAGGTTAACCGCTCATGAAACCGGCCGCCGGGGACCGATTCGCGCCCAGGGCCTACCAGGACGCCAGCGGGAGAGCATACGAACCAGTCCCCGTGACGCATTTATAGTGAAAGATGTGAGCATTGCCTGGATACTGCCAGAAGTAACAGAAGAGTGTTGTTCGATTTTCCGGTCCTGATCCTGCGCTGAATCTGCCCCCAGTTCTCAGGGTGCTGGCGTACGCTCGCACGTAATGACATCTTTGTTGATGAAGCACGCCCCAGGAAATGCGCGCTTCTCACGCGCAGAAATCCACATGAAATTGGTTGAATGGCTTGAGGGTAGCTGAAAAGCGGCATTCATATTGATTACTGCTCTCCATAATGAGCAGCATTGTGCAGTGGTCCAGACAACTGACTGTTGTTTCTGCCAGTTCCCCATTGTGGATGAATACAGCTACGCTGGGCCATAACATGCTGGTTGTTCTCCAGGTATAACCAACATGACGTGCCGCCGTGAAGATGATCATCTCCCGTGGATGTTGATCAGGGGCTCCCCTGCCCGTTCAACGCGATCATCAACACGGCGGTGCGGAGAAAGCCGCACGAAATTCTTGCTGCCCAACGAATGGCTCAGCCTGGTGAGTAAGCAGGAGCGAACAAATGGCTGTCCCGGTCGGCGGAGCGGTGTTCCTCAACATTTTGCAGGCGCCATCAGAAGAAACGCTGGACTTTCTCTCTAACGCAAATGATGCTGTCTCTTTCACGGGTCTTCCAGAACCTGACGACATTCTGGGTTGGAGCAAGTTACAAGAACGCGTTGAGCGCTATGCCCTTCCCGAATCGGACCGATTGGTGGAGCGTCTTTCTCCGGCTATTGCCGGATTCTCAATTGGAGGCGTGCCTGTCCTCGATGTGAGACCACGCCATTGGAACCAGGAAAAGAAAGTTGCAATCTATATGCATGACGGCTTCATGTTGTACAGCGCGGCTTCTACTCTTGGCCGGGCCGCACTGTTTGCCGATGATACCGCCCTGCGCGTAATTTCGGTGGACTACACGCTGGCGCCGCTCTCTACTTTTGACGAAATTACGGACCAGGTTGTCACCGTAGTCCAAACAATTTCGAATCAAGGCTATAAGTTGGAAGACATACTGATGCTGGGTGATGGTTCCGGCTGCGGTCTTGCTGTCGCCGCGATTCTTAAGATTCGTAATCTTGGCCTGGGCCTGCCGGCAGCGGCTGTGCTTATCTCGCCTTACATTGATCTCAGTTCCGCAGATGATAGCGATTACACACGTCATCATGCCATTTCTTCTTCCCTCAATGAAAGCTTCGTGAGCGAAACGAACATCCTCAAAGGTTTCGGAAGAAGATGGCGCACGCATTCAGTCCCTGTTTATGCCGATTTTTTCAAGGGCTTTCCCGCAACGCTGATCCAGGGCAGCACACAAGGACCATGGCTCAACGATTTTTTTCGTCTTTATCACGTCCTGGATATTGCTGGAGTGCGGGTCCGGCTCGATTTGTATGAAGGCATGCCGCACGGATTCCAGTTCAGGACCCCTGACGCACCGGAATCTCAGAGAGCGCGGCGAAAATGGCGCGAGTTTGCCCGCTTCCGGCCCACCACCGGCGGCGGGCGCCATGAACTGCAGAACAAACGACACAGGGGCAAGCGGGAAATTTCAAGAGCTGCAAAAAAGAAACCCTGACAGAAGGTGTCAGGTCTTGTTCCTGGAAAGACTGTAAAAAGTTGTGCAAGATTTGCTGAAACAAACCCTGGAGCACATACTTGGCCGCATGAGCGGACCGATGTGGCTCCGCATCATCATCCAGCCGTCGGTTTCATTTATCATCGGCCTGCGTGCCGGGATACGCGATGCCCGTGCCGGCCAGCCGCCGTTTGGCTGGGCAGTTTTATCAGGACACACCCAGCGCCGCGCTCTGCTGAAACAAGGCTGGAAGGACATCGCACGCGTGTTTATTGCGTCGATCGTTCTTGACTTGATTTATCAAATCTCGGTTTTGCGCTGGATCTATCCTCTGCAGGCGGTGTTTGTAGCCACAGTCCTTGCTTCGGTGCCTTATATGCTGGCTCGCGGCCCTGCTAACCGCCTGGTAAAGTTATGGCACTCGCGCCATGGAAAGCGCACTCCTGCCGCGCAAAAAAACGGCCCCAATCTTGCTGTTCGCAAATAAGTATTGTGCGCCGCCGCGGCCTACGATTGGATTACCTCTGTTTGCGTCTGGCTTTGCTGGATTGCTTTGTCGTGAAATTCTGGCTCTGTTCAGAATCGAATGCCGAATGTGATCGGTATCACCTGGGTGTTGGCTGGGGTTGTGGCTGCGTAGTGATAGCGTGCCTCAAAATACAGGCGGTAGCGTGGCTCTCCCACTTTAATGGTGAAACCCATTCCTGCGTTGAAACCAGGGGCGGCGGAAGATGTGTTCGCCAGAGTCTGGTCACTACTCACAACGCCAGATGAGCAGACGAATCCCCAGAACAACCACTCCGGGGTGCATGCAACGGCTGTGCCGGTGACAACCTCCTGGCTGAGAGTTACAGTGCGGTAATAGAACCCGCCCCCGCCGATGAAATACGTGCCCAGAGATTTTCCGCGCAGCTCAAACTTGTAATTCCCGGTAAATGCAAGGAGGTTTCCGTATCCTTTCAAGCTCCGCGAATGCAGGGCCAAGCGTAATGGCGTGATAGCGGAATTAGAGGGAAATAGCCGGTTCCACATGAATTCTCCAACAAAAGCATTACGGCGGCTCATGTTGTACCCGGCGCCGGCGGTAAATCCCACCCCGAAGTTGGTAAATCTGGCGGTGGGGTTCACAGGGACCACCACCGGAAAAGCGATGTTGGTATTGAGTTTGCTGTTTTCATCGAAATCATACTCCTGGGCGCCCAACAAGGTTGGACCGCAGAAAATTACCAGCATCGTCCCCAGGGTTGCCATGCAAATCGATTTCATCAGGCTTACTCCCGATCCGGGCTTGCAATCTGTATTCGGAGTTGCTGCAGCACTAGAGGGGTATGGTAGATGGCGTGGCACTGCTTGCCATACTGTCACTTTTTGCAGTGAGGAAGGTCTTGAAGTGAGGCAATCTCAATGCAGCCGATTGCTGCTTTTAGATAAAGTTCCGCCGCCGGCGCAACTGCGCTGTCACGCATGCCGCCGGGTCAGCCAATGGGCACGAGATGTTTTGCGGATCGCAGTCAATGGGACTTGCGCTGACAGGAGCGTACCACGTCCTGGTGTGGATTGAATCTGAAACCCGCCGCCAACGATGCTCAGTCTCTCACGCATGCTCGCCAGCCCCAACCCGAGTTGTTGTGAAGTCTCAGTCTGGCTGAAACCCTTGCCATCATCGCTGATCGCCATCCGCAGTGCGTCACCGTCTTTCACCACCGTCACAGCGGCCCGGCCCGCACCGCTATGTTTTGCGATGTTGTGCAATGCTTCCTGGGCAACGCGGTAAAGACACAATTCAAGTTCCTTCGGAACTGCATTGCCCAAGCCATCCATTTGCAGCTCAATGGCGATGTGATATTGTCTTTCGACCGTCCTGCAGATCTCTTTGAGGGCGGGCTTCAATCCAAGGTACTGCAACCTTCCGGAATGCAGCGTGTGTGACAGGTGTTGCATGTCACTGCTGAGCTTGCCTATTCCGCAGAGAATGCCATGCAGTCGGACCTGGGCGCTCCCGCCAACCATGGAGAGTTCTTCCTGCAAAACGTCCTCCAGGTCAAGTTTCACCAGGGCGAGCCGCTGCCCAAAATCATCGTGCAACTCGCGCGCAACGCATTTGCGCTCCTCTTCCTGTACCTGAATGAGATGACGGCTTAGTTCGCGCGAGCGTAATTCCGATTTCATACGCATGAACATCTGAATTCCAAGGACGATGATCAAAGCGAAAGCCGCTATCAATATGTATGCTTCCAACGAAATGTGAATTGTGGCCATGGCCTTAACCTGTTGTATCAACCGAGTGCGTTGCATCCGCGACTGGTAAGCTCCGATGTCCCGGATAGCTGAAAAATAAGCCAGGGTGGTACCGCGATCTCGGCCGAAACGCTTCCAGCAGCACCAACGGTGCACCAGAGAGTGTGCATTATAACCACAAATTGCGCGCGTTGACTTTAATATAATTCTTATTCCAAACCAGCAGCGTGTTGGACTTAGCAGCTTTGTCTCAAAGAAAAATAAGTTTTATCTCATGAGAATAAGCACCAGGTTAAATTCGTGGTGGTAAATCATGAAATACCAATTTGGAAATTGACGAGCCATTCATCAAGCGACTGTCTCTTCAATTGGCAGCGCTATCGCTGCTAAGCGCTCTCGGAATAACGGGTGATGCCTAGACCCTGGCGGTCTTCTGCTGATGCGCTGATTTTCTCTTCCGCATCCTCAAAGGACCTGCCAATGCTGGTTTGCAGCCGTTCGCGCCAGTATTTGAGAGCTGCATGGCGCTCACCCGGCAAGACTGCGAGCAGATCTGCAACCAGGGCTTTCATCCGGCGCATGATCTGGACGCTTTTTGCGCCGTAGGCGAGGATCTCCTCGAAACCAAGATGCAGGAAATCGTCCCAGGAAGGAAACTCGGCGACCACCCTGACGCAGCCTGCATCATCTTGAAAGTCGCCTATTTCCAGCCGCCGCTGCCCCAGGCGCGCCAGAAGATCGCCGATCTGATCGAGCGCCTGGACTGCGGTGGTAGGATCATTGATGGCCGGGGACAAGGCCCGAATCGCGATATCTACGAGTAGCCGCATGGCGTATTTCGGGTCCTGGTCAAATGTGCGCTCATCACCCAGTGCAAACGCGTTGCGGAGCTGTGTTTCGCGGATTCGGCCTTCACCGCCGAAAAGATGAAGCAAAGGCATTCCCTCCAAAACGGTATCGCCGACCGCTACTACTACCTGGATGCGCGCATCATTTTGCCGCGCAAGCTCTACGAGTGTCTTGAGGTCGATCGCTTGCAGTGACTGAGGCCGGCCCCGGTGCAGCAGCACCTGCGTGGGTATTGCTTTAATGTTGCTGAATACCGGGGACTTTCCTGAAGAAGGGCCGAGCTGCCCGTAGAGATTTTCAATCACTTTGCGGCCTTGTTGGGCCGTGAACACCAGCATTCGGTTAATCTGCAGCAAACCGACCCGCTGGATCAGGGCGATGAACATTCCCACGCTGGCAAGGAGCAGCGCAACCACCGTCCACGCGCTGATGAAGAGGACTTTGCGTGAATTGCCCCGGTCCAGCCATGAGAGCGCCGCGATGGCATAAAGAAAGGTAGCGCTGAAAACGCCCAGTGCATGCGACAGGACCGGATCACGGGCGATCCACATTACCAGGCGTGGCGAGTATGCGGTCGCGCTGAACTGCACCATCAGGAAGGTCAATGAGAACACTATCCCGGTGAGCGCCATCATTCCTGAGGCAATGGAAGAATAGAGAGCAATGGCAGAGTCAATGCTCAATTCAGCTTTCAGGTGAGGCAAAAACAGGTTCTCGAGCCGCGGCAGGACTATTCCGGCCAGGATAGCAGTCACGGCATAAACCATGGGCACAAGCCACGGCGAGATGTGCATCCGATCGGTTTTGCTGAATAGGCGCATGTGGCGGACTCAGCTTAGTAACGCGATAATAAGCGTTCCGCAGGTCGTGAGCAGAATGTGACCGAATGCGATCGTCCCCGAATATCCAAGCACGGCCACTGTGCTGTCTGCCTTTTCCTGTACTGCGGCCAGGCCGGCGGTCATGGTTTGTGCTCCGGCCAGTCCGCCAAGCAATAGAACAGGATTGAGCTTGAGTAGATAGCGCCCCATCAGGAGCCCGCTCAATAACGGTATAAGCGTAACGACAACGCCACCCAGAAGAAGCATGTAGCCGACGTCTTTGAGGGCCGCAATAAACACAGGTCCGGCTTTGAGGCCGATCATCGCCACAAAACCGGCAAGCCCCATGGAACGCATGAAGAGAATTGCGCCTTCCGGGATGCCCCCAAACCAGGGGACCAAAGACCTGAACCATCCCACAAGCAAACCAGCCAGCAATGTCCCAACGCTGGTGCCGAGATTGATTCTCAAGGGTCCGACCGGAATGGTGATCAACGCTCCCACCAACACTCCGCAAAATATGGCGATTCCGAGCGTGGCGAGATCGCTTTCCTGAATCGGGCTGAGGACCCGGCCGGTGATTTTCGCGAAGTTCTCTACCACCGCCTCTGGTCCGGTCACCTGTAGAATATCGCCGCGTTCCACCACCGTTTTGAGTCCAACGGGAACCGGTTTTGAATTGCGAATGATCCCGCGGAGAAAGATGCTCCGGATCTGATCTATTGTTTGTGCAATTTCTTCCAGTGTTTTTCCCACCAGCCGATTGCCGGTCACATAAATGTCAAAGGAAGCTACAGGGATATCCAGCAACTCAGGATCGGCCACTTCAGGCGCAGCAGATCCAACAAGAGTTACCAGGGCTTCGGTGCGGCCAAGCAGGGCAACACTGTCTCCCGCTTCCAATACCGTGGCTGGGGCCGGTTGAAAGACCTCACCGTTCCGCCGGATGCGTTCCGCGAAGATGCGAGCGCCTTTCACGCCGTTCTCAGCCTGATCTACGGTTTTTCCTACGATCGCGGCTCCAATGGGTATCCTGTATGCGCGTATTGCAATCGGTTGCCAGGCCGGGGCCACTCCCAATTTGGTCCGCTTGATGCCGAGCTCTGACTCAATTTTTTTCGACTCCTCCTTCAGGTTGATTCCAAGTAATTTGGGCCCGAGACTGCTGCAGAACCAGATCAGCCCCGCAGTCCCAAAGATGTAGCAAACCGCGTCTGCCACCGCTATATGGCTAATCAACGTTTGTTTCTGCGCATCATCCATAGACAGCGCGCGGATGGCTTCGCTGGCAGTACCGATGGCCGGAGACTCCGTTAGAGACCCGGACAGCAGTCCGGCAGCAAAGCCAAGGTCAAGTTTCAGGAACCGTGCCACCGCGTAAGCAGTCATGAGCCCGACGAATGGCATGAACACACCAAGAACGGCCCACCGCCAGCCAGAGCCTTTCATGCTGCGGAAAAAGCTGGGCCCCACGGAATACCCGATCCCAAAAAGAAACAAGAGAAAGAGAATCGATTTGGCTGTATCTGAGACGGGCACATGAAAGAAATTTCCAACCAGGATTCCTGCCAGCAAAGATCCTGTCACAGCGCCAATTCCTGCGCCACGAATCTTCAGTCCGCCGATGAGATAGCCCAGGCCAATGGCAAGATAAACGGCCATTTCCGGATACTTTTCAAATAGGTGGCCGAGCCATTCCATGTAGCCTCCCAAGGCACAAGCCTGCGGCCATAGGCGCGGTAAAAAATCCGCAATCGGATGACACTTAGACTCTGTATCCGCAGTGCCATTGAGAGTACTAGTATTTTTGCCAGTTTAGTTTATCGGCCTAAGCTCCTAAAAATCCCTTTAACGCTTGGAAGAGACCGCGCCGAGAAATTGCGCTGACTCAGGCGCTGGCAGATATTGTTTTCCGGAGGAACGAAATGGTTGCAATTTTAGGTGCACGAGCGCCCGGGTGTCGCCTCTGGCCAGGCGCTCTCCTCCTGGCTGCATTGGTCCAGTTGATGGGATGCGCAGACAAGACCGAGGCGGCGCCTCCTCCTCCACCCGAAGTGCAGGTTGTCAGCATTGAGCAGAAAGATGTGCCTGTGTATGGCGAATGGGTTGCCACTCTGGATGGGTTCGTGAATGCCGACATACGCCCACAGGTGCCAGGCTATCTCATGAAGCAGACCTATCGCGAAGGCACCAGGGTGCATAAGGGTGACGTGCTGTTTGAAATCGATCCCCGTCCTTTTGAAGCAGCGTTGGAGCAGGTGGCGGGCCAGCAGGCACAGGCTGAGGCCCAACTCGGCAAAACTGCCCTCGATGTACAACGTGACACGCCACTGGCAAAACAAAGCGCTATTCCACAAGCACAGCTCGATAATGACATTCAGGCAAATGCGGCGGCTTCCGCCATGCTGCGAGCCAGCAAAGCGCAAGTGGAACAAGCCAGGCTGAATCTGGGATTCACAAAAGTGCGATCGCTGGTGGACGGAATCGCAGGCATAGCCAAGGGACAAATAGGAGACCTGGTTGGCCCAACGACTATTCTCACTACCGTATCGCAGGTGCAGCCCATCAAAGCTTACTTCTCGGTGAGCGAGCAGGAATACCTGCCGTACGCCGCCAGGATCAGCGAAGTTGTGAGCGGCAAACGCGTTGCCGGGACGAATAAAGCATTGGAACTGATTCTCGCGGATGGAAGCGTCTATCCGCATAAAGGAGCGATCCTTGTCGCCGACCGCCAGGTTGATCTCAAAACAGGAACGATCCGCTTCGCAGCCGGCTTTGACAATCCGAACGTCGTGCTGCGGCCGGGACAGTTCGCTCGCGTCCGTCTACCTACGTCTGTGGCTAAGAACGCATTGCTGGTGCCACAGCGGGCCGTAATCGAAACCCAGGGCACTTATCAGGTTGCAGTGGTGACCCCTGAAAACAAGGCCAGCATCCGGCCCGTGAAAGTCGGGCAGCGAGTTGGGAACATGTGGATTATCCAGGAAGGTGTCCAGCCTTCGGAGCGAGTGATTGTTGAAGGATTTCAGAAGGTAAAAGAAGGCACTCCGGTCAACCCCAAGCCGTTCCAACCCTCGGAACAAGCGAAATAGCATGGCGAACTTTTTTATCCGGCGCCCGATCGTCGCAATGGTCATTGCCATCCTCATGGTAATCATCGGCGTGATCTCCATGCTTCGCCTGCCCACCGCCCAGTTTCCGAATATCGCGCCTCCTGAAATTCAGGTGAAGGCCACCTATACCGGTGCGGATGCCGAAACCATTGAGCAGTCCGTAGCCACTCCAATCGAACAGCAGATGAGCGGCGTGGACAACATGAATTACATGTATTCCACCAGCGCCAATAATGGCGCAATGACGCTGACAGTCAATTTTGACATCAAGACGGATCCAAGCACTGACCAAATCCTGTCACAGATGCGTACCAACCAGGCCAATTCCCAGTTGCCTGCTGATGTGATCAATGCGGGAGTGACCGTGCAGAAATCCACGGCATCACCGCTCATGCTGGTAAACCTGTTCTCTCCCAAGGGGAGCTATGACAATATATTCCTCGCTAATTATGCCTACATCAACCTGAACGACCAATTGACGCGCGTGCCCGGCATTGCCAGCGTAACTGTATTTGGCGCCGGTCAATACTCGATGCGTTGTTGGGTGAAGCCCGACCGGTTGGCAAAGCTCAGCGTCACTGTGCCTGAGTTGATCAAAGCTATCCAGACGCAAAATACCGTAAATCCTGCAGGCCAGATCGGCGGCGAGCCTGTACCCAAAGGGCAGGATTTTACTTACGCCGTGCGTGCTGAAGGACGCCTTCCATCTCCGGAAGACTTTGGAAACATTGTGGTGCGCGGGAACCCCGACGGCTCCGTCCTTTATATGAAGGATGTGGCTCGTGTCGAGCTGGGCGCGCAGACGTACAACATCATTGGGCGGTACAACGGAAAGCCGGCAGCGGTGCTGGCCGTCTACCAATTGCCCGGAACAAACGCCGTGCAAGCAGCCGCCGGTGTGCGCAAGCTGATGGCGGAGCAGAAAAACCGTTTTCCTCAAGACCTCGATTATGCTATCGCCCTGGACACCACTCTCGCTGTTACCGAGGGCCTGCACGAAATTCAGAAGACGCTCTTTGAAGCCATCATCCTGGTCATTCTTGTGGTTTACATATTTCTCCAGGGATGGCGGGCAACGCTGATCCCGCTCCTCGCCGTACCGGTGTCGCTGGTAGGCACGTTCGTTGTGTTCCCAATGCTCGGTTTCTCGATCAACACGCTGTCATTGTTCGGGCTGGTATTGGCCATCGGTCTGGTTGTCGATGATGCCATTGTGGTGGTAGAAGCGGTTGAGCATCACATCGAGCATGGCCTTACTCCCAGGGAAGCATCCTTCAAAGCCATGGAAGAGGTCTCCGGGCCGGTCATTGCCATCGCGCTGATTCTTGCGGCTGTTTTCGTTCCGACGGCTTTCATCCCCGGTATTACCGGACGGCTATACCAGCAGTTTGCCATCACCATCGCCATTTCGGTCATATTTTCCGCGTTCAATGCGCTGTCATTGAGCCCGGCGCTCTCGGCTTTGATGCTGCGCCCTAAAAAAGAGGCGCGCGGGCCGCTGGGTAAGTTTTTCCGCTGGTTCAACCGCGTGTTTGGGCGGGCCACAGACGGTTACGTGAGCGTTTGCGGTTCTCTGATCCGTAAAGCAGCCTTGAGCTTTCTCTTGCTTGGGGGCCTTACGGTGCTGGCCGTGTGGTTCGGCTCACGTTTGCCTAAGAGCTTCTTGCCCGATGAGGACCAGGGGTTTGTCTACGCCGGGCTGCAATTGCCCAACGCCGCCTCTCTCCAGCGAAATGACAATGCTTCGCGCAACATCGAGCAGATGATCATCAAGACTCCCGGTGTTGAAGGTGTGACATCAGTATTGGGATACAGCATGTTGAGCGGTGTGCAGGACACATACAGCTCTTTTTATTTCATCACGCTGAAGGAATGGGGAGAGCGCAAGAACCCGGAAGAACAATACGAAGCCATCAAAACGCACCTGAACAAGGAGCTTTCAGGAATTGCGGAAGGCCTGGCCTTTTCCTTCCCTCCGCCCGCGATTCCCGGTGTGGGAACTTCCGGAGGAGTGAGTTTTCTGCTTGAAGACCGCTCGGGCGGCCCCCCGGAATTGCTGAACAAAAATCTAGCCGAGTTTCTGGCAGCGGCGCGCAAACGCCCCGAGCTGGCAACTGTTACCACCACGGCCCTGCCTGTGATTCCGCAAGTCGCGGTGGACGTGGACCGGCCCAAGGTGATCGCCCAGGGCGTCCAACTCTCGGATGTCTACAAGACATTGCAAATGTTTATGGGCGGGGTGCTGGTAAATTACTTCAACCGATTTGGGCGACAGTGGCAG
>Ga0207693_10003742_pt1 | contig 12964 bp, 9 predicted proteins | sample LARL81metaG_FD_184347 | JGI IMG/M metagenome (GOLD analysis project Ga0207693, IMG submission 184347) | Corn, switchgrass and miscanthus rhizosphere microbial communities from Kellogg Biological Station, Michigan, USA - LAR L8-1 metaG... | ecosystem: Host-associated > Plants > Roots >...
GACGGAGAACTCGACATCGTTGCAGCGGACCCGGGGTCGTCGTTGCGCATCGATGGCCGGTACCTCGAAGTGATACGCGGGGACACGCTGACGCATGCACAGGCGACCGAGCTTCACGCGCAGGTCAACCGGGCTCGTGCGTTCATCGCCCATCTCCAGCAGCGGACGGGCACCGTCGTGACCGTGGCCCGGGCGGCGGTGCGTCGCCAGGCGGCGTTCGTCCGCCAGGGCCCTCGTGCGCACGCACCACTCACCCGTACCGAACTCGCGGCGGAGCTCGGCCTGTCCGAACCGACCGTGAGCCGTGCGGTCAGCAGGAAGTCGCTGCGGCTCCCTGACGGCCGGATCGTCGCGCTGGCCGCGTTGTTCGGCACGTCGATCGGTGTCCGGGAGGCGCTCCGTGAGCTGCTGCGCGGCGATCTGCCGACCCGCTCGGACGGCGAACTGGCCACCCTTCTGTCGGCGGCCGGATTTCAGGTCGCCCGGCGCACCGTTGCGAAGTACCGACGCCAGATCGGCGTCGCCGCATCTGGCGGACGCTGAGAGACGAAACGGACTTCGTTTAGCTGAAATCTCCTTCGCCAGCCAGGCGCGACCGCGAAGCCCGCTTCGCCAGTGACCGTTTTGCCTTCCCCGTTACCTGCGCGAAGACGCTGAATTCAGCAACCACGGCACTGGCACGGTTCGTGCATCCGAATTGATGACGGCATGCGCGAACCGGGAGGTGAATGCCATGCACGATCTCGATCGGACGATGTACGAGATGGGGCAGCACGAAGTAGACGATCGCCGTGCGCACGAGTGGGAGCAAGGAGAAGGTGAACAATTCGAGGAGGAGGATTTCCTCGGGATACTCGGCTCGATACTCGGGGAGTCAAAGGATGGGCATCAGGAGACCCCCGAGCTACAGGAACTGCAGGAGCTGCTCGGCGTACCGTCGCGCGGTCCCGCGGCTGACGGGCAGCCCGGCGCCGGACACACCGTGGGGTCTCCGCGCGAGATGCACGAACTCGAGCTCGCTTCGGAACTGCTCGAGGTTACCTCTGAGGAGGAACTCGACCGGTTTATCGCCGACTTGGTCCGGGGCGCGACCACGGCCGCTGGCAACTTTGCCCGGTCTGACGTCGGGCGAGCTCTTGGCGGCGTCCTGCGCAACACGGCGAAAGAGGCGCTGCCGGTGGTCGGCCGGGCCGTCGGCGGCCGGTTCGGGGCCAAGGGCGCGGAGTGGGGGCGCCGGGCCGGCGCAGCCGCTGCCGACCTATTCGGTCTCGAGCTCGAGGGACTCAGTTCGGAGGATCGCGAGTTCGAGCTCGCCCGTGCCTTCACCCGCTTCGCCGAGGCGGCATCCCGGAATGCCGCCAGGGCCCCGGCGGATGCCCCCGCCTCGGCGGTCGTCCGGGCCGCGGCCATGGCGGCGGCGCGCCGCCATGCACCGGGGTTGCTTCCGCTGATTACCGGACGCGGCCGCCCGGACCAGGCGGTGAGCGGCAGTCGTCCCCCGGCTGCAAATAGCGCAGCACCGCCGCAGGGAGCACAGGTTACCGAGCCGGCACAGGCAGGGCAGAGCGGCCGCTGGGTCCGGCGCGGCGGCGTGATTGTCCTGCTCGGCGCCTAACCGCTCTGCGCCGGCCCGATGGCGCAGTTCACGGCACGCCAGGAAGCGACACGACGAATACGAAAGGGCACGTCATGAGCATCTACGAAATGGAAACAGAGAGCCAGGGGTTCCTTGGCGAGACGGGTGAGATGGAAAGCCAAGGGTTCCTCGGCGAGACCGGCGAAATGGAAAGCCAGGGATTCCTCGGCGAGACGGGTGAGATGGAAAGCCAAGGGTTCCTCGGCGGTCTCCTCGGATCAGTTCTCGGCGGCGAAACTGGTGAAATGCACGAAGGCGGCATGCTGGGTGAGTCGCAGGAGCTGGAGCTCGCATCCGAACTCCTCGAGGTAAACAGTGAGGAAGAACTCGAGCAGTTTCTCGGCAACCTCTTCTCCCGCGTCGCCAAGGGTGTCGGCGGTTTCATCAAGTCAGGCACCGGACGCGCACTCGGCGGCATGCTGAAGAACCTCGCGAAGAAGGCGCTGCCCGTCGTGGGCGGCGCTCTCGGCTCGATGGTAGCCCCGGGTCTCGGCACTGCCATCGGTTCCAAGCTCGGCTCGATGGCTGGCGGCCTCTTCGAGCTGGAACTCGAGGGCATGAATGAGCAGGAAGCCGAATTCGAGGTCGCCCGCCGATACGTCAGGCTGGCCGGTGCCGCTGCTCGCAACGCGGCGATGGCCTCGCCATCCGCGCCGCCCCGGGCGGTGGCCCGTGCTGCTATCATCACCGCAGCTCGGCGGCACGCTCCCGGCCTGCTCCGGGGTACGCCCTACCAGCCCCGGCGGTATGGCGTTCGCCGGCCGGCCGGAGGATTCCGCACCCGGCGGCCGACCGGGGCATATCGCCAGTACGGCTACCGCGGGCGCGGCGTACCGCGTCCGGGCTGGGGTGGCGCGCCCTATGGCGGCTACGGGTACGGCGGACCCGGCTACGGCAACGGCGGGACCGGCTACGGCAACGGCGAGCCTGGCTACGGCAACGGCGAACCTGGCTACGGCAACGGGGACGCCGACTACGGTTACCAGGAAGAGCAAGGCCTGGCCATACCGGCGGCGGGGCGGTGGGTTCGCCGCGGCCGGAAAATCGTCCTGCTCGGGCTCTGACCATGACCGCCGGAACGCTCGTCTCCTGGCTGCTCGAGCAGGAGGCCCGGGCCCTGCTCACGCGGATCGAGGACATCAGGCCGTTCGCCATTCACGAGACGATGGTCCCGGCGGCTAACCTCAGCCCGGCCGCGCAGCTCGGCATCGAACGGACCATCGCCGATGGCCGGACCGTCCTGCGCCGGCGGGTGCTCGGCTACCTGAGCTGGCTGCGGGGTCCTGGCCGGGCAGCCAGCCCGGCCGACCAGCAACGACGCTTCGTCGTCCTACGGCTCCAGTTCAACAACGTCCTATCCCAGTTCGACCTGTTCACCGAGGTTGTCACCCAGCGCAGCGAGCATGGCACCGGGGTGTGGCTATCCGGGCTGGATGCCCTGGCCGCCGACGCACTGCGCCTGCCAGGCGATTACTTTGAGCCTCCGCCGGTGGCGTGTTATCTGGCACGCGGCCCGGGCGCCGCGATCCGGCGGGCCCGGACCCGGCTGCCCGGCGGGGCGAGTAACCCGATCGCGATCATCAGGGTCCCCCGGGAGCGCATGGTCGGCCACGGTATCGCCTCTTCCCTGGTTCACGAGGTGGGTCACCAGGTGGCCGCGCTCCTGTCGCTCGTGCCGTCGTTGCGGTCCCGCCTGCAGGCGGAGCAGCGGGACCGTAGGCCCGAGGACCGCGCGCCGTGGGCCTGCTTCGAGAGGTGGATCTCGGAGATAGCCGCCGATCTCTGGAGCGTCGGCTTGCTAGGCATCGGGTCGACGCTCGGCCTGATGGGCGTGGTGAGCCTGCCGACCCTCTTCGTCTTCCGGCCCAGCGGCGAGGACCCGCACCCGGTGCCATGGCTGCGCGTGCTCATCAGCTGCGGTATCGGCGACGCGCTGTACCCGCATCCCCAGTGGGCCGCGCTGGCCCGGACCTGGACATCGATGTATCCGTCGCATCGGCTGACGCCGGATTATGCCCGGACGCTGGCACGCCTCGAGGCGGCCGTCCCCGACTTCGTCCAGGTCCTGACCGAGCACCGTCCGCCAGCACTGCGGGGGCGGTCGCTACGCGACGTCATGCCGATCCGGGACCGGCGCCCGGAGAGGCTGCTCGAGCTGTTCACACACTGGCGGCAGAATCCCGCCGCGATGGCGCAGGCGCCACCGTCGCTGGTCTTCGCCACGGTCGGCCAGGCCCGCGCGGCCGGCCGGGTCACCCCCGAGTGGGAAAGCCGTGTGCTCGGCGAGCTTCTCACCGCGTGGGCGGTGCGCAGTTCGGTCGACATCACCGAACTGTGCGCGACGCGCACCACACCAGCCGCCGTGCCGGCGGCGTAGCAACCCAGGAGGATGGTCATGAACGGTTGGTCTATCGATCAAAAGCCCAAAGATCCGGTGCCGGTCGGAACGGTGGTGAGCCTCACCGCTGAAACGCCGCCGAACACAGATATCACGAAGTACACGTTCGCGTGGCAGGTAGCGGGTCCGTTCCACACCAGCGAAGCCGAGGTATTCCCCGAGACGTCGTCGGAGTTCGACTGGGACACCGCGGGCCTGCGGGCCGGGGTGTACCGGGTCACGGTAAACATCGCGGCTAACACGGCGCCCGCACCCGCGGCAACGGCTGGAGCGGGGGGCTCTCCGCCCTTGACGCTGACCGGCAGGACGGGCGGGACCGGCGGGACCGGCGGGACCGGCGGCGGGACAACCGGCTCGACGACGCCAATTCGGCCCGTGACGCACGCCGTGCAGCTGACGGCGGCGCCCACCGCGGCCGGGCCGGACGGCGCGCTGCCGGTGAGCCTGCAGCGGACGGCGTTGATCTCCACTCCGGACCAGGTGCTGTGGGCGATCATCCGGAACCGCACCAACGCCATCAGCTTCAAGAACTACAGCGCCTTCATCAACGACATCATGTGCGGTGACCAACTGACCGACCATCACGCGCGCCGCGTCCGCGGGGTGACTACGGTATTCCGCGGCGTGGACGCCTATGAGCTGCTCCGCGTGGCCACCGACGCCTTTCTCATGCACGAGGTGGGGGTGGTCGACCCGACCGGAGTCGTGAAGAAGGACTTCGAGGGCAGGGCGACCCTCAACCCGTCCCACAGCAGCACGTTCGAGGACATCGAGCGGATCGCCAACGACCCTTCGCTCGACCTCTCCTTCGGGCCCGGGGAACAGCAGCGGCTCGGCCTGAGCAGAATCACCCTGTCGCAACTCAAGGACATGCGGAATCAGTACTACCAGTCGCTGGACCACGAGCTGAAGACCGTGCTGCCCTATCTCAGCGTGATCCGTGACCGGCTGGCGGACATCCCGCTGAAGCCGGCCACCGAGACACCGCCGAACTGCTACGGCATCCTGAAGAGTCATCTGCTCGGCCCGCTCGCCATCGAGCTGATCTGGTCTTACTGGAACGAGGAGGGCATGCTCGTCCAGACGCTCCTGGCCATACTCGCGAGGTTCGAGAACAGGAAGATCCGCGCCGGGACGGATCCGCTGGCCCGGTTCGACCTGGACCCGTTGCGCCCGATGAGCAACCTCCTGTGGGGCTGGATCCAGGACGAGTACCGCCGGCTTACCGTGCGACGCCGGGCGCTGGAGTACGACCACGAGTACGGCGTGAAGCTGCTCGGTCGTGCGGCGCCGGCTGACGAGCGCGTCGACGCGCGCAGCAAGTTCCTCGAGTCGTTCCACAACCTGCTGTTCCTGGCGCACGTCTTCTACAAGGAGGACGACGACACCACGGTTATCGCAGACGGTTTCCCGGTGCTCAACGCGCTGCGTGAGACGCATCTCCTGCTCGCGGAGGGAGCGCACAACCAATTCGGCGACCTGCCATCCGCGGCACGCGGCGAGATGCTGATCATGCAATGGCTGCTGGCGCGACCGGAAATGCGCGAGTTCCTCGGCGGGCGGCCGATGGTCCCCTACGAAGAGGACTGGATGGACCGGGTCGATTCGATGAAGCTGATGCAGCACTGGACCGACGTCTCCATCACGCATTTCCGTGACCTCGCCGTATTCGGGGAGCAGATCCTGCTCGCCGTCCGGTACGGCAACTGGGGCCTGGCGAACGACCCGCAGGCCGCGGCGAACTGGGCCCGCTACTGGCGCCCGGAAATCCAGCGTTACGTTCACGCGTACCGGTCAGCGACGGGAGTCGACCTGACCGAGCGCAAGGACGCGACCGTACCGGGCGTCCTGCTGCGCCGGCGCCTGGTGCTCCAGCGGCAGGGACAGTGACCTCGGCAGCGCCGCCGGGTCCTGGACCCGGACCCGGGATCAGCTTTCGTGAGAGCCGCTATCTCGGGTTGCGCCACTCCAGCGGCAGCCTCACGGGATGGACCGCGCTCACCACGGGCCTCCCGGCCGTGCTCGGCGTGCCGTTGCGTTATCAGCGGCTCGCCGCCGAGCTCGCGGCGCTCCAGGGGTATCCGGCGGCCCTGCTGGCGAGGTCGACACTGCATGGGTTTATCGATGTGCTCTACGCCCTGAAAGGGCGCGGCGCCGTCGTGCTGGCCGATGCGCGGGTATACGCCATCGCCCGGCTCGCCGTCACCGCCGTGGACCTGCCCTGCGAGTTCTTCCGGCATCATGATGCGGCGGACCTGAGGGCACGGCTGGCACGGCTGGGTCCCCACGCCCGCCCGGTGGTACTCACCGACGGTGTGTGTCCCGGATGTGGCCGGGTGGCTCCGCTGGGGGCGTACCGCCGCCTCGCAGCCGCTAGCGGTGGGCTGCTTGCCATTGACGACACGCAAGCGCTCGGCGTACTCGGGGCGGCACCCGGTCCCGGGTCGCCCTTCGGCCACGGCGGCGGCGGATCGATGCGGTGGGCAGGGATGAGCCCGGAACGTAGCTTGTGCGTCAGCTCGCTGGCGAAGGGCTTCGGCGCGCCGCTGGCCGTCGTGGCCGGGGACGCGCGGCTGGTCAGTCTGGTGGCCAGGAAGGGACCGCTCCGGGTCCACGCCAGCCCGCCGTCGGCGGCCGACGTCTCCGCCGCCGAGGCCGCGCTGCGGATTAACGCACAGGTCGGAGACCAGTTGCGGGCGCGTCTCCTCCGCCTCGTGTGGCGCCTGCGACGCGGGCTCCGGAGGCTGGGGATGCCGCTGGCGGCGGCCAGCTGCCTGCCGGTGCAGCCGGTTGGCCCGCTGCCGCGCGCGCTGGCCCTGCGGCTGGCCGACCGCATGGCGCGCCGCGGGATCCGCCTGGTGCTCCAGCGTCCCGAGGCAGGCCCCGGTCTGCTGCTTACCTGGGTTATCACGGCCCGGCATCAGGAGCGTGATATCACCAGGGCGCTGGCCGCCCTCGGGGCAGCGCTCGGCCGCACGTCGCCCGGGGTCCCTCCGGGGGTGTCCTGTGCCGCCGGATGACTCTCCGCTCCTGGTGATCGACGCTCACTGTCACGCCGGCAAGGGCGACGGCCTGACCGGTCCGTGGGATACGGATGCCTCGCTCGGCCGGTATGCCCGCCGCGCCGCCGCGGCCGGCATCCTGCGGACCGTGCTCTATCCCGCGTTCAACTCCGATTACGCCCGGGCGAACCGGACACTCGCGAGAATCGTTTCGGCGGGCGCACCACGGTACCTCGGGTTCGCCGGGGTGCACCCCGAGGCCGACCGCGGCCGTGGCGCCCGCCTGGTACGGGACGCGGTGGCGATGGGGCTGCGCGGCATCAAGGTGCACCGGCATGACGGCCGGCTGAGCCGGGAGATATGCGAGGCGGCACGCGTCTGGCGGCTGCCGGTCGTCTATGACGTCATGGGGGAGGTATCCAGCGTCGAGCTCTTCGCCGCCGAATACCCGGATGTCACCTTCATCATTCCGCACCTGGGCAGCTTCGCCGACGAGTGGCGCGCGCGGCGCGCCTTCATCGACATCCTGGCCCGCCATCCGAACGTGCGTACCGACACGTCCGGGGTGCGAAGGTTCGACCTGCTGGCCGAGGCGGTACGCCGGGCCGGGCCGGAAAAAGTGATCTTCGGCTCGGACGGCCCGTGGCTGCACCCTGGGGTCGAACTCGCCAAGGTGCTCGCGCTCGGCTTGCCGACGCCCGCCTTGAGGCTGGTCCTCGGCGGCAATATCCGCAGTCTGCTTGGTCGCCGCCGCATGAGCGTGGGTCGCTATGCCGCACGCGCGGATGGCCGACCGCTACGTCCCCTGCCTGCTCCGGCGGATCCGTGGCTGCCTCAGCCCGCAGCATGACGGGCCGGGACGTGGCCTCGCCGACGGCGGCGGGAATCGCGAGGGTGAAGGCGGGTGTCCAGCGGGCCGTGGACGATCACGCCGGGCAGATCCTCGCGGTATCGCACCGGATCCACGCGCGGCCCGAACTCGCATTCCGGGAACGGCACGCCGCGAGCCTTCTGGCGAGGACTCTCGCCGCCGCGGGATTCCGCGTCGAGTGTCCCGCGTACGGTCTCGAGACTGCGTTTGCGGCGCGGACGGGCGGGGGCCCAGGCCCGCACGTGGTCATCTGCTGCGAGTACGACGCCCTGCCCGGCCTCGGGCACGCGTGCGGCCACAACGTGATCGCGGCGGCTGGCCTCGGCGCAGGGCTGGCGCTCGCGCCGGTTGCGACCCGTCTCGGCGCCAGGCTCACGGTGCTCGGGACGCCGGCCGAGGAGGACGGAGCGGGCAAGGAACTGCTGGCACGTCGCGGCGCTCTTCGCGACGTCGACGCCGCGATGATGGTGCACCCGAACGCGTATGAGACCGCGTACCCGCGCCTGATCGCGGCGGCCCAGCTCCGGGTGGAGATGCACGGCCGGGCGGCGCATGCGAGCCTCTTTCCTGACCGCGGGGTGAACGCACTCGATGCGATGGTGCTCAGCTATCTCGGGGTGGCGATGCTGCGCCAGCACCTGCCCCCGGGTGATCGCGTCTCCGGCATCGTCGTCTCCGGCGGCCAGGCCGTCAATATCGTCCCGGACCACACCGCCGCGCGCTGGCTGCTCCGCGCGCCGGATGAGGCGGGGCTGCGCAGACTCGAACAGCGCGTGCTCGCATGCGCGTGCGCCGGGGCGACGGCCGCCGGGGCCCGATACTCGGTTGTCCGGACGGCGCCGGATTATGCCGAGCTGACCGCGAACCGTCCGCTCGCCGAAGCGTACTCGAGCAACGCCCGTCAGCTCGGGCGGCGGTTGCTGTCGCCGGAGGCGATGCCAGCCACAGTCGTCGGAAGTACCGACATGGGCAACTTCGCGCGCCGCGTGCCTGCGATTCACCCCATGATCGCGATCGCGCGCTGGGGTGTCACGCCGCACACCCCGGAGTTCGCGCGGGCGGCCGTGTCGCCTGCGGCCAGCAGAGCGGTTCTCGACGGCGCCAAGGCGCTGGCGATGACGACGGTTGACCTGTGGCTTGACCCGGCTCTGGCAGCACGTGTCCAGGTTCAGGACCGTCTACGAACGGGCGGCCGCCCGCCGCAGTTGAAGCGCCCTTTCGGTAACGCCCAGGCGCTTGGCCGCGGCGCGTAGGCTCCCATCTGCTTCGGCCACGCTTATCCGGACCGCTACTTCGGCCGTCATCCGCTGCAGACTCCTGAGAGAAAGCCCATGGCCCAGCGCGCGCCGCACAGCCGGCTCGATGGCAGCCGTTACCGGGTCGCGCTCTCCGGCGCCGCTGCCGATCAGCTGCTCCCCGGCATCCGCATCTGCCGAGGCGTGATCTGACGCCTGACCCGCCGTAAGGTCGTCCGGCTGGCTGGCCGCGTCAACGCCGAGGCGTGGCCATTCGTCCTCGGGCACGTCACCAACCGTTACTGAGCTGCCTGGGGCATGCCGCGCGTGGACCCGCTGGGCAAGCTGCCTCAGGTCCCGGATGTTGCCCGGGTAGTCCCGCAGCCGGATCAGCTCGCTGACCGTCGGATCGAGCGGTGGCGCCTTGCCATCCTCGTCGAGTTCGGCCAGGAAGTGCGTGAACAGCGGCAATACGTCCTCCCGGCGGCGGCGCAGAGGCGGCAGCTCGACGACGAAACCAGCGATACGGTAGTACAGGTCGTTACGGAACCGCCCGTCCCGCTGCTCGGCGAGCAGGTTCCTATTCGTCGCGCACACCAGCCGGAACATCGTCCGCTGCCAGACGTTACCGCCGACGCGTTTGTAGGTACCTTCCTGCACCACACGCAGCAACTCGGCCTGGAGCGGAAGGGGCAGTTCCCCTACTTCGTCGAGGAACAGCGTCCCACGATCGGCGCGGGCGAACGCGCCGTCGCGAGCCGTCGTAGCCCCGGTGAAGGCGCCTTTCTCGTGACCAAAGAACTCGCTTCCTGACAGTGACGGCACCACGGTAGTGCAGTCGAGCAGCACCAGGTCTCCCTTGTCGGGACGTGGGTCGAGCTCGTGGAGGAGCCTCGCCACCAGCTCTTTTCCAGTACCGCTCTCGCCGACGAGCAGGACCGGCGCGAGCGTGAAGATCGCTGCCTGGACGACCTGGCGCTGCAGCATGCGCAACGGCTCCGAGTTCCCGACCAGGCACTGTCCGATGCGCTCGGAGTCCACCAGATCATCGATCGCCCGCCAGCGGTGAAGCCGCACGGTTATCTCGGTCACGAGACGCTTGACATCGTGGCGGTCCCCGTCACAGATCACATCGGATGCCCCGGCCGCCATCAGCTGCCAGATCTCCTCATGCCGCGGCCTGCCGGGGACGATGACAACGAGAACCCTGCCATTCGGCGTCCGGGCCCGCACGAGCGGCTTGATGCTCGTACAGGAGCGGGCGGGGACCATCAGGATGCTCGTACAACGGCCCGGCAGGCGGTGACCCGGCTGCCCGGCGCCGAGCGCGGAATGCAGAGCATGCGCCTCGGCGCGCAACTCCGGATCAAGCGCGACGACGTCGACATGTGTATACACGAGCCCCACCCCCTGATATTGGAGCCCTCCCCCCGAATGGGCTTTTGTACCAATATTTCTCCATCGTCGGCGGGGTTCTGCACGCCGTCAACGCCGGGCGGCGAAAGCTAGGGCTACATTTCTCTTGCCTGCTAGGGCATTGGTGGCGTATAAGGAAAGCAGGGACGCGGGATCGTACAACCCACGGGCGTTCCTCCACGTTCTGCGGCGGCCACGAAAGCGACGGGCCAAAGCGGTAACACTCTCGAGTTCTTCGTCATGCCTGTGCGGCCGCTAGGCGAGTCCATTCGAATGCTCGCCTCAGCCGCCGCCCCGGCACGGCCGGGCCGTTACGGCGACCATCACCCTCACTGAGCTCCTGATCTGGCTAACACGCCCTCACACGGCGGAGCCATGCCCGAGTTCGCTCGAAAGTTCATCGACCATGCTTGACGTGGAGGAAACCCATGACTACCGCACGACAGAATCAACCGGGCCGTCCGCGGCCGGCCGAGACCGATGACCCGCTGCTCGCCGAGGCGATGGCGCTGACCTGGCGGGACTACGAAGGCGCATTCGACCAGGTCAAGGCCGAACCCTGGGCCGATGAGGTTCGAGTCGCCGCCGAACGGACATCGGGAGCTATCCGGTCCGATCCTCGCCTGTCGGCGTTCGCCGACCAGCCCGAGTTCGTGGGCTGGGCGGTGTACGAGGTCGCCCGCGGCAAGCGGAAGAAAATCCCCAAGGTCTCTGCCGACGAAGCCAAGGCGGCCCTGAACGAGCCGCACGGCCGTCTGGTCACGCACCTCCTGGAGGTTCTCGAAAGGCAAGCCAATTCGGCTCACGACTACGTGCGCGATCCGCTCCGAGTGGTATTGGATGATCGACGGGCCTGGGCGGGTGGTGTGGGGAAGTTCGCGCCACGCGCAGTAGATGATCTTCATGTCGCCCACCAGCTGGGCGTCGACGTGCTGCAGGTAGCCGGGGACCGCGGTCTCGACGCCTTCGACGTGCTGGCCGCCATGAGGCGGGCGCGTTCCCGTGCGGCACGTGATCCGTCCTGGTACAAGGCGGATCAAGACGACCGCAATCAACGGGTTGATGACGCGTTCAAGTCGGGGCTGACCGCGACCGACTCGGGCGAACCCGGGTCAGAAACGACCGGCCCTGGCCCGTATGGCCAGCCAGCCTGCGGTTCATCGCTCTGCGTGGTGTCACGCACGCCCCTCGGCCGGCCGCCGCTTCCCCGGGAGACGGGGTGGGCACGGAAGACCGATCCATGCCACAGCATCGACTACCTGCGTTACCTCGTCTACACGTACGCCATCGGCGAGAACGGGCACCTGTTCCAGGCGGGCGATATATTCGTCGATCGCTGGGCGCGGGCCACGAACTGGTGCTGGCCGGAGGAAGCGGCCGGGCAGACTGAACAAAGCGCGGCGAACTGCCAGAGCTTCGACGACCGTCTCTACTGGCTCCGCCGTCGTAATGCGCGAACCGATACCGTGTACGCGATGCGGGCCGAGATCTACCAGGAACAACTGGAGAATCCCGCGATTGCGCAGGCCTGGCTTGACTTCGTAGCACAGGTCGAGGGTTACCTGTCCGCCCCGTGCAGTGGGGCGAAGAAGATTCCGTCCTACCGCTGCCTCGGGGTGTACACGGCGGCCGAGGCGCTGCGGCGAGCGGCTGCCGCGCAGATGACCGGCCTGGCCCGGATGCAGATCAAGGAACTGGCCTGTTCCCTGCAAATACTGCTGAGGCTGTTCAGCGATCCGCGCGTGATCGTTCTCATCGATCCGGCCGCGGCGGCTGCGCAGCCCGCCTGTGACAGCGGAGCGGACACTGGGAAAGATCCGGACGACCAGGCGGCCGTCGTATTCGCAGTGGTACAGCAACTCCTCGGCCCCCAGGCGAGCTGCCTCTACCAAGCCTGGGATCGGGCCGTCTTCCTGGATCGGGTCTTCGCCTGGGTGCAGCGCGGCCACGTATGGCACCCGAGGAAAGGGTGCGAGCAGGATCCCGACTTCTTGAAGTTGCTGGGCGCGGTGAGCGCCCTCGAATCAGGTGCCGGGCGGGCGTCATCCAACCCGTCCGCCTCGCTGACCACCGTGAAGGCCTGATCAGGCGGTTTCCACCGGGTACCAGCCCTTGTCAGCCTGCGGGTCGGGCTGGAAGTCGTAGCGGAGGCGGCCGTCGGTGGCCAGCGCGACCAGGGTGACCGACGTGCTGCCGTAGACGCGGCCGTCGGGCAGCTCGCGGCGGACGATGATCGCGCCGGGTTCGGTGGCGGCCAGGCCGTCACCCGCGGCCAAGGCGAGCCAGTCGCCCCAGGCATCGGTGAGCGTGGCGGCCGGGTCGCCGGATGGGCGGCGCGCGGCGAACTTCGGGCCGAACCTGGCGGCCTTCTCGTCCGGCGGCTTTTGCAGGTTGTCGCGGCCCGGC
>Ga0207693_10003743_pt1 | contig 12963 bp, 10 predicted proteins | sample LARL81metaG_FD_184347 | JGI IMG/M metagenome (GOLD analysis project Ga0207693, IMG submission 184347) | Corn, switchgrass and miscanthus rhizosphere microbial communities from Kellogg Biological Station, Michigan, USA - LAR L8-1 metaG... | ecosystem: Host-associated > Plants > Roots >...
GGTGGGCGACAGGCTCGGCGACGGGGAGGTCGTGGTGGGCACGGCCGACGGGCTCGGCGACGGGGTCGTCGGCGTCGGCGTGGGCGAGGCGGTGTGGGAGTGGTGCGGCTGCGGCGTCGCCGTGTGCCCCTGAGCCGGGCCCACCAGGTTCGGTGTCTGCAGGTGCTTGGTCGGGGTCAGCAGCAGCACCAGCGCGCCCACCACCACGGCGGCCACCGCGACCACGCCGCCCGTGGCCGCGCCGGCCGCGAACGCCCGGCGGTCGCGCTGGGACTCGGTGCGCCTGCGGTCGCGCAGCCACTGCGGCAGTGAGGCCCGCTGCGCGGCCCAGCTGTTGAACGGCGCCGCCGCGTAGCCCAGCGTGGGGAACAGCAGCATGGCGGCCAGCAGCGGGGCGGCCAGCCGGGTGATCTGGCCCACCGCCAGGCCGATGCCGGCCAGGCCGAGGGCGGCCAGGGTCGACTCCGCCCAGTTCGCCCGCAGCGCCTCCCACCATTTGGCCCGCTCGCTGGTCTTCGGCGTGCGCAGGAACGCGGCCTTGCGGGCGAACAGGCCAAGCACCGACGCGCGCGCTACCACCAGGGAGGTGGACTGCCAGATGAAAAACGCGCCGAGCGCATCCCGCCAGTTGGCGCCGGTGCCGCGGCGCAGCAGCGCCACCGCCCGGACCAGGCCGAGCCCCACCAGCACCGGCACGGTCGCCAGCAGGAACGGGGTCAGCTTGCGGAACAGCTCGCCCCCGCCGCTCGCCAGGTTCACCGCACCGGCCAGCAGGAAGACAAAGAAGACCAGGCCGAGCAGGTCGCCGTACCACTGGACGCCGCCGGACAGGTAGGCCCAGCGCTGCCCGGCGGTGAGATGGTTCTCCCTGTTCTGCCGGCCGGGAATCAGCGACCGCCAGTGCATCCGGATGATCTGGATGCCGCCGAAGCACCACCGGTACCGCTGGCCCTTGAGCGCCTCGAACGTCAGCGGCATGATGCCGCGCCCCCAGGTCTGGTCGACGTGCAGCCCGTGCCAGCCGGCCCGCAGCAGCCGCAGCGAAACCTCGGCGTCCTCGGTGATGCACCACTCGTCCCAGCCGCCCAGTTCGTCCAGTGCGACCCGGCGGATCAGGCCCATCGTGCCGGCGAAGATCGCCCCGTCGTGCTCGTTGCGGGAGGGCTGGGAGACCGCGAAGAAGTACTTGTAGGAGTAGTACAGCCGCCGGTAGTACCGGGCGTGCTCCCAGTCGCGGTAGTCCTGCGGGGACTGGACGAAGCCGACCCACGGATCGGCGAACGGCGGGGCGCAGCGGCGCAGGAACCCGGGTTCGAGCTGGTAGTCGGAGTCGACGACGCCGATGAGCTCGGCCCGCTCGTCGGTCAGCCGGCGCAGCGCGTAGTTCAGCGCGCCCGACTTGTAGCCGGGCCAGTTCTCCAGGTGGGCGAACTTGACCTTGTGCCGGGCGCACCACTCCTCGACCGGGCGCCACAGCGACTCGTCGTCGGTGTTGTCGTCGATCACGACGATCTCGTAGCGCGGATAGTCCAGGCGCAACAGCGAGCGGAGCGTCTGCTTGACCATCTCCGGCGGCTCGTTGTGCGCTGGCACGTGCAGGCTGATCATCGGCAGGTCTTTGTCGGCGGCTGGCAGCCGGGTCTGCGCGGTGATACGCCTGCGCCAGTGCTCGGTGCCGAGCGCGTCGCAGATCTCCCACAGGTAGGCGCAGGACATGATCGCGGCGAACAGCTCGAACAGCCACAGCAGCAGGCCACCGGCCGTGCTGGCCGGGCCGAGATGGCTGTTGATGGTCCAGTCCAGCGCGTAGGCCAGGTACACCACGAACAGGAACACGCTGGTCGCCCAGCACAGGTGGGCGCGGGCGGTCCACTGCCGGGTGGCCGGGAGCCAGACCACGCTGGCGACCGCCACGCCGGCGATGCCGAGGATGAGGTTGTGCTGTGACACCTTGAGCAGCTTCAGCACCACGGCCACCAGGGCGGCGAGCACCACCGTGCCGATCACGGCCAGCACGAACCGGCGGGTGGCGGACCAGGTCCCCGGCTTGTTGTCTGTGCGCCTCCGGACCGGCGTGAGCAGCGCGATCGAGCCCAGCGGGGCAGCGATGATCCCGGCCAGCAGGAGCGTCGCGAGCATCAGCCAACTCTTCTCGTCATGCCGGGCAAGTTACCCGTATTCGGGTGAACTAACGAATACCTGATCAAGGGCCTCAGCGGCAACGGCACCCCAGGCAAGTCGCGGCCCCAGATGTCCGGGGCCGGGTCGTGGGCACGACCCAGCAGCCGTACTGCCACCCCGACGTGGCGCGGCGAGCGCTGCGGATCAGCGCGGCTGACGGTTGGGCCTGGCGTGGGGGAAAGGCTGCGCATGCTGGAGGCAGACGATGGAAATGGCGGCCCTGAGGCCATAGCATCGGAGCTGGCGAGCCAGCCCTTTCCAGGTACCCGGCGCGCCATTACCTCCGTATGAGCACGCCATTACCTCCGTATGGGGTGAAGTAATGCGCCTTCCATGGCAGGCCCGGGAGTTTGAGCGAAGCTGCGCCGATTGCGGCTACACCTGGCGCGTGCCACGGCGGTTTGCCCGATCGTTTATGACGACGATTTACGGCGTTACCGCGGCCGGTCCGAGACGGGCTACCCCAGCCAGCGCCGACCTTCAGGCGGGCAGGGCGCTCGTCGAGCGAGCGGAAGCCCTCCGCACTTGCGCCAAGTGCGGCTCAGGACATTACTCCCAGCGCCCCGTCCGGTCCTGAACCCTCGCTGCGGGCCGGTCACCTGCCTCTTGGCCATGATCACCAACGGCCGACAGCCTGGCGTGCCGCCGTTTCCGATAGCGCACGGCGCGCAGACACAGGTGGGCTCCCACCAGCGCGCCCAGTATCAGTGCGTACGGCAACCATGCTGTACCACGGCGCAGGTTGGCGATCACGAGCAGCGCGACGACCGACCCGATGAACGCCGCTACGAAGCCGGTGAAGGCAACCAGCGATGTTAGCCACGGCGACGCGTCGTAGTCCTTGCTGAGCTTCGACCGCCGCCTTTCCCACTCAGCAGCCTCTTCGTCCGTGCGGTTTTGTTTCCCGTCCAGAATTGGGGAAAACATTGTCGTTATGCCCCTTTGGCATATATTCAGGTATCTATCTTGACTCTACCCTTCTCGGCGCTTGTCATGCGCCGCCCGGCCAGCGCGCAAACCGTGCTCGACCGGACGTCTTGATGGCCTGCTGAGGGCGGCGGCAGTATGGGCAGTTCGTAGCGTTCCGCTGCGCGTGTGGCTTGGCTGTATGACATTTGTCACCGCGAACCCGTTAGCCGAGGCACTACCGGCGTGAAGGTGGGTACAGTCACGCTCGTGCCATGGTTACTGGGACTGGTCCCGATGGCGGGATCGTACTTTCACAGCTGTCCAAGTCCTACGGCGCAGTGCGCGCGGTCCGGTCGCTCGACCTGGCCATAGCCCCGGGTGAGACCGTCGCGCTGCTCGGCCCGAACGGCGCCGGCAAGACGACGACCATCGACATGATGCTCGGCCTCACCCGCCCGGACCAGGGGACCATCTCGGTCTTCGGCCTCCCTCCGGCCAAGGCGGTGCAGGCAGGCTGGGTCGGCGGCATGCTGCAGACCGGGTCGCCGCTCGACCATCTCAGGGTGCGCGAGCTTGTTGCACTGACGGCGTCGTACTATCCGGCGCCACTCGGGGTTGATGACGTACTCAGCCTGACCGGCGCCGATGCGTTTGCTGGGCAGTGGACCACCAAGCTATCCGGCGGCCAGGCGCAGCGGGTCCGGTTCGCCGCCGCCCTCGTCGGCGACCCCGACCTGCTCCTGCTTGACGAGCCCACCGCGGGCATCGACGTGGCGGGCCGCCGCGACTTCTGGCGGTCAATGCGGGACATCGCCGGGCGGGGCAAGACCGTCGTCTTCGCGACCCACTATCTCGAGGAAGCCGACGCATACGCCGACCGGATCGTGCTGATCGCCAGGGGGGCGGTCGTCGCCGACGGCCCCGCGACCGAGATCAAGGCGCAGGCTGCCTCGCGAACGATCCGGGCAACGCTCCCGGACGCTGACACGGCCGACCTGCGCGCTCTGCCCGGAGTCCGCGCAGCTGACCGGCACGGGGACGCGATCATTTTGTCCTGCTCCGATGCCGACGCCGCCCTCCGGGCGCTGCTCGGCGCGTTCCCCGGCGTGAGGGACGTCGAGGTACGCGGCGGCAGCCTGGAGGAGGCGTTCATGGAACTGACCGCGGAAAAGAGCGATGCCGTGGATGTCATGGAGGTAACGCGATGAACAGCTCCACCCATCTCCGTTATGAAGTGCTGCGCGTGCTGCGCAACCGCGTCTTCTACGCCATGACGCTGGCGCTGCCGCTCGTGCTGTTCTTCGGGGTCGCGTCCGGACAGCGCCACGCCACCTTCAACGGGACGAGCTTCCCGCTGTACTTCATGACAGCGATGGCGGTGTACGGATCGATGTTCGCCGCTGTCGGGCCTGGAGCGCGCATCGCGCGCGACATATCAGGCGGCTGGACCCGGCAGCTGCGCATCACCCCGCTGCGGGCGCACACTGACCTGACCGCCAAGGTGGTCAGCACGTACCTGCTGGTGCTGCCGACGCTGGTGCTGCTCTACCTGGCTGGCGTGTCGCTCGGGGTCCGCCTGGCCGCGGGCCAGTGGCTTGCGATGACCGGCTTGATCCTGGTGGGCCTTGTCCCCTTCGTCGTCATCGGGTTCGTCGTCGGCTACCTCATGCCCGTCGATGCGCTGACGCCGGCGCTGGGCGGGATCGTCGTCCTGTTCTCGCTCTTCGGGGGTGTCTACGGCTTCGAGCTTGCCAAGTCGGGCCCCCTGTTCGAGGTGATGAAGGCGCTGCCGTCTTACTGGCTGGTGCAGGCCGGGAAGAGCGTGGCCGTTGGCGGCGGCGGATGGCCTGGTCAGGCGTGGCTGGTGATCGCGGTCTGGACCGTCGCCCTCGTGCCGGTCGCAGGGCTCGCCTACCGCCGGAACGCGGCCAGGGCCTGACGACGCCAGCCGCATTACGCTGCACAGACATGGATGCCGAGATGGTCAATGATGTGCCGCTGGCCACTCCTGGCGAGGCGGACTGGCTAGCGAGTCAGCGCCAGTGGGCCGACGGCTGGCGGCCTGTCGCCCTGGTCGCGCTTCCACTTGCCTACCTCATCTACGTGGTCATCTCGGTGACCGAGAACTCGCGCGGCGCGGACCAGGTGGCTGGTTACGCCATCCTCGCCGCCTTCGCCGCGTGCTGGCTCGCGGCCCCGCTGCTGATAACACCGCATACATCCGGGCGGGCGTTCTGGGCCTATTTCGGGATCCTGCTCGCGCTGTCGCTCGCTGAACTGCCGTTTGCGCGCGCGGCGGGATTCGTCGCGTTCGTCTTCCTGACCATGCTGAGCGTGGGGCGTCTCGGCCGAAGGTCGATACCGCTGGTGGCCGCCTTCTCGGTCGCCGCGCTCGTCGTCCCGACCGTGATCCCGTCCTGGCACGTCAGCCTGGGCGCCTCCTTCAACGACGTCACGCCGGTCGCGATCCCGGTGATCGCGATCGTCACGTTTGCCATCCTCCAAGTGCTGCGAGGGAACCAGGCGCTCGCCGAGGCGCGCGCGGAGCTTGCCCGGCTGGCCGCCGAGAACGAGCGCATGAGGATAGCCCGCGACCTGCACGACCTCCTGGGACACTCGCTGACCACGATCACGGTCAAGGCCGGCCTTGCCAGGCGGCTGGGCCCGGCCGACCCGGCACAGGCCCTCGGCCAGATCGCCGAGGTCGAGGAGCTGTGCAGGCGGGCGCTGGCCGACGTGCGCAGCGCGGTGTCCGGCTACCGGGATGTCACCCTGGCCGGCGAGCTAGCCCACGGCCGGGAACTGCTGCGGGCTTCGGGCATCGCAGCCGAGCTGCCCACGGCCACCGACATCGTTGATCCCGCGCACCAGGAGCTGTTCGGCTGGGCTGTGCGGGAGGGTCTGACGAACGTGGTGCGGCATGCCCGGGCGAGTTGCTGCACCGTCCGCCTCTCCCGGTCGGCCGTCGAGATCGTGGACGACGGCACTGGCGAGCCAGCGCCTGAGGGAGCCGTGCCGCCCGGCAATGGCCTCAGCGGCCTGCGCGAGCGGGCGTCGGTGGCCGGCGGCAGGGTCGATGCCGGCCCGCTGCAAGCCGGAGGCTGGCAACTGCGGGTCACGCTGGATCCCGAAGGCGTCAGATGACGGCCCCCATCCGGCTCCTGCTGGCCGAGGACCAGGAACTGATTCGCAGCGCGCTCGCGATCATGCTCGAACTGGAGGACGACTTCGAGGTCGTCGCGTCGGTCGGCCGCGGCGACGAGGTGGCCGCCGCGGCGAAGGCATCCCAGCCCGATGTCGCACTGCTTGACATCGAAATGCCGGGGATCGACGGGCTGGCGGTGGCGGGCGTCCTCGCCCAGGAAGTACCGCATTGCCGGTCGCTCATCCTCACCACGTTCGGCCGCCCGGGTTACCTGCGGCGGGCGATGGAGTCCGGCGCGTGCGGCTTCGTGGTCAAGGACGCCCCGGCGGAGCAACTGGCAGACGCAATCCGCCGCGTCGCGGCCGGCCAGCGTGTCGTCGACCCGGCGCTGGCCGCGACGACGCTGGCGGCCGGGGCGTCGCCGCTGACTGCCAGGGAACGCGACGTCCTGGTCGCAGCCAGGCCCGGGGCGACGGTGGCGGAGATCGCCGAAAAGCTGTTCCTGTCCGAGGGAACGGTCCGCAACTACCTGTCCGCCGCGATAGCCAAGACCGGGACACGCAACCGGGCAGAGGCGGTCAGGGCAGCGGACGAGCATGGCTGGCTCTGATGCGCTGTCGCATCGGACCTGGGTGCCTCAGGCCGCGGCCGAAAGGCCCACTGGCGCAGCGCCATGATCGCGGTCGGCGGGCGGCGGATAATGCGCTGGCTGGCGCGACGGGCTCCGGCATAGCTTGGACGGGTGACCACAGCTCTGCTCGGGTTCGCACTCGCCGCGACCCTGGTGATCCTCGCGCCCGGACCGGACTTCATGCTCGTGATGCGCAACACCGTGCGCGGTGGCCGCCGGGCCGGCTGGGTCACCGCCTGCGGCACCCTGTCCGGCCTGACGGTCTGGGCACTGGCCGCCGCCCTCGGCCTGTCCGCGCTGCTGCGGGTCAGCCACGTCGCCTATGACGTGCTGCGGCTCTGCGGCGCGGCGTACCTGATCTGGCTCGGCGTGACCAGCCTTGCTAGCTTCCGGCGCAAGGGCACCGGCCGGGCCAGGCCGGCCGCCGGCGTCGCCGCGCCCGGCCAGACTCCGTCCCGGCCGGGCCGCGCCTACCTCAACGGCATGCTGTCCAACCTGCTCAACCCCAAGATCAGCGTGTTCTTCATGGCGTTCCTGCCCGCCTTCGTGCCCGCCGGCGCGTCGGCGTCGCGGTTCTCCCTCGTCCTCGGTGCCTGGTTCATCGCCGAGACCGGGCTGTGGCTGGCCGTGGTCGCGTGGCTGGCCGACCGTGGCGTGCGGTGGCTGCGCCGGCCCGCGGTCCAGCGCTGGCTGGAGCGGATCACCGGCATCGTGCTCATCGGGTTCGGGCTCCGGCTCGCCACCGAGTCCCGCCGGTTCGCCTGAGCGGAGACCCACCCGAGCGCCGGGTCCGCCTAGGCTTGGCGCGCAATCGTCATTGACCGCACGCTGCTGGGTAGGTGCCTGGCATGACCGATATGGCAGGCGAACCGGCAGGGTCGGGGCACGATGCCGGGAACACGATCGAGGCCGGGGAGACCATTGCGGAGCGGGCGGCCGAACTCGCGACCGAGGTCACCGAGGCTCGCCGGCCGGAGGAACGGCGCAGGCTGACCGCTGCCTTCGCGGCGGCGGCCAGGTCCAGCGCGCGGGTCACCGGCCGCGGGGCCCGCGCGGTGCGGCGCGGCGCGTTCGCCGGCACGGAGTGGCTGACCGGGCAGGTCGTGGCGATGGCGCCGCGGGTGCGGGTACGCAACCGGGCAACGCTGCGCGCGCAGTTCCCCGGCCTGTCCATCGAGGACACCGCCGACGCGCTGATCACCGGGGCGGCCCGGGCCTCGGGGGCGGTCGGCGGGGCGGTCGGCGCCTGGGCGGTGCTGCCGGCGCTGCCCGCCTTCCCGGTGGAGGTAGTGACCGAGACGCTGGCGCTGATCGGCATCGAGATCAAGCTCATCGCGGAACTGCACGAGCTTTACGGCATGCCCGCGCCCGGCGGCGCCGTGGACCGGGCAACCGCCTACATCGGCTCGTGGGCGCACCGCCGCGGCGTGCTGGCGGCGGGCCCCGGCGGACTGATCATGGTCGCCGGGTCGCCGCTGGCCCGGCGGCTGCGGCGGCGGTTGTACGGCCGCGTGGGCCGCAGCGCGTTCTCGCTGGGCCCGCTGTTCACCGGCGCGATGGCAGGCGCGGTGCTCAACAGCAGGGAGACTCGCAGGCTCGGCATGGAGATCCGCGCCGACTTGCGCCGCGAGGCCCAGGCCAGAGGCCTGCCATCCACTCGGGAACTCCCGCCCGACCCCGGCTGGGAACCACCAGCCATCGGCGAGCCAGCCTGGTCGGAGCCCCAGGCAAACGCGCCCCGCCGCAAGCCCCGCTCCCGCCTGCGCCGCCGCCCACCCCGCACGGCCTTGCCTCCCGGCGAAGAACCTCCCGGATGACGTCGTCCTAGACGTCCGGTCCGGATCCAGGCCAGCCTTCCGAACCACTTCTCGCTTCCCTCCCGCCCGGCGATGCGCCAACGGGCGGCGGTGAACTGGCAGACGGCGTTTTGAGCCGACTGCCAGTTCGCCGTTGCCCGCCCCACCCGCCCCGTTGCCTGCCCCGCCCGCTGGCCTTGCCGCCGTTCACTTCGTACACTCCGCAGGATGGCCGAATCCGTGAAGGACCCCTCCCCCGCAGGGCCGCTTCGCGAGCGGCAGCATGTCCCGTGGTACACAAGGTGGCGGCTCACCCGCACCGGCGCCCGGCCCGGGTGGCTGCCGACGTGGTCGGTGCCCGCGGCCATGCGGGCGGTTCGCGCCACCCTGGTGATGCCCGGCCTGTTCGCGCTGACCGCCGAGGTCATCGGCGACCCGCAGATGACCCTGTTCGCGGTGTTCGGCAGCTTCGCGACCCTGGTGCTCGTCTCGTTCGGCGGCACCAGGCGCAACAAGGCCGTCGCGCACCTCGGCCTCGCACTGACCGGCAGCGCGGTCCTCGTCATCGGGACGCTGGTCAGCAACGTGACGTGGCTGGCGGCCCTGGTCACCATTCCGGTGACGTTCGCCATCTTCTTCGCGGGTGTGGCCAGCCCGAACGCCCAGGCCGGTGTCCTCGGTGCACTGCTTGTCTACATCCTGCCCGCCTGCTCGCCCGCCGCGGCGAGCACGATCGGCTCCCGGCTCGCGGGCTGGTGGCTCGCGTCCGCGGCCGGCACAGTAGCCGTGCTGCTGCTGTCACCCAAGCCACCAGGGAACAAGCTGCGGGCCCGCGCGGCGAAGACCGCCACCGCGCTGGCGGCGTACCTGGACGCGGCCGTCGCCGGCACCGCCACGGCCGCGCACCGGGAGGCGGCCCTGGCCGACCGGCACGAACTGAAGCTCGCGTTCGGCTCCAGCCCGATCCGGCCGACCGGCCTGGCCGCCACCGACCAGGGGCTGGCCAACGTGGTCGAACTGCTCGAGTGGTCCTGCACGCTGGTCTGCGACGCGCTGGACGGCCACCTGGACCTGACCCACGCGGCCGCCCAGGACCGCGAACTGCTCGCCGCCGCCGCGGACCAACTCACGGCGACCGCTGCCTTGCTAGCCGGCCAGGACCCGAGCCTGGACATTGACCGGCTGCGCCGAGCCAGCGCCGCCAGCGCGGCCCACCAGCAGGTGCTGGGCGGTGACCCTGCGGACGTCCGCGCCGCCGCGGCGCTCGCCGCGCACGCCCAGTCCATCGCCCTCGCCGCCCAGGCCGCCCTGGCGGATGCGCTGATCGCCTCGGGCAAGGCCAGCCCCGAACTGGTCGAGGCCGAGCGCCGCCGCTGGTACGGGCTGCCCGAGGACGCCGGGCGCAGGCACGCGCCCGGGCTGGCCGGCGCCGCCGAGTTCCTGGCCAGGCACGCCAGCCTGCGCTCGGTCTGGTTCCGCAACAGCGCCCGCGGCTCGGTCGCCATTGCCGCCGCGGTCGCGGTAGCCTCGCTCAGCGGCGTGCAGCACGGGTTCTGGGTGGCGCTCGGCACGCTGTCGGTACTGCGCACCACCGCGTCGTCCACCGGGTCCACCGCGATGCGGGCACTGGTCGGCACCGCCGTGGGCTTCGTCGCCGGGGCACTGCTCGTGCTCGCGATCGGCACCGGGCCCGCCGCCCTGTGGACGGTGCTCCCCTTCGCCGTGTTCATCGCGGCCTACGCACCGGGCACCGCGCCGTTCGCGGTGGGCCAGGCGGCCTTCACCGTCACCATCGTGGTGATCTTCAACCTGCTCGCACCGGCGGGCTGGCAGGTCGGCCTGCTGCGAATCGAGGACGTGGCCATCGGCTGCGCGGTGAGCCTGGTGGTCGGGGCCGCGTTCTGGCCGCGCGGCGCCGCTGCCATCGTCGGCGACGATCTCGCCGACGCGTTCCGGCAGGGCGGGCGGTACCTCGCCCAGGCGGTGGACTGGGCGCTCGGGCTGCGCCGCCGACCGCCGGAGAGCGCGGTCGCGGCCGTCAACGCCGGTGCGCGGCTGGACGAGGCGCTCCGCGCCTACCTGTCCGAGCCGGGCACCAAACGGCTGGCCACCGAGGACATGTGGGCCCTGATCATGGGCACGACCCGGCTGCGGCTGACCGCGTACGCCGTGGCCAGCCTGCCCGCCAACGGGAACGGGAACCACGCGCCCGCCCGCCCCGACTCCGACCCGGACCTGGCCGCGTTCCGCAGGCAGACCGCGGACCTGGCCAGCTTCTACGACCGCCTCGCGGATCAGGTCGGGCCTCCCGGCCACGCACCCGTGCCGCTCGAGGCGCTGCCCGCCCCGGACGGGCCCGACTACCCGAACGGCGTGGCCTGCGCGGGCGACACACCCCCGCGCTACCGCCCCGACATGCTCTGGGTGGGCGAGCACCTCTACCATCTGGCTGAGCGCGGGCAGGCGATCACCGAGCCGGCCGTGAAAGTGGCCGAGGCGCGGCAACTGCCCTGGTGGCGGTAGGAAGCGCGGCGGCAGCAACCGAGCGACGGAGGTAGCGGTGGCGGGGCGGTTCGAGGAGATATTCGGCGCGGGCACCAAGCCGCTGATCGCCATGGCCCACCTCGGGCCGCTGCCGGGGACCCCGCTTTACGACGAGGCGCTCGGTGTCGAGGGCATCGTCGACGGCGTGGCCCGCGACCTCGACGTGCTGCTGCGGTTCCCGTTCGACGCGGTCATGTTCTGCAACGAGGGCGACCGGCCTTACTCGCTGCGCGCCGGGTTCGAGGGGGTCGCGGTCATGGCCCGGGTGGCCGCGGATCTGGCCCCCAGGGACCGGCCGTTCGGCGTGGACTTCCTCTGGGACGGCCGGGCCGCGCTCGCGGTCGCCGCCGCGACCGGCGCCGCGTTCATCCGCGAGGTCGTCACCGGCGCCTACGAGTCCGACATGGGCGTCTGGGCCCCGGACGCGGGCGAACTGCTGCGCTACCGGCGCACCCTCTCCGCACAGCAGATCGCCGTCTTCATGAACGTCACGCCCGAGTTCGCCTCCACGATCGGTACCCGCTCGGTGGGCCAGCTCGCCCGGTCGGCGGCCGTGTCCAGCCTGGCGGACGCGATCTTGGTGTCCGGCCCGATGGCCGGTGCGGCACCGGACCCGGCGGCGATCCGGGAAGCCAAGCAGGCCACCGGCGACCTTGCCCCCGTGCTGGCGAACACCGGGGCCAAGGCAGGCAACGTGGCGTCGTTCCTCGAGGTGGCGGACGGCATCATCGTGGGCTCGGACCTCAAGGAAGGCGGCGGCACCTGGAACCCGGTGGACCCCGAGCGGGTCAAGCGGTTCCTGGAGGCCGCCGGGCGCGCGTAGCCCCGGTCGGAAGGCCATGACCAATCTGCTGCTCGGGCTGGACATCGGCACGACCGCGACCAAATGCGTGCTCCTCGATACCGGCCGGGGCGTCATCGCCGCCGATTCCCGCCCGGTGACGCTGGCCACGGTCCACGCCGGCTGGGCCGAGGAGGACCCAGCCATGTGGTGGCGTAATGCATGTGAACTGATTCCTGCCCTGCTGACGGCCGCGGGCGCGGGCCGCGGGGACGTGCGCGGCATCGGCGTCGTCGCCGGGCTCAGCGCGATCGCGGGCCGCACCGAGCCTGACCCGCGGACGGCCGGCCGCTACGCCGAGCTTTACGCGGTGCACCGCTCGCTCTACCCCGCGCTGCTCGACCAGCAGCACACCCTGGCCCGGCTGTCGGAGGGGCCGGGAGACGGCTAGCGGGCCGGGCCAGCGGCCACGGCGTCCAGCGACGCGGCGAAGACCTCCGCGATCCGGCCGATCTCCGCCTCGGTGATCACGAACGGCGGGGAGACCTGCAGGGCCACGCCGCGCAGCAGCCGGGTGATCACGCCGCGCTCGCGCATCTCGGCCACCAGCCGCGGGCCGATCCCCGGGTCGGCGGCGCGGGCCGCCTCGGCGATCTCGACGGCCGCGAGCAGCCCGGTCCCGGCGCGCACCTCGCCGACAAGTTCATGCCCGGCCAGCGGTGCGAGCGCCCGCGCAAGCACCGGTTCCAGCTCAGCCACCCGCGCGACGAGCTGCTCGCGCTCGATCAGGTCAAGGTTCGCCGACGCGACCGCGCACGCGGTGGGGTGCGCGGAGTAGGTGTAGCCGTGCCGGAACACCTCCGCGGACCCGGGGCGCCAGAACGGCTCGGCCACCCGCGCGCTGGCGATCACCGCGCCGATCGGCGCGTACCCGGAGCTCAGCCCCTTGGCCGTGGTGATCATGTCCGGGTCCAGG
>Ga0207693_10003744_pt1 | contig 12961 bp, 10 predicted proteins | sample LARL81metaG_FD_184347 | JGI IMG/M metagenome (GOLD analysis project Ga0207693, IMG submission 184347) | Corn, switchgrass and miscanthus rhizosphere microbial communities from Kellogg Biological Station, Michigan, USA - LAR L8-1 metaG... | ecosystem: Host-associated > Plants > Roots >...
GGCCGGCCGCGACACCGGCAAGGGCGTCCTCGAACACGGCCGCCCGATCCGGTGCGACCTCCAACGCGGTGGCGGCGGCGAGGAACGTGTCCGGCGCGGGCTTTCCCTCGAGGTGCTCCCGCGTCGCGACGACGCCGTCGATGCGAACGTCGAACAGGTCGTCGATTCCGGCTACCGCGAGCACCTCGTCGGCGTTGGCGCTCGATGTGACGACCGCGCGGCCGAGTCCAGCGTCCCGCACGGCGCGGACGTAGCGAACCGAGCCTTCGTACACCTCCACGCCCCGACGCTCGATCATCGCGAGCACGAGCTCGTTCTTACGGTTGCCGAGCCCGTGCACGGTCACGGCGTCGGGAGGATCCTGAGGCGTGCCCTCGGGAAGGGCTATCCCTCGCGCGGCGAGGAACGAGCGGACGCCGTCGTAGCGCGGCTTGCCGTCGACGTACTCGTCGTAGTCGGCCACCGGATCGAAGGGTTCGAAGCTCTCACCGGTCTGCGCCGCGCGCGTTCGGAGGAAGGCGTCGAACATCTCCTTCCAGGCGGCGGCATGGACCTTCGCCGTCTGCGTCAGCACGCCGTCGAGATCGAACAGGCAGGCTCGGATCGCATTTGGTAAGCCCAGCATCCGCCGTTCTCCTCATCACTTGCACCGAGTGCGAGCCGTCCCCCGACGTGATCGGCAGCGTACTGAACGTCGCCTTCGACGAACGCCTGTAGTCGCCGAGCTCTGTCGTCGCCTCCAGTCGGCCGTTTACGGCTAACCGCCGTACTCGGACGCGAACAGGTAGCTCACCGCCAGGCTCCGGTACGGCCGCCAGCGATCCGACACCTCACCGACCTCGTCGTCCGAGGGCAGGTGGTCGAAGCCATACGCTCGCTGGATTGCCCGCCGGAGCGCGAGGTCGCCCGAGAGGAAGACGTCCGGCCGGTCGAGCGCGACGAGCAGGAACCCGCGCGCAGTCCACGGCCCGATCCCGGGCACCTCGGTCAGGGTCGCTTCGACCTCCTCGTCCGTCATCGCGGCGAGCGCCTCGTCGCTAAGGCGGCCATCGACGAAGCGCTCGGCCAGCGCCCGGATGGTCTCGCCCTTCCGGTTCGAGAAGCCGCTCGCGCGCAGCGCGTGCGGGTCTGCGGCAAGCACCTCGGCCGCCGACGGCATGTGCCCTCCGAAATGTTCCTCGAGGTGCCGGATGATCGCCCGCGTCGAGGGAACCGACAGCTGCTGGCCGGCGACCTGGAAGACGAGCGTCCCGAAAGCGTCGAGCGGCGGCAGCTCGTCCATCCAGGCCCGCGGCCGGAAGCCCGGCCGGTCGTCGATCAGCCGGGCGAGCACGGGGTCGGTCTTGTGGAGATGCTCGCGCGCCTTTCGATTGGCGAGTGCCGCGCGCTTGCGGGGGCGGCGGTCGACGCTCATACCTGTATTCAACCCTGAGTGGTCAGGAGCGTGTGCAGGCGGGCAATCCGTCCTTCACGCACCAGCGCCACGTCGATCCCGCTGACCGTCGGCGGCTGCTGCGGCACGCCCATGTTGAAGGCGAGGAGGCCCAGATCGTGGCTGACGTGCACCGATCCCGCGGCGCTGAACACGATGTCCGGCATGCGGTCGAGCAGCTTCCGCGCCTGCTCGTTGAGTTCCTCGTGCCCCTGCATCGTCCCGTCGGGGTCCGTCCAGACCACGTCCTCCGTTTAGTTGCGTGCGATCGCTTCCGAGCGACGCTCCGGGTCGCGTTCGTCGAACACGCCGAACAGGGTTCGCGAGCATCAGCTCGCGGATCCGATCGGGGCTCTGGCTCACAGGGCCGGAACTCCCGTTCCGGTCTCATGGCAGACCGGCGTGTACTGAGAAACGGCCGCGACCTGGAGCTCGTCCGCTTCCGGCTCGCGCTCCGCCTTGGCCGGTTGAGGCTCGATCAGCAGTCGCGCAACCACGGCACCGACGGCGGCGGTGGCAGCGAGGACGTAGAACGAGATCTGGAAGCCGTGCGTGAGCGCCGGTGCGCTGAAGGCAGTGGTGCCGGCGTGGGAGCTCACGTAGCGGCTCGTGAACGTGGTCGCGATCGTGGTCGCGGCGGCGACGCCGATCGCGCCGCCGATCTGCTGGCTTGTGTTGATCAACCCCGAGGCGATTCCGGCATCCGCGGGGCGAACTCCGGTGAGGGCGCCGATCGACATCGGGATGAAGACGAACGCCAGCCCGAGCCCGCTGATGATGAAGCCTGGGAACAGATCCCAGAAGTAGTGACCGCCGACCGGAAGTTGCGCGAAGAGGACGAGAGCCACCGTCGAAAGCGCCAGCCCGACAGGCAAGATGCTCCTGACTCCGAACCTCGTTACAAGCCCTTGTGCCACCGCCGAGAGGGCGATCGTCGTCACCGTCAGTCCGACGTAGGCGACCCCGGTCTTGAGCGCGGAGTAGTGCAGGACCTGCTGCATGTACAGCGTGAGCAGGAAGAACTGTGAGAACACCGCGCCCGTCGCGATCAGGGCGCTTAGGTTCGATCCGGCGAGGGTCCGGAGCCGGAAGATGCGGAGCGGCAGCAGCGGTGCCTTTGACCGCGACTCGATCAGGAAGAACGAGGCGATCAGGACACCAGAGGCCGCCAAGAGACCTATGGTCTCGGGTGTGCCCCACCCGCGTTGCGTGGCGCGGGTCATCCCGTAGACGAGCAGCATCAGCCCGGCGGTGATGGTCGCCGCACCGGCGAAGTCGAAGTACCGGTTCGGCAGATCCGCGCGGCTCTCGCGCAGAAGCAAAGGGCTGACCACGAGGACCGCGACGCCGACGGGCACGTTGACGAAGAAGATCCACGGCCAGCTGAACACGCTGGTCAGGACGCCCCCGAGTAGCACACCCACAGCACCTCCGCTGCCCGCCACGGCGCCCCAGATCCCGAGGGCGCGATTCCGCTCCCGGCCTTCCTCGAAGGTCGTGGTCAGGATCGAGAGCGCGGCCGGGGACATCATGGCGGCGCCGAGACCCTGCAGGCACCGGAACGCGATCAGGGAGCCTTCCGACCAGGCGAACCCGTCGAGCAGCGAGCTGACGGTGAACAGGACGAGCCCCGCCATAAAGAGGCGCCGGCGTCCGAGCAGGTCAGCAAGCCGGCCGCCGAGCAGGAGAAACCCGCCGAAGAAGATCGAGTAGCCGGTGATCACCCACTGCAGGCTTTCCTGCGAGAAGCCCAGATCGGTCTTGATCGAGGGCAGCGCCACGTTCACGATCGAGATGTCGAGCACGACCATGAACTGCGCCGTCACGATCACGGCGAGTGCAAGCCAGCGGCGCCGGTCGTCCGCCTCGCCTGCCGGATGTGTCACGACCTCGGCGGACATCTCTCAGGGGTGCACCTGGGCGCCGTAGCCGAGGTCGAGGCGGATCGACTGCATCACCTCGAACGACACGTCCTCCGTGAACACGTCCGCCGCCGCCAGCACGCCCGTGTACTTCTCGATCACGGGTGCGGCCGTGGTCGCCGCGCACTCGTCGAGGTAGCCCTTGAGCGCCGCCCAGAAGTTCTCGCCGTACTTCACGAAGTAGGGCGTCGGGTCGACGGTGTCGATCGCGGTTCGGGAGCTCTCGGAGATGTCCGCCATGTACTGCTGATGAAGCGCGAGGTCGTCCCGCTTGCCGAGCCGGCCCATGTGGCCGCCGATGAAGTGCGTCCACTCGTAGGCGAGGGCGTTGGCCGGCGCCTCGAGGTAGCCGGGGATGTCCTCGGAGAGGTTGGACCGGTAGATGGGCACCCAGCCCGGATTGCAGATGTCGACGAGCATCATCGTGTCGTGGTCGGGCAGGTGGATGAGGATGTTGTCGGGCGAGTGGTTCGGGCCGTGGAAGGCCAGGTTGATGTGCTCGCCCCCGATCACGAGGTTGGCCTGGTCCTGGAAGGTCTCCTCGTTCGGAGGCCTCGCCGGATCGTTGTCGCGCAGCAGCAGGGTGCGCGTCTCTTCGTGCCCGATGCGCGCAGCGTTCTTGTCGAACAGCGATGCCGCGCCGACGTGGTCGGAGTGGTGGTGCGAGTAGATGAGGTGGGTCACCTTGTTGCTGACCCCGTTGGCGGCGGCGATCTCGTCGATCGCGCGCTGGATGTTGTTGCCGAGCGTCGGCGGCGCGTCGAGCACGACGACCCCGTCCGAGGTGGTCAGGAACGCACACATGTAGGTGCCGTCGGTGACGTAGTAGAGGTTTCGCTCGACCCTGCCGACGTAGTAGCCCTGCTCGTTGAGGGCCGGCCCGAGCGCCTCGCGCGGAATCGGCGCGAAGTCGGGGAGGGTTGCCGTCTCGGTTGCGCTCATGCCTTGACTCCTTCGGTTGCGATGGTGGCCCGTGCCTCGTCGAGATCGAAGATCCGTCCCTGGAGCTCGCCGTCGGGACCCTCCATTCGACCCGCATCCGAGACGCCGCCCACCTTCAACGGCTCGAAACCGGCTGCCCGGATCAGTCGCTGGGCGGCCGCCTCCGCAGCGTCGTCGTCCGTGGCGTAGAAGAGAACGACCCGCGGTTCGCGGTTCGCGCTGGTCGCGAGCTGCTCGACCGCGCCGAGGCTCCCGAACGCCTTCACGTAGTGCGCGCTCGCGGGGAGCAGGCCGGCGACGACGGAGGCGGACGACACACCTTCCGGCAGCGTCCGGATCATCTGGCCGTTCTCGAAGCCGATCGGGTTCGAGGGGTCGAGGACGACCTTGTGCTCGAGCCGCCGGGCTTGGCCGGGTACCAGCTCCCGGGACTGCTCGACCCAGATCGCAATCACGACGGCGTCAGCACTCGTGATCGCGTCTTCCACCGAGGCCGCGCTCGCATTCGGGCCGAGCTCGTCCGCGAGTGTCTTTGCGTGTGCTTCGTCGGCGGCTGCCAGGACGACTGTCTCGCCGCCGTTTACGAGGTGCCGGGCAACGGTGCCCCCGAGGTTGCCGACGCCGATGATTGCGGTTGTCAAGGCGTCTCCTTTCGAACGTGATCAGTGAGCAGCGACGCTAGCCCCGGCGATCTACCGGTCGCTTACGTGGACTCACTGCATTTCGTTCAGGAGTGTGGAGCGGCCTCGAGCGCGTCCCGCAGCTGTGCGCGAGACGTGACGCCGAGTTTCGGGAAGAGCCGATACAGATGCGACTCGACGGTGCGGTGCGAGAGGTAGAGTTGCTCGCCGATTTCCCGGTTCGAGAGTCCTTCGGCCGCGAGCTGGGCGATCTGGAGCTCCTGCGGCGACAGCTGAGCCCAACCTCCGGGGCCGCCGCGGCGAACCCGCTCGCCCGAGGCCCGCAGCTCTCGGCGAGCCCGCTCCGCATACCGCAGCAGGCCGAGCGCGTCGAACGTCTCGGCTGCCTCGCGCAGCGGCGCACGAGACTGCGTCATGCGCCGGTGCCGACGCAGCCAAGCCCCGTAGGCGAGCTGCGCTCGTGCGACGTAGAACGGCCACTCCGGCTGGCCGGCCGCGATCGCGGCCCGGAAATGCTTCTCGGCGACCGCGTCCGGGGCCAGGATCGCCAACGCGTACGCGACCTGGGCCTGTAGATGGGGCGCGCGTGTCGCGTCCGCAACCTGCTCCCACTCGGCGAGGTACCCGCGAACCGCATCGAGGTCGCCGTCGCCACGCACCGCCGCATCCGCCAGATCGGCGAGCGCCCACCCGCGGACGAAGGGGTGGAACGCGGCGCCTCCGGGGTCGAAGATTCGGACGAGGTGCTCGTACGCCTCGCCGAAGCGCTCGCCGGCGAGTGCCAGCCGGCCGCGTGCGAATGCCGGAAGGGAAAGCATCGGGCTCGCCCCGAGCGGGACCAGCAGCGCTTCGGCCTCGGCGATCAAGCGCTCGGAGGTCTCGTCGTCGCCCTGCTCTGCTCCTGCGATGGCCTGGGCGAGCCGTGCCGCCACCAGGTACCGCAGTGCGCGGATCTCCTCCGCGATTCGCGCGGCCTCGGCCGCACGGGTGATCGCCTGGCGCACGGCTCCCGGACGAAGGTCGGCCCACGCCTCGAAGACGAGCGTGTGGGCGAGCAGGCTCAGCCGTCCCTGCGCGCGAGCGCCGGCGGCCGCTGCCCTGAGGAACGGAAGCGCCAGGTTCTCGGCCCAGACGGCCGAGGCGGCGACGCCGATCTGGAAGAGCTGCTCCGGGTCGGCGATGCCGACAGGCGACAGGCGTCCGACGTGTTCGACGACCTGCTTGGCCCTGCCGAATGGATCGAGCGACCCCAGGACGTACAAACGACCGGGGTCGTCGGCCGGGACCGGGATCTCGTCGGAGATCGCGGCAACCTCTCGCCTCGTCTCGTCGTCCAGCCGCTCCCAGTAGGCGCGCACGGAAATCGTGCCGAGTGCGCCGAGGGCTCGCTCCCCCTCACCGCTGTCTGCAAGCTCACGCGCGATCCGCGCGAAGTCCCGGATGGTGGCCGAGCCCGACCATGTGCTCTCGGCGATCTCCAAGTGGAACGAGGCCATGGCCTGTTCGGCCGGAGGCAGGCCGATCTGCTGTGCCGCTCTGAGCAAGAGCACGCCGTCGCTCGAACGGCCGAGCTCGCGCGCCAGATCACCGGCGCGGTAGAGCCGCGCTGCGCTGTGCTGCGGTTCGGCCGTCAGCTCGGCGGCGCGCTCGAAGGCCGAGACCGCGACGTCTCCGGCCCCGCGAAGGGTTGCCCGCTCAGCCGCGGCGTCGAGCTCTTCGGCGATCGCCTCGTCCGGACCGGCGGCTGCCGCGGCGCGGTGCCAGACCGCGCGGTCCGGATCGTCGGCGAGTGCCTCGGCGAGGGCTGCGTGCGCGTCTCGAAGCTCCTCGGCCGTCGCCGCCTGCTTGACCGCCGAGACGATCAACGGGTGCCGGAATCGGAATCCTCCCGAGTCCAGCGTCCCGAGCCCGGCGGCTACGGCGGGCGCCAGGTCGGCGGGGTCGACCGACTCGCCCGCCGCCCGGCTCAGCTCGGCCAGGTCGACTTCGTCGAGCGCCGCAAGAAGCAAGAGGCTCTGGACGTCTGTGCCGAGGGCCGTGAGCCTCGACGCGAACGCCTGCTCGAGTCGAGCGGTCAACGGCAGAGGCCCTGACTGCGGCGCGTGTGGGCCAAGCTCGGCCGCGCCTGCCGGCAGCTCGATCAGGGCAAGTGGATTACCGGCCGCCTCCTCCAGGACTCGGTGCTTGAGCTCGGCCGTCAGCGTCGGCGCAGTGACGTCGAGAAGCTCGTTCGAGGCATCCCGGTCCAGCCCGGCGAGGCGCAGCTCGGGCAGGTCGGCGTCCTCGAAAGAGCTCGGCAGCCCTTCGCGGACGGCGAAGAGGAGAACGGCGGGATCCGACTCGATCCGACGCGCCACGAACTCGAGTACCTGCACGGAAGGCCGGTCGAGCCAGTGCGCGTCGTCGACCACGAAGAGCAGCGGAGTCTCGGCTGCCCGTTCCGCAACCAGCCCCAGGGTTGCGAGGCCGATCAGGAACAGGTCGGGAGCGTCGCCCTCGGCGATCCCGAACGCCGCCTCGAGCGCCCGGCGCTGCGGTTCGGGAAGCAGGTCGAGGCCGCCGAGCAGCGGAAGGAGCAGCTGGTGAAGCCCCGCGAAGGCAAGCTGCGCCTCGGACAGCGCACCCGTGGTCGACACCACGGTGACGCCCCGATGATGCGCCCGTTCCGTCGCAGCCGCGAGCAGGGCCGACTTGCCGATCCCCGCCTCGCCGCGGACGACCACTGCGCGGCCGCGCTCCTCGATTCCGTCGATCAGCGCGTACAGCTCATTGAGCTCCTGGTCGCGCCCGAGGAGCGGCTGCGTCGTGGTGGCGATTCCGAGCTCCACTGACGTCCGAGTTTGCCTGCGGAGCCTCGGCTGGGAGCCGATCAGCGGCTCACCCGCGGGTGTCGGAAGCGCTCGGACTCGTCCATTCGCCCTCTCCAACCTCAATTTTACCCGGCATTCGCCGGCCTCATGAGGCGCGCGTTCGTGCCGCATAATCGCCAGCCGCACGCCCAGATCGCAGGAAATCGGAGGAGCGAATGCACGAGGTAGTCATCGCCGGAGGCGGCCCGACGGGGCTGACGTTGGCAGGCGAGCTGGCGTTGGCGGGGGTCGACGTCGCCGTCGTCGAGCGACGAGATGGCCAGGAGCTCGCCGGCTCGCGCGCAGGCGGCTTGCACTCACGCACGATCGAGGTGTTCGACCAGCGCGGGATCGCCGACCGGTTCCTCGCCGAAGGGCAGACGGCGCAGGTCGGGGCCTTCGGCGCGACCAAGTTCGACATCAGCGACTTCCCCACGCGGCACCCGTACGGGCTCGGGCTTTGGCAGAACCACATCGAGCGGATCCTGGCCGGCTGGGTCGAGGAGCTGCCGGTGCAGTTCTACCGCGGTCGCGACGTGACGGGTTTCACGCAGGACGACGACTGCGTCGACGTCCAGACCTCCGACGGCCCGCTGCAGGCGCGGTACCTCGTCGGGTGCGACGGAGGGCGCAGCCTGGTCCGCCGGGTTGCCGGCATCGAGTTTCCGGGGTGGGACCCCACGATCAGCAGCCTGATCGCCGAGGTCGAGATGACCGAGGAGCCGGAGCTGGGCATCCGCCACGACACGGCGGGCATGCATGCCCTCGGCAGGGTGGAGTACGAGATCCGCGACGGCGAGATCATCTGGAAGGACTCAGGCCCGGTTCGGGTGATGGTCACCGAACAGCGCGTCGGGACCACCGAGCCCACGCTGCACGACGTCAGCGAGGGTCTGATCGCCGTCTACGGGACCGACTTCGGCGTTCACAGCCCCAGCTGGATCTCAAGGTTCACCGACATGACGCGCCAGGCCGCGGCCTACCGCGAGGGCCGGGTCCTGCTGGCCGGCGACGCGGCCCACATCCATTCGCCCGACGGCGGCCAGGGACTCAACATCGGCGTGCAGGATGCGGTCAACCTGGGCTGGAAGCTGGCCCAGGTGGTGGAAGGGGTCTCGCACGACGAGCTGCTGGACACCTACCAGGCAGAGCGCCACCCGGTCGCCGCTCGCGTGCTGCGCAACACCATGGCCTCGGTCGCGCTTCGCCGCCCGGACGACCGCATCAAGGCCCTGGGCGACGTCGTGTCCGAGCTGCTGGGCTTCGAAGAGCCGCGCACGCACTTCGCCGCGATGCTGTCCGGGCTCGACGTTCACTACGACCTCGGTGAGGGCCATCCGCTGCTCGGGCGCCGCATGCCGGATCTCGACCTGGTCACCGCCGACGGCACGGTGCGGCTCTACGCCTTGCTGCACGAGGCCCGGCCGCTGCTGCTCAACCTTGCCGAGCGCGGCGACGCCGAGATCGATCCGTGGGCGGATCGGGTGCAGCTTGTCGACGCCGAGTACGCACGCACGTGGGAGCTGCCGGCGCTCGGAGCGGTCACGGCGCCGACGGCCGTTCTGGTTCGCCCGGATGGATATGTCGCCTGGGTCGGAGAGGGAACTGACCACGGGCTTTTCGACGCCCTGACGACCTGGTTCGGCCTACCTTCTACGGCGTAAGAGCGTTCTCAGGCCGCCCGAGTTGCACGTTCGAGGAGCCGTGCCACTCGCGGCATGTACGTGCTACGCCAGACGTGACGGTCTTCCAACGGCCACGCGTAGACGGGGTTCCCGTCGCGGACGAGGTCGAGCAGGCCGGACTCGACGAGCTCAACCGCGGACCACTCGTAGAGGCGCTGCAGCCGCGGCACGATCACCGCATAGTCGAGCAGCCGGCCGAGACGCTGCTCGTCGGCGAGGTAGCCCTCGACGTCGAGCTCGAGTGGGTAGTGGTTCGGCAGCACGCGACGCAGCGAGAGAAAGAGACCGGCCACCCCGAGCCGCGGGTCGCCGAGCGTGCGCCCGAGCGGCGCGAGCGGCCCGAGCGCCAGGCGCGGCGCGCCGACGAGTGCGTGCGCGTAGAGGACGCGAACGAGCGCGACGTTCAGGAAGAAGCGCTCCGGCCGCGTCTCTGCTTCCGCAAGGTCGCGGTGCTCCAGGTACCCGCCCACGATGCTCGCGTTGTGCGCCCGGTACCAGTTGCGCCCCGTCGGCCTCGCGCTGAAGTCCAGCCAGAGGCGAACGGCCGGCGACGACGGTTCGCCCTCCAATCCGCCGAGCAGCCCGACGGCCTCGCATCCGTCCCGCAGCAGCCGGTCGTTCATCGCGCGCCACCACGCGCTGCCGGGCGGCGAGGCGTCGATCGGACCGAGCACACCGCGGTGCGCCTGCCAGCGCATGAACGAGAGGGCCGCCCGCCGGAACGGGAGGTGTCGCGGCGCCCGGCCGGTCGGCCCGTGGAACAACCGGTCCAACAGCGCGAGACGGGCCGTCGGATCGTCGCGGGCCGCCGTGACCTGATCCTCGGCCGAGCGGAGGGCCGAGCCTGCCTCCGGGCTCAGAACGCGTCCGTCATCGACTTCCACTCACGAAGGCGCTGCGCGATCAGCGCGGCCCGCTTCTCCGGGCTTCCGCCGTCCAGCACCTCGAGATCCGACGGATCCGCCCGGAAATAGACGCCCGATGTTCGGGCGTTCAGCTCGAGATCGCGGTCCGAGCGCGTGATCCAGTACCCGGTCGCCCGGTCGCCGCTCTCGACGAGGATCTCGCCGGTGCCCTCGAGCTGCGGGGCGTTCGGGTGCCGCGGGCGCTCGCCGTTCCAGAAGTAGAAGACGCCTGCCGGATCCCTGCGCTCCTTCGAGGCCTCGGTCCAGTAGCGGACCGACAGCATCCCGTCCTCCTGCCAGCCTCGGCCGCTCACGTTCAGGCCGCCCTCGCGGTCGCGCGAGATCTGCACGAGGCTCACAGCGGATGGCTCATCCTCCGTCCGAACTGTGAGCGAGAGCTGCCACCACAGCCCTTCGATCGCGCTTCGGTGGCCCTCGGTCTCGATCGCCTTGCGGAGCTTCTGGTTGATCGCGCGGACCTCCGCCGGGCTCGGCGCCGGGTCGTACCGGATCGACGTCAAGCCGAGCAGGTCGCTCGGGAGCTTCGAGCCGCTCGCGTGGAGGATGAACGTGCGCCGCATGCCGAGTGCGCCGCCGAAGAGACCTGCCTCGAAGACCACGTTGTCGCGCGGCGATGCTTCGCCGGACTCGGAGGCGTCCGTCGTCGTCCAGTCGTCCTGGGCGAAGACGAAGGCGGCGAAGTCGACCTCCTGCGAGAGCTCGACGAGCCGGTCGAGCGTCTGCCGCCCGGGGTTGAACGTGGTCGTCCAGGGCTCGACGTCGGCGACCTCCGTGAGTCCGCGCGTGATCGCCTGGAGCAGCTTCGCCTGCTTGCCCGACGACCCGAGGAAGATGCGCGGTTTGTTCATGCGCGCGAGCGTACGCGACCGCCGGGCTCAGAGCCCGGTCTCGGCCTTGATCCGCCCGCTGTGCGTGGCGTCGACCAGCGCCTCGTAGTCGCGCTCGTTCTGGTCGGCGTACGCCTCGGCAAACGCGACCATCGCGCGGTCGAACGACGTGCCGCCGCCGAGGTAGCTCGCGATCGCGATCCGGTCGCCCGACCGTGCGTGGCCGCGCGCCAGGGCCCAGCCGCACGTTCGCCCGTACGCCGTCATCTCGTCGGGGCGCATGACCCCGAGCTCGACCGTGCCCTTCCAGTCCTTCAGCTGGCGTGCGTAGAAGTCGACGGTCGCTCTGGTGGACCTCGTCATCCGCCGCCAGCCGAGGAAGATGTCGCTCGCCGCCTGCATGAGCCGTTGCCCCGCAACAACGCGCGCGCCGTGGTTGCGGTAGATGCTCTTGCCGACGAACGCCTCGAGCACCGACGGCTGCGCCTCCTTGACCTGCAGGAAGAGCGGATCCTGCCGGTCGCGCCCGAGCAGCAGCGCGATCCACGCCTCGGTGCCCACGCTGCCCACGCCGACGACCTTGCGCGCGAGGTGCGCGAACCGGTAGCGGCCGAGCAGTACGCGCCGATCGCTCGACAGCGACTCGCGGTACCCGCGCAGGAAGTCGCGCACCAGCTTCGTCCGCTCCGCCTCGGTCGCCGTCGGGGCGAGCTCCTCGACGGGAACGATCAGGGGCGGGTCGGAGATGATCCGCGGCTCGCCGTCGACCTCGTGCGTCAGCTTCGAGAAGGCCTTCAGGCTGTCGCGCGAGCGCGCCTTGGCGACGTCGCGATCGAGCCGCTTGCGCTGCTGGCGGGTGAGCGCAGGTCGGAGCTCCGTGAGGAGCGGCTCGACCTCAAGCCGCGCGTACCAGACCTCGAGGTCGCGCTTGGCGGCGAACGCTCGCATGGCGCTTCGGTAGGTCGCCGTGGTGTCTCGGACGACCCGCTGGCGCTCCTTCGGCTTGAACGAGCTGTCGCGTCCGGCCACCGCCAGGCTCGCGACGAGTCGCTTGACGTCCCATTCCCACGGACCGGGCGACGTCTCGTCGAAGTCGTTGATGTCGAAGACGAGGCGCCGCTCGGGTGAGGCGAAAACGCCGAAGTTCGACGCATGGGCGTCTCCGCACAGCTGGGTGACGAGCGCGGTGCGGGGGAGAGCCGCGAGATCCGACGCCATGATCGCGGCGGCGCCCCGGAAGAAGGCGAACGGGGAGACCAGCATTCGGCCGTAGCGAATCGGCACGAGCTCGGCGATGCGCGACTCGGCCTGCTGCTCGAGCAGGCCGATCGGGTCAGGACGAGCCGCGGCCGCGGTGAAGTCTGCGTGACTCGAGCGTGGAACCGCCTCGCGCTCGGCGCGCCCTCGGGCCGCCCGCTCGTCGACGGTGAGCGTTGTGTCGCTAGCCGTCGGAGAGCAGCCCCTCGCGGTGCGCGATCGCGACGGCCTCGAGGCGGGAGTGCGCACCGAGAGTCGCGAAGATGTGGCGGACGTGGTTCCGCACCGTCTCGGTGCTCAGGTGGAGCATCTCCCCGATGTCGGCCGTGGAAGCACCCTGCCCGAGGAGCTGCAGGACCTCGTACTGGCGCGTGGTGAGACCCGCCGCCTCGGGCCCGAGGCGCGGCGGGCCGAGCACGGCGACGCCGAAGATCGCGTGCGCGACGTCGCCGTCGGGGATCGCGACGGAGCTGATCTCGG
>Ga0207693_10003745_pt1 | contig 12959 bp, 13 predicted proteins | sample LARL81metaG_FD_184347 | JGI IMG/M metagenome (GOLD analysis project Ga0207693, IMG submission 184347) | Corn, switchgrass and miscanthus rhizosphere microbial communities from Kellogg Biological Station, Michigan, USA - LAR L8-1 metaG... | ecosystem: Host-associated > Plants > Roots >...
CTGAACCAGGAACCAGAGACCGACGAAGACAAACGCATAAACTTCAAAGAACAGTGGGATGAAAATGATCGGAACCACCACGACGACCCGCGCCATCGGGAACAGTCGCAAATAGCAGCCCAGCACGCCTGCGATCGCGCCGGAGGCGCCCAATGCCGGTACAATCGAGGTCGGATTGAAGACGACATGCGCAATCGAAGCGGCAAGCCCGCATGCAAGATAGAACGCAAGATACCGGCCGTGGCCCAGGCGATCCTCGACGGTGGGTCCGAACAGCCACAGTGTCCACATGTTCAAAATGAGATGTAGCCAGCCGCCGTGCAGAAACATCATAGTAAAGAAGGGAAACAGATCGGCGACGGAGACATCGCCATCTACGAAGCCGGCGGTGTAGCGCGCGGGAATGAGCGCGAAGTCGCGCAAGAATTCCTCGAGGTCCGCAGGGCTCAGGCTGTTTTGCAGGAGAAACACCAGACAATTGGTTGCGATCAGCAGCCAGGTCACGACCGGGGGGTAACGAGAGGGAACCGCGTTTCGGATCGGGATCATGGGTGCCTGCGCGTTTCCGAGGCTGCCGCGTGGGCGCCGGGAAAGATTTCGCGATCTTGACCTTCGGACTCAGCCCTGATCGTCGAAAGAAGATTGCGCAGGGCCTCTCGCAATCCGTGCAGCTGATCGACGAGGTCGAGGATGATGGGAATAGCCTCCTCATTCACCCCTAGTTCTGCCAGATCGCGGATCAGTTGCGCGCGTGCGACATCGACATCGGAAAATGGTCCGGCTTCGCCGCGATCGCGCGGCAGCAGCCAGCCGGCCTCGATCCATGCCTCGAGCGCTCCAGCTTCGAGCTGCGCCGCCAGAAGAAAGTCTCGCCGCTGCATCGTCACACCCCCATCGCTTCGCGCGGATTGCGCGCCGCGCGCGGTCGCCATTCGGCAACGAATTTCTCGAGCTCGGGATCCGGTTTGCCCGGCAGCATCACTTTCAGGGTGACGTATTCATCGCCGCGGGTGCCGCGAGGCCGAGGCACGCCTTGCCCTTTAAGACGAAGGACCGTGCCGGTGTTCGACCATTTCGGGATGGTCATCGTCACCTCGCCGGAGGGCGTGGGAACCTTGACCTTGCCGCCGAGCACAGCTTCGCTCAGCGAGATCGGCAACTCGACATGGATATCGTCACCCTTGCGTGTGAAAACGCGGTGCGGCCGCACCTCGATCTCGATCAGCGCATCTCCGGCCGGACCGCCGCCGACGCCCGGGCGGCCCTTGCCGCGCAGGCGAAGGACCTGGCCATCAAGCGTGCCGGGCGGAATGGCGACGTCGAGCACAGAGCCGTCGGGAAGCGTGAGCTGCTGCTTACCGCCGTTGATCGCGTCGAGAAAATCGAGTGCCAGCCGATAGTGGACGTCCGGGCCGCGCATGCGGACGTTGCCGCGCCCTTGCCGGCCAAACATTTCCGACAGGATATCGTCCATACCGGCGAAGTCGGCGAAGCCCGCATTGCTCGCATAGGGACTGGACGACCCGGCATCGGCGAAGTCACGATAATATCTCTGCCGCGGGCGCTCAGCCCCGAAAGCATCTATTTCACCGCGGTCGAAACGCGCGCGCTTCTCAGGATCGCTTAACAAGTCGTAAGCGGCCGAGACCTCCTTGAACTGCTCCTCGGCCTGCTTGTTGCCGGGATTGAGGTCGGGGTGCAGCTTTTTCGCCAGCCGCCGATAGGCCTTTTGGATCGCGTCCTGAGAGGCATCCTTTTTGACACCCAGGGTCTCATATGGATCGCCGGCCAATGCGCTTTCCTCCCGTGCCTGCTCCGGCACCCGGACAAACTCACCTCAGATCCTCGCTTGAGGGGGGCCCCCCTCGGCCTCAGCCGGTTCCGGCTGCGACGCGGCAGTTTTCTTCAAACCACGCCTCGCGACGACGACGCGGGCAGGACGCAATAACCGGTCGTGGATGGTGTAACCGTCCTCCAGAACGCGCACGACCGTTCCTGGCGGCTGCGATGGGTCGTCCGCTTCCATCACTGCTTCATGCAGGCTCGAGTCGAAACGCTTGCCGAGTGCCTCGATCTTGCGGACACCGAAGTGGCTGAGCGTCTGTTCGAGAAGACGTTTGGTCGCGCGCACGCCTTCGATCAGTGCGTCGTCCTCGACCGTCTCGGTACGCTCGGCGGCGGCAGCAATCGTCCGCTCGAGATTGTCGGCAACCATCAACAGCTCGCGCGCAAAATCCGAGATCGCGTATTGCCGCGCCTCCTCTGCTGTGCGTTCAGCGCGTCGCCGGATGTTTTCCGCATCTGCAAGCGCACGCAATAAACGATCACGCAACGATGCATTCTCGGCAATGAGCGTTGCAACATCCACCGCTTCCTGCGCGACTGCTTCGTCCACGTTGCTGTGCGGCATAATTACCTCGTCGGATTTAGTGTTATCTCCCTCCTTTCCCGACCGCGTCCGGTCGGTAACGGCGTCTTGTGTTCTAAGCGGCCTCCGCCAATTTGCTGCCATTGATGGTTAGCCGACCGTCCTGCACCGAAACCCTCACCGTCTCTCCGTCCTTGATGGCACCGGAGAGCAACATGCTCGCGAGCGGATTTTGCAATTCTCGTTGGATCACGCGCTTGAGTGGGCGTGCGCCATAGACCGGGTCGTAGCCGGTATTCGCCAGCCAAGCCTTCGCCTTTTCGTCGACGTGCAGCACGATCTTGCGGTCGGCGAGCAGCTGCTGCAGGTGCTTAAGCTGGATATCGACGATCCGTTTCATCTCGTTGCGACCGAGCCGATTGAAGAGAATGATCTCGTCGAGGCGGTTGAGGAATTCCGGCCGGAATGAGCGGCGCACCACCTCCATCACCTGCTCGCGCGCGGCGTCCGCCGGCTGACCTTCAAGCAGCGCGGCAAGGTATTCGGAGCCGAGATTCGACGTCAGCACGATGAGGGTGTTGCGGAAATCGACCGTGTGGCCCTGGCCATCGGTCAGCCGGCCGTCGTCGAGAACCTGAAGCAGGATGTTGAAGACATCGCTGTGGGCTTTTTCGACTTCGTCGAAGAGAATCACCTGGTAGGGCCGCCGGCGGACCGCCTCGGTGAGCGAGCCGCCTTCCTCGTAGCCGACATAGCCGGGCGGTGCGCCGATCAGCCGGGCGACGGAGTGCTTCTCCATATATTCCGACATGTCGATGCGAACCATGGCGTGCTCGTCGTCGAACAGAAATTCGGCAAGCGCCTTGCACAATTCGGTCTTACCGACTCCCGTCGGCCCCAGGAACAGGAACGAACCTATCGGGCGACTTGGATCCTGCAGTCCTGCTCGCGCGCGCCGCACTGCGTTCGCGACTGCATTGATGGCCTCGTCCTGGCCCACGACGCGCTCGCGCAGCTTTTCCTCCATGTGTAGAAGTTTTTCGCGCTCGCCTTCCAGCATCCTCTCGACTGGAATGCCAGTCCACCGTGAGACCACCGCGGCGACCTCCTCGGTCGTGACCTCCTGCTTGAGCATCTGGCCCTGGGCCGGTGTTTCCGCCAACTTTCTTTCGAGCTCGGGAATAATGGAATAGAGAAGTTCTCCGGCACGCTGAAGATCGCCGCGTCGCTGCGCCATTTCCAACTCGCTGCGTGCCTGATCGAGCTGCTCCTTGAGGCGCTGCACCGCGCCGAGCTTCTCCTTTTCGGCGCGCCATCGAGCGGTAAGCTCCGCCGAACGGCGCTCAAGATCCGCGATTTCCTCTTCGACCTTCTTGTAACGCTCCTTAGAGGCCGGATCGGTCTCCTTCTTGAGCGCCTCTCGTTCGATCTTCAGTTGGATGATGCGACGGTCAAGCTCGTCGATCTCCTCCGGCTTTGAATCGATCTCCATCCGCAAGCGGCTTCCCGCCTCGTCGATTAGGTCGATCGCCTTGTCCGGCAAGTGGCGATCGGTGATGTAACGGGCCGACAACGTAGCGGCGGCGACGATGGCACTGTCCGTGATGCGCACGCCGTGATGGAGTTCATATTTTTCTTTGAGTCCACGCAGAATGGAGATCGTCTCCTCGACCGACGGCTCGTCGACGAAGACGGGTTGGAACCGCCGCGCCAGCGCGGCGTCCTTTTCGATATTCTTGCGATATTCGTCGAGCGTGGTCGCGCCGATGCAATGCAGTTCGCCGCGCGCGAGGGCCGGCTTGAGCATGTTCGAGGCGTCCATGGCGCCTTCGGCCTTGCCGGCGCCGACCAGCGTGTGCAACTCGTCGATGAACAGGATCACATCGCCAGCGGCCGCAATCTCTTGCAGCACGGCCTTCAGGCGCTCCTCGAATTCACCGCGATATTTAGCTCCGGCGAGCAGCGCGCCGAGATCCAGCGACAGCAGGCGCCGGCTCTTGAGCGTTTCCGGCACATCGCCCTTGACGATGCGCTGCGCCAAGCCTTCGACGATGGCTGTCTTGCCCACGCCGGCCTCGCCGATCAACACGGGATTGTTCTTGGTGCGGCGTGACAACACCTGGATCGTACGGCGGATTTCCTCGTCGCGGCCGATGACGGGGTCGAGCTTGTTCTGACGCGCCTCCTCGGTGAAGTCGCGGGTATATTTTTTTAGCGCCTCGTAGCTGCCCTCGGCGGAGGCACTATCGGCCTTGCGCCCCTGGCGAATGTTGCCGATCGCCTTGTTGAGATTTTGCGCAGTGATGCCGGCGCGCTTGAGGATCTCGGCGGCAGTCGTTCCGCTCGCCAGCGCAAGCGCCAGAAGCATGTACTCGACTGTGACGAACGAATCCCCGGCCTTCTCCGACAGCTGCTCGGCCTGGTCGAACAAGCGGGCGGTCTCCGACGCGAGATAGATTTGCCCGGCACCGGCGCCCTCGACCTTGGGTATCTTCGCCAGCTCGAGATCGACTTCCCGCCCGACCTGCGTCGCCGACCCGCCGGCGGCCTCGATCAAATTCGCCGCCAGGCGCTCCTCGTCGTCGAGCAGGGCCTTGAGCACATGCAGGGGCGTCAGCTGCTGATGACCCCCGCGCAAAGCAAGGGTCTGCGCCGATTGGATCAGCGTCTTGAGGCGATCGCTGTATTTCTCGATCTGCATGGCTCATCTCCAGGCGTTACCATGACCCGTGGACTGCTGCCGCAGATCCTCGTCAGCCAGTTTTGCGGTCGCGCTTGTCGACCTCCTCGAATTCGGCGTCGACCACGCCGGGCTCGCTCTGCGCGCCCGAACCGGCGCCCGCACTCGCCTGCGCGCCTGCCTGATTGGCCGCTTCGGCCAAGCGCATTGCTGTTTGCGACAGGCGCTCCGTCGCTTGCCGGATGCGCTGGACATCCTCGCCTTTCATGGCGTCCCGAAGCGTCGCGATGGCTTGCTCGATTTCAGACTTCTGGCCGGCGGGTACGCCGGGCGTCTCTTTGAGCGCCTTTTCGACCGAGTAGATGGTCGAATCCGCCTGATTGCGCGCCTCGACCAGCTCCTTGCGCCGCTTGTCCTCTTCGGAATGCGCTTCCGCCTCCCGCACCATGCGCTGGATGTCGGCTTCGGTGAGGCCGCCCGACGCCTGGATACGGATGGTCTGTTCCTTGCCGCTGGCCTTGTCCTTCGCCGACACATTCACGATTCCGTTCGCGTCGATGTCGAACGTCACCTCGATTTGCGGCAGACCGCGCGGGGCGGGCGGGATGCCGATGAGGTCGAACTGCCCCAATAGCTTGTTGTCGGCCGCCATTTCGCGTTCGCCTTGGAAGACGCGCACGGTGACCGCCGTCTGATTGTCTTCTGCGGTGGAGAATGTCTGGCTGCGCTTGGTCGGAATGGTGGTGTTGCGCTCGATCAGCTTGGTCATCACCCCGCCGAGGGTCTCGATGCCGAGGGAGAGAGGCGTGACGTCGAGAAGGAGGACGTCCTTGACGTCGCCTTGCAAAACGCCGGCTTGGATGGCAGCGCCGATCGCCACCACCTCGTCGGGGTTCACGCCTTTGTGCGGCTCGCGACCGAACAGTTTCTGCACGGTCTCCTGCACCTTGGGCATCCGTGTCTGCCCGCCGACCAGAACGACCTCGTTGATTTCGGAGGGCTTCAGGCCAGCGTCCTTCAGCGCCGCCTGGCACGGTCCAACGGTTTTCTGAATGAGGTCGTCGACCAGCGCCTCAAGCTTGGCGCGAGTCAATTTCATGTTGAGATGCTTGGGCCCGTTCTGGTCCGCCGTGATGAAGGGGAGGTTGACGTCGGTCTGGGTTGTACTTGAGAGCTCGATCTTGGCCCTCTCGGCCGCGTCCTTAAGCCGCTGCAATGCAAGCCGATCATTGCGCAGGTCGATGCCGGTCTCCTTGCGGAATTCGTCCGCCAGGTAGTCCATGATGCGGTTGTCGAAGTCCTCGCCGCCGAGAAACGTATCGCCATTGGTCGCCTTGACCTCGAACACGCCGTCTCCCACTTCCAGGATGGAGATGTCGAACGTGCCGCCGCCAAGATCGTAAACCGCGATCTTGCCGCTTCCTTTCTTGTCCAGACCGTACGCGAGCGCCGCCGCCGTGGGTTCGTTGATGATGCGAAGCACTTCGAGACCGGCGATGCGGCCGGCGTCCTTGGTCGCCTGGCGCTGGGCATCGTTGAAATAGGCCGGAACCGTGATGACCGCTTGCTCGACCTTCTGACCCAGAAAAGCTTCCGCAGTCTCCTTCATTTTCGTGAGGATGAAGGCGCTGATCTGGCTCGGGCTGTATGTCTTGCCCTTCACCTCGACCCAGGCATCGCCATTTGGACCTGCTACGATCTTGTAGGGGACCATCCCTTTGTCTTTCTGAGTCATCGGGTCGTCGTAACGCCGGCCGATCAAGCGTTTGATCGCGAAGATGGTGTTCTCGGGATTGGTGATGCTTTGCCGCTTGGCGGTTTGCCCGACCAGGACATCGCCGCGATCGGTGAAGGCAACCATGGATGGCGTCGTCCGCGCGCCCTCCGTATTTTCGATCACTTTTGGCGTGTTGCCTTCCATCACGGCAACGCAAGAATTGGTTGTTCCGAGATCAATCCCAATCGCCTTGGCCATGATGAACTCCTTTGTTAGTTCCTGCGCCGTAAACCTTGCGGTGACGCCCAACGAAACAACGGGTGGTCGCCCCGCGATGGCGGGAGCATGAGCTCGCCGGAGACGAGGGGCGACCACCAGGTTTGGCTAATCACCTTGCTCATGACGGACTTTCACCTCGTCTTGCGCTGAAAATCGGGGACGTGGTCCGTGAGGGAGGAGAGCCGGACCACGTCCCCGGAGGCCGCAGGGTCAGGCGGATTCCTTGACTTCGATCTTCTTAGTTTCGCTGCGCGCCGGCTTTGGAATGGTGATTTTCAACACCCCATTCGCCATGGTTGCCTGGACTTTCGACGGATCGACACCGGGCGGCAGCTGGAGAACGCGATAGAACACGCCGTAGTTTCGTTCGATGAGATGGTAGCTCTTGTTCTTGTCTTCCTTTTCGCGCTCGACTTTCTTTTCGCCGCGAATGGTCAGCATATCGTTCTCGAGCGAAATCTCGACGTCCTTGCGCTCGAGCCCCGGCATTTCGGCCGTAATCACGATTTCCTTGTCGGTTTCGGCCACGTCGATGCTGGGAACGAGATTGGCCTGGGTCTGGCCCGTCACATCCAAGCCACGCGTGAAGTCCTCGAACAGACGATCAATTTCCCGATGCAGGAAACCGAACGGATTGGCGGATGGGTTGACACGGTTCCCGCCGTTTCCGGAGGGAATAAGTGAGCGTAGGTTCATTGGGGGCCTCCATTTGTTGGCTTGGATGTGATTTGTATCTGGTGATCTCTAAGGTGCGCGAGATGAACGCGCTGCAACCGGCCTGCGCGCTTACGGGCTCACCACAATCTGGTCTTCAACTTTGGTGACGCCGGGCGCCGACCATGCGGCTCGCTCGGCCTCTTCGCGCTCGACCCATGAGCGAACCGTTCCCTTGAGGGTGACCTCGCTGCCGTTAGCTTCGACCGTGATCCGGTTGGCGTCGACCTCGGCATTGCGACGGAAGGCCTCTTCGATCTTGCGCTTGATTTCCGACGGCTCTGCACGCGGCTTAAGCTGAATCAAGTTGCTTACCCCTTTGACGCCTTTGATGCGACGCACCGCGTGGTCGGCCGTGGTGCGTTGATATTGCCATTCGACCCGGCCTTCGAGCGTCACCCAGCCATTCTTGACGACGACCTTGATGTTCTCGGACGAGATCGGGAGCCGAATCTTGATGGCGGCTACAGCATCTCGCGCGATGTCCGGGTCTGGCCGCTCGTCCACGCTCGGCATGCGAACTTCGAGGTCGTTTGCGACAGCCCTGACACCGGCCACCCGCTTCGCTGCGGCCTCTGCCTCGTACTTATCCGTGTAACTCTTGACGAATCCCGCGAGTGTGACGACACCGCTTTTTACCGACACGGCAATGTCGGTCGCATCCAGATCAGGATCCCACACCAGCTCATCTCTTACGTCCCGTTCGATTTCGCTGTCGGATTTCATAGCGGCCTCCGGCCTGAGATTTTCCCATTCATCGAATTGAAAGCCGTTTATGCTCCGCGGCTGGTGATCCAGAGATGGATGTCGGGCCGAGGAGCAAAGGGCCTTCCAGATCTCGCGCGCGGATATAATCGAGCGCGTTGTAACACTGGGGCGGCCGGCGGCAGCCGGCCATGACGGTCGTCAATTTTTCAAGGTTTTTTGCCGCAACTCGAAAATCGAGCGGCGCGCCGACACCGGCCCCGATTGGATTTTCAAGCCGCTACAGCAGCAGGTCGAAAATCTGGAAGCAGCGCTCCCAGTGTACCGTTTGCGGGTTCTTCAGATCAGGGTCGATGATTTTAAAGCTGCGCGCGAGCGCCACACTCAATCCGCCGACGATCGTCGGCAGCCGGGCTTCGGTCTCCACGCTGACAGCCAGATCGAGCGGAGGGAGCGCGGTGATCTGATCCAGAATCGGCTTTAACTCGATCTTTTCATCGAGCTCGCGGAAGGCATGAATGCTCTCCTGCAGTCCTTTGGTGATCGGCAGATCGAAAGGCTGAATGATATCGCGGCCGTTCGCCTTCGCGTCGGCCTCACCGCGAAGCAGGAGATCGTACACCTTCTGATTGATGAAATCGCTGTAGCGTCTGAGATCCTGCTTGTCGACGTCGAGCCGGGCCGCGGTCCGGAATAAGCGCTCGAATTTCGCCACTCCCATGACATGCGTGGGCGGCTCCGCCCAATCAACCGGCCGCTGTGCAATCATAACTCGCGACTCCTCGGCACGAACTGATCAGCACGTGCAGCTCAGCATAAAATCGAGCGCCATGGCGTCATCGGTGAATGGGGTCACGGATGGCCAAGAGGCTCGCTGCCGAGCCACGGATCCGGCCGCACCGTACCAAGCGGCAGATCTTCGGGCCGCTTTTCGATCTCGATTTCATGCACTCTTACAGCTCGAGCCCCATGCGCCCGCAGGATCTCTTGCGCGATGTTTTCCTGCTCGGGTGATCGAACGCGTACCCAGAGAATGAGACCGCGATGGGCCATCAGCGCATCCAGGCCCTCCCTCTCCTCGCGGCGAAAGACACGAACGGTCAATAAGAAGGCGATCGCGGCGGCGAGGAGGCCCACCAATACAGCAGCGGTGCCGGCCGCCGTCCCGCTGCCCCCGCCGATCAGCGCAAAATAAGCTGTTGCCGCACCAGCCACAGCGCCAACCGTTCCGGCAGTGACGGCGTTCACGGCGGTCACATCGTCGCGGCCAACGAACGGCTGCCGCGGCGCCTGTTTGACGTCAGCCAGTTCCGCTGAGGCGACGTAGACCGGGCCGAGTCGCTTTGGCACTTCATCGAGGCTGGCGAGCACGTCGATATCGGCGCGATCGAAGCCCGTCAAAACAAGTTCGTACGCCGCGGCATCAAGCGCATCGCGCGAGTGAAAGATGCCGGTGACCTCGCGCACCTTGGCACGATCGAGAACCACGTCAGATTCATTCATCACGTCGCCTCCAGGGCAGGACTCCTCTCCGGCGGCCCTGGCCGCTACTAAGAGGATCGGGACGCACGCGCACGATGGTGTCGCGGCGAATCCCTCGCCCTGACGACCGTCAATTTCTCAGCGATTTTCCGAACGGCGCGGCTGTGCCGCGCAAGCGGAAGTGGAGACCTAAAGGATTCCCTCCGGCCGGAGCTCGCTCGCATTCGCGGCCGTGAACAACGGCGAAGCTTAGGACCTTGCAACGCGAGTTTCCTTGACGGCAATCAATTTCTGCCGGTCACGCGGTCGCATTTATTTCTTCGCGTCGACGAAACGCGCGCACTCGCCCCGTGTTGGTTTGACGTACGCACGCCACGGATCGTGCCGCGTGCAGGATGGAGAACTCAGCACAAAGGAGAACGCGATGCGGATGCAACTTCGCGCGGGCACGCTGATGCTCGCATTGCTCGGCGGTGTCGGTGTTGCTGCCGGGCAGGGAATGCCCGGCGATGCCGGCGCGCAGGAGAAACTCAACCTCAGCAAGTCCAAGGAAGACACGATTTCGCAGCGGCTCAATAGGGAACCGACGCAATCCTCACCCGGATATAGTGGCGAGGTCGGCTCCAAGCCTCCGGATTCACTGACGCAGAAGCAGCTGCCCGACGACGTGACGGCGCAAGTGCCGGAAACCAAGACCTTTCTCTTCGTCAAATTGCCCGATCGGATTTTGCTGATCGATCCTGACAGCAAGGCAGTGGCCGAGATCGTCGGCGGGCCCGCTAGCACCGGCAGCGGCCAGCACGACTCGGGTCAGCGCGACATGAACCGATGAGCCCATGCATGCGCGGCCGTGAGGGTCGACGGCCATGATCCCGAACGATGACGCGGCGGTCGCCGAAGGGGCGGCCGCCGCCGCATCGCCCGCAGTTCGAACCTGGCAGGAGCATGTGATGTCCTTGAATCTGCACCAAAGCGCCTATGAGTACGCGCAGAAGCTCATTCAGGATCGCCGATGCGTGCTCGATCAGCGCCGCGATTGGACCGACCATAAGCCCGCCCGCAGCGCGGCAAGGAAATTCCTCGAGACGCACGGACTTGCTGAATATGGAAGATGGCATTTGGGCGAGGATGACGAGGAGGCTGAAGACAGCAAGCGTCGCTACCTGTTTCCGTATGGCGACTTCAATAACGTCCATCGCTGCGCGGTGCTGGTCGTCGAAGCCCGTGCAGGACAACACAAATGCACCGATATCGAGCAGGCGGCGCTGCATCTGCACGCAATGCTGGATACCTTGAGATCGCGCAAGGCGTACATGGTCGGGCAGCATGTTCGCCCGGTTTGAGGCGGCGCTGCTCGCGGGCTTGACCTGGCTGGTGGCCGATTCCGTGCCGACCTTCAACGTCGAACCGTTCTGCCGCGCCGTCGCAAGCCGAGCAGCGCCGGCGGGTGACAAGGATATCTGCCTCGTGGAGGAGCGAGAGGCCCGCGACCAGCTCGTGCAACAGTGGTCGCGGTTTGACCCCGCCGATAGGATCTATTGCGAGCGGTTGGCGACCACCGGCGGCGATCCCACGTACACCGAGTTGCTCACCTGTCTCGAATTGCAGCGAGACGCGCGGAATCTGCGAGAGAAGCAAGAGGGGACGACGGCCATCTCGCCGAGGAGCCGGTAGCGGCGTAACGAGGAGAGGCGAGCCTTGGGGATGGCAGCAAAAATGTCGCTGGTCGGATCAAAATAATTGACGATCAGCAATGTTCGCGTTCCAGGTGCGATGTAAATAGACTCCGCGCTGTCGCCCACCGGTGCGGCGTCAGGCCAACCGATAGGCGGATACCATGATCAAGGTATTGGTGCTCTACTATTCGAGCTTCGGCCATATCGAACGGATGGCCGAAGCCGAGGCCGAAGGGGCGCGCATCGCCGGCGCCCAAGTCGATGTCAAACGGGTGCCGGAACTCGTGCCCCGCATGCAGGCGCAAGCCGCCCGTTACAAGCTCGACCAAGTCGCTCCGATTGCCCGGGTCGACGATCTTCTCGAGTACGACGCGGTCATCTTCGGAACTCCCACGCGCTATGGCAACATGGCGGCGCAAATGAAGAGCTTCATTGACCAGACAGGAAACCTGTGGGCCAAGGACAAGCTGGTCGGCAAAGTCGGCTCCGTCTTTACCGCGACCGCCAGCCAGCATGGCGGACAAGAAACCACCCTCGTATCGTTTCACGTCGTACTGATGCATCTTGGATTCATCATTATTGGTCTTCCATATACGTTCAAAGGGCAGCTCGGGGTGACCCAGGTGGAGGGAATCAGTCCTTACGGTGCGTCTACGGTCGTTGGCGTGAACGGCACGCGCCTGCCGTCCCTGGTTGAACTCGAAGCAGCGCGCTTCCAGGGCTGCCATGTCACACGACTCGCGGGAAGGGTCGTCGGCGGAATGCGGCAGACCAATGAAGCAGCGCGTGCAGTAGCCGTCTGAGGGGAAAGCATTCCGCGCCAGCACTGCCGGAGTGCGCTGAAAACATCGAAGTTTAGACCAGCTGGGTCGTAGCCCCCACGCCCCGCCCGCCTTGCTCTTAATCCAGAAAGGCATGGCGGCTGTTTGCGCGTCAGGTGGACATCGAAACTTTGTGCGTAGTCACGCAAATGAAACCGGGACGTGCTCCTTAAGGAGGACTTCCTGAGCACGTCCCGGCCCCGCACTCTCATGCGGGAGGGCCATGTGTTTTGCTATTTCAAACTCGGAGCCAGCCGAAGGTGCAGGCCCGCTAAGGACTGGTGAACATAGGCGCGGTCAACTGCGGAACCTGACCTCCGGCAGCTTCTTGAGTTCGTCTTTCGAGGCGCCGGGAAGCCGGATGTCGCGCCCTTCATCATTGATGACGAGCGTTTCATATGGGACGGCGACAAGGTGCGCGCCCATTCCGAGAAAGCCGCCCACCTCGAGCACGGCAAACAGCGATCGATCGCGGGCCACCACCAAGTCGCTCAACGTGCCGATCTTCTCGTTCTTC
>Ga0207693_10003746_pt1 | contig 12959 bp, 9 predicted proteins | sample LARL81metaG_FD_184347 | JGI IMG/M metagenome (GOLD analysis project Ga0207693, IMG submission 184347) | Corn, switchgrass and miscanthus rhizosphere microbial communities from Kellogg Biological Station, Michigan, USA - LAR L8-1 metaG... | ecosystem: Host-associated > Plants > Roots >...
TAATTAACATCGTCGGTCTCCTTACTGAGCCCTTGGTCGGGTTGCACCACCAAGTCTACTCAGCTCAAGGAGGCCGATGACTTCATGAAATCAAAACCCGTGCCGTCCGATTCGAGCGAAATCAGGATTTCTGAACAGTTGGGCATTGTGGGTGCTGTCCGTTTTAACAGCTCTCCGCTTCATGGCCGCGGTGTACCTTCCCTGAAGGGTTTGTCTGGTAGTGCGGAGCGAAATCGCAGACGGTATTTGCAGCGAGGGCTTTGATGTTCCACGTGTCCGCCTATCAATGCTCTAGGGTGTCCGTTGCTGCCACTTATTGCCTGTGAGATTCAGAACGTAGCGACTCTAAAGGGAAACGGTTCGTTAGTGCGGCCTTCAAATACGAGGGTTAAGCTATGCCTTCCTGACAACGCAACGCTTGATACTTCGTATCAACAAGGCAAAGTTGTTGCTGACAACGGCCGAAGAGGCCGGACCCAACAGATATGAATTTTCGACTTCCCGCCCGCGAATGGCTTAGGAGCTACGACAGAACCTGGCTGCGCGGTGATGTTGTCGCCGGCATCACACTCGCCGCATACCTTTTGCCCGCGGGGTTAGGCGATGCTTCGCTGGCCAACCTGCCTCCTGAAGCGGGCCTTTATGCGTGCTTGTTTGGCGGGCTCGTCTTTTGGCTGTTTTGCAGTTCGCGATACACCGTCATCACGGTCACTTCCGCCATATCCCTGCTCGTGGGCGCATCGCTAGGCGAAATTTCTGGAGGCGACACCACCCGGTTCAGTGCGCTGGCGGCGGGGACGGCTTTGCTCGTGGCGCTCATCGCCTTCATCGCATGGCTGGTCAAGGCCGGCTCGATCGTAAACTTCATCTCCGAGAGCGTGATGGTGGGTTTCAAGTGCGGAGTGGCACTCTTCTTGGCCAGCACGCAATTGCCTAAGTTATTGGGCATCCACGGAGCACATGGCAATTTCTGGCAGAACAGCGGGTACTTTCTCCGGCACCTTGGCGAGAGCAACAGCGCTTCACTTACGATTGGATGCGCTGCGCTGGCAGTACTCGTGCTCGGGAAGATCTTTCTCAAGAACAAGCCTGTAGCGTTGTTGGTCGTGGTGGGCGGGATTGTGGCGTCAGGCCTGCTTGGCCTGGACGCGCGCGGCGTGAAGTTGCTGGGTGCAGTGCCCAAAGGGTTGCCGGCGATCGGCTTCCCCGCGATTCACTGGGCCGATGCCAACGAGTTGCTGCCCCTGGCCTTCGCATGCTTTCTGCTCGCCGCGGTGGAAACGGCGGCTATTGGCCGAACCTTCGCCGCGAAGCATGGGGGGCGGCTGGATGCAAACCAAGAATTCCTTGCGCTCGCCGGGTCCAACCTCGCAGCGGGGTTGGGTCGCGGATTCCCGGTCAGTGGTGGGATGTCGCAATCGCTCGTTAACGAAGGTGGGGGGGCACATACGCCGCTGTCGGGGGGCATCGCGGCGGGAATCATGTTGATGGTGGTGCTGTTCTTCTCGCACCTGCTTCGTGCGCTCCCCCAGCCCGTTTTGGCGGCCGTTGTATTGGTCGCGGTCGCAGGCCTTTTCAAAGTTTCCACCCTCAAACAACTTTGGCGCAGCGACCGTCCCGAGTTCATCGTGGCGATGGCAGCCACGGTCGGCGTGCTGGGACAGGGTCTGCTACGCGGTGTGATGATCGGCACGATCATCTCGCTGGTGATATTGATCCGTCGCGCATCCCGACCGCATGTCGCCGTTCTCGGGCGCATTCCTGGCACGAAGCGCTTTTCCGATCGCGAGCGGAATCCCGAGAACGAGATGACCCCCGGCGTGCTGATCTTCCGGCCTGAGTCGGGTCTTGTCTACTTCAACATGGATCATGTGCGCGACACGATTCTGGATAGGGTGCACGCTGAGGCTATGCCGCCCAAGCTCGTCATACTGGACCTTTCCGCTGCGCCCCACGTGGACATGCACAGCGCGCACATGCTGGCGAGTCTGGCCGAAGAACTGACCAGTTCTGGTGCGCGGTTTCAGGCCGTCGAAACGCGGTCATCGGTGCGCGAGAGGCTCCGCGGGGAAGGAGTAGATGGGCGGCTCGGCGGAATTGATCGGTTCACCTCCGTGGCCGATGCTTTGGAGGCCTTTCAATCTCAGGGCCAGCAGGGAGATCGTCTAAGGCTTGTGGATTACGGGAAAACCGGAAGTTAATGTCAACTGACGTTATCAGGCATGAACACTCTGCTTGGACGTGGCGATGCCCAAGCGCCAGCCCGTGCTCGGCGGACCGGCTTCCACTCTTTCTGGAGTGATATCCCTGTCAATGGAGACAGGGTCCTACTCACATCGGCAGAGTTACTCTTCTCCCAAGGGCCAAACCGGTTGCGATCGATGGAATCGCGACCACCCTGAAACCAGCATTTTGGCGAGACATATGCCTCATTCGATGGCGACAGACAATCCCTGGGAACTCAAGCATCCGGATGCCAAGGCGTCCGACGCCTTCGTGTTCTTCGGCGCTACTGGAGACTTGGCTTATAAGAAAATCTTCCCCGCTCTGCACAACATGATGCGTCGCGGAACACTTCAGTGCCCCGTGATCGGAATAGCCAAGTCAGGGTGGAATCTGGAGAAGCTGCTTCAGCGTGCGAATGAAAGCATCCGGACCCATGGGGGAGGGATCGACGAGGCAGCATTCGCCAGGCTGACTCAACAACTCCGCTACATTGATGGTGACTACGCTGCGCCTTCGACTTTCGCGCAACTCCGCAAGGAACTGGGTGACGCCTCTCGACCGATCCACTATCTTGCGATTCCTCCCAGTATGTTCGGACTGGTGGTTGAGCAACTAAAGAAGTCGGGGTGTTCTCGCGGTGCGCGACTCATTGTCGAAAAGCCGTTTGGACGCGATACAGACTCCGCGATAAAGCTCAACGAGATTTTGCACGGAGTTTTTGCGGAACCCAGTATTTTCAGGATCGATCACTATCTTGGAAAAGAAGCGGTTTCCAACCTGTTGTTCTTTCGATTTGCGAATACGTATTTCGAGCCTATCTGGAATCGCAACTACATCGAAAGCGTTCAAATCACTATGGCCGAAGACTTCGGCGTCTCTGGGCGGGGCAAATTCTACGAGGAAACAGGTGCAATTCGCGACGTCATCCAAAATCATCTGTTGCAGGTGGTGGCACTCATTGCGATGGAACCTCCTACCTCCATGTACCCAGAGTCAGTCCGGGATGAGCAAGTAAAAGTGTTCCGCAACATCCCGCCTGTAAAGCCTGAGAATCTGGTCCGGGGACAATTTCTGACCTATCGGAGTGAGCAAGGAGTGCAGCCTGCCTCCCGTACGGAAACTTTCGCTGCCATTCGCTTTGAGGTTGATTCCTGGCGCTGGGCGGGAGTTCCATTTCTGATTCGAGCTGGGAAGTGTCTAAATGCAACATTTACTGAAGTAGTGGTTAGGCTCAAGCGTCCGCCTTTGGGACGAGTCCCACCGAATGAGCAGAACTATTTTCGTTTCACCCTTGGCCCGGACGTGTCTATTGCCGCCGGTGTGCGCATCAAGCGCCCGGGAAAAAAGATGACCGCCATGGTTACAGAGTTAAGCGCGGTAAAGAATGTTCCGGGTGACGAAATAGATGCTTATGGTCGGTTACTGACAGATGCGATGAATGGCGACGCGCTCTTGTTCGTGAGGGAAGATGCGGTAGAAGCTTCGTGGCAAGTTGTCGAGAATGTTCTCGATACGACTCTCCCCTTGTATTTCTACGAGGCGGGTTCCTGGGGCCCACCTGAATCTGAGTCGCTGGCTAAAGATATGGGCGGATGGAGAAATCCAGTTTTGGTTTCTGATGTTGCGGCCTGATGGAGATCTCGTCTCCAAGTGTCTAGCGGTCTCCGCTTACTTCAGCCCCCGCACCAGAAACAAATTCGCCAAATCCCGCTGGAAAGTAGTTGCGCAAGCCTTTCCATCCGCAGACAGTGCCAGCGGCCCAAAGAAAGCAGCTCCCGGCTCCGGAACCTTCACCACCAACCAGGGCTCCTTGCGGTGTGTCGAAATCTCCAAACGACTGATCTTGATGCTCGCCGCTTCCTTCTGTTGCAGAAACAAATAGCGTCCGTCACCGCTCCAGCGCACGACACTCTCACCGGGCTGCAGATCCATAACTGTCTTTGATTCTCCACCTCCGACCGGCGTCATCAGCAGCTTATGTGAATCCACGGTGATGAACCAATGCCCATCCGGCGACACCCGAATCCCTCGCGTACCTTCCGGCGTCACCGGCGTTGCGTTCTTCGACTCCGGATCGTAGATCCAGGTACGTATTGGGCGACCAGTTTCATTGCCAGTAAAGAGAATCCGCTTGTTATCAGGGAACCATTCCACGCCGTCGATGTGGATGCCATCGATCTTCGGAAACTGCGACTCCCCGGGCCCAGTGGGAAGCAACATCAGCGAGGAGCGATCGAGTTCGTGATGGATGCACGCCACCCACTTGCCGTCCGGCGAGAGCGATGGCCGATTCCCATAGCCGAGTTGTACTGCGGGAGACCCATCCGTCTTTCTCAGATAGATCGCGGAATTCCGCCCCTGCCCGTTGGAAAGCTCCACGAATACCAGCGACTGGCCATCATTCGAGAGTTCGTAAATGAGCGACGAGTCGAGCCAACTCAGATCCCGTTGCGCTCCGCCACCCGCAGGCACATAAAGAATTCCCAGGCGCGAATTGACCGTGCTCAGCAGAACGCGCCCGTCGTGCGCCACGTCCTGCATCACGATCATTCCTCCCGTTTGCGTGACCAATCGTTGCGCTCCCGACAGAGTCACGGCGTAAAGCGCCGGATCCGCGCCGGGCTGCCCACCCGAAAACCATATTTCGCCACTGGCCGGCGACCAATTCAGCGCGCCGATCGCTCGCCATCCACGGGAAAGCACTTGCCGCGGACGACTCGGCCCGATAATGCACAAGGCGTAGTCGCCGACTTCCACATCGAAATCGAAAAACGCCACCAATTTCCCGTCGTCTGATACGCGTGGCATCATGGGCGGCCGCTTCTCTGTCTCATAGAGCACCGTGCCAATGGGATACTCCAGCCTGAACTTTCCGCCCACAGCCCGCACCACGGCGAGGGAGTCACCGTCCGGGCCCCAGTCCGCGCCGCTCACTCCTTCCAGCACAGGCCGAGGTGTTCCGCCGCCAAACGATACGCGAGCCAGCGTTCCTACGTCCTCGCCACCCAGCAGGATCGCCATTTCACCCTTCGTCGAAATAGCTAAGACTCTTGCGCCCGGCAGCGGCAGCGCTCGCGATTCGTGATTGCCGGGCTGCGCCGAATACAAAGTCGACCGGGCACCATCCCACTCCGCGCTATACACGATCGTTTCACCCGGACCAAACTTCGCGGATGTGACGTCGCCGCGACGAAACGTTAAGCGTTGGAAAGCTGGCGGTTCCGGTGGCCGGGAAAATTTCTGCTGATACGTGATGGCCAGTGCAACGCCGAGCAGAACTCCAACCAGCACGCCCAAACCCGCCCATACCCTCGTCTGCTGCGGTTTGGGTCGCGTTTTCGGAACCTGCATCGCCCCTGAGAAGTTCGTGGCGTCCAGTTCCTCGCGCAATTCTTCCAACGCGACTTTCACATCCGCCATGGTCTGCCAGCGACGATCCGGATCCTTCTTCAGGCAGCGAGCGATGATTCGGTCCAGCTCCGGAGGAATGTCAGCTGCAGCCTGGGAGGCAGGCTGCGGATCTTTGTAGAGCACCGCCGAAAGAGACGATAATTTCGACCCGCCCGAAAACGCGCGCTGGCCGGTCGTCATCTCATACAAGACGGATCCAAACGAGAAAATGTCGGAACGGTGATCCACCTTCTTGCCGTCCGCCTGCTCCGGAGACATGTAGGCGACCGTGCCAAGAATCGTCCCCTCTTCCGTGAGTGGCGCACCCTCGCCATGCATGGTTTCAGCGTAAGCGTCTGCCTCGCTTGTCTCGCTTAGCTTGGCAAGTCCGAAATCAAGAATCTTGACAACTCCCTGCTCCGTGACGATTACGTTCGAAGGCTTCAAGTCGCGATGGACGATTCCAGCCGCATGAGCAGCCGCCAACGCGTCCGCTATTTGGATCGCATACTTCAATACATCTCGCGTCCGCAGCTTCTTTCCAATGACATGGTCGAGAGTCTCTCCCGACACGAACTCCATTGCGATGTACTGAATCGGCTGGCCATCGACCTCCTGCGAGTCGATGTCATAGATGGTCACAATATTCGGGTGGTTCAGCGAAGAAGCTGCCTTAGCCTCCTGCACGAAACGCCGTTCGCGCTCGGCATTAAGCACTCCGCTGGACAGGATCTTGATCGCGGCAGTCCGGCCGAGCCTGGAATCTACGGCCCTGTAGACAACACCCATGCCGCCGGCTCCTAACTTGGCCTCAATGCGGTACGAGCGGAGTGACTTGCCGATCATGGGTCCCTGTGGAGAAATAGAAGAGGCGAATGGCGTACTGATCGTCCTCTCCTAGGCAGGCCATTATAGGCGCGATAAGGCGGAAGACGGACATCCACCCTACATTTTTACGGAACGAGAACCTCACGGGACCGGATTTGGGAATGGTGCCGTGAACAGGAATCGAACCTGCAAGGGCCGAAGCCCGGCGGATTTTGAGTTCAACAGTCAGTTCTGAAGCGTTAGGAAAATTCTCTACTTTAACTGATTTCTCAACCGCTTACCAGCACACCGACTCAAGCCATCATGATCCGATTTGACGCGTTCTGAACGTGGAACTACTACAGTTTTACTACAGTCCACGCGGCAACCGAGCAAGGCCCAAGGCCATAGTTGATCCCGGACTTGTTTCCGGATGATTCCCTTCACAACGCAGTCTCCGTCGCCACCAGCTACCTGCAGCGCGCCGTACTCCGTATAGAGCAAAGACATGCTCTGATTAAGGTTACTGTTCCAGTGGTCCCTGAAACTCTCGGCTCCCAGGTTTCCAAAATGGGCTGTCACACCGATCTCGATTGCCTCACCGCTGTACCCTTGGTTGCCGCGAATATCCCCGAACCAGGAGGCACAAGCGAGGGGTATACTCGTCAGGTTCGAACCCGCAAGAGCTAGGGATGAGAACGCCATGCCTGAGTTTCGTCCGATCGCAATCTCCATAATTGACTTCCTGGGCTCTTTCCTTCCAGGTTGTTTGTGGCTGCTAGTGATTCACGAATACGGTCTCATGCTCAGTAAGCATTTCGCCCCGAAGAGTTCCCTCTTTGCGCCGATTCTTCAAGTTTTCGATAGCAGCCAGACGATTGGGGCGAGTCATTATGTCGCTTTGGCTTTTCTTGCAGGCCTGTTGGGTTTCGCCGTTAAATCGATTGCGATGCCCGCGGCAGAATGGTGTAGCAGGCCAGAAACGTGGCATCACGGGGGGAAGGAGAGGCGGTTTCCCTTTAAGAAAAAATATGAAAAAAAGCCGTACTTCATTGTCATTGCTGAATCAGTTAAGAGGAGGACAGGCTTTACTCCTGACAGCCTGCCTGGTTACCAACCGTTTTCGACGTGCAAGAGAATTCTCCGCGAATCGCGTTCTGTCCTTTGGGAAGAATTGGAGCACTCCGAGGCTGGGATGCTTGCATCTCTATTTCTGGCTATCGTCGCGAGCATGTGGCCAGTGATGGCTTCTCTCTCTTGGCAATGGATTCTCATCTGGGTTGTTTCTAGTTTCACTCTTGGCTACAGCTTCCTACGGGCCCGCGAGCGCGAGATCAATTATTGCTATCTGAACTTCTTGATCGCTGGTTGCGCTCTCGACCCGCCCAGAGCGCCTGGATCCGAAGGGCCGAGTCTGGAGATCGAGCAGTCCAATAAGTGACGTTTACTGTCGACGATGGAGACTGATAGGCGTTACAACACACTGGGAGAAACGGCCATCGAAACCTTGACCGCCATATCACTGTGATTCGATATACCGAAACGCAGGATACTATCGCCTTAGTGCAACCTGAACACGGGGACCATCGGTTTTGAAGATCACACAGTGTGTTCTGATCCGTTTAGAAAATTTTCTATTCTATTCCATTCTTCAAGGACTTCCCAGAATTCTGTTGTGTAGCGTTCTGCTGTGCTTTGAAGCGTTTTGAGCATAGAACTATCACGTTTTTATCACGGCAATCTTGCATTCTCGGAGAACTCAATGAGGAATACCTCCTGTTAGGGTATGCTCCTCAGCAGATCGTAACAGTGAAAACGGAGCGTGGTATTGCAACACTCCGAGAGACATGCTCTCGCGATGCACGAATTTGTCCAGTGTGGTAACCGAGTTCATGCTAGAGAGTTCGTCGGTGCCAAAATACGGATTCGCGCCATTCCTCTATCCTGCTGTAGGTGTTTTTTCGCATGGATAGGTACGCATTGAAAACTTGCTCCACGTTCGCAGCATAATCTAACAACGCAAATGTGTTTCCGCTGAGGTGAGCGCCAATCACCTTCGCCGAGTCATGTCCAGTCTCTAAGGCTTTGTACACTCCCTGGCCCGACAGGGGATCGAATGCCAGCGCCGAGTCACCTATCGCCAACCAGCTTTCACCAGAAGCTCGATCCAGTCTTGAACTGTTAGCGGGAAAAATAAAGGGACCGTCACATTGCTGATATCCTCTGAGCCGGAGCTGCATCTGTCGCGTGGATTTAATGTTTCGAAGGCAAGAATTGCGCTTTCCGGTGAACTGACTTGCGAATAAGTCAGCGTCGGTCATGTAAACGAGCACGGCTCGCGACCCAGGCAGTTTAGCGAAGTACCACCACCCGTCCTCGACGGCCTCGATGAGAGTGAAGCAATCGTGCTCTGCTCTTCGCCTATGTAAAGAGAAAAAAAATACCACCCCAATGAGGCGGTCGTATGTGAACCGTTTTGCGCCCAGCTTGCGAGCAACATGCGATGCGCGACCGCTCGCATCTACCAGGACTTGCGCGAGAAGAAGCCGCGTCTTGCCGGCGCAGGAGATTTCGATGCTCCAACAATCGTTAAGTCGTTCACAGGATAGTAACCGCGATCCGCGCCACACCGTCGCGCCAGTTTCCGCAGCAGAGTGCGCGAGCATGGCGTCGAACCTGGGACGGTCGATGTGCCATCCCGAACCGTAAGGGGAAAACATGAAATCCTTGCGACGAGAGCCTTCTTGTCCCCAAGCCGAGCAGATCCCGAACGAACGAGAGTGGTTGTCGGCCAGGAATTTCTCCCAAACGCATAGTTTCGTCAGTAATGGTTGAACGGCCGGCGGAAGTGTCTCGCCAATGCGGAAACCGCCGTATGCGGATTTCTCGATTAGGATGACCGAGTGTCCCATGCACCCGAGTGCGATGGCACATGCAGCACCAGCCGGTCCTCCCCCAATCACTGCCACGTCAGCCGTTTGCGATACGTTGCACCTCAATGTACTTGGAACCTTTCTTAATGATGAATCCCAACCGATGCCATTTCTGGATCATGTCGGACTTACTGGTGTCATCGCCAATGATGTCTCGTGTCCACGGCACCTGCGGTCCCCCGGCTTCCGGAAAGACGTCGTCCGGGTGCTGCGCGGGCCACCAGGCCAATTCGCCTTCCTGAGCGCAGTCAGCAAAGTCGGCCTGCCAAGGTACTGCGAGTTGCTTGGTGACGTCACCGGCTCGGAGTTTCCCAGAATCCAGCCGGAAAGGCTCGACAAACTTGTATACGTCACGCAGCAACCAACTGGCCTCGATCCCGGGGAAGAACGGGCCGCCTACACAAAACTCGAGGGCGGCGCGGTCGAGTCCCGCCGGTGTGATTTCCTTAGTCGGAGCGGGCGGTCCCGACCAGTCGTTGACAAATTTTCCGTCCTTCCATTTCCTCATCGCTTGGTATTGGATCCGCGTCAACGGTTCATTTACCTCCAACGGATAGAAGTCCGAATGAACCATGGGCATATCTGACTCACCGCTCGAGTGCCGAGGACTCAGTGCGGGATCTCGCAGCTTCTCGAAAATTGCCGCTCGAGCTGCAGGCGAACCTGGAGGCGGGATCACCGTTTTCAAAGTGGCGTGCGCAGGACCTGCGACGTCGCCGTGATGCACCTCGTGCTCCGGCATCCGCTGGTCCGCGTGCTCCATGGGATGCGCGACCATGCCGCTGACCCATTTCATGTTGATCGCGCGCTGTAAGAGCGGATAAATATCGTTCTTGAACGACGGCTTGGCCGGGAGCTTGAACCCGAGTTTGTCCACCGCCACCTGTATGAGCATGTCGTAAAGCGTTATGACGTTGTAAATCGGCGGCGCAAATTTGGGTGGAGCGCAGATGACCCACGCACCGGCGACCGCCAGATTTGCGCCATTGTTCTTCAATCGAACTGTCGCTGAAACCGGGCCATCGGATGTGTCGTCGTGCCATCCATCGTTATTTGCAAACTCATCCTCTTTGATGGGAGTACCGTTGGGAGAGCTGGAGTTGCCAAACCCGCCGAGAACCAACAATCGTCCTTGCTTGTCCGCTCGAATCTCGCCCAACTCCACGAGAGCGCCCATAAACGCCCCTGTATCGAACTTAGCGGACTGATTGCGGCCAGTAATCGAGCGCGGTCCGGGATCGATGATTAGTGTCGTTCGATCAGTTACGGTTGGATTTCTCCTAAGCTTCTGGTTCGTGCGTGACCTCGGGCCTTGAAATTTGACCCACTCGGCCTTGCTGTTCGCTAAGTGTACGGTCCAAGTAACCTCTGCATCAGCGGACGTGATTTCCTTAACGACTCTCCCCCTGCTGTCATAACCAAACAGCCGAAACCGTGCCGCCTGCCGCTTAATGCGCCCTTCAACGTCCCTAAAACCGGATTGTGGTGTCACATCCGCCAAGGGCCATTCGGGGCCGATGAAATACTCGTCCGGACTGTTGCCGAGTCTGGCAATTCCGATCGCGGGATGAATTTTGACTGACGTTATGTTCTGCATGAGAATTCGTCTCCCTTTTTATTGCAGGCGAATCCAGTTCGCGACCGATGGAACGCCGACAGTGTTCAGGATAAACAGCATGTAATATCCCCTCGGAGCAAACGCATGAGCGCCACCGCCATCAGGCGCCGTCACGATCAAGTTGTCGGGATGCGCGGGGTCTCGATAGAAGCAAAGGTCGACTACGCGCTGATTCGACTCGGTCTGATGAGTAACCGCCATTGGCTTCACCATCGCGATGCGCGAAATGGATGCAGCGTCGGGGGAAGTAATGGTGAATTGCGCCCCGAAGGTTATCGTCGCCGGAGCGCCCGATATTGTAGGCCGCGCACCTCTAAACAAATAAGGCGGAGTGTAGATGTCGATTGTTGCACTTGGAGCATCGTTCGCCCACCCTGACATCATTACTTTCCCGCTTGGGAGCAGAATCATTACCGAGTGATACATCCTTATCGACGGCAGATCGGCCATCGGCGACCACATGTCGTTTATTGGGTCGAATAGCATGCATGGAGAGTTGGGCGAAGTCACTCCCCCAGCCACAAATACCGTACCGTCAGGGAGCAACACCGCGCTGCACTGTCTTCTTGGATTTGGGTCCGGCAATGAAGCAGTCAATGACCAGGCACTCCCCGGCGATAAGAACGACGCATCGATGATTTCCGCTGCCGAACTGATGCCATTGCCCGATGAGTCGCAACCACCGACTACCAGGAGGCGGGTATGCGGACAGGTATTTCGGAAGATCATTACCGACATTCCCTTGCAGCGGTTGATTGTCGAGGGCGAAATCGCTGACCAGTTTCCCACGGTTGGCCCGGAGAATTGAAAATACGACGAGCTGTCGAGCGAGGCGGGTGGGCCATTGAACGCAGATCCCCATCCCGTTCTTGTGTAAACCAAGACGTTGTTCGGAAGAAGGTGAAGACCTGGATACAGGTTTGGAAAACCCAAAGCGGCGCCGCTTACCGGAGTGAACGAATCGGATCCTTCGTCATAGACCTCAACATCGTTCTGTAAACCGAAATTCTCGTTCACGCCACCGACTGCGAGCATGCGGTTATCCCCGGTGGTTACGGCCGTCGGATACCATCTCACTGTCCTCATGTCCCCAACTGTCTTGGTCCACGTCTGAGCAACCGGATCAAACTTGAACCCCTTATTGGCACCTGCGCGAGGACCAAATCCCCCGCCACCAACAACTAGCAGTTGGCCATCGGAAAGAAAACTATGCCCGCTGCAGGTCAACGAATAATCGGGATTGTTAGCGGGAAACGCGAATTGCGGATTTAGTTCGTCGGATGGATCCCAGATCGGCGTAGGTCCATCGTCCAGGAAAAGAACTTTGCCGGTGTGGAGCATGGCCGCATGAACGATGCTGACCCCAGAGCCAGTTTGGCTGGGTATGTTGTACGGCAGCGTTTGCCAGCTGCCAAACAGCAGATCACTCAACCACTTGATCAATTTCCAAGTATCGATCCGCAAGTGGGTAAGTTGCTTGAGGTTGGTGAAGCCTAAGGGATACTCGCGCTGGCGCAAGTCGAAGATGGAACGCGCGGATTCCGCGTCCATCAATTTCACCTGCTTGTGCATTTTGGCGCGATTCTCATCCATGTTCGCCATCTGGTCGACGGACATCGGACGTGGTGGAGAGAACATCAGGTCAAAAGGACTGCCGGCGTCGTTGATGAACCTCAAGACACGCTTGTGATGGGCTGGTGACAGTTCATCAAAGGACACTTCGCGTTCGCGCTCTATTTTGCGACCTTTCCCTGCCTCTGTATCTTTGCGAGTGCGCTTCATGTCTTCTCCCTCCCGGAGGCACGAGTTGCTATTTTGACACTCATAAGCGAACGATATGAACGTACTCGCTCAAGCTTGCTCTAAGTAACAACGATGGTGCCGGACATTCCCAAACCGCCGGTCCCCCCGTGAATCGAGCAGTGATAAGCGAAGCTCCCCGGTGAGTTGAACGTGTGCTGGAACGTAGCTCCGTTGTTGCGAAC
>Ga0207693_10003747_pt1 | contig 12959 bp, 16 predicted proteins | sample LARL81metaG_FD_184347 | JGI IMG/M metagenome (GOLD analysis project Ga0207693, IMG submission 184347) | Corn, switchgrass and miscanthus rhizosphere microbial communities from Kellogg Biological Station, Michigan, USA - LAR L8-1 metaG... | ecosystem: Host-associated > Plants > Roots >...
CATCTGGTCCTTGTCCATCATCTTGTCCTTGCCCATCTTGTCGCCGGTGCCGCTCGGCGCCTGAGCGTACGCGCCCGAGCTAGTCGCGATGACACACACCAACGCAACCACGAGAATCGGCCATCGCCGCATAGTAGAGGGCCCTCCTTGAGGACGGGTGAGATGCTGTAAGTCTAGGTTCAAGATGTACCCTGATCAGTCGGCAGTTGTTACAACGCAGTCAGATCTTCTCGGCGGACGCGTTCGCACTGGCTAGCCGCCGCGAATCGCAAGCGGCCAACCACGCATCTCATGGTCAACAGATCGGGCCGAGTAGAGGTCCATGTTCTCCCAACGTGGTGTGGAATCGTGACGCCTTCGCGGAAAGGATCAGCCTATGTCTCTGAAAGCAGAGCTCAAAGCGCTCCAGACGCGCCTCGAATCCGGCCGGCCGGCCGACGTCGTGGCGACGATGCATCGGGCGGTGGAGGAACTCCGGGCATCAGGCGCGGCCGATCGGGTCCTCAAGCCGGGAGACGCCGCCCCACATTTTGTGTTGCCGAACGCCGCCGAGCAGCCGATTGACTCCCGCGCCCTCCTCGCCAAGGGGCCGCTCGTCGTCACCTTCTACCGCGGCCGTTGGTGACCGTACTGCAACGTAGAGCTGGTAGCTCTACAAGGCATCTTGCCGAAACTCACGGCGCTGGGAGCCTCGCTCGTGGCGATCTCGCCACAATTGCCAGAGCACAACCGGGAGCTCATCCGCACACGTCAACTCACGTTCGACATCCTGACGGATCGTGGCAACGCGGTCGCCACGAAATTCGGGCTGCGCTTCAATCTCCCCGACTATCTACGCCAGATTTACGGCACGTTTCCGCTGGATCTCGAGAAGTTCAACGGGGATGCCTCGTGGACCCTGCCCATTCCGGCCCGCTTCGTCATCGACCCGCACAGCATCATTCGCGCGGCCGAGAGTGACCCTGACTACACCACGCGACCCGAGCCGGAGGGCACGCTCGAGGCGGTGCGGGTACTGTCCAGGCGAAGCTGACGCACGCGCTCCGGCATGTGTCGATGTGCAGACGACCACGGGCTATGCCAGACTCACGCAGCAGGATGTTCGGCAGGCGTTGGAAACGCTCGACGACGAGGGGGAGTGAAAAAAGGATTCAACGCCCTCTTGTCCTACGGCACACGAGAGTCTTTCCACTCGCCGCCAGCCAGGAACGACCCCGCGGTCAATCGATACGGCGCCTGTAGACCGCGAGCGCCGCCACGGCTGCGACCAGGGCGAAGAGGGCCACGGGCAGCATCTCCGACGCCACGAACGCGACGCCCTCCCCTCGAAGAAGGATCCCTCGCGTCGCTCGCACGAAGTGCGTGAGGGGGAGGGCATTGCCGAGAGCTTGGGCCCAGCCCGGCATTCCTTGAAACGGGAACATGAAGCCGGAAAGGAGCATGGAGGGAAGATAGAAAAACACGGCACCCTGGACAGCCTGCATCTGGCTCTCCGCCACCGCCGAGAGGGCGAAGCCCAGTATGAGGTGAGCGGCTGCATACAAAGGCACGGCGGCGAGCAGCACCACTGGATTTCCGACTACGGGCAGGCCGAACAGCGAGCGAGCCACCCCGATGACCACGGCCGCCTGCACGGTGCCGATGACCAGATAGGGCGCAAGCTTGCCGATCAGCGCATCGGTGGCGTCGACCGGGGTGGCGAGGAGCGTCTCCCAGCTCCCGCGCTCCCGCTCGCGGACAAGGGTGAGCGCACCCAGCATGAGCATGCTGATCATCACGATGACGCCGACCAGCCCCGGCACGGTAGTCCAGGCCGTGCGCCCCACGGGATTGTAGAGCCGGTCGATCTCTACTCCAGGGTCAATCACGAGCGGAGAGGTGTCCGCGACCTGTCGCCAGTACGCCGTCTCGAGAGCCGCCAGCGCCGGCCGGACGGCCGCCGAATCGGTCGCGTCGACCACGATGCGCGGTCTCGGGACGGCCCGTCCGTCGGCCAGGGACGATCGCGGCATCTCGATTGCGACGAGCGCTTTCCCCTCCCTCACCATGCGCTCCGCCCCGCCCGGTTCGAGCCCGTCGGCCCGGATCGAAAAATAGCCGGTGCCCTCGACCGCACGGCGGAGCCGATCGGTGGGATCGGCGTGATCCCGGGCAATGGCGAGGGGGAGAGCCTTGGGGTCGAGGTTGACTGCGTAACCAAAAAGGGCGACCTGGATCACAGGAACAGCCACCACCAGCCCGATGCTCGCTCGGTCTCGAATGAGGTGCAGAAATTCGACCCGGGCCACGGCAAGGATGCGGGCGATTCGACTACCGGCCCATCTCGGCGCCTTCATGCCGCTCAGCCCCAACCCTTGGAGGCTGTCTGGCCGAGGACGAGCGCGGCGTCTTCCAGACACATCCCCACCCGGGCGAGCCGGGTGGCGCTGGAGCGAGCGATCGACTCGAGAGCTGACTCGGCGCCGACAGCAGCCACCACGCGGAGGTTCACGCCTTGCGGGTAGGTGGCGATGACGCCGGGCACCCTGCGAAGGGCGTGAGCGAGCCGACGGACGTGAGAACCGGACAGCAGGAAGACGCTCGCCGGCACGCTCCGCGCCACCTGTTCGGGCGTGCCCATGGCGACGATTCGCCCCTCCGACAGGAGGGCGGCCCGTGAACACCATTCGGCCTCGGAGAGATCATGGGTGCTCACGATCACACCCGAGCCTGCGCGCGCCGTGCGTTCGATGCGGTGCCACGCTTCCTGTCGCGAGCCCACGTCGAGCCCGGCCGTCGGCTCGTCGAGCAGCACCAGGCGCGGCGAGTGAATCAGGGCGGCCGCCAGCTGGAGTCGGCGCGCCCAGCCACCCGAGAGCGCGCCGGCCGGGGTCCGGCCGTATCGCGTCAGATCGAAGTCGCGCATGGTCGCCTCTGCCGCCATACGCGATCCGCTCAGTCCGTAGACCTCGGCGCGAAAGCGAAGGTTCTCGAAAACGGTGAGCTCTGAATACAGCGACAGCCGCTGCGACATGTAGCCGACACGGCGGCGGATCTCTCGGGCTCCCCCGAGAAGGTCGAACCCGAGCACGCGTCCCCGCCCCTCATCCGGCTTGAGGAGCCCGCCGAGTATTCTGAGGGTGGTCGTCTTGCCCCCGCCGTTGCCTCCGACCAGGCCGAGGACTTCCCCCGGCCGTAGCGAGAGGGCCAGGCTCGTGACCGCCTCCCGACCCGCATAGCGCTTGGTCACGTCTTCGACGTCGACGAGGGGCGCCCGGGCAGGCCCCTCCAGCCGGTAGACTCGCCCCAAGGCGTCATCCATGAACGTACGAGAAGCCGCCGAACATGTACTTGGTCGCCTCCGCCCCCAGCGCCAGCACACGCGCCCCGGGGACGAGGGCGGGCCGCAGCTCGGCAAGGGCCAGCCAGATCGCCGCCGAGCCAGTGTTGCCCAGACGATCAGCGTTCACGAATATGCGATCTGGATCGACCTGCAGGCGTGGGCTCAGTAGCTCCGCCATGCATCCGTTCGCCTGGTGGGGAACGATGCAGTCCGCCGTCTCCGGCGGGATCCCGAGCGAGCGCGCGACCGCCGCTCCCTGAGCGAACAGCTCCGGCCCCAGGGCCTGCACCGCCGCGTAGTCGTGCTCGAACTCCAGGAGTCCATGCTCGACAAAGGGGATGTCGGACCCGCCGGCTCGAAGGGAGAAGCCGGGCTTGTGACCGGCGCCGACGTGGCCGACGAAGGTCGTGACGAGGCGCGCTCCAGGCTCCGCGTCGTCCGGCCCGACGATGATGGCCGCCGCTCCATCCCCCATCTGGAGGAGATTGACGAGTTGCCCGGCGTCTTCCCCCGCGCGACGGGGATCGAAGTAGACCGATCCGGTCTCCGAGCCGACGATCGCAATCGGTCGAGCCCCGACCGCGGAGACGAGGCCCTGGGCGATGACCAGGGCATTCGCGAAGCCCGTGCACGCCTGACGCAGCTCCATGTACGGGCCCCCGAAGCCGAGACGGTCGGCCACGAGCGCGATGTTCGGCGGCAGCAGGCAGGCGGGACTGGTGGTATGCCCAATGAGATAGGCGAGGTCATCGACCTCGAGTCCTGCCTGCTCGAGAGCCCGCTGGAGCGCCGCGGCCGCCAGATCGGGATTCGAATGGCCGGGACGGGGAGCTTCGTGGCGTGCGGTGAACTCCCGGCAGAAGTGCCGCGTCGCGATCCTGAGGCGGGCCGCCAGGACGCGGCCCGGACGAGAAAGGGCTACACCGAATCGTCGCTCCACTACGTCCAGGAGCTCGGCGCTGGACACAGGGGGACCGGGCAGCGCGGTACCCATGCCCAGGACCCTGAGCGACCGCTCATCGCTCCAGAATCTCGCCGGGGAAAGATCTCGAGAGCTCACGACGCCAATCGTGTCGATCACTGGGGCTCAATGGCTTTGGGATACGCCGGCCAGTTCCGATCCGCCGAGGCGATGTGCCCGGCCACATCGATCGACCAGAGCGTGTGAGCGAAGCGCCCGTTGTTGAGGTAAAGCTTGCCCTCGACGATCTTCCATCGCGCTGGATCGATGTCGGCGATGCGATTGAGCGACATCGCGTAGGCACAGTAGCCACCGTACTGCGGCAGGTAACGCTCGGGGTCGGCCTGGAAGAGCTCTCGATGGCCCTCGGAGGCGAATCGATACGTCGCCCCCTTCCAGCGCTCCGTGACGTCCGGGGAGCCCGGCGTAGGTTGACCCGTCGAGAAGTAGGCGACTGGATCGTAGCCCTTCAGGGCGACCCCGTTTGCGCTGTTGACTGGGGCCACCGGAGCCTTTGACGGGCCGGCCACGACGAGGCCGGGGGCGCCGGCGAGCATCGCCACGGAAGAGAGGACCGCGATCAGGGCCGTTCCCCATCTCACTGGCATCGGCATCATATGCTTCTCCTTTCCAGAGCTCTCGCTGACGGCGATGAGTCCTCGTCACCGTGTTGGACGCGCGTCACGGCCCCCTTGGTTCGCGGCAGGAAGCGAATCAACGACAGTGGCGCACCTTTGACAGATTTGTGACACACCGAGCCCCACGGACACGCAAGGTGGAGGGCGACGTCGTCGTCAGATCCGAGACTCGACGTGGGCGCCCGAATCGCGGGGCCCGGGCCTCGTGTCCAAAGAGGTGGCAGGACGAGGAGCCTGCCTGCGGTGCGAGACGAGCTGATCTATCGGCTGCTGGGCAAGGTGCTCTGGGACATCGGAGGAGTGGAGACGGGCGCGGCGACCACCTGCGGTCTCATGGTCTCTACACCTTTCCTCACCACTCTCGAGCGTCGCTTCCTGCGCGAGCGGATGTGGCCCGAGGAACGAGGCCACGAGCGCCTGATGGCGCGATGGGGCGAGGCATGGTACGGTCCGCGCCCCCGGCGCCGCATGCCGTACGCGGCGACGGTGTGGCGCGATCTGATCACCGCCGCTCAGCTGCCACCGACGTACCGATTCGCCTATTGCTTCGCGACGCTTCACTGGAACGAGCTCAACAGCCTCCGGTCCCAGCGCCAGATCCTCCCCGTACTGGAGGCGGCGGATCCCGCGGCCGCGCGCGACTTCCGCCAGATCGTGACCGAGGAGAGCGGCCACGTGGCGTGGGGCTCCGGCCTTCGGGCTCGCCTCGAGCGCGAGCAGCCCACACTCTCCAGAATGGTCGAGCACTACCTAGAGCTGACGGATCAGGTCTATCCGGCCGTGATCAATCGATCCCAGTCTCGAGTCTGGCAGCAACTCCGGTCCCGGCTAATGGTCCGGTGAGGGGGCCCTCTGTGGCATTGGCTCCTAGAGGCTTCGAGAGCGGCCGGTGTCTGAGTGTGGCACCTCATGTCAGGGGATACGAGCCCAAGAACGGGGTGACTGCCGCCGGAGGTCGTTCCTGTTGCCTGTCCTTCCAGATACTGTCCACAATCATATTTTGCTTTTGGACGCCCTGCGTAGTCAGCTATCGCGTCCACCATTTCAGTTGCCTACCGTGGTCCCGTGTCCATCGGGTCTTTGAACGCCTTGGCAGAACGAGGCCCATGATCTTCGGGTCGAACACCTGAAGGTCGGTTAGTCTTTGCGGGCTCGCAGGCCGTTCTTACTTAAGTGGGGATCCACTCTAAGCACATGGGTGCGCTAACTCCGGAACAACTCGAGCTTTGCTCCGACGCGCGCAAGGCTACCCCGGGCATCGAGGGCGATATCCTGCATGCGCAGCGCGGCATAGCACGCGCGCACGGCGTGATCTTCATGGGCGAGCGGCGCGCCGAAGAGGGCCATGATGCCGTCGCCCATCACCTGGTTTACGGTGCCCTCGTAGTGATGGACGGCGTCCATCATCAGCGTCAGGACGGGATCGAGAATCTTGCGCGCCTCTTCGGGATCGCGGTCGGCGAGGAGCTCCATCGAGCCCTTGAGGTCGGCGAAGAGGACCGTAACCTGCTTGCGCTCGCCCTCGAGGGCGGCCTTGGAGGTCAGGATCTTCTCCACGAGGTGCTTGGGAGTGTACTTCTCTGGGGAGGTGAATCGTGAAGTCTCAGTCTGGCTGCCCGTTATCGATTGGATTAGCGGCTGGCCACACTTCCGGCAAAACTTCGCCCCCGGCCGATTGGGTTCCCCGCAGGCGGCGCAGGCTGCCTCGAAGCGAGCCCCGCACTCGTCGCAGAACGCTGCGTCGACCGGGTTCTCGTGCTGGCACTGGGGGCAGGTCATGCCGGTGTTCGACCTCGGGCGCGATCAACGGTCAGACGGGTGCGGCCACCGTAGCCCTCTGGGGGCGGGCGGTCAAGCAGCGGTACAGGGATGACCCCGCGAATGAGCTGACGTAAAGGCCGCCCTGCTGACCGCGCCGTTCGAGCCCCGGTGGCCTCCGTGCTGGTTCTTCCCCAAGAAGCTTGCACGATGACCGCGTCAAAAATGTCGCTGAGGAGAGCCTTCGAAAGGCCGCCTTTGCGAGGGTTCCTGCGGCAGGGAGCTCTGGTTCAGAAAGAAAATGATTCTGACGTAGGCCAAGAGGGTTGTAGGTGACATAGGGCCCCTTCTCAGTCCCCGCCGATTTCTTCCCCCCTATGGCACGGTGACGTCGCATTCTACCGCTCCACCGGGAGGGCGGCCGCCGTGGGGGCGGATGATCTGCGAATGGCGAGCCAGCGGCCGTAGGTCGCGCAGCGCCACAGCCACTCGACGGGCCCGAAGTCGAAGCGGCGGAGCCACCACAGCGAGAGGACCAGCTCGATGACCCACACGCCGGCGACGATCGCGAGCTGCCCGGCGCGCCCGACCCGGCCGAAGAGTCCGAGCCCGTGGCCGTAGAAGATAGTCGTGCAGAGCACCGTCTGTAGCAGGTAGTTCGTCAGCGCGGTGCGGCCGACGGCGGCGATGGCGCCGAGCGGCCATCCCGCCCGCACGCCGAGCATGACGAGGCCGATCCAGCCGAGGCCCACGAGGACGTTGCCCCAGGAGGTCAGCGGCCCGCCGACGCGCAGGTAGTCGGCCAGCGCCCAGTGGTGGCGGAAGCTGTGACTCGCGCCGGTCGCGAGCGCCGGCCAGCCGAGGCCGAATCCCGCGACGGCGAGCCGCGCGTAAAACGCCGTCGACCGTCCGGCGGTCAGCACGTCGAGCTTGAGCAGTCCCATGCCCACGAGCATGAGCCCACCCATCTGCCACGCCGCGTGGCCGACGAAGTAGGTCGTCTCCATCTCGAACGCGGCCGGGACCCGCGCGGTCATCTGCGTCCACCAGCCGGCGCGATAGCGGGCCACCTGGGCGGCGACGACGTCGGCGGGCGGCGCCCACGCGCGCTCGGCCTCGCGGATCTCCCGCGCGGGGATCCTCGAGAGCGCGAGACCCGACGCGAGCATCAGCAGCGACGCCATCGCGAAGACGGCCACGCCTACGACGACGAGACGGCGCGGCGGCGCGGCACGAAACGGGAACACGGCGGCGCCGCACAGCGCCAGGGTGACGAGGATGTCGCCGCTCCAGAGCAGGTACGCGTGCGCGAGGCCGATGGCGAACAGGGCGGCCATGCGACGGTAGTGCAGCCGCGCGACGACCCGCGCGGCTTCGTCCGGCTTGTCGGCGAAGATGAGGATCCCCGCCCCGAAGAGCAGCGCGAACACGCCGGTGAACTTGCCGTCGGCCAGCGCGTAGATCGCGAGCCACGCGAGCCAGTTCGCGCCGCCGAGGTCGCCGTGCACGGTCGGGTTGGCACGCGCCGCCGCGACCAGGGCGAAGAGCTGCACGTTGAGCGCGAAGATGCCGAGGATGCCGACCCCGCGCAGCGCGTCGAGCGAGCCGATCCTCGAGCGTGCCGGGCGGCGCGAGCGCTCGGGCATGGCCGCAGTGTGCCAGGAAGCCACGCCGCGTTCAGCCGGTGGTAGAAGAGAGAGTGAGCCCCTGCCCGCCTGCTGCTCCTGGTGAGTTACCGCCCCGGTTACCAGCACGGCTGGAGTGGCCGCCGGGCGGCTGCTGGATCCCTACTTGCGGCGCAGCCACCACGCGACGCCGGCGAGAGCGACTATCCCCGTCGTCATCATCACGAGAGATCCGGGCAGCGGCACCGGCGTCGGCGACGCATGCGCGAGCTCTGGCCACGCCAAGGTGAGGGCCACCGCCACTGCCAGAAACCGCTCGGTCCGCATATCGAAGCTCCTCTCTGAAGCGCCCGACCCCGAACGGCCGGCGCGATCGACAACTACTCAAGCACACGCTGTGCCGCACCGCGATGCCTCGACCGATCGCGATGTTGGGCGGCGGGGCGTCGAAGGGCGCCCCAGCACTGTAAAGTCCTTCGACACGACCATCGCTCCCCTCGTCACGGCCGCCCGAACGGCGCGTTCACGCGGAGGGCGTTCGGCGTCGACCCACACCATGCCAAAGCGGATGTTGTCGATGAGCACGCGCGTGTCTCAGGCCGTCGGATCGTAGGTGACATAAGGCCCCTTCTCAGGCACTGCCCGCTTGGCACATCAGCTACGCCGTCGTCGCCGGGTGAGTGCGCGGACTAGGCGTCCGGCACCTTGGTCGATTGCCAGGCGGTCATCTGCCAGCGGTCGGCGATCTTCGCGTACACCGCAAGGTAGCGGATCGTGAAGTGCTGGTCCTTGCCGGCGTTCTCCACGTGCATCTCGGACACGCCGTTGACGATGCCGACATCGCCGCGCATCCGCACCTTGCGGTCGCGTGGCGAAGCCCCACGATAGTTCGGCTTACCCGCTTGCAGGTTGGACACGTGCTCTCTCTTGGACTCGACCCGTGCGCTCGAGTGCACGTACACTAGGTCGTCGGCCAGGGCGGAGCTGAGCGCCGCCCAGTCTTGCTTCACCATCGCCTGGAACCGCCGGTCGTCCGCTGCGATGATCTCGTGCTCGCTCATGGTTCGTGTCCTCCGTCGGTACAGCGCGGATTGCGTGCCTGTCGTCGTGGGGCGATCTTGCCAGAGTGTGGTGGGCGTGGTCAAACGGTAGTTACCTCGCGCTTTCGTGGTTGCGAGCCCCCGCAACCATGAACGACGAGGGGTTAGCGGACGCAGCAGCCGCTAACCCCTTTCGTTTACCCAGACTTCACCCAGGAAGCGGCTCACCCAGGAATCGCCAGAAAGCGCGCCCTCCCTGCCGGCGGCCGCGCGCGCTATACTCCGCGTCCATAGACGCCCGCTTGTCCGCGGGCGCCGTCAGGACATCGCAATCCGTGACGACAAGATCCACCGCACCGGTCGCGATCCCGATCAGGCTGGCCATGCCACGATCGGCGTCCCCGACACGCTCGTGCTGCGCGGGCCGAGGCCGACCTCTTCGCAGGACGCGCGGCAGATGAAGCGGGTCGGCCTCATCGGGTGCGGGGCGATCGGGCGTCCCGTGGCACGCGCGCTGCTGACCGGAAAGGCGGGATCGCATTCGCTGGCGGCGGTGCTCGCTCGCGCCCCACGCGATCTCGATGGCTTCCCGGTGACCGACACCGCCGACAGGTTCCTCGCTGGCGGCCACGATCTGATCATCGAGGCGGGCGGTCCGGCGGCCTTCCGCGCCCTCGTGCCGGCGGCGCTCGAGCGCTGCGAGGTGTGGGCGGTGAGTCCGGTCCCTCTCGCCGATCCGGTCCTCGAGCGCGAGATCCGCGGCATCTCGGCGTCCACTGGACACGCGCTGCGCATCGCGCCGGGTGCGCTTGCCGCGTTCGATGGCATCGCTACCGCCATGGCCGGGGACTTGGAGAGCCTGGAGGTCTTCATCGATCTCGGCGCCAGGGAAGCGTCCGAACCCGAGCTCCTATTCGAGGGAACCGCGCGGGAGGTCGGGCTGCGCTTCCCCGAAGGGGTCAACGTCGTGATCGCGGCGGCCCTGGCCGGCCCGGGACTCGACGCCACTCACGTCCGCGTCATGCGCCCCCCGCGTGGAAGCGCCGGGCGCACGATGGGCTTCACGGTGCGCTCGCGGGCCGGCGTCTTCGAGCTGATGGCCCGGCCGCGCGTCGTACGCGCGGAGGATATCCACACCGTCGCGGCGAGCCTGATAGCGATGTTGCGCCGCGAGACGGCGGGCATCGTCATCGGTTAGGACCGGCCCCGCGCACCTCGTCAGAGCGGGTTTGGACCGACGATTTCCCAGTGGTAGCGGTCGCGGAGCTGGTTGCGTTCGTCGTCGTTGATCGGGCGGTGGTTCAAGAGCTCCTCGACGTAGCCGCCGGCTGCGGCCGGGGTGTACATGAACAGGATGCGGCCGGTTTCGCGACCGGTGCTCTTCCAGGCATGTGGGACGTCGCGCGGGAAGAACGCGCAGGTGCCGGGCCCGCCGACGGTGACCTCGTCGCCGATCTTGAAGGTGATCTCGCCGGCGAGCACCCAGGCGACCTCGTCGCTGTCGCGGTGCAGATGGAACAGGCTCTTGGTGCCGACGGGCACGGTTTCCTCGAACAGCATGATGCTCTCATTGGTCGCGTGGCCGACGAGCTTCAGGGCGGCGAAGCGGCCAGGCGCCGCCATGTTGAGATGCTTCCCATCGCCCGCGGGTACGACAAAGCCTTTTGTCGCGTCCATTTTGATGTCCCTCCCTAGGGCTAAGGCGCGCCGCCTGTGGCGAGCGGCCACACGTAGCGATCCCACGCGAGACCGACCACTTCCATCTGGCCGGCGGCTCGCGCGCCCGACCGTTCGGCGACGCGCCGCGAGCGGGCGTTCTGCGGAAGGATGGCCGAGATCGTGTACGGCAGCCGCAGCACGTCGCGCGCGTAGTCGCGAACGCAACGCGCCGCTTCGGTCGCAAAACCCTGGCCCCAGACCGCGGGGTCGAACGTGTAGCCGAGCTCGGTCTCGAACGTCAGCGCGACGCCAGCAGGCGCCTGTTCGCGCCCGAACCATCCTCTACGAACCCCGTGCTCGGGTGCCGCGGATTCGACCACCATGTCCATCAAGCCGCAGCGCCCGATCAGCGCTCGGTCTGCCTTGCGCACGACCGCGAGATAGCCGAGCGCGAGCTGCTCATAGCTCGCGAGCGTGTATTCCATCCATGCTTTCGTCTCTTCGGGCGAGCGCGGCCGGCCTTCGGGATACAGATGCTCCGCGACCTTCGGGAGTGCGTGGAGGCGCGTGTAGAACGGCAGATCGTCCGGTGTGACCCGCCGCAGCACGAGGCGATCCGATTCCAGCCGGTCGGTGCCGTGGGCCAGGGTCATGGCGAAGCCTCCTTCACGGTCCGAGCCGTTTCGCGAAGGACCAGCGGCAGGAGCAGGCAGACGAAGGCGATCGAGAATAGGATGCCGAGCGCCGACAACATCCCGAAATACGCGACGATGGGCAACACGCCGACGGCGGCGAGCAACGGTCGCCGACCATATCTCTTCGCGCCGAGAGAGGCGGATCGCCCGGCGAAGCCGAAGAGGAGACCGTAGCCCGCCGACAGGACTCCGAACCAGGCGAGGGCCACCCCGCTCTCCTGCCAGTATTTCTGGTTCACTCAGACCATCACCAACCCACCCGTCCCCCCGGCGACCAGATTGAGGAAGACGAGCCGCGTTGCGGTGTCCCGTGTACCTCTTTGAGGTCCTGGGCCCACTTCTTCGGCCGTTCGAAGCTCGCGGGCGGCTCAGTGATGCACAGCACGAGGAGCATCGGGATCCAGCTCAGGATCGCGTTGGCCCACAGCAGATGCCCATAGGACAGGGTGGCGACCGCGCCTCCCAGGAGCGCGCTCACCGCCGTCCCCGCTTGCGCCGCGAGCTTCTCGTTTCCGAGGATGGCCGTTGGCCGGGACCTCTCGCCACCCGCCGCGAGATACGAGTCGTAGAGGAGCGCCACGTCGCCTCCCGAAATCATGCTGAGACCGATCCCCATCGTGAGGTGATAGAAGAGGAACCCCTCATAACTGCTCCACAGCGGGAGGAGGGAAAAGCTGACGGCCTTGAGCGTCGAGCCCAGCAGCAGTGTCCACAGGTCCGAGAGCAGCCCTGAAGGCACTTCGCCGCTGAGGATCACGATCGCGAACACGGCTTGCAGCTCCTGCCGATCCCCTGCGTCGCGAGGTAGGGGACCCACAAGGCGATCACGATCATGAACTGATCGAAGAAGGAGAACCCGTAGAGGAGCGCGATGTTCTTCTTCACGGGCCGTGTCTGTCGCGATCAGTCCTGGCACCTCGAGAAGCCCATGTAGTCCAGCGAGAACTCGACGCTCGAGTGCACCGGATCGATGGTCCAGTTGGACAGCGCGGTCGCCATGGCGGCCTCCTGGGGGTTAGTGCTTGCCGGGCCGCCAGCGGCACTAGGACCGCGGGACCTCGCGCAGCCACTGGAGGAAGCGCCAGCGGTGGCCCTCGAGGTCGAGCGCCTCGTAGACGCGATTGTCCCGCAAGTGATCGTGCAGCCGGCTGACGATCTGTGCACCCGAGGCGAGCGCGCGCTGGTGGTGCGCGTCGATGTCGTCGACGTGCACGGTGATGTACTGGCTCGCGGTGCCGGCCCTCTTCGGGCTGAACGCGCC
>Ga0207693_10003748_pt1 | contig 12956 bp, 9 predicted proteins | sample LARL81metaG_FD_184347 | JGI IMG/M metagenome (GOLD analysis project Ga0207693, IMG submission 184347) | Corn, switchgrass and miscanthus rhizosphere microbial communities from Kellogg Biological Station, Michigan, USA - LAR L8-1 metaG... | ecosystem: Host-associated > Plants > Roots >...
CAAGTTCAGCAGCTTCAATGCAATCTCTCGGCGGGTGTCGGCACGGGAGCGGCGCGGACCTTGAACCTGCATTACAATTCAGTGCAGTGCACGGCAGCAAACGCGGAAGGGGTGTGCACGGCGCGGTATAATGCACCAACGAGCACCGTGCGGGTCGTGATGCGCGTCGTGCAGAACGGCCTGAATGGACATTGGATTGTGTCCAACGTCTATCCGATGCGATAGCCCGGCGCGCTTTCGTTCGCCGACAGGGGCGGCAAACGATGTCGATCAGCCGCCGGCCACCGGCTCTGTGGCTTTGGGGGACGCGCGCAGCGTAAAGGCAGCCCTCGCCGCCGGCGATGCGCTCTTGATGAAGCCGCCGCCGAGCACGCGCGCCTGCCCGACGCCCGCGTCGTAGAACACGCAAGCCTGCCCGGGCGCGACGCCATGTTCGCCATCGGCCAGCTCGACCTCGTAGCCGCCGGCGCCGTGGCGCAGCCAGGCCGCCGCCGGCGGCCGCGTCGAGCGCACCTTCACGAACACTTCGCGCCCGTCGTCGGCGAGCGCCTCCTCGAGCGAGCCGCCGCCGATCCAGTTGACGTCGCGCAGCAGAATGTTGCTCGTGCGCAAAGCCTCGCGCGGGCCGACGACCACGCGGCTGCGCTCGGCATCGAGCCGCACCACGTAAAGCGGCGCGCCGGTCGCAAGCCCGAGGCCGCGGCGCTGGCCGACGGTGAAATGAATGATGCCGTCATGCGCGCCCAGCACCTTGCCGTCGAGATCGACGATCGATCCCGGCACGGCCGCGCCCGGCTTGAGCCGCTCGATGACGTCGGCGTAGTGGCCGCTCGGCACGAAGCAGATATCCTGGCTGTCGTCCTTGTCGGCGATGGACAGCCCGAATTGGCGCGCGAGTTCGCGCGTCTCGGCCTTGCTGCGCTCGCCGAGCGGGAAGCGCAGCAGTTCGAGCTGCTCCGCCGTGGTGGCGAACAGGAAATAGCTCTGGTCGCGCTCTTCCTCGCGCGCGCGGTAAAGCGCGCGGCCGCCCTCGGCGAGCCGCCGCGAGGCGACGTAATGACCGGTTGCCAGAACCTCGGCATCCAATTCGCGCGCGGTGATCAGCAGATCATGAAACTTGATCGCCATATTGCAATCGACGCAAGGCACCGGCGTTTCGCCGTGGATATAGCTCTCGGCAAAACGGTCGATCACCGCTTCCTTGAAGCGGCTCTCGTAGTCGAGCACATAATGCGGGATGCCGATGCGCTCGGCGACGCTGCGCGCGTCGTAGATGTCCTGGCCCGCGCAGCAGGCGCCCTTGCGATGGGTGGCGGCGCCATGGTCGTAGAGCTGCAGCGTCACGCCGACTACGTCGTAGCCCTCGGCTTTGAGCAGCGCCGCGGTCACCGAGGAATCGACGCCACCGGACATGGCGACGACGACGCGGGTGTCCTGCGGGCGGCCGGGAAGGTCGAGGCTGTTGGGCATGCTGCTCCTTACTATAGGTGGCGAGCCTGCGCGCGCAATGACGCCCGGTTTGCAACCGAATTGCGGCCCAATCCGGCCCGGCAAATCTTGCCGGTCAAGCGTAGCAGGCGCTGCCGGGCGCTCCTGCGGCGGAGCCCTGCTTTCCGCCAAGATATTGCCGCCACAACAGATTTTCCAGACACCCGGGTGGCCTGGCGATTGCAGATAACAGACGGGGAATTCCGGGAGTTCGATCCGTGCCGCACGTTGCGTCCCATGCCAATGCCCACGCCGTCAGCCATGCGCATGCGAATGCGCGCGCCCACCGCCAGGCCGAGCACGCCCCGGCCTCACCGTTCGAGGAACTCCTGGAGGATGTAGCGGCGCCCGATCAGCCCACCCCGCCCCAGGCCGGCGAACTGGCCGTCGCCCTACAGCCGGCGCAAGCCGATGGCGACGGCAAAACCGCCAAACCGCAGGCCGACCCGGAAAACGCCACGCTCAGCGCTCCCCACGCCGAGATAACAGTACCCGTTGCGGCCGACGCGGCCTTCGCCGCGCTCGTCAACGCCCCCGTCAACAGGCTCACCGTCCAGCCGGGTGCCAAGCTGGCGCACACCGATGCGAGCGGCGTAAAGCCCGCCGGTGGTGAGAAAGCCGAGATCAAGACGGATGAGGCCAGCGCACAAATTGTGCAGGCGGCGCCGGTCCCCGACACGCCGCCGCCCCAGCCGGCCGCTGTTGCGGCGATTCTCGCCCCCGAGCCGGCTGTGGATGCCTCGCCGCCGCCGTCCGTTCAACCGACTTCCAAGGTGATTATGGCCGATCCTCCAGCGCCGTCCGCGCAACCGGCGCCCGTCGTGATTATTGCCGACGCGCCGAAGTTCGCCGCGACGGTACCGCTCGCTGCTGCGTTTGCGGCACCGAAGCTCGCGCCGCCCAAGCTCGTCCCCAACAAAGCAGCCGAGGGTGCGGCTTCCCCCGACGCCGATGTCGACGCCGCACCTGCGTCCGCGGACAACGCGAAGACGGCGGCGCCCGCGCCGGCCGCCCTCGCGCCTGCTGCCAAGCCCGACGCCCGCGCTCTCGGTGAAAACGCGCCCGCGGTTCATCGCGATGCACCGACCGCCTACGCAGCCTCGCAACGCCAGGATCACGCCGCGTCCACGCTGGGCGGCGATTTCACCCAGTTGCTGAACGCGAGCGCGCCCCCGCAAGCTTCCGCGCCGGCGCTACAGACGGCTGCTCCCTCCCCGCCGGCACCGCCGGCCGCCGCGGTGCCGCTCGCCGGCATCGCCATCGCGATCGCCGGCAAGGTCTTCGAAGGCAAGAACCGCTTCGAGATCAGGCTCGATCCGCCCGAGCTCGGCCGCATCGAGGTCAAGCTCGACCTCGACCGCGACGGCCGCATCACCTCGCACATCGTCGCCGACCGCCCGGCCACGCTCGAACTCCTGCGCAATGACGCCGCCACGTTGCAACGCGCGTTGGACGACGCCGGGTTGAAGACGGGGAGCAACGGCTTGCAATTTTCGCTGCGCGACCAGCAGCAGCAACAGCAGCAGCAGCAGGGAACCGCGCCGGCACTGCGGCTGATGCTCGACGACCCGGCGCTGTCCGCGCTCGAGCCGACCCGTTATTCCGCCCATAGCGGCGGCCTCGACATCCGCGTCTAAGGACGAACGCCCATGACCACCGTTCCCCCCGTCGCCTCCGGCAGCAGCACCGTCTCCGGCGCGCTCGACAACCAGATGATCGCCGGCAACTTCACCACCTTCCTCACGCTGCTGACGACGCAGCTCAAGAACCAGAACCCGCTCGATCCGCTCGACACCAACCAGTTCACCCAGCAACTGGTGCAGTTCGCGCAGGTCGAGCAGCAGATGAAGTCGAACGACCAGCTCTCGACCTTGGTTTCGCTGGAGAAAACCGCGCAATCGACCGCGGCCTTAAGCTATGTCGGCCAGACCGTGGTGGTCGACGGCTCGACCGCGCAGCTCAAGGGCGGCACCGCCAGCTGGGCCTTCAACGCCGCCAAGCCGGCGACCGCCAACATCGTCATCAAGGACGCCTCCGGCGCCACCGCTTATTCCGGCACTTTTGCGGTCAATCCGGGCGACCAGCAATTCATCTGGGACGGCCGCGGCAATGACGGCCGGCTGTGGCCGGACGGCGCCTACACCATGAGCGTCGACGCGCTCGACGCCGGCAAGCAGCCGGTGGCGGTCTCGACCCAGGTGCAAGGCACGGTCGACTCGGTCGACCTCACGCAGAACCCGCCGGTCCTGTCCATCAACGGGCAGAACTACACCATGGACAAGATCAAGCGCATCGTGCGCGCGAGCTGATCTTCACGCTGCTCCGGCTGCTGCTGCTGCTGCTTCCGCGGCTTCCGCCACTCCCGCCGCTCCCGCTGTTCCGGCTGCTGCCGCTGCTCCCGTTGCACCCGCGCCCGCACCGCCTGCTCAGCCTTCGAACGCGGCAACGCCCTGCGCGATGAGATGGAATGGCTGGCCTTCAGCCGTGTTACTCGGCTGCGACGCGCGGCATCGCCGCCATCGGCACGCCGCGCAAGTGGTCGATCAGCGCTGTCGCATCGGTCGGTTCGGCATCGCCGCGCCAGGCGACATGGCGGTCGGGCCGGACCAGAACGAGCTTTTTGGCGTAGGTCGCGGCCGCCGCTTGGTCGTCGAGGTCGACCACGGCGAGCGGCAGGCGGCGCGAACGCGCCGCCGCGACGATGCCGTCCACCGGCGTGCCGGCGTCGAACCGGATCAGACCGTAATCGTCGCCGAGGGCGTCATAGAGCGAGCGGCCGTCACGCAGCCAGACGTGCGGCGCGCGACAGCCCGGCACCGACGACGATTCAAAATGACCCATCGAATAGGCGGGCTGCGCCGCGCCGTCGTAGGCGATGACCGGAGAGTCAGCGTAGAAATAGCCGAAGTTCAGGCCGCCGCAACACTGCTGTTGCACGTAGAGATCGTAGGCCTCCTTGCCGATCTGGGCGCGCATCGCCTCGCCGACCGCGTCGTCGCGCTCGATGTCCGCGGATATTTCGCGCCGCTGCCGGGACACCTGCTTCGCCATGTTGAAGGCAAAATGCGACACCTGGTCGGTGATCGGCTGGCGCTCGGCCTGATAGGCATCGAGCAGCGCGGGCGCCGCCCAGCCATTGAGCACCGCCGCAAGCATCCACGACAAGTTCGCGGCGTCGGCGATGCCGGCGTTCATGCCGTAGCCGGCGTGTGGAATCCACAGATGGGCGGCATCGCCGGCGATGAACACACGGCCGTTCTGGAAGCGGTCGGCGACCAGACGCCGGCCGATCCAATCTTCCTTGGAAATCACCTCGTACTCGAAATCGGCCGGCGCCCCGATGATGTTGCGGATCGCCCAATCGCGGTCGACGGAGTCGTAGTCCGGCTCGTCGTTGTAGAGAAAATTGTGGATCAGCCAGGTTTCCCGGCCGTCGATCGTCATCATCATGCCGCAGCGGCGGGGGTTGAAGGCGAGATACATCCAGGCCGGCTCGCCGGGCAGCATGCTCTTGAGCTTGGGCGCCCGGAAATAGGTCGACTGGACGCGCTGATAGATCGAGATGCCCGCAAGCTCGGCGCCGATCGTCTTGCGCACGGTCGAGCGGCCGCCGTCGCAGCCGACGAGATAGCGGCAGCTAATGGTCCACGATTCCCCGCTGTCGAGATCGCGGACGGTGGCGATGACCCGCCGATCGTCCTGCGTCAAGGTCTCGAACCGGGTGCGGTTGATGATGCGGATGCGCGGTTGCGCCGCCGCGTGCTCGAACAGCAAAGGTTCGAGATGCAGCTGGTTGATCCGGTGGCCCCATTCCGCCGTCGGCCAATGGCCGTCGTCGCCCTTCTCGCCGCGCACGCGGCCGGCGCGCGACGGCAGCTTGATGCGCGACAGCTCGGCCCCCAGCACCGAGACGCAGCAGGATACGTCGTTGCGGTATTCCGCCGGCAGGCCGCTGTCGCGGATCTTGGCGGCGAGGCCAAGCCTGCGGAAGATCTCCATCGACCGCGCCGAAACCTGATTGCACTTGACGTTCGGCGGTTCGCCGGCGCGCCGCGTCTCGACGACGGTCACGTCGACGCCGCGCGACGCAAGGTCCATGGCGAGCGTCAGCCCGACCGGACCGCCGCCGACCACGAGCACGCTGGCTTCAAGCGATCGCATCGGCAGATTTTGACTCGACCGTGGCGGCCGTGCAATCCGCAAAGCAGCGCCGCGCGCAGGATGGGTTGACGCCGGCCGCTTTAGGTCCGTCATTCCGCCGAATTGACGTATTCTCTTGCTCCTTGTCGGGGTCCTGCTCAGGAGAAATAACGATGCCCAGCACCGTTCGATTGCACCGCGTCCTGGCCACCAAGCCCGACAAGGTCTATCGCGCCTTCATCGAGGCCGACGCCCTGGCGAAGTGGCTGCCGCCCGACGGCTTTGCCTGCACCGTGCACCGGCTCGACGCCAAAGTCGGCGGCACCCACAGGATGTCGTTCCGGAATTTCACCACCGGCATGAGCCATTCCTTCGGCGGAGAATACCTCCAGCTCGTGCCGGGCGAGCGCCTGCGCTACACCGACAAATTCGACGATGCCAATTTGCCGGGCGAAATGCAGGTGACGGTGACGCTCAAGCCGGTCTCTGTCGGCACCGAGCTGACCGTGGTGCAGGAGGGCATTCCCGACGCGATTCCGGTGGAAGCGTGCTATCTCGGCTGGCAGGATTCGTTGCGCAATCTCGCCAGCCTGGTCGAGCCGGAAATCAATCAATAACGCGTGGCAAGTAGCCCGGATGAGCGAAGCGAAATCCGGGTTGTCGTGTTGCGTATAAGAAACCCGGATTGCGCTGCGCTCCATCCGGGCTACAAGTTTCCGCTTTCGGCGCGCTGAGCCAGTAGCCCGGATGAAGCGAAGCGAAATCCGGGGTCAGCCCCTCCGCTCGCCGAAATCCATCCTGGCTTCGTTGACCTCGCCCGCCCAGTCGGCTGGCAGCAAACCGCGCCTGACGTAGAAGTGGAACGATGAATAGGGCCAGTCGCGCACCCGGCTCACCAGCCTGTGCTTGACCGGGTTGAAGTGCACGTAGTCGACGTGTCGCTCAAAATCCTGCTCATTCCGAATCGTGTGCTCCCAAAAGCGCCGTTGCCAGAGCGCATACTCGCCATTGCGATGGCGCTCGACCGGCACGCCGGCGGCGACAAGCCGATGCGTGAAATGCGCCTTGATTCGCTTCCAGCGGCCGGAGAAATCGGCGTCGCCGGCCGGCAGCGTCCAGATGGCGTGCAGATGTTCCGGCAGCACCACGATGGCATCGATCGTGAAAGGACGCTCCTGCCGCGCGATGCGGAACGCCGTTCGCAGAGCGCTTACGTGATCCACCAGTGCGGACGATGTCCGGTCTGCGAGCGTGACCGTGAAGAAATAGCTGCCGCCTGGAACGAAGTTGCGCCGGTATCGGACCATGCGCGGAGCCCCTTCCACAGTAGCCCGGGTGGAGCAAAGCGTAACCCGGGAATTATAGGCCCCCCGGATTGCGCTGCGCTCCATCCGGGCTACAAGTTTCCGCTTCGGCGCGCTGAGCAGGTAGCCCGGGTGGAGCGAAGCGTAACCCGGGAATTATGGATGGGCCCCCGGATTTCGCTGCGCTCCATCCGGGCTACTGCGCTCCATCCGGGCTACAACTTGCCCTAAGCCCGCGCGCGCTGCTCGCCGCGACGGCCGAACGCGGCCTCGATCGCGCGCTCGAGCGCGGCCAATTCGAACGGCTTGCGCAGGATGTCGAAGCGGCCGTCGGCCCCCTCCCCCGCCTCGGTGAAGCCGGTGGTCAGCAAAATCGGCAGCCCCGGATAGCGCTCGCGGCAGGTCTCGGCCAGCGAGATGCCGCTCATCGCGCCCGGCATCACGATGTCGGAGAAGACGAGATCGACCTGCACGCCCTGCTGCAAATGGCGCAGCGCCTCGGCGGCGTTCTCCGCCCGCACCACGCGGTAGCCGAGTTGCTCGACCATGGTGGTGGTGACGTCGGCGACTTCGCGGCTGTCTTCGACCAGCAGCACGGTGCCCTGCGCGCCGTCCGCGCGGAAGACGCCGCCTTCGACGCGCCGCTCGGGCTGCGCGCTGCTGCGCGGCAGATAGATCGTGACCACCGTGCCCGTGCCGATTTCGCTCGTCACCGTCACCGCCCCGCCCGACTGGTTGGCGAAGCCGTGCACTTGCGACAGCCCGAGCCCGGTGCCCTTGCCGACCGGCTTGGTGGTGAAGAACGGCTCGAACACCCGGTCGAGCAGCTCGGGCGCGATGCCGGTGCCGGTGTCGATCATCGCCAGCGCGACGAATTCGCCCTCGAGCGGACCGGCCGCCGAGCCGGCCTGCAGCACGACATTGCGCGCCTGCAGCGTGATGGTGCCGCCGTCCGGCATGGCGTCGCGCGCGTTGACCGCGATGTTGACCAGCGCCAATTCGAGTTCGCCGAGATCGGCCTCCACCGGCCAGATCTTGTCTTCGATGTCGACGGCGAAATGGATGTTGCCGTGCAGCGAGGGCGCCAGCATGTCGCGCACCGCGTCGATGCGCTCGTGCAGGTCGACCACCACCGGCATCAATTGCTGGCGGCGCGAGAAGGCGAGCAATTGCCGGGTGAGCTTCTCGCCGCGCGCGGCGGCGGCGCGGATCGCCTCGACCGCCTGCATCTCCTTCGGCTCGCTCAGCCGCCGTTGCAGGATCTGCGCGTAGCCGGTCACGATCATCAGCAGATTGTTGAAGTCGTGGGCGATGCCGCCGGTGAGCTGGCCGACCGCCTCCATCTTCTGCGACTGCGCGAGCTGCTGGCGCGTTTCCTCGAGCGCGACCTGCTGCTCGTGCTGGGCGGTGATGTCGCGCGCGAGCGTGGCAAAGCCGATGAGGTCGCCGGCGTCGTTGCGGATCGCGTCCATCACCACGTTGGCGTAAAAGCGGCTGCCGTCCTTGCGCACCAGCCAGCACTGGGTCTCGAACTGGCCCTCGCGCGCGGCGGTCAACAGCGCCTCCTCCGCCATGCCGACCCGGCGCGCCTCCTCCGGCAGGAAGACGTTGAAATGGCGGCCGACGATCTCGTCGGCGCTGTAGCCTTTCAGGCGCTGGCCGCCGTCGCCCCAGTTGCGCACGCGGCCTTCGGTGTCGAGCATATAGAGCGCGTAATCGCGCACGTTCTTGAGCAGCAATTGATAGCTGTGCTCGCTCTCGCGCAGCGCGCTCTCGGCCTGCTTGCGCGCGGTCACGTCGAGACAGATGCCGAGCATGCGCACGGCGGCGCCGTGCTCGTCGCGCACGATCTCGCCGGTGCTTTGCAGATGGCGGATGCCGCCGTCCGGCCGCACGATGCGCTCCTCGTGGCTGAAGGCGCGCTGGTCTTTGAGCGCGGCCTCGACGCTCGCCGCCACCCGCGCCCGGTCGTCGGGATGGATGAAGCCGAGGAATTCGTCGAGCGTGCCGCCGAACTGCGCCGGCGTGCGGCCGTAAATGTCGAACAGCTGCTCGGACCAGGTGACGCGGTTGCCCACCACGTCCCAGGACCAGCTGCCGAGATTGGCCAGCCGTTGCGCCTCCTGCATGTGGATATTGGCGTCGGCGAGCGCGGCGGTGCGCTCGCGCACGCGGCTGTCGAGTTCGGCATAAGTGCGGCGCAGGTCGCGCTCGGTGCGCCGGCGCAGCGCGACGTCGGCGGAAAGCACCAGGCTCGGCACCGAAATGCTGACCATGAAGGTGAGCAGCAGCAAAAAGGATTCGTTGATGCCGGTCGGCGCGAACGGCCCGGCATGCGTGAGCGTCGCCCAGACCGTGAAGCCGGTGAGGATGACGCCGACCGTGGCGGTGTCGCGCGGGCCGCGCCGCAGCGCCGCCCAGACCAGCGGCAGGATGGCGAGGAAGCCGAGCGGGCTCGTGTAGTCCGAGCGCGGCAATAGCGGGCTGAACGCGATCAGCCCGACCGCGGCCGCCGACACCAGCGTGGCCGCGACCCCGACCGCCTCGCCGCGGTCGAAGGCGCGCCAGTCGGTGCGCGCCCACAGCACGATCGCCGGCGTCACCACCAGCGCGCCGGCGGCGTCGCCCAGCCACCAGGTGACCCAGATCGGGTCGAAATTCTCCCAGGCGGCCAGGCCCGCCACGCACAGCGTCACCACCCCGACGGTGGCGCTGATGACGGTCGCCGGCCCGACGCAGATCAGGGCGAACTTCGCCACCCGCGCCGGGCTGGTGAAGGTGTCGACGCCGCGCGACCAGTGCATGATCAGGTATCCGCCCACCACCGCCTCCAGCGTATTGCCGGCGGCGATCAGCGCCGAGGTCGCGAGCGTGCCGGCGGTGGTGGCGTTGGCGGCGAAGGCGCCGATCAGGATCGCCGGCCAGATGCGCAATCCGCACAAAAGGATGGCGGCGAGCGCGATTCCGCTCGGCGGCCAGATCGGGCTGGCGCTCGGGTTGACCGAGGCGAGCTGCAGGCCGAGCTTGGCGAAAATGAAATAGCCGATCGCGACCGCGATCAGCATATCGAGATAACGGGCGATTCCGCGCCAGTTTGCCGAGCCGGCAGGGAAATTCGTCAAGCCGCGGACCCCTCGATGGCAAGCTTCTAGCCTAGTCTGAGACGCAGCGCATTGCCACGCGGCAGCTAGGGCCAAGCGCTCTGCGCGCCCTATCCGTAACCAAAAGGTTAGCGAAAACAGGGCAAACATTTCCCTGTTCGCCCTCCATGCTTAGCCAAATTTTAAGCCGGCGCCGGTAGCGTGCCTCCTGTAGCCGTCAGTTGAGTGTGAGTATAAGCCTATGACCGAGCCCCACCGCCCGAGGGTCAAGTACGTCATCGGGCCGGACGGCAGCCCGCTTACCATCGCGGACCTGCCGCCGCCGACGACCAAGCGCTGGGTCATCCGCCGCAAGGCCGAGGTGGTCGCCGCGGTGCGTGGCGGCCTCTTGTCGCTGGAAGAGGCCTGCGCCCGCTATACCCTGACGGTCGAGGAATTCCTCTCCTGGCAGTATTCGATCGACCAGCACGGGCTCGCCGGCCTGCGCACCACGCGCATCCAGCAATACCGGCAGTAGCACCCCGATACCGAATCCCGCATTGAGCGCCGGCCTCGCGAGGTCGGCGTTTTCATTTTCAAGCCGCGCGATTCGATGCGCACGCGGCGCCGTGCCGGCGCGTGGGCGACGACGACCGAGATCATTAACCGGACGCTAACCATAAACTGGGCAAATCTTGCCGGGTCAGCGCGAACGCGCGGTGTTTCGCGGGGGTACAAAGCCGGTGCAAGGTTTCTTCGACTTCGTGAAGTCGCTCGGTGCGGCGCGTATGGCGGCCATGGCCGCGGTGACGCTGACGCTGATCGGCTTCTTCTCCTTCCTGATGATCCGCATGACGACGCCGCAAATGGTGCCGTTGTTCACCGACCTGTCGCTCGACGATTCGGCGTCGGTCGCCAAGGACCTCGACCGCCAGGGCGTCACCTATTCGTTCAAGAACGACGGCACCATCATCCTGGTGCCCAAGGACCAGGTGGCGCGGCTGCGCATGAAGCTCGCCGAGAGCGGCCTGCCCAAGGGCGGCGGCATCGGCTACGAAATCTTCGACAAGTCGGACGCGCTCGGCGCCACCACCTTCATCCAGAACATCAATCACCTGCGCGCGCTCGAAGGCGAACTCGCCCGCACCATCCGCACGCTCGACCGGGTAGAAGCCGCGCGCGTGCACCTGGTGCTGCCCGAGCGACCGCTGTTTGCGCGCGAAAAGGCGGACGCAACCGCCTCGATCGTGCTCAAGGTGCGCGGCAGCCTCGGCCCGGCGCAGGTGCGCGCCATCCGCCATCTGGTCGCCTCCGCCGTCAACGGGCTCAAGCCCGAGCGCGTCTCGGTGGTGGATGAGACCGGCAAGCTCTTGGCCGACGGCGCCGGCGACGACAATTCGCTCTCCGGCGCCAACGCCGACGACCGCAAAGCTTCGTTCGAGAACCGGCTGCGCAAGGAAGTCGAGACCATCGTCACCTCGGTGGTCGGCTCCGGCCGCGCGCGCGTGCAGGTCACCGCCGATTTCGACGTCAACCGGATCAGCACCACGTCCGACAAGTTCGACCCGGACGGCCGCGTGGTGCGCTCGAGCCAGAGCCGCGAGGAAAGCTCCGCTACCGACAGCAAGACCGCCGGTCCGGTTTCGGTCGCCAGCGAATTGCCGGGCGCGGCGCCCCCCGCCAACGCCGCTGCTCCCGCCAAGAGCGACCAGAACCGCAAGACCGAGGAAATCGTCAATTACGAGATTTCGCGCACCACCAAGACCGAGGTGATCGAGGCCGGCCGCGTCAACCGCATCTCGGCGGCGGTGCTGGTCGACGGCACCTACGACAAGAACGACAAAGGCGAGATGGTCTACAAGCCGCGCTCCAAGGAGGAGATCGACCGCATCGCCGCGCTGGTGCGCACGGCGATCGGCTTCGACGCCAAACGCGGCGACCAGGTCGAGGTCGTCAACCTGCGCTTCGCCGAACTGCCGGCGATCCCGGTCGGCGAACCGGCGAGCTGGATGAGCTATCTGCAATTCACCAAAGACGACATCATGTCGGGGGCCGAAAAGGGCGTCATGGCGCTGCTCGGCCTGCTGGTGCTGTGGATGGTGGTGCGGCCGCTGGTGCGGCGGATCGTGACGCCGGAGGGCGGCACGGCCGCAAGCGGCGCGGCGGTGGCCGGCGCCGCCGGTTCGGCTGGCGTTGCCGGCGCGCTCGGCATCGCTCCCGGCGCCGCCGTGACCGCCAACGGGGGACTTCCAAATCAAGGCGGCGTCAGCGTCTCCGGCGGCGGCGGTGGCTCCATCACCTCCACCGGCGGCGCCCACATCTCCCTTGTCGGCGGCGACGAATCCGTCGCCATTTCCAACCGCACCTCGGCCATGATCGACGTCGCCAAAGTGCAGGGCCAGGTGCACGCGCAATCGGTGCAGAAGGTGGGCGAGCTCGCCGAGAAGAACCCGCACGAAGCCGTCGCCGTCATCCGGGCCTGGCTGCACGAGGAGGCCGCGTAAGCCATGCCGTCCGCCTACGCCGAACGTCCCAAGCCCGCCCTGCGCGAGGATATCGGCGGCCTGATGGCGCAGCTCGCCAGCCGCCCGCAGGTCAATCCGGGACGGCGCAAGCTGTCCGGACCCGAGCGCGCCGCCGTGCTGATGCTGGCGCTCGGCGAGCAATACGGCGGCAAGATTTTCAGCCTGCTCGACGACGACGAACTGCGCGAAATCTCGATCGTGATGTCCTCGCTCGGCACCATCGAGGCCGAGTCGGTCGAGGAGCTGCTGCTCGAATTCGTTTCGCGCATGTCGGCCTCCGGCGCGTTGCTCGGCAACTACGACGCCACCGAGCGCCTGCTGCAGCAATATCTGCCGCCCGAGCGCGTCGGCGGCATCATGGACGATATCCGCGGCCCCGCCGGCCGTAACATGTGGGAAAAGCTCGCCAACGTGCAGGA
>Ga0207693_10003749_pt1 | contig 12955 bp, 12 predicted proteins | sample LARL81metaG_FD_184347 | JGI IMG/M metagenome (GOLD analysis project Ga0207693, IMG submission 184347) | Corn, switchgrass and miscanthus rhizosphere microbial communities from Kellogg Biological Station, Michigan, USA - LAR L8-1 metaG... | ecosystem: Host-associated > Plants > Roots >...
CCCGTGCTTGCGCGAGCCGCAACCGCAGTGGGGGTCGCCGGGCTATTCATCGAGACGCACCAGGACCCCGACAAGGCGCCTTCCGACGGACCCAATATGCTTCCCGTGAAACAGATGGAGCCGCTCCTGCGCAAACTGGTCGAGTTTGATCGGCTGGCCAAGAGCTGAGGCGCACAATCGGTTTCCATGGGACGCATCCTAAATCTTATGGCGTTCGTCATCTTCGCGACGACGCTTTTCATGCGCTCGGTCGATCCTGTCATCCCGCAGATCGCGCAGGATTTGAAAGTAACAACGACGACCGCTGCGATGCTCTCGACTGGCTTCACTTTGCCTTATGCGCTTGTACAGCCGGTCCTCGGCGCACTGGCCGACATGTTCAGTAAGACGAGGCTGATAGCGCTTTGCATGCTGATCGTTGGCATAGCAACATTGGCGTGCGGGCTTGCCACGAATTTTGAAACATTGATGGCGCTGCGCGTGGTGGCGGGCGCCACCGCGGGCGGCGTTTTCCCGATTGCACTGGCCGTTGCCGGTGATCGGGTTCCGGTGCAGCAGCGGCAAGTGGCGATTGGTCGGCTGTTGTTTGCGGCGATGAGCGGCAACCTGCTCGGGGCATCGGGCGCAGGTCTGATCGGTGACATCTTTGGATGGCGCGCCGTGTTCTTTTTCACCGGCGCAATTGATCTCGTCGCACTCGCAGTTGCCATTCCGGGATTTCGAACTATGGGCGAGAAGCCCGGGCGTTTCGACCTGTCGACGTTGATTCCGAATTATCGCGCGATCTTCAGCAATCCGATGGCGAAGTATTGTTTCGGCGCGGTCTTCATTGAAGCTGTGTTTCTGTTCGGTGTGTTTCCCTACATGGCGGGAATGCTGCGCACCGATGGCGTGGAACGCTCTTCCGTGGCGGGCGTGGTTATCGCGGGCTTTGGTATCGGCGGTGTTATCTACACCTTTATGGTCGCATGGCTGCTCGCGAACATCGGAGAGCGTCGGCTCATGGCCGCGGGCGGCATGACAATGGGGTTCTGCCTCCTTGTCATCGCGCTGCGTATGCCGTGGCCAATCGAGTTCGCGAATTTCATCCTCATGGGTTTCGGATTTTACCTGCTGCACGGTTGCATCCAGGTCTATGTCACGGAATTGGCGCCGTCAGCACGCGGCTCGGCGACGGCCGCACACTCCATGTTCTTCTTTCTGGGTCAGGCAGCCGGCCCCGTTGTTTACGGCATTGGGCTCAACAGCATCGGCGTCAACGCGGTGCTGGTTGTCGGAGCAATCGCTCTCGCCGTAACGGGATGGGTCTGCGCACTGCAAATGCGCCGGCAGGTTCCGGCGACCTAACCCCGGCCGCGATAGGGCGCGACGCCTTGATCCGGCACCCAGACGTCTTTCGGCAATTTCCCGGTTTGCCAGAATACATCGATCGGCATTCCACCTCGCGGGTACCAATATCCGCCGATCCGTAACCACTTCGGCTTGAGAAGCGTCGTTAGCTTTTTCCCGATCGCCACCGTGCAGTCTTCGTGGAACGCCCCATGGTTGCGGAAGCTGTTGAGGTAGAGCTTGAATGATTTGGATTCGACCAGATAGCGCGCGGGCAGATAGTCGATGACCAGGTGCGCAAAATCGGGTTGACCGGTGATAGGGCAGAGGGTCGTGAACTCCGGTGCCGTAAACCGTGCAATATAGTTCGTGCCGGCATGGGGGTTCGGCACACGGTCGAGAATGGCCCGGTCCGGGGAACTGGGGATCGGGCTCGGGCGGCCCAGCTGCAGTTGTTTCTTCGCCATTGTGGCCTGTCGCAGTGTTTGAGGCCCCTTGGATGCCCGTTTCGCGCAGGGCATGACAAGGGGGTAATCCATCCTGTAGAAGCCCCGCATTACCAATATCGGACCCACCCATGACCGCCATCACCGACATCATCGGCCGTGAAATCCTCGATAGCCGGGGCAATCCGACAGTGGAGGTGGATGTCATCCTGGAGGGCGGAGCCAGGGGCCGGGCCGCTGTCCCCTCGGGCGCATCAACCGGCGCACACGAGGCGGTCGAACTGCGCGACGGCGACAAAAAGCGCTACAGCGGGAAAGGGGTCGGCAAGGCAATCGATGCGGTCAACGGCGAGATCTACGATGCCATTGGCGGCATGGATGCCGAAGCGCAGGCCAAGATCGACGAGACTTTGATCGCTCTGGATGGAACCGCAAACAAAGGTCGCCTGGGGGCCAATGCAATTCTCGGCGTGTCGCTCGCCGTTGCGAAGGCTGCGGCCGTTGCCAACAAGGCGCCACTGTATCGCTACGTCGGCGGCACAGCCGCACGCACGCTTCCAGTGCCGATGATGAATATCGTCAATGGCGGCGTGCACGCCGACAACCCCATCGATTTTCAGGAATTCATGATCATGCCGGTGGGGATGAAGACATTTGCCGAGGGACTGCGCGCCGGCGCGGAGATTTTCCACACACTCAAGGCGCAACTTCACGCGGCCAAACTGAACACGAATGTCGGTGACGAAGGCGGCTTCGCTCCCAACCTAAAATCAGCCGAAGCTGCGCTCGATTTTATCATGCAGGCCATCGACAAGGCCGGGTACAAGGCCGGCAGCGATGTGATGCTCGCGCTCGACTGCGCGGCGACTGAATTTTTCAAAGACGGGTCCTACGTCTACGAAGGCGAGGGGAAGAAGCGATCACGTCAGGATCAGGCGAAATATCTTGCCGATCTGGTCGAGCGTTATCCCATTGTCTCGATTGAGGACGGGATGTCGGAGGACGATTGGGAAGGCTGGAAGATTCTGACCGATCTCGTTGGAAAAAAATGTCAGCTCGTCGGCGATGATCTTTTTGTCACCAATGTCACGCGACTGGCCAAAGGCATCAAGGACGGCATCGCGAATTCCATCCTTGTGAAGGTCAATCAGATCGGCACGCTGACTGAAACGCTCGCGGCTGTCGAAATGGCGCACAAGGCCGGCTACACGGCGGTGATGTCGCACCGTTCCGGTGAGACTGAAGACTCGACCATCGCCGATCTGGCGGTGGCAACAAGCTGCGGTCAGATAAAAACCGGATCGCTTGCCCGCTCCGATCGAACGGCCAAATATAATCAACTCCTGCGGATAGAGGGGGAACTCGGCTCACAGGCGAAATATGCCGGACGCGAGGTTCTCAAATCGCGGCGATAATTGCGGCGATTGGCACCTTGCCTTCGCCGACCATTTCGCCGCACATTGCTGTTGAAACACAAACTTGAGTTGATGCGATGGACCAGACCACGACGCTTTCAGCCTACGACCGCCGCCGGGCAGCCGAGCGCCTGGCCAAATTCATCGTGGAGTCGATCGATGGAGCACGCGCGGTCGAAAAACCATTCTTCCATCTGGAATTTGATCGCGTGTTTCCCGATGACATATACGCGCAGATTCTGACTTTGATGCCTGAGTCCGACGACTATCGGCCGATGCATGGCCGAAGCAAAGGGCACGATCTCAAGGACGGCACGCATACGCGCGTAAAGATCGATCTGTTTCCGGAATACATTCGAAATCTGCCTCCGGAAAAGCGCGCGCTATGGGACGTGGTCGGGCGCGCATTGTGCTCCGAGCCGGTGAAGCAAGCGTTCATACGGCGCCTTGCGCCCGGGCTTTCAAAACGCTTCGGTGAACAGTTCGCCAAGGTCGGCATGTATCCGATCCCGATCCTCACGCGCGACATTCCGGGATATCTCATCACGCCGCACACCGACACCCATTGGAAAGGCATTACGGTCCAGCTTTACCTGCCGAAGGACGATGCCAACACCGACATCGGCACGATCTTTCACGAAAAATTGCCCGACGGTTCCATGCCGAAGAAATCGCAAATGCGATTTGCACCAAACACCGGTTACGCCTTTGCGGTCGGCAATGACACCTGGCACTCAGCCGACCCGGTTCATAACCGCGTGAAAACACGCGATTCGATCCTGCTGACCTATTTTGTCGATCAGGGGTTGCTCAAAGTACTGCGCAACCGCGGCAAGCGGCTGGGCAATTTCATCGGCAATGAAATTCGCTATCGGATCTGACGCATCTAGTTCGGACGGGCGCGACGCGACCGCCGCGGCTCGGCCGCTCCGACATAGTAGGGATTCGGATTACAGAAGCCGCGATTTCCCGCCAGGATGTTTGGCCGACATTCCTCAATAGATCGGTAGATGCACTCCCAGTGAACATCTCCCGCTCCGAACGAGATTACCGCGCACCAGGGGGCCGAGGTGTAGTACTGCGCCGTCGCAGCCGGGGCGAGTTGTAGATAGGCAAAAACAGCGGCCACGCTGAAAATCGTTCGGGACATGATCGGCCTCCGGCGTCGATGCCTTCTATAACACCGCACGCGCGGGCAGCATTCACCGCCCCAGGCAATTGCGGTAAGATTTGCCGTCGTCAAAAAGTTCAGAAATTTAAAGGCGCCTTAACGGGCTTGGGGCGATCTTGGCGTGGCATGGTTACGCATCGACGCCGCCGCACTGTCTTGACCGTTCTCGGTCTCTATATCTTTGCCGCTTTATTCATCGGCTATTTCGCCGCCAATGCCTTCACCGGCAACCACGGGCTGCGGGCTCAACAGGACCTCGAGCAGCAGCTTGCCGCCATGAAAAGCGAGCTTACCGGGCTCAAGGCCGAACGAGCGCATTGGGAGCGTCGGGTTGCGCTTTTGCGCGCTGACAGCATCGATCCTGACATGCTGGATGAACGTGCCCGCGCCTTGGTCGGCTATACAGACCCGCGCGATCTGACCCTCCTGTTGCGACCCCGCTAGCAACCGCGACCGGGCGGCGGCGTTATCCACCGGACGGTTTGAAATTTTTGGCCAATTTCAACCTGTTTTGCGCAATTCCCGCGACGGTCTCGCGCTTTCGCCGCCGCGCAATTTAAGCTATTGGGAGCTTGGAAAGCCCACCGACGCCCTGTCACAATAGCCGGACGCTTTCGCAGGGAGAGCCAATGGCGGTCGCCCAAAAAACTCCGAGCGCCGACACCAAACCCGTCGCCGATTTCAGCAAGGAGCAGGAACTCTCCGCCTATCGCTCCATGCTGAGCATCCGCCGCTTTGAAGAGAAAGCAGGGCAGATGTACGGGATGGGACTGATTGGCGGCTTTTGCCATCTCTACATCGGTCAGGAAGCCGTAGTCGTCGGCATGCAGATGGTCCTCAAGGAGGGCGATCAGGTCATTACCGGCTACCGCGATCACGGACACATGTTGGCGACCGGCATGGAGGCCAAAGGCGTAATGGCGGAGCTCACCGGACGCGCGCACGGCTATTCCAAGGGGAAGGGCGGCTCCATGCACATGTTCAGCGTGGAGAAGGGATTTTACGGTGGTCACGGCATCGTGGGCGCGCAGGTGTCGCTCGGCACCGGCCTTGCCTTTGCCAATCGCTACCGCGGCAACGACAACCTCTCAGTCACGTATTTCGGCGACGGCGCAGCCAATCAAGGGCAGGTTTACGAGAGCTTCAACATGGCGGAGCTCTGGAAGTTGCCGGTCATCTACGTGATTGAGAACAATCGTTACGCCATGGGTACCTCGATCACGCGTTCCTCCGCCGAGGTGAATCTGTCCAGGCGTGGACTGTCGTTCAACATTCCCGGCGACCAGGTCGACGGCATGGACGTGCGCGCAGTGAAAGCGGCGGGCGAGAAGGCGGCGCAATGGTGTCGATCCGGAAAAGGTCCCTATATCCTTGAGATGCTGACCTACCGCTATCGCGGGCATTCGATGTCGGACCCTGCCAAATATCGCACGCGTGAAGAGGTCGACGAGATCCGCACTCACCACGATCCGATTGACATGGCACGCCAACGAATCCTGGAGAAGAAATTCGCCAGCGAGGACGCGCTCAAGAAAATAGACGGCGAAGTGCGTGATGTGATCAACGAGGCGGCGGAGTTCGCCACCCATGACCCCGAACCTGACGTATCTGAGCTTTACACTGACGTTTATCGCTAGTTTGTTGTCCGGAAAGCAATAACGACCCATGCCGACCGAAGTCCTCATGCCCGCACTGTCTCCGACAATGGAGAAGGGCAATCTCGCCAAGTGGCTCAAGAAGGAAGGCGACACGATCAAATCCGGCGACGTGATCGCCGAAATCGAGACCGACAAGGCGACAATGGAGGTCGAGGCGGCGGACGAAGGGACACTCGGAAAAATTCTGGTACCCGAAGGTACAGCCGACGTCGCCGTCAACACTCCCATCGCAGTCATTCTCGGTGAGGGTGGGGACAAGACAACGATAAAAGCGACAAAACCTGCGCAGCAGCAGAAAGCGGCAGAGTCCGCTCCGCCTGCGAAAGCTGAGGGCCAGGCAAAGACTCAGGAATCCCCTGCACCTAAAGCCCCGAAAGCTCCTGAAGCGCCGGCGGCGCAAATCGCAAGCGATCCCGATATTCCCGAAGGCACCGAAATGGTGAGCATGACCATGCGCGAAGCGTTGCGCGACGCGATGGCCGAAGAGATGCGACGCGACAAAGATGTCTTCGTGATGGGAGAGGAGGTCGCCGAATATCAGGGCGCCTACAAGGTCACCCAAGGTTTGTTGCAGGAATTCGGCGCCAAACGCGTCATCGATACGCCGATCACCGAGCACGGCTTTGCGGGGCTCGGCATCGGCGCAGCGCTCGCCGGATTAAAGCCCGTCGTCGAATTCATGACGTTCAACTTCGCCATGCAGGCGATCGATCAGGTGATCAATTCTGCCGCGAAGACCTTGTATATGTCGGGTGGCCAGATGGGCTGTCAGATCGTGTTTCGTGGCCCCAACGGAGCGGCCGCGCGTGTCGCCGCGCAGCATAGTCAGGACTATTCAGCTTGGTACTCGCATGTTCCGGGTTTGAAGGTGATTTCACCGTCCACCGCCGCTGATGCCAAAGGGCTTCTGAAGGCTGCCATTCGCGATCTCAATCCGGTGATCTTCCTCGAAAACGAAATTCTTTACGGTCACTCTTCACCGGTACCCAAGCTCGATGACTTTGTTCTGCCGATTGGCAAGGCGAAGATCGTGCGCCCAGGAAACGATGTGACGATCGTCTCGTGGTCGATGGGTATGAGCTATGCCCTCAAGGCCGCCGAAGAATTGGCCAAAGAGGGTATCGACGCCGAGGTGATCGATTTGCGTACGCTCAAGCCAATGGACACCGAAACCATAGTCGCCTCCGTTCAAAAGACGGCACGCCTGGTTACTGTGGAGGAGGGCTGGCAACAATGCGGTGTCGGCGCCGAAATTGCTGCACGCATGATGGAACACGCTTTTGACTATCTGGATGCGCCGGTCGCGCGCGTGTCGGGAAAAGACGTGCCGATGCCCTACGCCGCCAATCTTGAAAAGCTGGCGCTTCCCTCGGTGGCCGAAATCATCGAGGCGGCGAAGGCCGTTTGTTACCGGTAGGCCGCACAATGCCCACCAACATCCTCATGCCGGCGCTGTCGCCCACGATGGAGAAGGGCAACCTGGCCAAATGGCTCAAGAAGGAAGGCGACAAGATCAAATCCGGCGACGTGATCGCTGAGATCGAGACCGACAAGGCGACCATGGAATACGAGGCCGTCGATGACGGCACACTCGCCAAGATCGTCATACCTGAGGGCACCCAGGACGTCGCGGTGAATTCGGTCATCGCCGTGCTGGCAAACGAAGGCGAGGACGTAAAAGCAGCGGCGAGCGCAAGCGTCAAAGCGCCGCCAGCTTCCAAAGCAGAAGAGCCGAAAAAACCCGATACCAAACAATCCGCGCCGACCGCGCAGACGCCGGCTACGCCTCGCGCTCCGGCGGCGGCTGCGCAGAAGGTCGACAGTGTTCGCCCGGCCGGTGCCAATCGCATTTTCGCTTCGCCCTTGGCCCGCCGTCTGGCGAAGGAGGCCAATCTTGATCTGAACAGCGTGCAAGGCTCTGGCCCGCATGGCCGCATCGTTGCCCGCGATATCGATCAGGCAAAGTCCGGCAAGGGATTGCGCGCACCGAGTGGCGCCCCAGCGGCGGCAGGCCTCATCGCGCCGGCAATGTCGGATGCCCAGATCCGCTCGCTGTATGAGGAAGGCTCGTACGAACTGATTCCGCATGACGGTATGCGGCGCACGATCGCGCAACGGCTGACGGCCTCGATACAGACCATTCCGCATTTCTACGAAACGATGGACTGCGATATCGGCCGGCTGATGGCCGCGCGCGAGGAGATCAATGCCGCCGCGCCGAAGAACAAAGACGGCAAGCCGACCTACAAGCTTTCAGTGAATGACTTCGTCATCAAGGCGCTGGCGCTTGCGCTCCAACGCATTCCAAACGCCAATGTGAGCTGGACCGAAGCGGGCCTGCTCAAGCACAAGCACTCCGACATAGGAGTGGCTGTCGCGTTGCCGGGCGGCCTGATTACTCCAATCGTTCGCAATGCCGAGACCAAGTCGCTGTCGGCAATCTCGAACGAGATGCGCGACCTGGCTGCGCGCGCACGCGAGCGAAAGCTCAAGCCACACGAATATCAGGGCGGAACGTCATCAGTTTCGAACCTCGGCATGTACGGCATCAAGGATTTCACCGCCGTGATCAATCCACCGCAATCGACCATTCTGGCGGTCGGCACGGGCGAGGAGCGAGCCGTCGTGCGCAATGGCAAGATCGAAGCGGCGATGATGATGAGTGTAACGCTGTCGTGCGATCACCGTGCGCTCGATGGCGCTCTCGGCGCCGAACTCATCGGCGCGTTCAAAACACTGATCGAGAACCCGGTGATGATGGTGGTCTGATGCCGCTCGTCCGCATCGACCTGCGCAAAGGCAAGTCAGCCGCTTACAAGAAAGCGATCGGTGACGCCGTCTATCGCGCCATGCGCGAGACATTCGTCGTACCGGACGAAGACCGCTTTATGGTCGTCACCGAGCACGACGAGGACGAATTCTTCTATAGCAAGACGTACCTGAATATCGAGCGCACCGATGATCTGGTGTTGATCCAGCTCACCGTCACCAACTCTCGCAACGTCGATCAGAAGAAAGCGCTTTTTGCGCGCATCGTCGAATTGCTCGTGCAGCAGCCCGGCTTGCGGCCGCAGGACGTCTTCATCAATCTCCTCGAAGTTCAGAAGGAGAATTGGTCGTTCGGCAACGGCGTCGCCCAGTACGTCACGTAATTCCTGGTTAGGTTCCTTTCGGCGCTTCCGCGGGTTTGAGACCCTTCGCCTCGAACACGGCCTGCGCCTCCGGCGTATGCAGGAAGCGGATCAGTGCAGTGGCTGCATCGGATTGCTGGCTGCCGGCGCCGATACCGGCCGCATAGACCGTGATGTTATTCAGATCGCCAGGCAGCGGGCCGACCATGTCGACACCCGCCACCGACATCACCTCGGGCTCCTGCTGGATGGCGAGTTCTGCCTCGCCTGCAACGACGAGGTTGGCCGAATTCCCGCTCGGAGGCGGATGCTTGGTCTTGGCTTTGACCTGATCCGCAATTCCCAGGCGATCGATCACTTTGGCGAAATGGACACCGCTTGCGCCACCCGCGGCCGGATCGGAATAGGCGATGGATTTTGCGCTAAGCAAAGTCTGCTTGAAAGCATCGGGTGTGGAGATGTCCGGTTTCGGTGCGCCTTTTTTCACGACTACAGCCATGCCTGAGCTCGCGAGGATCGCATCACTGCCCGTGGTCGCCTTGTTATCCTTGGTGAGCGCATCGAGACTTTGCTTGGTCAAAACCATCAGATCGGCGGTTTCACCGGCCTGCACACGTTTGACCAGGATCGCAGCCGTCGCCCAGGTGATATCGAGTTTGTTGCCCGTCGCCTTCTCGAATTTGGGCGCCAGTTCCTCGAGAGCTGCCTGCACGCCGATGGTACTGAAGACTTTGACCTCGGCTGCCCTCGCAAGGCCCGCTTGCGCGATCAGAAAGACTGCGATAGCCGCAAGGCGGCTCATTGTCCTGCTCATGACGTCTCCCCTGTTATGGCAGTAATTACATGCCTAATTTGAGCTACATTCAATTGGGGTCGCAAAGGAGGCGGACGGGCCTATGGCTGACACGAATTTTGATGTCCTGATCATCGGTTCCGGCCCCGGCGGCTACGTCACGGCCATTCGCGCGGCTCAACTCGGTTTCAAGACGGCGATCGTCGAGCGTGACTATCTCGGCGGCATTTGCCTCAACTGGGGGTGCATCCCGACGAAGGCGTTGCTGCGTTCGGCGGAAGTTTTTCATTACCTCGAGCACGCAAAGAATTACGGCCTGAAGGCCGACAACGTTTCCTACGATGCCAAGGCTGTCGTGCAGCGCTCGCGCGCAGTATCGAAGCGGCTCAACGATGGTGTCGGCTTTCTCATGAAGAAGAACAAGGTTCCAATTATCTGGGGCGAGGCCACAATCGATGCACCCGGCAAGGTTTCAGTTAAGGCATCCAAAAGCGAGGCGCCAAAGGGCGCACTTGGCCCGGGTCAATATCAGGCAAAGCACATCATCATCGCGACAGGCGCGCGCCCGCGTGTCTTGCCGGGCATTGAGCCAGACAAAAAGGTCGTGTGGACCTATTTCGAAGCCATGGTTCCCGATCGCGTGCCGAAATCGTTACTCGTGATCGGTTCGGGCGCGATCGGAATCGAGTTCGCATCGTTTTATCGGACGCTCGGTTCGGATGTAACGGTCGTCGAAGTATTGCCGCAGATTCTTCCCGTCGAAGATCAGGAGATCCAGGCCTTCGCGCGCAAGAGTTTTGAAAAACAGGGCATCAAGATCCACACCAACGCGAAGGTGACCAAACTCGACAAGAAGGCGGACAGCGTGACCGCCACCATCGAGGAAGGCGGCAAGACGCAGTCGATCACCGTCGAGCGCGTTATCTCCGCCGTTGGAGTGGTCGGAAATATCGAGAATCTCGGGTTGGAAAAGCTCGGTGTCAAAACCGATCGCGGGATCATCGTCGTTGATCAATTCAACAAAACGAATGTCCCGGGAATTTATGCGATCGGAGATGTGTCGGGTCCGCCAATGCTTGCGCACAAGGCTGAGCATGAGGGTGTCGTCTGCATCGAGGCGATCAAAGGGCTTAACCCGCATCCCATGAACAAACTCATGATCCCTGGCTGCACGTACTGTTCACCACAGATCGCTTCAGTCGGCCTGACTGAGCAGGCTGCGAAAGAGAAGAAACTGGATGTGCGGGTTGGCCGCTTTCCATTCGTCGGCAACGGAAAAGCGATTGCGCTCGGAGAGGATCAGGGCCTGGTCAAGGTCATCTTTGACAAGAAGACAGGCCAGTTGCTCGGCGCGCACATGGTTGGTGCGGAAGTGACCGAGTTGATCCAGGGCTACGTGGTCGCAATGAATCTCGAAACCACCGAAGAAGAACTGATGCACACGATTTTCCCGCATCCGACCTTGTCGGAGATGATGAAGGAAGCGGTGCTCGATGCCTACGGTCGCGCGCTGAACATCTGATCGGCGGGTTACCTGACGTATTTACGCCAGAGCGCTCCGGCCACGTTGGAATAGTCGTCGGTCCAGGTTCTTACCGCGGGATTGGGCGTGTTCAACACCCAGGAGCTGTCGCAACCCAAAGCGCCGATATCCTCTGCGTTTTGTGCGGAAATTACGACATCGGACGAGAAGACGTAGTTCACGTCATCGGAGTCGTCGATATCGCGTCGCCAGACCCAGGTTTTCAGGCCGTTTGCGCCGGCGATGCCTTCGACCACGCTGTGCAGTTCGAGATGCCGGTTTGAGATGTGCATCATAACGACGCCTTGGGGAGCGAGCTTGGATTTGTAGAGTGCCATTGCCTCTGTCGTTGCCAGGTGTACCGGGATCGCATCTGACGAGTAAGCATCGACGATGATGAGATCGAATTGGCGATCCGGCTCCTTGGCCAAAGTCAGTCTGGCATCCCCGATGACGATCGGCACTTGCGGGTCGCAAGACGACAGGAATGTGAAACGGCTGGAATCGTGGGCGATCTCGACCACGGTGGGATCGATTTCGTAAAAGCGCCAGATTTCATCGGGAGCACTGAGGCACGCCAGCGTTCCAGTGCCAAGACCAATGACAGCGACATGCAGCGGGCCGCCTTTCCGCGTACGCACCGCTTCAATCACACGGCTCATCGCCGACTTGTCGTGGTAGTAAGTGATCGGTTTCGGGCGGCCGCTCATCGGCTGGCCATCATCGCCTTCAATCTGCTGCGCGCCGTGGATCGTTGATCCGTGCTTGAGAATACGAAACCGACCATCATCGCTGTCATAGATTTTGTGCACACCGAAAAAGCTGCGCAGGGTTTCAGGCCGTGTCTCGCTGGTCGGGTAGAGCCAAATCATGGCAACGGCCATCGCCACTGCGAACGCTGATTTCGGTGGATCGCGGAGCAAAACAAGCGATATCGCGACCAAAGCCAGAATGACGACCTTGAGAAGCTCGGGATCTCCATCAAAGTCAAAACCGATCGAACGCGAGAACAGCAACGCGAGCCCGATCACAACAGCGACTGGCCAGAACCGCGCACTGAGACTAGGCCAATAGGAAGGATTGAGCGGCCACAAAAGGCGTTCAAAGGGCTTCCAGCTCTCCTGTCCGAACGGACGGCAGAAGACAGCGAGGACCGCGAGGATCGGATATTCCGCCACCCATGAAAATGCATAAGGTGCTACGAGGCCGGAAAACAAGCCACCGACCATTCCACCGAATGACAGCGAGACGTAAAACGTCGTCAGGAATTGCGGCGCCGGACGTGTCCGCGCGAGCTCTCCGTGGCAGGCCATGGCGATGATGAAAAAAGCCACAAGATGGCCAGCCAGGCTATCGAGCAATGGAATCCAACCGGCGTAATAGAGCAGCACGACGATTCCGGCGATCGCAAATGGCTGCAAAAACAACATCGTCCGGTGCGGGATTAATGCACGGCGCTGAAATACGAGAATCCAGGTGAGCAAGTAGAG